>WNFX01000842.1_pt1 | contig 61657 bp, 68 predicted proteins | sample 5400111 | NCBI WGS metagenome assembly WNFX01 (sample SAMN13153363, study PRJNA577476) | soil metagenome | isolation source: 40 cm soil or saprolite under grassland replicate 1 | place: USA:California | collected 2016-06-15
AGGCGGTTGCGCATGCGGGCGTAGCCGGCGGCGGTGTGGACCATCGCCTGCTCGTTGCGCGCCTGGTGATAACGGAGGTCGTCGCCAGCCTCCAGCAGCGCCTGGCCGATGCCGGCGACGTTGCCGTGCCCGAAGATGCCCAGGCAGCCGGCGATCAGGCGCTGGGTCACACCGTCACGCTCGCTGTGCTGGCTGGCCAGGAACCGCACCAGCGCCTGGGCGACCGTGAGCCGCCGGGTGCGCGCGGTCATGGCCGCCTCCCCCGCGAGGCGAACGGCAGCCGCTCGTCGACCGCCTGCCGCTCCCATGTGGACCGCACCCAGGCGTGGGCAGGGTCGTCGCAGAAGCGCCAGGCCCGCTCGCCCGGCCCGGCCATGACGTTGAGGTAGTAGAGGTCGTAGCCGGGCGCGGCCATCGACGGGCCGTGGTAGCCCCATGGGATCAGCACGGCATCGCCAGTTCGGACCTCGGCGCACAGGTCGATCTGCCGGTCGGGCCCCGAGCTGTAGACCCGCTGGTAGGCGAAGCCCGGTCCGCCAGGCCCCTCGGCGACCTCGAAGTAGTAGATCTCTTCGAGGGGCACCTCGCCGTCGCGCAGCTCGTCGTGCTTGTGCGGAGGGTAGGAGGACCAGTTGCCCGCGGGGGTCAGCACCTCCACGGCGATCAGCCGGTCGGCCTCGAACGCCTCGGGCGAGCAGAAGTTGTTGACCTGCCGGCTGCTGGGCCCGGCGCCGCGCAGCTCGATGGGGACCTTGCCGGCGGGGCCGTAGCGGGGCTCCAGGGTGCGCGTCGCCCGCGCCGCCGGGAGCGCGAAGCGGCCGCCGGTCTCCGAGGCGATCTCGGCCTGGTGGTCGCGCGGGAGGTAGGCGAAGTCGGTCACGCCGGAGAAGGGGCTGTCGCGTCCGTCCAGCTGGAACCGCCGCCCGCCGCAGGTCACCGCGCACCCGCCCGACAGGGGCAGCACCAGCAGCTCGTCCTCGCCGGTGTCGATGGCCTGGCCGCCGCCGGCGGGCAGCTCCAGCACGCGCAGGCCGCTGAACGACCAGCCGGCCAGCTCCGGGGTGACCGCCAGCGGGAACCCGCCGCCGGCGGCGCTGCCGGCGGGCAGGAGATGGCGTCGGGTCATCGGCTCACCTCCGCTGCTCCAGCAGCCCGACGGCGGTGTCGACCGCGGCGGCGACGTCGCCGTCGGGCGGGAACAGCAGCGCCCGGCCGGCCACCAGGCCGAAGACGGTCGGCAGCGCCAGCGCCTTGCTCCAGCCGGTGAAGGCGGCGTCCGGGTCGCCGGTGACGTCGCCGCCGAGGATCAGCGCCGGCAGGGTGGTGGCCGCCATGACCCGCTCCATCTCCTCGACGAAGGGCACCTTGAGCCAGGTGAAGGCCGAGGTCGTGCCGATCCCGGCGGCCACCGTCATGGCGCGGATCATGGCGTCGGCGGTCAGCTCGTTGCGCACCTTGCCTTGGACGCGGTGGCAGATGAACGGCTCGATCACCGCCAGCAGGCGACGCCGGGCCAGCGCGTTCACGGCCTGGGCGCAAGCCTCCAGTGTGCCCGCGGTGGCGTGGTCGTCCGGGTCGATGCGCAGCAGCATCTTGCCGCCCTCGCAGCCGATGGCGTCCAGCGCCTCGGCGTCGTAGGCGGTGAAGCGGTCGTCGATCTCGAAGGCGGTCCCAGCCAGCCCGCCGCGGTTCATCGAGCCGATCACGACCTTGCCGTCCAGGGCGTCCAGCAGCAGCAGGTCCTCGATGACGTCCGGCGTGCCGAGCACGCCGTTGACCCCGGGCCGCGACAGCGCCAGGCAGATGCGGTCCAGCAGCTCGGTCCGGCTGGCCATGGCGAACGGGTCGCTGCCGACCCGCAGCGAGCCGCGGGCGGGATGATCCGCCGCGATCACCATCAGCCTGCCGTGCTCGTTGAACAGCGAGCTGGGGCGCCGGCGCCGGGCCGCGGCCTCGATGATCGCCCGCGGCCGCCGGGTCCGGGCGTCGAGGATGGCCTGGAGCCGCTCAGCGCGCACCGGCGGCCTCCTCCAGGAGCGCATCGACCTCGGCCGCCTCGGGCATGGCGTCGGCGCAGGCCAGGCGGGAGGCGACGATCGCGCCGGCCGCGTTGGCGAAGCGCAGGAGCCGCTCGAGGTCCCAGCCGGCCAGCAGCCCGTGGCACAGCGCCCCGCCGAAGGCGTCGCCGGCGCCGATGCCGTTGACCACCTCGACGCTGATCGGCGGCACCTCCACGCGGCCGTCGCCGTCGACCGCCAGCACCCCCGCGGGGCCCCGCTTGACGATGGCGAGGTCCACGCCCGCGTCGCGCAGCGCCGCGGCGGCGGCCACGGGCTCGCGGACGCCCACCGCCGCCTCGCACTCGTCGAGGTTGCCGACCGCGACGGTGGCCTGGGCGAGGGCGCTGGCGAACCACGGGCGTGCCGCCTCGGCCGAGGGCCAGAACATCGGCCGCCAGTCCAGGTCGAACACGGTGATGCCGCGCTTGCCGCGCGCCCGCAGCGCCTCCAGCGTGGCCGAGCGGCTGGGCTCCTGGCACAGGCCCGTCCCGGTCACCCAGAAGACCTTCGCCTCGCGGATGGCGTCCAGGTCCAGCTCCGCGGTGGCGATCTCCAGGTCCGGGGCCTTGGGGAAGCGGTAGAAGTACAGGGGGAAGTCGTCGGGCGGGAAGATCTCGCAGAAGGTCACCGGCGTCGGCAGCCCCGGCACGGCGCTGACGTAGCGGTCGTCGACCCCGAAGCGCCGCAGGGCGTCGTGGAGGAACTCGCCGAAGGGGTCCTGCCCCGTGCGGGTGATCACCGCGCTGGTGCGCCCGTAGCGCGCCGCGGCCACCGCGACGTTGGTGGCGCTCCCGCCGAGGTACTTCCCGAACGAGGTCACCTCGCGCAGCGACACGCCCACCTGCAACGGGTAGACGTCCACGCCGATCCTGCCCATCGTCAGCACGTCGAAGGCGGGGCGCGCCGGGGTCGCCGCGCTCACGGTGCCAGCTCCCGCAGGAAGGTGAGGCTGGCGCGCACCGCGGCGGAGGGCCCCTTGCCCGGTGCGGGCTCGTGGTCCAGGACCGTGTCCTGCTCCATCACGTACCAGCCCTGGTAGCCGGCCGACTCCAGCACGCGGACGATGGCGGCGACGTCGACGTCACCGGTGCCGAGCGGCCGGTACAAGCCGGCCTTGACCGCCTCGGTGTAGGTCAGCGTACCCGACCGGATCTGGGCCGCCAGCCAGGCGTCCACGTCCTTGAGGTGCACGTGCCCGATGCGCTCGGGGACCGCCGCCGCCAGCCGTGCCGGGTGGGATCCCCCGACGATCAGGTGCCCGGTATCGAGGCAGAGCGCGATGGACGAGCCTTCAAGGACCCGCGCGACCTCCTGCGGCCCCTCCACGATCGTGCCGACGTGCGGGTGCAAGGTGGCCGTGATCCCTCGCTCCGTCGCGGTGTCGTGGACCCGGTCGAGGTTGGCGAGCAGCACCCGCCACTGGTCGTCGTCCAGGTGGACGCGACCGTCGTAGCCGTCCAGCCCGGTCGCGGCGGCCAGCACCAGCGTCGACGCCCCGGCCGCCGAAAAGGCGTCGAGCACCGGTGCGACCGTGCCGGCGACGTCACGGCCCGGGTCGTGGAGCACCAGCGGGACGAAGCCGCCGACGGCGTGCAGGCCGTAGGCGTCCAGCAGGCCAGCCCACGCCGGCGGGTCGCCGGGGAGGAACCCGTCCGGCCCCAGCTCGGTGGCGGCGAGCCCGAGCTCGCGCATCTCGCCGAGGACGCGGTCGGGCGGGAGCTGGTAGCCCCAGTCGGGCACCTCGCACACGCCCCAGGAGATCGGCGCGCCGGCGACGCGGTCCAACAGCGCCGCGCCCATCAGCGGACCTCGTCCACTTGGACGGGGCGGCGCTCGGCCAGCGAGAGCGCGGCCGCCTCGGCGACGTAGAGCGCTTCGAGCGCGTCCTCGGGAGGGCACGGGTTCGGGATCCTGCCGAGCGCGTGGGCGACGAAGTCGGCCAGCTCGGTGGCGTAGGCCGCCTGGAAGCGCTCGAAGAAGCTCGCGTAAGGCCTGCCGTCGGGCCAGGCGACCCCCCGCTCCGCCGAGCGCAGTGGCGCCTGCTCGTCCAGGCCCACCGCGATCATGGCGCGGCTGCCGTGCACCTCGAAGCGCACGTCGTAGCCCGCGCCGTTGTAGCGGCCGCCGAGGACGGTCGCGACCGTGCCGTCGTCCAGCAGCAGGGTGACCGTGGCGGTGTCGACGTCGCCCGCCGAGGCGAAGAAGTCGGCGCCCTTGTTGCCGCCGACCGCGAACACGCTGACCACCTCGCGTCCGGTCACGAACCGGAGGCTGTCGAAGTCGTGGATGAAACAGTCGCGGAAGATCCCGCCCGAGGTGGCGATGTACAGCGAACCGCCCCCGGCGCTGGCGTGCACGAGCACCTCGCGGGTCCCGGGGACGTCGGCGGCGAGCGGCTTCTCGCAGAACACCGGGATCCCCGCGTCGAGCGCGCGGTGCACCAGCTCGGCATGCGCCGAGGTGGCCGCCGCGATCACCACGGCGTCGGCGTGGCCGTCGAACAGCTCGTCGACGGCGGCGACCTCGGCTCCGACCTTGTCGGCGAGCTGCCGCGCGCGCCCGTTGTCGACGTCCGCGACGACCAGCCCGGCCACCCGCGGGTCGTCGGTGAGCGTCCCCGCGTGGAGAACGCCGATCCGGCCCGCCCCGACCAGTCCGACTCGCATGCGTCATGCCCCTTGGCCAGCAGTGGCAGATGACGACTTCTACGCCGGATCTCATGCCGGTGTCAAGAGTAGGTCCTGACATATTGACGTACGCTCAGCTTGACGTAAGTATGACGGCAGCAGCCGACCAGGAGACGAGCGCCATGGGCTACTCACCGGCATCCATCGCGGTCGACCGGGCCAGCCCGGTCCCGCTCTACTACCAGGTTGCCCAGGAGCTCGAGCGCGCGATCGAGTCGGGGGAGCTCAAACCCGGGACACGGCTGGACAACGAGATCGCCCTGGCCGACCATCTCGGCCTCTCGCGGCCGACGATGCGGCGGGCGATCGAATACCTGGTCCAGCGCGGGCTGCTGGTGCGCAAGCGGGGCGTCGGCACCCAGGTCGTCCACCCTAAGGTGCGGCGCCCGCTGGAGCTGACCAGCCTCTACGACGATCTCGCCGGCGCGGGCAAGCGACCGGCGACCAGGGTGCTCTCGCTGGAGGTCGTTCCCGCGCCCGACGCGGTGGCGCACGAGTTCGGCCTGCCGGAGGGTACCCCCGTGCTCACGCTGGAGCGGATCCGCTTCGCGCAGGACGAGCCGCTGGCGCTGCTGCACAACTTCATCCCGACGGGGCTGGTCGAGCTGACCGCGGAGGCGCTCGAGCGGACCGGCCTGTACCAGCTCATGCGCGCCGCCGGCGTGCGCCTGCACCTGGCCTCGCAGACGATCGGCGCGCGCGCCGCCACCGCCGCCGAGGCCGCGGCGCTCCAGGACAGGAAGGGCACCTGCGTCCTGACGATGCAGCGCACCGCCTTCGACGACACCGGGCGGGCGGTCGAGTACGGCTCCCACCTGTACCGCGCCTCGATCTACTCCTTCGAGTTCGTCCTCACGAGCCGCTGAGCGCCTTGGTGGCGCGGACCAGCGCGTTGCCGATCCCCCAGGCGACCCCCAGCTCGGCGAGCCGTTCCACGTCGGGTGGGGCGTGCGGCAGGGTGGAGTCGACCGGCGGCAGCGCCAGGTCCCGGGCGGTCCGGACGACCGCGGGCGCCCTGCTCAGGTAGTCGTGGGCCGCGTTGAGCTTGCCGGCCACCTGGAGCACGCGACGGTCGCGCCGCGCGGCCGCCTCCAGCAGCTCCTCCAGCGTGCCGAAGGTCCGGAGCAGGCTGGCCGCGGTCTTCTCGCCGATCCCGGCGACCCCGGGCAGGCCGTCGCTGGGGTCGCCCCGGAGCGTGGCGAAGTCGGCGTACTGCTCGGGGGCGACGCCGTACCTGGCCAGCAGCGCGGCACCGTCGACGATCTCCAGCTTGGCGACGCCACGGCCGGTGTAGAGCACGCGGACCGCGCGGGCGTCGTCGATGAGCTGGAACAGGTCGCGGTCGCCGGTGACCACGTCGACCGGCATGGTGGCGCGCTCCGCCAGCGTGGCGATCACGTCGTCCGCCTCGTGCTCTGGCGCGCCGACGGCGGCGATGCCGAGCGCCTCCAGGGCGTCGAAGATGATCGGCACCTGCTCGGCGAGCCCCGGCGGCTCGGCCTCGCCGGGCGGCGCGCCACCCGCCGGCGTCGCTTCCTGCACGGCCAGCCGGTGCGTCTTGTACGAGGGGACCAGCGCGACCCTCCATGCCGGGCGCCAGTCCTGGTCGACGCAGGCGACCAGCTCGCTGGGGCGGAACCTGGTGATCAGCGTCGAGACCATGTCGAGGAACCCGCGGACCGCGTTGGTGGGGGTGCCGTCCGGCGCCGGCATCGCGCTCTTCACCCCGTAGAACGCGCGGAAGTAGAGGCTGGCGGAGTCGAGCAGCATCAGGGTCACGGGCGTGGGCTCCTGGTCCGGGCGGCTCAGGCGCCGGCTGGCGCCCGCAGGGCCGCACGGTACATGCCCACCACCTCGTCGGTGGTGGTCGCGTCCTCGGGGGCCTTGTCGTCGCGGTAGCGGCCGGTGAAGCGCGGGAAGCGCAGCGCCAGGCCGGAGTCCTCCTTGACCTGGCCCCAGCCGGCGGTGTGGTTGGGGGACAGCGTCAGCTCGGCGCCGAGCACCTCCAGGACCATGCCGGGCTCGAACCACACGTCGGCGCTGCGGCGCGCGTCGACCCTGGCGGGCCGCTCCGGGCTGGCCAGCGGCGCCAGCTTCGCCGGCAGCGCGGCCAGCTCGGCGTCGCTGAAGCCTGTGCCGCACTTGCAGACCGTGCGGAAGACGTCGGCGGCCGGGTCGTAGGCCGCCAGCAGCAGCGCCCCGTAGACGCCGGCGCGGCGGCCGCGCCCGTACAGCGCACCCACCACCGCCAGGTCGAGGGTGTCGCTCAGCTCGGTTCGGTAGTCCCGCTTGAGCTTGATCCACATCCAGCCGCGCGCGCCGGCCTGGTAGCCGGCGGTCGGTGCCAGCGACTTGCAGAGCAGGCCCTCGCAGCCGTCGGCGACCGCCTGCTCGAAGGTCGCCTCCAGCCCCTCGACGCTGCTGGCCTGCTCGGCGGTTGTCAGCCGCAGCTGCGGCGACAGCGTGACGGCCTGCTCCAGGCGTGCCCGCCGCTCCAGGTAGGGCAGGCGGGTGAGGTCCTCGCCGTCGGTGTAGAGGATGTCGAAGCAGAACAGGCTCACCGGCACCTCGGTCACCGCCTCGGCGATGCCGTGCTTGCGCCGCCGGTACATGACCTCCTGGAACGGGCGCAGGTCGCCGGTCGCAGGGTCGGCAGCGACCACCTCGCCCTCCAGGATCGCCTCGCGGGGGCCCAGCCCGGCGGCGAGCAGCTCCACGACGTCGGGAAACTGGGTCGAGACGCGCTCCAGCCGGCGGGTGAACAGCTCCAGCTCCCCGTCGGCGGTGCGGTGGGCCTGCACCCGCATGCCGTCGTACTTGTACTCGGCCGCGCAGGTCCCGCCCAGCTTGTCCAGGACCTCGGCCGGGCTCGACAGCCGCTGGGCGAGCATCGGCCGGACCGGGTTGCCCGCGCGGACCCGCATCTCCTCGACCGCGGCCAGCCCGCCGGCGGCCAGCGTCGAGGCGACCAGGCCCAGGTCCGAGCAGATGTTGTAGGCGCGCTCCAGCACCGGGCGGGCGGCGCGGCCGCCTGCGTGGACGGCGGCCAGCGCGTCCAGGATGGTGGCGGTGCCGATCCCCAGCCGCAGCGAGCCGGTGACCGTGCGGATCAGGTAGCGGCCCTCCAGCGGGGTGGCCTGCCCGAGCAGCCCGGTGAGCAGGTCGAGTTTGCCGCCCTGGGAGCCCTGACCCTCCTGGCGGGCGATCTCGTGGAGGGTCTCGAACACCACCGCGACCTCCAGGGTCGCAGGCCGCCCGGCGGCCGTGGCGGCCAGTAGCGTCTCGGTCGCCAGACCCAGGTCGCCGACCTCGCGGGCGCTGGCCAGCACCTGCTCGCCCGGCAGGCCGACCGCCTGGGCAACCGCCCTGGCGGCCAGGCGCTCGGCAAGGCCGATCTCGATGCCGGTGAAGTCCGGCGCGATCTGGCCCTGGCACAGCATCGCCACGGTGGGCAGCAGGGGGGCCGGGGTCTGCGTGAACAGCCCGGCGAGACGGTCGATCAGCTCCAGCCGGGCGGTCGCCGCCTCGAGGTCCCGGTATGTCTCCGCCATGATCTCGTACTGCACGCGCCCCCCTCTCCTCGGCCGTCCCGGTGACTGCCTCCCCGCAGGATATCGGCAGAACGCGACACTGATGCACACTCCGGCGCGCTCAAGCCTTGGCGCGGGAGGCGCGGCTCGTCACCTTCCGCTTCTGCCACACTCCTGACTGACAGGAGACGGTCAGCGAGGGAGTGGAATGAAGGCACAAGAGAATGCGGCGTTCGTCGCCATCAACGCCGTCGAGGTCCCGGCTGAACGCGCCGAGGCGTTCGCCGAGCGGTTCGCCAACCGAGCCGGCGCGGTCTCCTCGAGTCCCGGATTCGTGCGGTTCGAGCTGTTCCGGCCGGCGGACGGCAACACCCGCTGGCTGGTCGTGACCCACTGGCGCTCGCGGGAGGACTTCAACGCATGGCTGGAGAGCCAGTCGTTCGGGCGCGGCCATGCCCAGGAACGTTCGGGCGGTCCCGTGGCCACCGGTTCCGAGCTGTGGCAGTTCCAGGTCGAGCAGGAGGAGTCCGCCCCGCGGACTTCCGAGGACTAGCGGCGCTCCCGGCCGAGTCAGCGGGTCGCCGGCCGTGCTTGCGCCCTCGACGATCGCGCGTGAAGATCGCGGCGGGTTGACCCGGAGGTTGGCGATGGCGCTGAGGATCATCTGCATGTGCGGGTATGTCATCCAGGGCGAAGACGACGACGAGCTGTGGAGGAACGCGCAGGGTCACATGGGCGTGTTGCACCCCGAGCTGGTCGGCAACCTGACCCGCGATGACCTCCTCGCGCAGGCCGAGCAGCTCTAGCGGTCGGCGCTGTGCAGCAGCAACCGTCGGTGGACGGCCTGCACGGCGGGGCTCGGCGCGATCCCGAGCTCCTCTCGGAGCAGGATCCGTAGCCGCTGGTAGGCGCGCAGCGCCTCGGCCAAGCTCGATGCCGCCGAGACCCCCTTCAACCTCGTGTTCGAGGCCCGCCCCTAGCCGCCGAGGGAACCCTTAGGACGTCGTTTCCCTCCCTTGGACGCAGCCGCCTTGCCCGTCGGGTCGGACGTGCGGCCGCATGACGTCCGTGGTGCCCTTGTAGGCGTAGGGGTCGGTCCCGGCGACCATCACGATGTCGCGGTGGTCGGCCCGGCCCATGGTGACCCCGGCGGGGGGGAGCATCCAGGGCAGTAGCGATGCCGCGCTCATGTAGTGGTTGACCAGCGCGCGGCGCAGGCCGTGACGCCCGGTGTTGGGCAGCGACCGGTGCAGCAGGTAGCCGTTGAACACGACGGCGGCGCCGGCTGGCACCTCGACTGGGACCGCGTCCTGGTCGCGGTAGGGGAAGTCGTAGGCCTCGACCTCGCAGTCGAACTGGGGGTCGTGGTGCTCGCGGTCGGGGTACAGGACCCCTGGTCGGTGCGAGCCGGGCAGGACCCACAGGCAGCCGTTGTCGACGGTGGCATCGTCCAGGGCGATCCACGCCGCGGTCAGGGACCGGTCCCTGGTGGGGATGAACAGCTCGTCTTGATGCCAGGCCTGGCCGGGCTTGCCCTCGGACTTGATGAACAGCATCGACTGCATGGCCTTGACGTTGGGGCCGATGAGCTGGGTCAAGGCGTCGACGACGACCGGGTGGGCCAGCATCTCATAGATCAGCTCGGACAGCTTGTGGGGGAAATGGATGCACAGGTAGCGGCGGACAACCAGCTCGTCGGGCTCATCGGCGCCCGATGGCTGGACGCCGGCGGCGGCGCCCAGCTCGCCTCGGCAGATGCGCACGGCCTCCTCCCGCAGGGCCCGCACCTCGGCGGCCGACAGTGCGTCGGGCAGGACGACGTAGCCGTCACGGTGGTAGCGGCTGACCAGCTCGCGGTCGCCGGCATCGGTCGGCTGGTGGGTGGCCGCGGTCGCGGTCATGGGTTCGGCGGTGTCGGTCATGGCGCCAGTGTGGGGTCGGGCGGCCTGGTTGAGAATGTCCAGCAGCGGCGAGAACCTATCTGATCATGACCTCTTCCCAGCGGACCCGACGCGCAACGAGCCTTACCGTCAGCGGCTCCGGGGTGGCGGTCTACCCGCCGGGAGCCACCTTCGGGCCTCGACGACTGCACGACTTCGAGTTCGTCTGGCTGCTCCAGGGGGCCGCCGAATGGCGCTACGACCAGGGCAGCATTACCCTCGGGCCGAACTCGTTGCTGCTGGCTCGACCAGGGATCCGGGACTCGTTCATCTGGGACCGCACCAGGCCAACCCGCCACGCCTACCTGCACTTCCAGCTCATCGGGGCAGTTGTGGGAGCTGCCCGATCCCGTCCAGTGGCCCCTGGTGCGAACCCTGCCCGATGACGATCCGCTCCGGCCCCTGCTGCGCTACCTGCTCAACCTCAACAAACAACGCTCCGGCACCCTCCAGCAGACCGCCCAGGAGGTCCTACGGCTCCTGCTCACCCTGTTCGTGCAGGGACCCGTCCCCGACGGTGACGGTGCACCGCTGCCCGCCCATCTCGACACGCTGCTGGAGTTCGTCCGCGCCGCCTGGTCCCCACCCGCACCGACCCGACCGTTGTCACTTGACGACCTGGCGGCCGGGGCGTGCATCTCCACCGGCTACCTCAGCCGGCTGTTCCGCCACCACTTTGGGATCGGACCGGTGGCGGCCTTCGAGTTGCTGCGTCTGGCCCAGGCCGCCACGCTCCTGGTCCGCAGCAACCTCAGCGTCGCCGCGGTCGCCCACGACTGCGGTTTTGCCAACCCCTACCACTTCTCGCGCCGCTTCCACCGGGTCTACGGTCAGCCGCCCGGACGCTACCGCCGCGCCTCACGGCGCCCGCAGCCGACCGAGCCGCTCGCTCGAGCCGGGCTGCTCGCTCTCAGCGGCCGCATCTGGCGGGCGACCTGACGAAGACGCCACCGAGGGACTCATGGCCGCGGCGACGCCGTGAGCGCTGGGCGGAGGCGCGCCATCAGCCGGCGTCCTGTACAACATGGCTGGACTTCGACGAGGCGGTGGCAAAGGAGATGAGCTACCTGTCATGAGCCCTGACGTGGAATTCGAGGACCCGCTGGCCGCCGCGCTGTGGGAGGCGCGGCGGCACGGCACCACCATCGCGCCGCTCGATCGGGGCGAGCTGACGCTGGATCGCGCCGAGCGCGTGGCCGCCGAGCTGTACCAGACGGTCGAGGCGGAGGGCGGCCGCCAGGTGGCCTGGAAGATCGGGGCGGGCGACGCGGCGGCGCAGGCGCGGTTCGGCACCGACCGGCCGTTCACGGCGCCGGTCCTGGACGCCTCGTGCCTGCGGGACGGGGCGACCCTGCGGCTGGCGAGCCTGGTCGCGCCGAGGCTGGAGGCCGAGATCGGCCTGCGCTTCGACGGCGGGTCAGCGGCGGTGCTGCCCTGCATCGAGATCATCGACTGCCGCTTCCCCGGCTGGCAGATCAAGATCGCCGAGGTGCTCGCCGACTTCGGCCTCCAGGGCGCGATGCTGTTCGGGGAGCCGCGCCCGTCCGGGCCACAGGTCCGGGCGGTGGTGCGCCGCGACGGCGAGGTGGTCGCCGAGGGCGCCGGGACGGTCTCCTCGGCGGTCGCGGCCACCCGCGACGCGCTCGGCGAGCAGCGCCTTGCCGCGGTGCCGCTGGTCGCCAGCGGCTCGCTGGTCACGCCGGTGCCGCTGGAGCCGGGGCGCCACGAGGTCGACTTCGGCGAGCTCGGCACCCTCCACCTGGAGGTCACGGCTTGACCGAGTCCGAGCGGCTGCGGGTGGCCGTGCTCGGCGCCGGGCTGATGGGCAGCGCCATCGCCGCGGAGTACGCCGCCGCCGGCCACGCCGTGCGCATCACCACCTCCCCCGCCACCAGTGCCACCGTCGCCTTGGCCCGCGTCGCCCAGCACCTCGGAGCGGCGGGGGCCTCCGGCGCCGAGCCCGTCCTTGGCGCCGCCGGGGCGGCGGACGTCCAGTGGTGTCCCACCACGGCGGAGGCGGCCGCCGGGGCGGACCTGGTGGTCGAGTCGCTGCCGGAGGTCGCGGCGATCAAGGCCGCCGAGCTGGCGGCCGCGCAGGCAGCCGCGCCGGCGGCGATCCTCGCCTCGAACACCTCGTCGCTGTCGCTGGCAACCCTCGGGGCAGGCCTCAGCGACCCGAGCCGGCTGATCGGCACGCACTACCTGAACCCACCGCTGGCGTTCCGAGTGCTCGAGCTGGTCGAGGGCCCCACCACCGATCCCGCCGTGGCCAAGCGGATGGCCGCGATCCTGCGCCGGATCGGCAAGCTCCCGGTTCCGGTCCGCGACGTGCCCGGGTTCGTGCTCAACCGCCTCCAGATGGCCCTGCTGCGCGAGGCCGTCGAGCTGGTGGACGGCGGCGTGGTCGCCGCCGACGACCTGGACCGGCTGATCCGCGAGGGGCTGGGCCGGCGCTGGTCGGCCGTGGGGCCGTTCGGCACCGTCGCGCTCGGCGGCCCGGCCACCTTCCGGCGCGTCGCCGAGCAGCTCTACCCGGAACTGTCGCGCCGCCAGGACCCGCCCGCGAGCCTGGACCGCCTCGAGCTCGACGGAGCGGGCGTCGCGGTCCTGCGGGCGGCGCGCGACCGGGCGCTGGCCGGCTGGCGAGACGCCGATCGGGACGACCAGTAGGGAGGATCTGGATTGCGGCGCTCCGGCAGGCGCTCCGACATCGCCGGGCGGGAATCGCCAACCCGACCGGCGCGGTATGGTCGGCGAGCATACCGCTGGACGACGACGGGAAGGAGCTGGAGACATGAGCACCACGCAGCAGGGCCGCACCACGGCGGGGTTGCCGAGCCGGACGCTCTACGAGGGGTACGAGCGCGCCGCCGCTCGGTCGTTCCTGCTGAACATCGGCTACAGCCGCGAGGACCTGGCGAAGCCGATCGTGGGCGTGGCCCATGCGTGGACCTCGACGATGCCGTGCAACTTCAACCACCGGCAGCTCGCCGAGCACGTCCAGCGCGGCGTCCGCGAGGCCGGCGGGACGCCCATGGAGTTCAACACCATCGCGATCTCGGACGGGATCACCATGGGCACCGAGGGCATGAAGGCCTCGCTGATCAGCCGCGAGGTGATCGCCGACTCGATCGAGCTGGTGGCGCGGGGCCACATGTTCGACGCGCTGGTGACGATCGCCTCCTGTGACAAGACCGTGCCGGCCAGCGCGATGGCGATGATCCGGGTGGACCGCCCCGCCGTGCTGCTGTACGGCGGCACGATCATGCCCGGCCGCTTCCGCGGCCGCGAGGTCGCGGTCGGCGAGGTGTTCGAGGCGATCGGCGCGGTCGCGGCGGGCAAGATGGACGAGCAGGAGCTGCTGGAGCTGGAGCTGGTCGCCTGCCCCGGCGCCGGCGCCTGTGGTGGCCAGTACACCGCCAACACCATGTCGATGACCATGGAGGTGCTCGGCCTGTCCCCGGTCGGGTTCAACTCCATCCCCGCGGTCGACGGCGCCAAGACCGAGGCGGCCGCGGCCGCGGGAGCGCTGGCCATGGAGGTGCTGGAGGCGGGGCTGCGGCCCTCGCAGATCCTGACCAGGACCTCGTTCGAGAACGCCATCGCCGCGGCGGCGGCCTCCGGCGGCTCGACCAACGTGGTGCTGCACCTGCTGGCGCTGGCGCGGGAGGCAGGGGTGCCGCTGACCATCGAGGACATCGACCGGATCTCGCGCCGCACCCCGCTGCTCTGCGACCTCAAGCCGGGCGGCCGCTTCACCGCCTACGACCTCCACGTGGCCGGCGGCATCCAGTTGCTGACCAAGCGGCTGCTGGACGCGGGCCTGGTCGACGGGTCGGCGATGACGGTCACCGGGCGCACCCTCGCCGAGGCGTGCGAGATGGCGGTGGAGACCAAGGGGCAGGAGGTGGTCGCCCCGGTGGAGGCTCCGCTGCGCGCCGAGGGCGGCCTGGTCATCCTCAAGGGCAACCTGGCGCCGGAGGGCAGCGTGGCCAAGGTCACCGCGCACACGCCGACACGGCACCGCGGGCCCGCCCGGGTCTTCGACCGCGAGGAGGACGCGCTGGCGGCGGTCCTGGAGCGGCGGGTCCAGCCGGGCGACACCGTGGTGATCCGCTACGAGGGCCCGAGGGGCGGCCCGGGGATGCGTGAGATGCTCCAGGTCACCGCGGCGATCGTCGGCGAGGGCCTCGGCGAGTCGGTGGCGCTGGTCACCGACGGGCGCTTCAGCGGGGCGACCCGCGGGCTGATGGTCGGGCACGTCGCGCCCGAGGCCGCCCTCGGCGGTCCGCTGGCCGCCCTGCGCGACGGCGACGAGGTGGTCATCGACGTGGACACCCGCACGCTGGCGGTCGAGGGCGTCGACCTGGCGGAGCGGCTGCGTGCCTGGGCTCCGCGCCCGCCCGCCATGCGTGGCGGCGTCTTCGACAAGTACGTCGCCCTGGTCCAGTCCGCCGCCAACGGCGCCGTCACCACGCCGGAGCGGCCGTAGCGGCCCCCGCCTGGCGACCGTCAGGCGCCGAGTTGGCGGGCCAGGTCCAGGAAATCGGCGGCGACCAGGTCGACTGGCTGCTCAGGGCTCCGCCGCCGGCTCCGCGTCAGGCCGAGCGGCCCGCCACCGACCGTTCCATGGTGGCCTGGACGTCGCCCGGGCTGAAGCTGCGGGCGAGGATCACCGTCGGACGGATGACCAGCACCACCCGGACGTCGGCGTCGTGGATCGGCCGCCCGCCCGCGCCGTAGCGCTCCTGGAGCGTCTTGTAGAAGGGCGCGCCGGTGTCGTCGTCGATCGACTCCACCACACCGCGGATCTCCAGGTAGCGCTGGGAGTCGTCGGGGTCGACGATCGACAGCGCCACCCTCGGCTCCGCGCTCACGTTCTGGAACTTCTTCCTGGTCCTGGTGTGGGTCAGGCGGATACGGCTGCCGTCCCAGGCGAACCACATCGGATTGCTCTGCACCGAGCCGTCCGATCGGACGGTGGCGAAATGCGCGATCAACGGGCGATCCACCAGGTCCTGGTGGCTGGCTGGGACCGTCGCCTGCTCGTCCACGATCGACCTCCGGAGGTTGTCGATTGTCGGCCATCCGTCGATCGCCATCTTGCCCCTGTCGGGGTCATCCGGCCCACCCGCGGGTCACCGGCGCCACTGGATCGGCGCGGCGGCGGCGTCGGGCGGGGTGGCCAGCACCCGCTCGGCGGCGTCGAGGATCGCCACCACCTCGGCGCCGAAGCGCACGTCGCAGGGGTGCTCGGTGGTTCCGGCCGCGATCATGCCGGCAAGCTGGCTGATCGCCTCACCGAAGGCCTCCACCACGGTGGTGCTGTCGCTCGGCACGGCGGACCAGCCGGCCGTCCCGTGGACGGCGAAGCGCGTGGTCTCGGCCGCCTCCGGCACGGTCAGGCTCACCGACAGCGTGCTCGCCGCGCCGCCGCGGTGGCCGACCAGCAGGTGCACCGTATCGCCGAGCCCGCGGGCGGCGGTCACCCGCTCGACCGGGCCGAGCGCCGGGATGGCCAGCGACAGCACGTGCGGCCCGACGTCCCAGAGCGCTCCCCAGCTCTGCCGCCAGGCAGACTCGGCGTAGGGGCTGCCGGGGCGGAAGATCGAGCCGAACCAGGTGCCCTGCGCGCCCTGCCACCCGCCGGTGGAGCCCAACGCCTCCAACCAGGCCACCACCCGCGGTTTGAACCGCCAGGTGAAGAAGATCACCGAGGCCACGCCGCCCGCCTCGGCCGCCTCCACCACGCTCCGGGCCTGTTCGAGCGAGAGCGCCAGCGGTTTGTCGAGCAGCAGGTGCCGCCCGGCGCGCGCCGCCCGCACCGCCAGGTCGGCCTGCACGTCCGGCGGCAACGCGATCGCGACCGCGTCGACCGCCTCCAGCAGCGCGTCCAGGTCCTCGTACCCGCGGACGCCGAAGCGCCGCCCCAGCGCCTCCGCCTTCGCCGGATTGCGCCCCCACACCCCCACCAGCTCAGCCCCCGCATGCGCCACGATCCCCGCCGCATGCGTCTCGCCCGCCCAGTAGCCCGTCCCCAACACCCCGAACCGAAGCGACACCCTCAGCCTCCCACCCATCCGCGATCCCGGCGCTCGCCCCCGATTCTCTAGCACGTGGGTGCCGGCTGATACGTCGGAGCCTCTGGCAGCTCATCCCACGTTCGGCCATCGAGGGTGCGCCCGCCTTCCTTGGGCGTGCGCCCGCCCCATTGTTTGAAGAAGAACGGAGTGCCCAGCGCGATGCAGCGGTCTCGGATGTCACGGACCCAGTCCGGGTCCAGCGGGCGATAGCCAGGACCGCTCTCGGCGCCGACGATCACCCAATCGATCCCCTCAAGGTCGAGGCTGGGGAGCGGGCCAAGCAGCGGCTCGAGGCTGAGGAAGCGCGTGGTTGCGGGTGCGGTTCGCAGGGCGTCGGCGCGGCGGACGTAGTCGTCGCGCTCGATGGAGGTGCCAAGCCAGACGTTGGCAAGAGGCCACTGGCGCATGAGGTCAACCTGGTGGCCTGGGGCCAGCCGGCGGGTGTGGTCCTGGACCAGGCTGCGGAAGTGGATGCCGGGCAGGTGCCCACCGCCGCAGCCGCACGGGCCGTCCAAGACCTTCTCGTAGCGCTCTGGCCGCTTGGTCAGCACCTGGTAGGCGTGCTGCGGCGTGAGCGCCATCACCGCCCACACCTGGGCGACGAAGGCGGTCGGCACCCTGGCATGCAGCAGGTCCGCCATGCTGTCCACGAAGACCTTTCTGGGTTTGCGCCAGCGCAGCGGCTCGAGCAGCGCGTCGGGGTGCAACGTGACGCCGAACCCGGGGCCAGACGTCCGAGGGTCGCCGTCAGTCTGGTATTTCGACTGCCCCATGGCCTTGAGCCGACCGGCCAGCGTCAGGGCGTAGCAGTTGGTCACAGCCCGCAGAGACCTTGCTGCACCCGGTGACCGGATTCCACGTCGCCCCAGCCGAGCCGTCGTCCCTGCGGGTCCGCTCGATCTTGGTCGCCGTGCTCACGCCCACCCCACCGCCTTGGCCGCAGGCAGCGCCGTCGACTGCGGCGACCCCGCCCGTTGGCGTATAACTGGCACATCCCGCCCGTGTCGTCGGCTGCGTCGCCAGCCACCGCGGACATCCCCGGCCGAGCCCGCCCCAGCCTCGGCCGAGTCCACACCGGGCCCGGCAGCACCCCGGGCCTGACCGCTGGCCGCCTCCAGGTGCCAGCCCCGACCGGCCGCGGCCGCCGCCAGGCCGGACTGCATCCCATCCCATCCCAGCCCAAGGGGGCTGCTGGTGCGCCCTACCCTCTACACCGTCGATCGCGACGGCCCCGGCCGGCTCGCCACCATGGCCAAGCCACGCGGCGACGACTGGCTCGACGACGAACTGCGCGCCCTGCGCCACGCCGGCGTCGACGTGCTCGTCTGCGCCCTGCCTGACGCTGAACGCCGCGAGGTGGGCCTGGCCGGCGAGCCCGCCGCGGTCGAGCGTGCCGGGCTGGAGTTCGTCGCCATCCCCATCGCTGACCGGTCGGTGCCCGACCTGGACGCCGCCCTGCCACGACTCCACGAGCTGGTCGGGCGGCTCCACGCCGGCGCGCAGGTGGTCACCCACTGCCGCTTCGGCATCGGCCGCGCCTCGCTGCTGGCCGCTGCGGTGCTGGTGCTGGAAGGCGTCGAAGCCGACGAGGCGTGGCGCCGCCTGACCCGCGCCCGCGGTCAGCGGGTGCCCGACACCGACCAGCAGCGACAGTGGATCGCCAGCCTGCCAACCGCGCATCCGTCGGCCTAACCCCCGCGACCTGGCGGGTTCAGGCGGGCAGTGGATCGCGGCGGGCGTGTTCGCCCCGACTGCACCCCCGAGACCATCACGCGGAGTGGGCAGCAAGGGCAATCGCGCGAATTAACGGCCGGTCTCCCTGGGCTGGAGGGTAGCGGTGCCGGAGGTGTGCTGCGTGCAGCGAGGACCATGGCGGTGACCCTGCCGCCCGACTGGCCCGGCCGCGCTGCCTGCATGCTCAGTAGCGCCCGATCCCCATCGGGCTCAGGTAGCCGAGCGCAGCATGCCACCAGTGGCCGCGCCGCCCGCGGTGCTGGAGTGCGCCCACAACATCCACCGCGACCTTGGGCCGGTCGCCGTCACCCAACCGGTGGCGGCCTGCTCATCGTGGAGCGGATCGAGGTCCGGCCTGGCAACCCGGTCAGGGCCATGCTCCTTCGTCCCGCGGCTGCCGCGCGCCACGCATGCCCGTGCTCGGCAAGCTCAGAAGGCGGCGGGCCAGCGCCGGCTCCTCGACCGGCGCTGGCCCGCGACATGACCGTCAGCTGCCGTAGGCGGCGAGTCGGTTTCCGGCGGGGACGACCAGCAATCCCTGCCCAGCGCCGAGCCCGGTCAGCGGCTGCGAGACGTTCTGCTCGTCGGGTCCGGGGATCCCGCTGCCCACATTGGTACTCCAGACCACCTGGCCGCGGCGCAGGTCGAGCCCGTAGAGCATCCCGCTCGACGAGCCGACAAAGACCGTGCTGCCGACCACGATCGGGGCGCTGTCCAGCCCACCGTCCCCGCTGAACGTCCACAGCGTGCGGTGGCCGCCCTTCTTCTCCGCGAGCCGGCCAACGAACAGCAGCCGCCCGCCCCGCCTCACCCCGGACGGCACCGCACGGCGGTCACGTCGGCGCCCATGGGGCGGAGCAGCGTGGTGCTAGGATTGGCGCCGAGTTGGAGGAGGCGCTCACGCATCTCCTGGTTCGGCACCGTGACGGCGGTCGCACGGCGTAGCGCGAGCCGTTTGAGGCCGGTGGCGACCCACCCCGCCAAGGCGTAGACATCCCCCCGTGGCCGGTCAGGTCCCACCGCCTGCCGGGTGCGGCGAGCGCGGCGACGAGACCCTGAGGGAGCACCCAGTGCACATGCAGGACATCCGGGTGGAACTCAGCGATGAGCCGGCGCAGCGCCACCGCCTCGGCGACGTCCCCCACGCGCGGCACGAGCACGACCGTCTCGAAGTGGTCAGCCTCCCGCTCGGTCAGGTCCCAGACCAAGCCTGGGGTCGCCCCGCGGCGCCGCGCGGGAAAGGTCCAGGCGACGACGAGGAGACGGGGATGTGAGCGGCCCTCCGCCCGGCCCGCCACCGCTGCGGCGGCCCCGCTGGCAGCGGCTGGCGCAGCGGGTGATCGTGCTGGTGCTGGTCGCGCTGGTGATCACCATCCTGGTCCGGCGGTGGGGCGAGGTGCGGCCCCTGCTGGAGCGGCTGTCGGTGGCCGTGGTGGTGGCGAGCCTGGCGGCCGTGACCCTGGGGATGCTCGGTAGCTTCCTCGCGTGGCGCGCGCTGCTCACCGATTTCGGCCACCGCCTGCCGTTCACCGGCGGGATGCGCGTCTACTTCCTCGGCAACCTCGCCAAGTACGTGCCGGGCAGCGTATGGCAGGCGGTCGCCCAGACCGAGCTCGGCCGCGACTACCGGGTCCCCCGGCGGACGTCGGCGGCGGCGCTGGTCGTCTCGATGGTCGCCGGGGTCGGGACCGGCGCGCTGGTGGCGGTCGTCACCCTGCCGTTCGTGGAGCCGGAGGCGCTGCACCGCTACTGGTGGGTGCTGCTGGCCCTGCCGGTGGCCGCGGTGGTGCTGTGGCCGCCGGCGCTCAACCGGATCATCGACTGGCTGCTGCGGCTCGCGCGCCAGGAACCGCTCCCGGTCCCGGCGTCGCTGGGGGGCATGCTGCGCGCGGTCGGCTGGGACCTGCTGGGCTGGCTCGGCTTCGGCCTCCAGGTCTGGCTGCTGGCCCGCGCGCTCGGGGTCCACCATCCGGCGCTGTTCCTCCAGGCCGTCGGCGCGTTCGCCGCCGCCTGGTGCGTTGGCTTCCTGATCGTCTTCGCCCCGGCCGGCGGCGGCGCCCGCGAGCTGGCGCTGGTGTTCCTGCTGAAGCCCTCCGTCCCGACCGCCACGGCGTGGGTGATCGCGCTGGTCTCGCGGCTGCTGTTCACCGTCGGCGACCTCGCCTGGGGCGGCGCCGCGCTGGTCGCGGAGCGGCGCCGCCAGCACCGCCAGCCAGAGCCGGTGCGCGAGGCTGGCACCTCTGCGAGGGAGGGCCCCAAGTGACCCCCGCAACGCCACGGCCGCAGCCACCATGGCGCCAGGTCCTGGCCGTGGGCGTCGCCGGGCTGCTCGCCGGCGCGGTCCTGCTGGGGCTCCAGTTCGTGCGGCTGGACCGTAACCACCTCGGCGGCGGGCCGTCGGCGCCGTTCTTCGTCGGGACCGCCTGGCATCTCGACGAGGAGCTGACCGCCCGGAACATCCACGTGGTGATCAGGCAGGGCAAGGGCTACGACGGGCAGTGGTTCCTGGGGCTCGCCTACGATCCGCTGCTGCGCGGGCACCTGGCCGACGGCTTCGACATGCCGCGTTACCGCGCGCGGCGGCCGCTGCTGGCGATGGCCGGGTGGCTGCTGGCCGCCGGGCAGCCCGCCGCGGTGCCCGCCGCGCTGCTGGCCGTCGAGCTGCTGGCGGTCGGGCTCGGCTGCGCGGCGAGCGCGCGACTGCTGGCCGCCGCCGGCCTGTCGCGCTGGTGGGGGCTGGGGTTCGCGGTCGTGCCCGGGGTGGTGGTCGGGGTGATGTTCGGCACCGCCGAGCCGCTCGGGGTGGCGCTGGCCGCCGTCGGGCTGAGCCTGGTCCTCGACCGGCGGCTGGCCCCGGCGGGCCTGGTGTTCGCCGCCGCCGCCCTCACCAAGGAGACCTACCTCGGCTTCGCCGGCGCCGCCGCCATCTGGCTGCTGCTCCGCTGGGGGGCGGGGCTCGGAGAGCGGGTGCGGGCGGCGGCGACCGTGCTCGTGCCCGGCACGGTCCTGCTCGGCGCCTGGTGGTGGTACGTCGGCGCGATGGTCCCGGCGAGCCGCACCGACCAGGCCGGGCTGGAGTCCATCGCCGCGCCCTTCGTGGGCTGGGGGCAAACGCTCGCCCGGATCGCCGGCGGGAGCTACGTGCCCGACGCCCCGGTCGGCGTGCTCGGGCCAGCCTCGCTGGTCGCGACCTTCGCGCTGCTGGTGGTCGCGGTGGTGCTGACGCTGCGCGCGCGAACCCTGCTGGACTGGACCGGGCTGGTGATGGGCATCTACGGCCTGATGATCGCCGGTGGGCAGCTCGACCGGTTCCTGTCGGCGGCCAGGGCGCTGGCACCGTGCGTGCTGGGCGCGGCGCTGGGGGTGGCGGCGGTGGTGGCCCTGTCACGTTCCGGGCGAATCCGCCATGATGGGCCAGGGGAGCGTGAGGCGGGCCGCGACGAAGCCGTCGCGCAGAGCTGAGGAGCGCCGATGACCACGGGCAGCGCGATCAGGCACTTCACCCTCGACCTCGACGATCTGGAGTGGACCGGCAATGACCTCGTGCGGCCCGAATCCGTGGTGGCCGAGCCGGACGGGACGCTGTGGGCCTCCGACGCCCGCGGCGGGGCGACCCGCATCGACCCTGGCGGCGGGCAGTCGTTCCTCGGCGGCTGGGGCGGCGAGCCCAACGGGCTGGCCATCGACCCCTCCGGCGACCTGGTGACCGCCAACATCGCGCTCGGGCTGGTGCAGCGGATGACCCGTGAGGACCAGTGGTGGCCGGCGGTCGCCCACCCGCGGCCGGACGGGTTCATCGTGCTGGTGGACGAGCGCGGCGCCCGGATCGTCGCCGACGGCATCTACGGGACCAACGAGGCCCGGCTGGACCCGGACGAGCGCTATCTCTACGTGGCCGAGACGATGAAGGCCCGCATCCTGCGCTTCCCGGTCGCCGCCGACGGGTCGCTCGGCGAACGCGAGGTGTTCGGCCCGGACGGCCTTGGCCCCGGCGCCTTCGTCGACGGGTTCACCTTCGACGCCGAGGGCAACCTGTGGGTCACCACGGTGGTCCGCAACGGCCTCGGCGTGCTGGACCGCGAGGGCGACTGGCACGTGGTCTTCGAGGACCCGCGCGAGGACGTGCTGGCGACCTTCGCGGACAAGCTCCGGGCCGGCACCGGCGAGCCGCAGGACATGCTGGCCGCCGCCGGCCCGACGCTCCAGTTCCCGACCAGCGTGTGCTTCGCGGGCGAGGACCTGCGGACCGTCTACGTGGGATCGCTGGCCATGCCGCGGCTGCCCACCTTCCGCTCGCCAGTTCGCGGCCTGCCGATGAGCCATTGGCGGTGACGTCCCGGGAGGGTCCCCGGGTGGTGGTGGTCGGCGGTGGGCTGGTCGGCTCGAGCGCCGCCTACCAGGTGGCCTGCCAGGGCGGCGAGGCGGTCCTGGTCGACCGCCAGGACCAGGGCCAGGCGACGGCGGCCGGCGCCGGGATCCTCTCGCCGGGCAACCGTTTCGAGGGCGGGGACGCCGACCTGCTCGGCCTGGTGAGGGTTTCCGTCGCCTGGTACCCGGAGCTGCTGGCGCGCCTCGCAGAGGACGGTGAGGTCCACACCGGCTACGAAACCGTCGGCGCGCTGCACGTGGCCACCACCGAGCAGGAGGCCGACCGGCTCGCCGACCTGCTGGCAGAGCTGCTGCGGCGGCGGCAGCGGGGGTTCAGCCACGTCGGCGACGCCGAGCTCGTCGACGCCCGCACCGCCCGCGCCGGCTTCCCAGCGCTCGGCCCCGTCCGCGCCGCGATCCACATCCCCGGCGCCGCCCGCGTCGACGGGCGCCTGCTCCGGGACGCGCTGCACCGTGCGCTGCGGCGCCGTGGCGGGACGACCCTCCAGGGCGGCGCGGAGTTGCTGCTCGATCGCGAACGGAAGCGCGCCACCGGCGTCACCGTCGGTGACCGCACGCTGTCCGCCGACGCGGTGATCGTCGCCGGTGGGGCCTGGTCGGGCGCGCTGGCCGACAGCCTCGGCGTCTCCCTGCCGGTGGCGCCCCAGCGCGGCCAGATCGCCCATCTGGCCCTTCCCGGCGTGGCCACCGGCGCCTGGCCGATCGTCCTCGGATTCCACTCGCACTACCTGCTGACCTTCCCGCCCAACCGGGTGGTGGCCGGCGCCACCCGCGAGCACGGCACCGGCTACGACCACCGGGTCACCGCGGCTGGCATGCACGAGGTGCTCGGCGAGGCGCTCCGGGTCGCTCCCGGCCTGAACGCGGCCACCGTCCAGGAGGTGCGCGTCGGCTTCCGGCCGGCGAGCCCCGACGGCAGGCCGATCCTCGGTCGGGCGCCGGGGATCCGCGGCCTGTTCTTCGCCACCGGTCACGGCCCCTACGGCCTCCAGGTCGGTCCCTGGTCGGGCGCTGCCGTGGCGGACCTGGCGCTGGGCAGGCCGGTCCCGCTGGACCTCGGCGCCTTCTCCGTCGACCGCTTCCATCCCGGTGGCCGCGGCGAGTCGGTCAATGCTTGACTGGTTTGACCGGCCGGGCGCAAGGTGACAGCCACCGACGGCGACTCCGTGCGAGGTCGAGATGGCCGACGTCCACACCGCGATCATGGATGCGCTCCGCTCCGTCCATGACCCCTGCTGCCAGGAGAAGGGCATCTCGGTGGTCGACATGGGGCTGGTCCGCTCGGTCGCCGTGGACGGTGGCGAGGCCCGGGTCGAGCTGCTGCTCACCACCGGCTGGTGCCCGTTCGCGGCCCACCTGATCGGGATGATCTCCGAGCGGGTCAACTCGCTGCCGGGCGTCGCCGGTTCCAGCGTGGAGATCGTCTGGGACGAGCCCTGGACGACCGACCGCCTCTCCGACGATGCCAGGCGCAAACTTCGCTTCCTCCCGCACCCAAAGGCAGTGCAGCGTCCGCAAGGGGGCCAGCCATGATCGGTGACGCGCTCGTCTTCGACGGCGTCGCGCACGTCTTCAATTTCGAGAAGAAGAACGCCTTCGGGCAGGCCGGGGAGATGTTCAACAACCACCTCTACGCCTTCCACGCGGCGCTGACCCCGGAGGGCCAGCCGGTGCTGCAGGCCGAGGAGTTCCTGCGCCAATGGACCATCGACGAGATCGACCAGATGGTCTACGAGGGCTCCGACACCGACATGCTGGTGGCCATGCCGCTGCCGCTGACCGACCTGTTCCGGGACGGGCTGTCTCCCTGGGAGGAGTGCGCGGAGCTGGCCAGGCGCCGGCCCGACCGGACGGTGTTCTGGGGTTCGGTCAACCCGCTGGAGGGGCGCAGGGCGCTGGACCTCATGGAGCGCCAGGTCGGCGAGTTCGGGGCCAGGGCGTTCAAGTTCTACAACGTGCGCTACGACTTCGGGCAGCCGTTCCCGTGGCGCATGGACGACCCGAAGGTCGCGTTCCCGATCTTCGAGAAGGCCCAGGAGCTGGGCGTCAACCTGATCGGGGTCCACAAGGGCGTCCCGCTCGGACCGCAGCCGATCGAGGCGACCCAGACCTGGGACATGGACGGCGCCGCCGCCAACTTCCCCGACATCAACTTCGTGATCTTCCACGTCGGGCTGCCGTTCATCGACGAGGTCTGCTGGCAGCTCATCCGCTACCCGAACCTGTACGCGTCGATCGCCGCGACCATCAACTTCGTGGTCCGCGCGCCGCGGCAGTTCGCCGAGGTGCTCGGCAAGCTGCTGTTCTGGTGCGGTGAGGACAAGATCATCTACGGCAGCGAGGCGCCCATCTGGCAGCCGCAGTGGGCGCTGGAGGCGTTCTGGAACTTCCAGCTCCCGCAGGACCTGGTGGAGGGCTACGGCTACCCGCAGCTCACCGAGCAGGCAAAGCGCAAGATCCTCGGTGAGAACCTCCTGCGCCTGCACGGCATGGACGTGGAGGAGACCCGCGCCCGGCTTGGCGCCGGGTAAAGGGGGTTTCGAGACCGCTTCGTGGCGAACATACGACCTGCCTGGGATGCCAGGGACGGATTATCGTATCCGGCCAGGCCCTGCGCCGGGCCTTGCGTCCACCACGGGAGGTTGTGATGAGCGGCTGGTCGGACGACTGGACCACGCAGCGTCAAGCGGGTGGCAGGGTCGACGAACGCCCACCACCGGGGCAGTTCTCGGTGCGTCCGCGGCGGCGCCGCTGGGGCCGCATCGTCGCCATCGTGCTGGTCGTCCTGTTGCTGCTGGTGGTGGGGCTGGCCGTCCTGATGGACCGCCGGCTCAACCGGATCGACGCCCTGCCCGACTACGCCGGCCGCCCGGCCGTCACGCCGGGCACCGACTGGCTGGTGGTCGGCTCCGACAGTCGCCAGGGCCTGACCCCGGAGCAGCGCAAGCAGCTCGCGACCGGCGACGCCGAGGGGCAGCGCACCGACACCATGATGCTGCTCCACATCCCTCGTGGCGGCGGCGCGCCGACGCTGGTGAGCCTGCCGCGCGACTCGTTCGTGCCGATCCCCGGGCACGGCTCCAACAAGCTGAATGCGGCCTTCGCCTTCGGCGGGCCCAAGCTGCTGGTGCGCACGGTTGAGCAGGTCACCGGCATCCGCATCGACCACTACATGGAGATCGGCTTCGCCAGCTTCGCGACCGCCGTGGACGCGGTCGGCGGGGTGCGGATCTGCGTGGACCACGCCATGCGCGACCCCAAGGCCGGCCTGAACATCGGGGCTGGCTGCCAGGTGCTCAACTCGCGCCAGGCGCTCGGCTACGTCCGCACCAGGGCGTCGGCGCGTGGCGACCTGGACCGCGTCCAGCGGCAGCGGCAGTTCCTCGGCGCACTGACCGACAAGGCGGTCAGCCCCGGCGTGCTGCTCAACCCCTTCAAGAGCATCCCGCTGGCGCTGCGGGGCACCGACTCGCTGACCGTCGCCAACGGCGACCACCTGTGGCACCTGCTCCGGTTCCTGCTGGCGATGCGCTCGGTGAGCGGCGGCGACGGGACCGCCACCACGGTGCCGATCGGCGGCACGGGCTTCGAGCCCGGCGCCGGCTCGGTGGTGCGTTGGGACCGGCCCAAGGCGCTGGCGCTGTTCAACGCCCTCAAGGAGGACCGCCCGATCCCCGCCCAGACGGGCTGATCCCGCCGGCGGCAGGTCTGGGGTGATCAGCCGGCGGTCTTGGCCCGCTTGGCGGCGCGGCCGCGGGTCGCGGGGTCGAGCACCCGCTTGCGGAGCCTGGTCGAGGCGGGCGTCACCTCGACCAGCTCGTCGGCGGTGACGTGCTCGATCGCCTGCTCCAGCGAGAGCAGCCGCGGCGGTACCAGCCGGATCGCCTCGTCCGCCGCGTGGGTGCGGATGTTGGTCTTCTGCTTCTCGCGGGTGGGGTTGACGTCGATGTCGTCGGCGCGGGAGTTCGAGCCGATCACCATGCCCTGGTAGACCTCGACGCCCGGCCCGACGAACAGTTCGCCCCGGTCCTGGAGCTGGCCGAGCGCGTAGCCGGTGGTCACCCCGACGCGGTCGGCGACCAGCGCGCCGACCAGGCGGTGGTGGATCGGGCCCGCCCACTGGTCGTAGCCGTCGAACAGGTGGTGCAGGATGGCGGTGCCCTTGGTCTCGGTCAGCAGGGTCGAGCGGAAGCCGATCAGCCCGCGTGCGGGCACCCGGAACTCGAGCCGCACCCAGCCCGTCCCGTGGTTGACCATGTTGGTCATGCGGCCCTTGCGGACGGCCAAGCCCTGGGTCACCACTCCGACGAACTGCTCGGGCACGTCGAGGATGACCGCCTCGTACGGCTCCAGCACCCGGCCGCCGACCGTCCTCGTGATCACCTCGGGCTTGGAGACTTCCAGCTCGTAGCCCTCGCGGCGCATCTGCTCGACCAGGATGGCGAGCTGGAGCTCGCCGCGGCCCTGGATCTCGAAGGCGTCCGGCGACTCGGTGGGCAGCACCCGCACCGACACGTTGCCGAGCGCCTCGCGATCCAGCCGCTCCTTGAGGTGCCGGCTGGTCAGGAAGGTCCCGGCCCGGCCGGCGAACGGGGAGGTGTTGACGCCGAAGCGCATCGACAGGCTCGGCTCGTCGATCGAGATCACCGGCAGCGGCCGCGGGTCGTCCGGGTCGGTGACCGTCTCGCCGACGGTCACGTCGCCGAGCCCGGCGATCGCCACGATCTCGCCCGGTCCGGCGCGGTCCAGGTCGGAGCGCGACAGCCCGGTCGCGCCGACGATCCTGGTCACCTTGGCTGGGACCAGCACGCCCTCGCGCTTGGCCACCACCACCCGGTCCCCGAGGGCGACCTCCCCCTGCCACAGGCGCCCGACCCCCAGGCGCCCGACGTAGGGGTCGGCGTCCAGGTTGGTGACCAGGAACTGGAGCGGGTGCCCCGGCTCGTAGGCGGGCGGCGGCGTGGTGGCCACGATCGCCTCCAGCAGCGGGCCGAGGTCGGCGGCCAGCTCGTCCGGGCGCCAGCCGGCCCGCCCCGCCTTGGCGTCGCTGTAGAGCACCGGGAAGCCGATCTGGTCCTCGTCGGCGTCCAGGTCGAGGAACAGCTCCTCGACCTCGCGGACAACCTCGGCTGGCCGCGCGTCGGCGCGGTCGACCTTGTTGATGCAGACGATCGCGGGCAGCCGCCGCTCCAGCGCCTTGCCGAGCACGTAGCGCGTCTGCGGCAGCGGGCCCTCGCTGGCGTCGACCAGCAGCAGGATCGCGTCGACCATCAGCAGCGTGCGCTCGACCTCGCCGCCGAAGTCGGCGTGGCCCGGGGTGTCCACCACGTTGATGCGCGTGCCGCGGAAGTCGACCGCGGTCTGCTTGGCAAGGATGGTGATGCCCTTCTCGCGCTCGAGGTCCATCGAGTCCATGACCCGCTCGACGACCTCCTGGTTGGCGCGGAACGCGCCCGACTGGCGGAGCATCGCGTCCACCAGGGTGGTCTTGCCGTGGTCCACGTGCGCCACGATAGCCAGGTTGCGAAGATCATCCCTGATCGCAGGCACGTTTGGTTCCCTTTCACGTGGAGTGGAATACTCCCGATGGTAGCAACGGAGCGCTAGCGATCGTCCTCGTCCTGGTCGCGCTCGAGGCGCCGGCGGACGCGGCCGAGCAGCAGCATGCCGGGGACGGCGGCCAATAGAAGACCGACGATCGGCTGGAAGACCGGCGGCAGCGGCGAGACCAGCACCGCGGCCACGAACACGGAGACCAGGATCCCACCCAGCTCCAGCGGACTTCGCAGGGTCGCGCTGAGCAGGGCCGACATCGACAGCGGCCAGCGGCGCTCGTCAGCGCGGGAGCCGCGGCCCTGGAGCAGGCCCATCCGTTGCTCGGCCTCGCGGCGCTCGCGAGCCTCGCGCGCCAGCCTCAGGGAACGACGCGGCGAAGGACGACGGCGCCATTGTGGCCGCCGAGGCCCATCGAGTTCGAGATCGCCACGTCGAAGCGGGCCTCCCGGCTCTTCAGGGGTACGTAGTCGAGGTCGCATTCGGGGTCCGGGTCCTCGAGGTTGATGGTGGGAGGAAGGACCTGGTCGCGCAGGGCGAGCGCGGTGATGATCGCCTCCAGCGCGCCGGCGGCGCCGAACAGGTGGCCGGTCATCGACTTGGTCGAGGAGGTGGCGAGCGAGTCGGCGTGGGCGCCGAACGCCTGCCGGATCGCCTGCGTCTCCGCCGGGTCGCCGAGCGGGGTGCCGGTGCCGTGGGTGTTGATGTAGCCGACCTCTTCGGGGCGGACCCGCGCGTCCTCCAGCGCGTCCTGGAACATGCGGATCACGCCGCGGCTGCCGGGGTGCGGCGTGGCCACGTGGTAGGCGTCGTTGGAGGCGCCGTAGCCGGCGACCTCCGCGTAGACCTTGGCGCCGCGGGCGCGGGCATGCGATTCGGACTCGAGCACCACGATCCCGGCGCCCTCGGCCACGACGAAGCCGGAGCGGCCGCGGTCGAAGGGGCGGGAGGCGGCGGCCGGATCGTCGTTGCGCGCCGCCAGCGCCTGCATCTGGCAGAAGCCGGCCAGGACCAGCGGCGTGATGCACGCCTCGGTGCCCCCGGCGATCATCGCGTCGGCGCTGCCCCGCTTGATCAGGTCGGCGGCCTCGCCGATCGCGTGCGAGCCGGTGGCACAGGCAGAGATCACCGCGAAGTTGCGGCCGATGGCCCCGAACTTGGTGGCGATGTAGCTGGTGGCGGTGTCGACCAGGGCGTTGGGCAGGAAGGTCGACGAGACGCGGCCTGGACCCTTCTCCATGAGCACGCGCTGCTGCTGCTCGACGATGCCGATCCCGCCGATGGCCGAGCCGACCACCACGCCGACCCGTTCCGGCCTGGACACCTCCAGGCCGGAGTCGGCCATGGCCTCGTCGGCGGCGGCGATCGCGAACAGCACCCCGCGGTCCATCCGGCGGGCGTCCTTGCGCGACACGACCGTGTCGGGCTCGAAGCCGCGCACCTCCCCGGCGATGCGCACGGGGTAGGGGGTGGGGTCGAAGGCGGCGATCGTGTCGATGCCGCTGTGGCCGTCCAGCAGCGCCTGCCAGGTCGAGGCGGCGTCCAGCCCCATCGGGCTGAGCGTCCCGATGCCTGTTATCAGCACACGTTCCATCGTGCCCAGAGGGTAGCAGCCGGCCGCGCCACCCCCCTAACGGAATCCCGGCGGTCCGATCGCTCGGGTCAGAACGCTCGGGTCAGAACTCCTCCTCCTCCTCCTCCTCCTCCTCCTCGTCCTCCAGTTCGTCGCGGGAAACGAACACCGCGAGGTCGGGGTCCAACCCGGCGTCCTGCCCCTCCTCGGCGACGATCTCGTCGGGGATCGAGTCGGCCATGTCGTGCGGGTCGAGGTCGCTCGGGAGCTGGTCGATCAGCTCGGCCTCGCCGACGTCGTCTGGCTCGTCGGTGTACAGCCGGTCGGTGTCCTGCTCAGTGTGACCCATGATCGTTGAGCTCCTCCTGATGGTTGTTGGGTTCACCCCTCGCCGAGCTTGCTGGCAAGGTCCTGATAGGCGGCTCTGGCGGCGCGTTCGGCCTCCACGGCCCGCTGGTCGGGCTCCACGACGTGCCTGGTCTCCGGTTCGGTGGTCAGGTCGAGGGCCAGCAGGGCGGCGCCGCGCGCGGAAGCCTCCGGCTCGTCCACCACCCGCAGGGGCCGGGCGAGCACGTTGGCCAGGGTCTGCTGCCACCAGGGGGAGCCGACCACGGCCCCACCGGAGGCGACCACCTCGATCGAGCCGGGCGCGGCTCGCAGCGCCCGTTCCAGCGCCTCGACCCCGCCGGCGAGCTGGAAGCAGATCGCCTCCAGGGTCGCCGCCAGGATCTCCACGGCGGTGGTGGCCATCGACAGCCCGGCGATCACCCCGGACCCGGCGACCAGGTCCAGCGGCGCCCGCGAGCCGGCGTGATAGGGCAGCACTCGCACACCGTGGGTTCCGGGCGGCACCTCCGCCAGCGCGGCCTCGATCTGGTCGTCACCTGGCAGGTCCAGGACGCTCCTGGCCCACGCGTAGAGGTTGCCAGCGCCGGAGAAGGCGGCGCCGGTCACCAGGCGGCGCTCGTCGACCCGGTAGCGCCACAGCTCCCTGGTCAGGGGCGTCGAATCCTGGTGGACCGCGCGGACCGCGCCGGAGGTGCCGAGATTGATGGCCGCCCGGTCGGGGGTCACGCAGCCGGCGCCGAAGTTGGAGGCCGCGCCGTCGCCGCATCGATTCGAGGTCGAGCAGGCCCGTGCCGGACGCCTGCGAGACCGAGGCGCGGGCATCGCCCAGTAGCGCGCCGGTGACGTACTCGGCGAGGCCGAGGTAGCCGGCCGGCGCCGGGCGGACGGTCCGGGCGAGCCAGGGCACCTTGACGGTCCAGTAGGTCGTGTGGGGGAGCGCGCCGGTGGCGGCTTGGAGGCGGGCGGGGTCGGTGCGGGCGCGCAGCTCGCCGACCAGCCCGGCCGCCCGGGTGTCCGCCCAGGTCAGCGCGCCGGTGAGCGGCTGCCGCGCGGCGTCGACGGCGATCACCGAGTGCCAGGCGCACGACATCGCCACGTCGGTGACCTGGCGGAGGTGGCCGCGCTCGGACAGCTCGTCGACGCAGTCGCCGAGGGCGGCGACCACCGCGTCCGGGTCGAGCTCGGCGCGCCCGTCGTCGTCGATCTCCATGCGGGTCGGCCGGCGGGCCAGCGCATCCGGCAGCGGCTCGCCGGCCCCGGAGACCAGCAGCGCGCGCACCGAGGAGGTGCCGAGGTCCAGCGCGAGCACCCGCCGTTCCATCGCCCGCCCCTTCCTGGTCGCTTGCTCACTGCCGCGGATACCCGGTCTGGTCCGCCCTCGAACAGGTTCCAGGGGACCGCGCGCATCGGCCGCTGGTACAACTGGTCACCCCAGTATTGTCACAGGAGGTCGCGGTCGTGCGCCGGCTGGTTCTCTGGGACGTCGACGGCACGTTGGTGCTCTATGGAGGGATCGGCCGGCAGGCGTTCGCCGACGCGTTCCTGACGTTCGCCGGGCGGCCGGCGACCGACCTGGACCGCCTGATGATCTCCACGGCGGGCCGCACCGATCCGGACATCGCGCTGGAGTTCCTCGCCAGGCATGGGATCACCGACGGCGAGGCCCAGCTCGACGCCTTCCACGCGGCGCTGGTGGAGGCGCTGGCGGCCAAGGCCGCGATGCTGCGCGAGCACGGCAGGGTCCTGCCCGGGGTCGAGCGGGCGCTGGCGGCGGTGGCGCGGCAGCCCGGGGTGGCGCAGTCGCTGCTCACCGGCAATCTGGAGGCCAACGCGGTGCTGAAGCTGGCGACCTTCGGGCTCGATCGCTATGTCGACTTCGAGATCGGGGCGTACGGGTCGGATCACCGGGACAGGACGCAGCTCGTCGAGGTCGCCAGGGCCAAGGCGAAGGCCAGGTTCGGGGTGGAGGTCGACCCCGCCTCGGTGGTCGTGGTCGGCGACACCCCACTGGACGTGGCCGCCGGCCGCGCCGGCGGTGCCAGGGTCGTCGCCGTCGCCACCGGCCACTACGACGTGGAATCCCTGCTCGCCACCGCCCCCGACGCGGTCCTCCCCGACCTCCACGACACCGACGCCGTCCTCCAGGCCATCCTCCCCACCCGCTGACCGCCGCGGCTCGCGCGGCTGGTGCGCCCGAGGCCGCCGGGGTGGCGCCGCGCCGGGAGCGGCCCCGCGGGTGCCGGGCGGCCGGCCGGCCGCGACCCGGCAAGCTTGTCTTGCTTGAGAAACTAAGAACTTCCTGAGAAGTATACGAAGGATACTTGTGACAAGGGTTTCTTGACCGAGATGAGCACGCGGGGGCACGATCGGATAAGCGGGGTGTCCCCGCCGGTCGTGAAAAGGGAGGCGCGCCGGCAACGAGGCCTCCGACGATCTGGCCAGGGAGCTGCGCGAGTGGGTCGACGAGCGCATCGGCAAGATCGCCAGGCTCAAGGCGGTGATGTTCGGAGCGGATCTGCCCAAGACCCGCTCGGGCAAGATCATGCGGCGGCTGCTCAAGAACATCGCCAGCGGCGAGCCGCTGGGCGATGTCACCACGCTGCGCGACCCGCTGGTGGTCGAGCAGCTCAAGGACGACGCGGACCGGTTGCTCGGACGCGAAGGGTCCTGATCCGGCGGCGGGCCGAAGCCGACCTGGGGAGGTGGCGTTGAATGTCAGTGCCACCTCCCCCGACGTCTCCGAGGCCATCGGCGCTCCGTAGCCTGCTCCTGCTGGCCGCGGTCCTGGCCGGGCTGGTCGTGGTGCGCTGGTCGGTCACGGGCGGGCTGTCCCGCCCGCTGGCGCCGCCGGCCCAGACGCGGGTGCACGCGTCGCCCGCGCCGACCGCCCGCGATCTGGCGGGGCTGCGCGGGACTCTGCTGTACATGGGCGGCCGTCAGGTGCTGGCGGTGGACGCGGCTTCCGGGACCATTTCCTCGATCCCCTCGCCGGGAGCCGGCCGCGTCCGGGTGCTGCGGCAGGGCGAGTACCTCGTCCTGCTGGCAAGGGACGGCGGCGCGGCCGCCCAGCGGGCCGACCTGAAGTCCAAGCCGGTCCTGCTGGGCGACGCCATCGACGTGCTGCCCTCGCCGCGCTCCGATCGGGTCTGGCTGGTCAGCCAGGATGAGACCGCCCCGGAGCAGGCGTACGTCCTGCGCGAGGTGGAGCTCACCAGCAGCCGCAAGCTGCGGCGCTGGACGCTGCCCTACGACGCCGAGCCCGTGGCGGTGGTGCCGCAGGGCGTGGTCATCCGCGACCTCCAGAACCGCTTCGAGGTCCGTGATCCGCACGGCAAGCGCATCGTCGAGCTGGGCCACGACCTCACCTTCCTGGACCGCCACGGCAGCCTGCTCGCCTACCTGGACGACCGCAGGCTCCATCTGCACGACCTGGCCACCGGGGTCGACCGCACGCTGGCGTCGCCCACCGGGGCCAGGAGCTGGTTCGCGCTCGGCCCGCCACTGCCCGGCGTGGGGTGCTGCCTCCAGGTCGGGGCCTTCTCTCCGGACGCGCGCCTCCTGGCGGTGTTCACCCAGCTGGCCGGGCCGGGCCAGCCCGGGCTCTCGATCGTGGACGTGGCCAGCGGCCGTGCCAGCGTGCTGCCCGGGTCCGGCGGGGCGACGCCCCTGGCCTGCCAGCCGTGCCTCGGCTGGAGCCACAGCGGCTGGCTGTTCTTCTTCAACGGCGGGGCGGCGCTCGCCGACCCTGCCGCCTGGCGGCCAGGCGCGCCGGCCGCCATCCCGCTGGCGCTGGACCTTCGCGACGTCACCACCGTCCTGCCCAGCGGTCTGGCGCCGGGCTGACCGCCCGGCTCAGGCGCGGCTGTCGAGGAGGTCGGCGAGCACCTCCACCCCCGCGCTGATCTCGCCCTCCGAGAGGGAGCCGTAGCCGAGCACCAGCCCTGGCGTGGGCGAGCGGCCCGCCAGGTGGAACCCGCCGAGGCCGTAGAGCCCGATCCCGGCGGCGGCCGCGCGCCGCACCAGGTCCTCCTCGTCGGTGCCGGCCGGCAGCTCGACCACGGCGTGCAGGCCGGCGGCGGTGCCCCGAACCCGCAGGCTGGGCGCGTGCCTGGCGAGCGCGCGCACCAGCGCGTCGCGGCAGCGCCGGTGGCGGGCACGGCCGGCGCGCAGGTGGCGGTCGTAGGCGCCGGAGGAGAGCAGGTCCGCGAAGGCGAGCTGCTCCAGGGTGGGAGAGCCGAGGTCGGCGTCGTACTTGGCGTCGACCAGCGCGGCCAGCAGGTGCCGCGGCGGCACCAGCCAGCCGAGCCGTAGTGCCGGCGACAGCGTCTTGCTGAGCGAGCCGCCGTAGACCACCAGGTCGGGCGCCAGGCCCTGGAGCGCCCCCACGGGCTCGCGGTCGTAGCGGAACTCGGCGTCGTAGTCGTCCTCGAGTACCAGGGCGTCGCTGCCGGCCGCCCACGCCAGTAGCTCGGCTCGCCGGCGCGGGCCCAGCACCACCCCGGTGGGGAACTGGTGCGCGGGCGTGACCAGCGCCAGTCTGGCGGCGCTGGCCGCGAGCTGGTCGACGCGCATGCCCTCGGCGTCCACGCCGACCGGCACGGGTCGCAGGCGCGCGCCAGCAGCGCCAGGCCCTGGGCGAACCCGGAGGTGATCAGGAGGCCGTCGGCCTCGACGTCGACCCCGCGCACCCGTCCCAGGTAGGCGGCCAGGGCGGCGCGCGCCTCCGGGACGCCGCGCGGGTCGGGGTAGCCGAGCGAGGCGGGCGGCGCGGTGAGCGTGGCCCTGCGCAGCGACGCCGCCCACGCGCTCCTCGGAAAGCCGCTGGCGTCGGCCGCGCCGGGGCGGAAATCGATGCGGGGCGTGGTGGTCCGGGCGGGGGCTGGTCCGCGATCTGGCGGGCTCGGCGGGTGGCCGGCGTGCACTGCCACCCGGGTGCCGGAGCCCTGCCGGGCCTCCAGGTAGCCCTCGCCGGTGAGCTGGGCATAGGCCTCGACCACCAGGCCACGGGAGATGCCGAGGTCGGTGGCCAGCGCTCTCGAGGAGGGGAGCCGCGTCCCCGGCTTCAGGCGCCCCTGCCGGATCGCTCCGCGCAGGGAGTGTTCGAGCTGCCCGCGCAGCGGTTCCCCCGCGCCCCGTTCCAGCGGCAAGAGCAGCTCAGGCCCGCCATCCGGCCCCGCGCCCGCCGCCGGCGCGCCGGCCGGCTCCTCCGAAGTGGTCCAGTGAATTGTCATTGGATTGGACCTTATCAATGGACCTCTTGGACGACCAGGCTGGGAGCCATGACCCCCAGCGAGCGAACCGGAGCCCTCACCGCGGCGGCCGCGACCACCATGGTCGGCACGGCCGTGGCCGCCTCCAGCCTGCTCACCCACTACCCGGTGATGGGCGGCCAGGCGATCCGCTACGCGGCCAGCGCGGCCATCCTGGTGGCGGCACAGCGGGCCGGCGGCCGGACCCTGCCGCGCCTGACCGTCCGCGAGGCCGGCCTGCTGATGGCGCTCGCCGCCAGCGGGCTGGTCGCCTTCAACCTCTGCGTGATCGGCGCGGTCGGGCGCGCCGACCCGGCCGTGGTCGGGTTGGTGGTCGGCTGCGCCCCGGTGCTGCTCGGCGTCGCCGGGCCGCTGCTCGCCCGGCAGGCGCCACGGCCTCGGATGCTCGCGGCCGCCGCCGTGGTGGTGGCCGGCACCGCGCCGGCCCAGGGCGGGGGCCGCGCCAGCACGGCCGGGCTCGCGCTGGCCTGGCTGGCCGTGGCCACCCCGGCGGCCTTCGTGGCCTGGTACTCGGGGCTGGGCCGGCTCGGCGTCGATCGGGCAGGCCGGTTCGCCGGCCTCATCCCGGTGGCCGCGCTGCTGAGCGTCGCGGTGGTCGGGACCAGCGCGATCACGCCGCTCAAGCTGGGTGGTTCGCTGCTGGTCGGCGGCGGTCTGGTGCTCGGCCTGACGGCGCGTGCCCGGGTGCGGATCAGGCGCGGGACGGCTTGGGGGCGGCGTGGTAGAGCACGCGCGTCCCCGAGGGCAGCTCCTCGCGCTCCAGCACCTGGAAACGCTCCTCCAGGAGCCGCTCGAACACCGCCCGCCGGTAGTCCCCATGCATCCCAGCCGGCTTGTTCGCCAGCAGCCGGTCCGCCATCGGGTCCTCGGGATCCACGAACTCGACCACCAGCCGCGCGCCCAGGCCGTGCCACCAGTCCACCAGCTCCGCCAGCGGCACGTTCCCGGTGATCGCCAGGTGATGGATCAGCGCCAGCGCCAGCACCACGTCCGGCCGGTCGCGGTCGAAGAATGCCGAGCGCTCGCGGCCGCGCCAGCCGAGCCCCGGCGAGGGGTCGCAGAGGTCCAGCGTGATCGGCAGGATCCGCCGCTCGCCCTCCTTGGAGAGGGCCTGGAACAGCAGGTCGACGGTCAGGTCGTCGCTGTCGGCGGCGACCACGTAACCCGCGTGCTCGGCGGCGACCCTCGAGTAGGTGCCGTCGTTGGCCCCGAGGTCGTAGCACAGGGGCGCCGGCGCGGCTGCGACCGATCGCCGCACGAACGCCTGCTTGCGCTCCTTCTCAGCATCGGTGTAGGTGCTGGTGCGCTGGTAGTCCGACCAGGCCGACTCGCCCGCCTTCCAGCGCAGGCCGGCGACCAGCTTGCGGATGGCCTTGACGGTGGCCGCCTGGAGCTCGGTCGAGAAGCCGGCCCTCTGGAGCTCCCGCCTGGTGTCGGAGGCGCGCGCCTTGGAGAACCTGGCGTCCATCGCCTGGTGCAGCACGACGTGCTTGAGCACGCCCCGCTTGAACACGTCGAAGCCGGTGAACAGGGGGCGGATGTCGCCTGGGGCGATGCCCTGCACCGCGCCGCGCAACCACGGCTGGAAGCGCACGCCCTTGTACGCCGTCAGCAGCAGCGGGTACAGGAAGGTCTGGCAGAACTGGCGGTAGCCGGCCCACGGCTCGCCGGGCCTGGCCTGCTCGAAGGAGCCGACGTCGATGAACACCGGCCGCGCCCCGACGAACTGGAGGTTGTAGGCGTAGCCGTCCTTCATCGTCTGGCCTTCGGCGAGCCCCTGCTGGAGCAGGTCGAGGTGGAGCAGCGCCGCTGCCTTCAGCATCGAGAACGTCCACTCGTACGGGTACGAGACCACCGGGATGCGGTCGTGCTCCAGGACCATCGCCCAGGAGGAGTCGCCGTCGGCGGCCGGCAACTCCTCCTCTGGGACTGTTCGCGTGCCGACGATCTGACCAGCCTGCACCGCTTGGGGAAAGAAACGCGTGGCGGTCAGCGCCTCGTAGTCAGCCGCGCCCTGCTTGGACAGGCCACGCAGCACATGGCCGTCCAGGTAGAAGACGGTGCTGGCGGGATCGCGGAACGACGCCGGCTCGGTGCCGACACCGCTGGTCGACGGACCCACGACAGGAGGCTGTGGACGCCGGCTCAGCGCTTGTCGCCCTTGGCGCCCAGCGGCTCGTGGGCCGTCGCCTGCGCCTCGGTCGCGGTCTTGCGCCGGAACGGGCTGGTCAGACGGCGCCAGAAGAGCTTGGCGAAGACGGCTACGCCAGCCACGCCAGCCACGATCGCCTGGACGATCATGCTGCCGGAGGCCGCGTCGAGGTAGGCCAGCTGCATCGGATGGTTCTCCTTACTGGTCGGGCGGTCCGCCGACCGCTGAACGGGCCATAACGAGCGCATCCGGGACGTGCGGGGTCGCACGACGAGAATCCTGGGACCATAACATGGTTGGCCATCCGTTGTTCGACAGCCGTCCATCTCGCGGCCGGAGGGTGGCCAAACTGTGGTCGGCCACCCGCCGCGGGACCTGAGGCAAAATCAGGTGTCATCCGCGCCGCCATCGGGGACAATCCACGGGCCATGGACTTCGAGATCCGGCCGATCGCCGACACCGACGAGGACTGGGGACGCTTCTGGCCCGTCCTCGATGCCGCCTTTGGCGAGAGCTCCAGCGAGGGCGAGGCGGAGGAGTGGCGCGGCAACTTCGAGTTCGACCGCAGCCTGGCCGCCTTCGACGGTGAGCGCATCGTGGGCACCGGCGGCGCCTACTCCATGGAGCTGACGCTTCCCGGCCTGACCTCGGTGCCCGTCGGTGGTCTTACCGCGATCTCCGTGCTGCCCACCCACCGGCGCCGGGGCATCCTGCGCGCGATGATCGAGCGGCACCTGCGGGACGTCGAGTCCCGCCGTGAGCCGCTCTCCGTGCTCAACGCCTCGGAGGCGGCCATCTACGGCCGTTTCGGCTATGGAGCGGCCACCTGGAGCTCGGTGTTCGAGATCGACACGCCCTACGGGGCGTTCCTGGACCCGCCGGAGACACCGGGCCGGGTCCGCATGCTCGACCCTGGCGAGGGCGCCAAGCTGCTGCCCGGCTTCTACGACCGGGTCAGGCGCGCCCAGCCGGGCGAGCTGTCCCGTGGCCCCGAGGTCTGGGCCATCTACTTCCGCGACCCCGAGTGGTACCGGCGCGGCGCCAGCCAGCACTTCGACGTGGTCTACGAGACACGCGGCGGCACCATCGACGGCTGGGTCAGCTACCGCATCGAGAACCACTGGGACGGCGAGCTGCCGGCCAACACCGTGCGGGTGCGCGAGCTGTACGCGCTGACGCCCGCCGCCCGCGCCGCGCTGTGGCGCTACTGCCTCGACCTCGACCTGGCCGCATCCATGAAGCTGCTCGCGCGACCGGTCGACGAGCCGCTGCGCTGGCTGCTGGCCGACTCCCGGCGGCTGCGGACCAACCAGACACGCGAGGACCTCTGGGTGCGGCTGCTCGACGTGCCGGTCGCGCTGGCCGCCCGCCGCTACGCCACACGGGACCGCCTGGTCGTCGAGGTGATCGATCAGCTGCGCCCGGCCAACCACGGGCGCTTCGCGCTGGAGGGGGCGCCCGACGGCGCCTCCTGCGAGCGGACCAGCGACGACCCGGACCTCCGCCTGGACGTCGCCGAACTGGGCGCCGCCTACCTCGGCGGGGTCCGCTTCACGACCCTGGCCGCGGCCGGTCGCGTGATCGAGCGGACACCGGGCGCGCTCTGGCGCGCGGACCGGCTCTTCGCCAGCGACCCCGCTCCCTGGTGCACCACCTCGTTCTGAAGCCTGCCGGGCGACCTCGTGGTGAGGCGGTCCGGCAGCACCCTGCTCGGGTGTCCTCGGATCACGCCACGAAGGCGTGTACCTCGGTTCCCCCTTCACCGGGGCCGGTTCCACCATCGCCGAGGCGACGGCCAGCGCCTTCCCCTCCAGGGGCGTTGGTTACCCGGCCGCCCGCTTGGCGGTCCGGAGCCTGGGCATGGGAGCGCTCGGCCCAGGCGGCGAGGTTGGCGGCGGCGTTGCGGTCCCGGTCGATGGTCAGACCGCAGCTCTCGCAGCGAAAGCTCCGCTCAGCCAACCCCATCCGCTGCTTGACCATGCCGCACCCAGAGCACGTCTTGGTGGACGCAAACCAGCGGTCACAGACGACCACCTCGGCTGCGAACCATGTCGCCTTGTAGGCGAGCTGGCGGGCCAGCTCCGCCCAGGCGGCGTCACCGATGGCGCGGGCCAGGTGCCGGTTGGTCATCAGATTGGCGACGGCGAGGTCTTCCAGACAGAGCCGGTCGTGGGTCTTGACGAGCTGGCTGGAGACTTGGTGGAGGAAGCTTCGACGCACATCGGCGATCCGGGCGTGCTGCCGAGACAGCCGCCGGGTCGCCTTGGCCCGATTGCACGAGCGGGACTGAGTGCGGGAGACCGCCCGGGACAACCGCCGCAGGCGCACCATGCCTCGCTGCAGCGGCTTGGGTGCCTGCCAACGGCCAACCTCAGCCCCATCCGCGGTGGCCGCCACCACGAACGCGGCAAGGCCGCGGTCCACCCCGACGAAGCCACCACGATCGCGGGCGGGGCGAGACTCGTGGCGTCGATCGGCGTGGAACTCGGGGACTTGCACGTTGAGGCTGATGTACCAGCGCGAGCCGTGCCGGCTGACCGTGGCGAACAGGACTTTCCCGCGTGGCGCCACGACCGGCTGCCCGGTGTCGGGATCGAGGTGGGCGACCGGGCGGAGCAGCCGCCGCAGTCGGCGGGTGTCGTCGTGGACGCGGACCGCGCCGATCCTCGGCAGGGTCACGGAGCGGGGATGGCCCTCACCGACCCGGATCAAGGGGGCGCTACCCTTGCGCTGCTTGTTGCGGAGCCGGAAGCTGTCCCGACTGCGCCCCTTGCGTTTGAGCCTCGGGAAGCCGACCCTGCCCTTTCGCTTGCCGGCCTTGGCCGCAGCATAGGCGGAGAGTGCCCGACCAAGATCCACCGCGGCCTCCTCGAACACCTGGGCGGAGACCTCCCGCCGCCACGCCAAACCGGTAACCTGCTTGGTGACGGCGCCATCGGTGGCGGCGACAAAGATCCGGCCGGCTGCCTCGCCGCGCTTCCACGCATTGTAGGCGTTGATCAGGTCAAACCCCGACCACGGGACCCTGACCTGGGGGTCTGCCCGCTTGGCGGCAAGGGCATCGGCGACCAGCCGAAGACACTGGTTGTAGGCGAACCTGGACGCCCCAGCGTGTCGGGCAAGCATCGCCGCCTGCGCGGGGGTGGGAGCAAGCGCGAACCGGAACGTGGTGTGCCGCATGGCATCCAGGATCGTACCCGGCGGATGCGACACCCGGGAACATGCGTTCGAGGCGGATGCTGCCCCACGGCTTCGCCATCTCCTGGTCGCCGACCCACAAGCATCTCCTGCGCTGGGCCCGCGACGGCACCTGGGACCGCGTCCTCGCCCAGCTGCGCCGCCAGGTCCGCGATGCCCACGGCCGCAACCCCGAGCCCACGGCCGGGGTGATCGACTCCTGCTCGATCAAGGCATCACCCGTTTGTGGTCCTCGTGGCTTCGACGGCGCCAAGAAGCTTGACGGCATCAAACGCCACGTCGTTGTGGACACCCTGGGCCTGCTGGTGGCCGTGCTGGTCACCGCGGCCAGCGTGCAGGACCGGGCGGCGGTGCCCCGGCTGCTCGCCCGAGCCCGCTACCGCTGCCCCCGGCTCGGCCATCTGTGGGCCGACCAGGGCTATACGGGGGCTGTCGTGCAGGCCGTGAGCAGGATCCTACCGTTCACGATCCAGATTGTCGGCGGGATCAAGCCCAAGGGCGGCTTCGTCGTCCAGCCTCGTCGCTGGGGTTGTCGAGCGGGGTTTCGCCTGGATGCACCGCTGCCGACGCCTCACCCGACAGTACGAGCAGACCCCACTGGCCCATGAGGCCATGGCCGTCATCAGTCAGATCGCACTCATGCTCCCCCCGCCACGGCCGACTGACCAAACCGCCACCATGATGAAGTTGTTCGACAGGTTCTAGCCAAGTCCGTTAGAGCGCCGTTACCGCTCCTGCGTACGAATCAGCCTGCAAGCCGTGGCTCGATTCTGGCGCGGAGGAAGCGGAACAGGATGTGTGGGATCTTCGGCATGGTGCGTTCGGCGCACGACCCGGACCCGGCCTGGGCGTCGAGCGTGTTCGTCGCCCTCGGGCATCTCGCGGAGGAGCGCGGCCGCGACGCCGCCGGCTTCGTGCTCGTCGGTGACGGCTCCGGACGCCCTGTCGCCCCGGGCTGCGATGGCGGCGGCGGGGGCCCCGACCCCATCCACCGCCGCGACGTCCAGCTCAGCCGCTGCCGGGTGGTCAAGGACACCCGCCGATGGGCGTCGGTCTGGCGGCCGGAGTTCCTGCACGCCCTGGACGGCGCGCCGGTGGCGCTCGGCCACACCAGGCATGCCTCGCAGGGAACGCCCGGCACCATGGCCAACGCCGCGCCACTGGTGGTGGGCGCCGGCCTGATCGGCGTCCACAACGGCGACGTCGACGTCGAGGCGCTGCGGGGTGGCCTGCCGATCGCGCTGCCGCCCGCGCACGGCGAGACCGACAGCGAGGTGCTGCTGCTGGCCTTGGACCGGGTCCGAGGGGATCTGCCCGCCGCCTGCGACGTGCTGGAGGCTGCCCACGGCCTGGCCACGCTCGCCTGGGTGGACCGCCACGCTCCCGAGCTCGTCCACCTGGCGCGCGCCGCGCTGTGCCCGCTGGTGGTCGCCAGGGACGCTCGCGGCAACCTCTACTGGGCTTCCTCGCCGGCGTGGTTCCGCCGCCTCGACGAGCAGACCGGTGGCCGCCTCGGCTTCGAGGTCGAGCGGGTCCACGAGGGCACCCTGCTGGCGATCGCCGCCGGCGCGACGCCCTCGATCCACGCCAGGCGCTCGTTCGAGCCGGTCGCGCGCCCCGGGGACGACTGGCGGTTCCCCTCCATCTGGAACGGCCTCGACCCCGCCGACGTCGAGGCCTTCCAGGCCGAGGCCCGCCACCGCACCATCCGTCGCCGCCCCACCCGCCCCCACGCCGAGCTCCCAGGCCGGGTAGCCCTGGCGGTCAACGACTTCCTCTACCGGGTCGAGCGCGGCCGGGCCGCGATCGAGCCGGGCTGACCCCCCCGGGCGCCTGGCGCCGGAGCAGGCGCTCTGCGATCAGCAGGTCGTCGGCGAAGGTGATCTTCAGGTTGCCCGGCTCGCCGGGAACGACCGCGACCTCCAGGTCGGTGTAGCGCTCGATGCAGGCGGCGGTGTCGGTGCCGGCGAAGCCGTCGCGGGCGGCGGCCTCGTAGGCGTCCAGCAGGGGAGCCGCGCGAAAGGCCTGCGGCGTCTGGATGCTCACCAGGCGCTCGCCGTCGCCCGGCAGCAGCCGGCCGGTGTCGTCGACCGCGAGCACGTTCTCGACCGGGACGCCGGGCACGGCGGCGCCGCACGACAGCGCGGCGGCCAGCACCCGCTGCGAGAGGGCGGTGGAGGCCAGCGGGCGGGCGGCGTCGTGGAGCAGCACGGCGGCGATGGCGCCACGGCGGATGTCGCCGGCCAGGAGCCGCAGCGCGCGGTGCTCGGACTCGTGACGGGTAGGGCCACCGGCGACCAGGTCGACCCCGATGCCCGGCAGCTCGCGCTCCAGCACCTCGCCGGCGAGCTCCAGGTCCTGGTCTCGGACCGCCAGCACCAGCCGCTCGACGCCGCCGGTGCCCGCCAGCGTCTCCAGCGCCCACACCAGCACGGACCTGCCCGCCAGCGGCAGGTACGCCTTGCTGCCGCTGTGGCCGACGCGTGTCCCCGAGCCGGCGGCGAGCACGATGCCGGCGTAGGACCCCGCGGCTCCGTTGTGCATGGCGGTCATCCTACGCAAGCCCCTGGCCCCGCGCGGCCGTCAGCCGCCGTTCGCCACGGCCTCCCGCAGGGCCTGCGGCGTGGCGATGCTGTCGACCCGCCTGCCGTCCACGTAGAAGCTGGGCGTGGCGTTCACGCCGCGCACCGATCCCTGGTTGGTGACCTGGCGGAGCCAGGGCTCGTAGGTGCCGCCGCGCACGCAGCGGGCGAAGGCCGTGCCGCCGATCCCGGCCCGGGTGCCGAGCTGGATCAGCCGGTCGGCGGTCAGGGCGCCGGAGTTCTCCGGCGCCTGCTCGGCGTAGAGCAGGTCGTGGTAGGGCCAGAATTTTCCCTGGTCGCCCGCGCAGGTCGCGGCGTTGGCGGCGAGCACCGACTCGCGGCCGAGGATCGGCTGCTCGTGGAAGACGAAGCGGATCCTGCCCTGGTCGGCGAGCTGGCGGACGGTCGGGCCGACGGCAGTTTGGAAGTTCGCGCAGGCCGGGCACTGGAAGTCGCCGTACTCCTCGACCAGGACCGGCGCCGACGGCTTGCCGAGCAGCTCGCCCTGGTTGGGCCCGAGCGCGTGGGCGGGCCGGACCAGCGGTCCCTTGCGTGCCTGGATGCCCTCCCTGGCAGTGATGGCGATCCCCGCGATCACCAGCACCGCGACGATCAGCCAGGTCGACCCGCGCAACCGCCGGGCGAGCCGCGCCGCCTGCTCGACCCCGGACTCGGGCGGCTCCCCCGGCGCCCGCCCGGCGCCCGGCGGCGGCCGCTTGGGCCCGGTGCGTGGCGGGGGCTCCGGCCGGGTCCGCGACTCCCGCTCCGGCGGCACGCTAGGAGCCCTCCGCCTCGTCCGCGCGGACGGATGGCGCCGCCTGGGCAGCCTGGGCGCGGGCGGCGCGCTCGCGGGCGATGCGGCGGTCCTCGCGGGCGGCGACCTTCTCCTCGTAGCTGGCCCACGACGCCAGGATGGCGATCACCGCGACCAGCGAGATGATGTCCCCGGCGCCCCACATGATCGCGCCGCCGGCCTGCTGGTCGGCCAGCGGGGTCGGCCCCCAGGTGCGCACGAACGCCCCCAGCGACGGGGCGAGCAGGTGGCCGGAGTTCATGATCGCCACGCCGAGGAAGGCGTGGAACGGCACCATCAGGAACACGTACAGCACCCTGGCCAGGTGGTGCAGCCGCCACCTGGTCGGGTCGACGCCCACGACCGGCCACCAGAACAGCAGCCCGACCGCGATGAAGTGCAGGTGGATCGCGTCGTGCACGTACTGGTTGCGCAGGCTCAGCTCGAACAGCGGCGAGAAGTAGAGGGCGTACAGGGTCATGGTGAACAGGACCCAGGCGATCAGCGGGTAGCCGATGACCCGCACCGGGAGGCTGTGCACGACCCGCACGATCCGCTTGCGCACCGGTGGCGACGTGGTCATCAGCAGCATGGTGATGGGGGCGCCCATCGCCAGCAGCGGCGCCGCCAACATCGCCAGCAGCAGGTGCTGGCTGGCGTGCACCGAGAACAGCGCGGTGTCGTAGCGCTCGATCGGCGACTGGAGCGCCAGGGCGATCATGCCGAGGCCGCTCAGGAAGCACGCCGTGCGCTGCGCCGGCCAGCGCTGGCCGCGCTCGACGACGCGCTGCCTGCCCCGCAGGTACAGGACGGCGACGGCCAGCAAGGGCACCGCCACCAGCGGGTCGAAGCTCCAGTCGAGCAGCACCGACCGCAGGGTCGGCGGCGGCACCACCTGGCCTGGCGCCGGCCCTGCCAGCGCCGGCACGGCGGCTGGCCCGGCGAGCAACGCCAGCGCGAGCGCCGGCGCCTTCCAGGCGGTTCGGGTCGGGTTCCACCGCAGCATGACGGCCCCATCCTATGCCCGGGGGACCCGAAAACTCGGCCCATGGACGGACCGGCGAGGGATTACAGTTGCAACAAGCTGCAACTGCACTGCTAAACTGTGTAGCGAGATGGCGACCAGCACGGATTCGGCGATCGCGCTGCTGCGCGAGCAGGGCATGCGAATGACGCCCCAGCGCATCGCGATCGTCACCGAGATCATGACCACGCCCGGCTACGTGATCCCCATGCAGGTGATCCGGCAGATCCAGGAGCGCGTGCCCGGCACCAGCGCGTCCACCGTCTACCGGACGCTGGAGCGGCTGGAGCAGGTCGGGGTGCTGGTGCACGTGCACCTGGAAGGCGGTATCGGCTACCACCGGCTCGCGGACGTGCAGCACGTCCACCTGACCTGCGCGGGCTGCGGCGCCGAGCGGGAGCTGCCCGCCAGCGCGCTCGAGCGGTTGCAGCGGCTGATCGTGGACGACCACGGCTTCTGGCCGGACTTCAGCCACCACGCCATTTCGGGGCTGTGCGCCACCTGCCGCGAGCAGCAGGGCTCCGCGATGGCCGCCCACGCCCACCGCGACCCGGTCGCCTGAGCGCGAGCCCCGGGGCCCGCCCCGAGGCGTGAGCGGCCCGACCCGGGTCAGCTCAGGAGCGCACCAGCCGGGCGATCGCCGCGCTGGCCTCGGCGACCTTCTCCTCGGCCTCGGGGCCTCCGCCGGTGATCGCCTCGCGCACGCAGTGGCCGAGGTGGTCGTCCAGCAGCTCCAGCGCGACCGACTGCAGGGCCCGGGTGGCGGCGGAGATCTGGGTCAGCACGTCGATGCAGTAGTTGTCCTCGTCGACCATGCGCTGGATGCCGCGCACCTGCCCCTCGATCCGGCGCAAGCGCCGCTGGACCTCGTCCTTGTGTCCGGTGTAGCCGCGCACCGCTCCCCCTCCTTGAACGTCAAATACCCCCCGAGGGTACCACGTCGAGCGGGCTGGCGGGCGTGACGGCCGCCGAGCGCTGGTGTCGCCTGACCTGGGCTGAAACGCGAGGTCTGTGACGACCAGGTACCGTAATCCCTTGACCTCAACCCAGCGTGCGGGAGGGGACATGCCCCGCTACAGCTTCCGCTTCGACGAGGCGACCATCGGCGATCTGCAGGCTCGGATGGAATCGGGGCGGCTCAGCTCCCGCGCGCTGGTGCGGGCCTACCTCCGCCGCATCGACACGATCGACCGCGCCGGACCGGGCCGGCTCGGCCTGCGCTCGGTGCTCGAGGTCAATCCCGACGCCGAGCGGATCGCGGCGACGCTCGACGAGGAGCGGCGCCACGAGGGCCCGCGCGGGCCGCTGCACGGCATCCCGGTGCTGGTCAAGGACAACATGGACAGCGCGGACCGGCTCCACACCAGCGCCGGCTCGCTGGCGCTGACCGGCTCGCGGCCCAAGCGCGACGCGACCGTGGTGGAGCGGCTCCGCAACGCCGGTGCGGTGATCCTCGGCAAGACCAACCTGAGCGAGTGGTCCAACATCCGCTCACCCCACTCGTCCAGCGGCTGGAGCGGCCGCGGAGGGCAGACCCGCAACCCCTACGCGCTGGACCGCTCGCCGTCCGGGTCCAGCTCCGGGTCGGCCGCCGCGGTGGCGGCCAACCTGGCGACCGCCGCGCTCGGGACCGAGACGGACGGCTCGATCCTCTGCCCGGCCGCCGCCTGCTGCGTGGTGGGCATCAAGCCGACGGTCGGCCTGACCAGCCGGGCCGGGGTGATCCCGATCGCTCACAGCCAGGACACGGTGGGGCCGATCTGCCGGACGGTCGCGGACGCGGCCACGGTGCTCGGCGCGCTGGTGGGCGTGGACCCCCGAGACCCTGCGACCCGCGATTCCGAAGGCAAGTTCCACACCAGCTACCGGCGGTTCCTGGACGCCGGCGCGCTCCCCGGCGCACGCATCGGCATCCCGCGCGAGGTCTATTACGGCTACAGCCCGCCGGCCAACCAGATCGCCGAGGAGGCGATCGAGGCGCTCCGCGCGGCGGGCGCCGAGGTGGTCGACCCCGCCGACATCCCCGGCGCCAAGGAGATGGCCGGCTTCACCGCCGAGCGCGAGCTCGAGGTCCTGCTCTCCGAGCTCAAGCACGACCTCGACGAGTACCTGGCGGCTCGGGACGATCCCAGGATCCGCAGCCTCGCCGACGTGATCGCCTTCAACCAGGCCCACGCCGACCGGGAGCTCCAGCACTTCGGGCAGGAGTTCCTGCTGGCCGCGCAGGAGAAGGGCCCGCTCACCGAGCCCGCCTACCTGGAGGCGCTGGCAAGCAACCGCCGGCTCTCGCGCCAGGGCATCGACAAACTGCTGGAGGACCTGCGCCTCGACGCCCTGCTGGTGCCCACCAGCGCCCCGCCGTGGACCATCGACCTGGTCAACGGCGACCACGTGCTGGGGGAGGGCTCGACCCCAGCGGCGCTGGCCGGCTACCCGGCCGTGACCGTGCCGGCCGGCTACGCCGACGGGCTGCCGGTCGGCGTGACCTTCTTCGGCACCGCCTGGAGCGAGCCCACCCTGATCCGGCTGGCGTACGCGTTCGAGCAGGCCACCAAGGTCCGACACCCGCCGCGTTTCCACCCTGGGGGGTTGGACCACAAGGTCCGGTCATGAGCCTCGAGGCTCACCAAAATGAACCAGATCGCTCCTTGTCGCGTAGGCTTCCATGACAGAGATTGGTCATGATGGGCTGGCGTAGGGCGATCCGTCGCCTACCGCTTGCCGGCGCGGCGGTCGCCGGCGCGGCGGTCGGCCACTCCATCGCGTACCTGATCGTGGCGCCGCAGGGCCGGGCCCGCGCGACGCTGCTGGCCGGCACGGGCCACGGCTACTGGTCGACCGCGGTCGCCGCCGAGATCGTGCTCGGGCTGCTGGTGGTCGTCACCTTCGGGCTGCGGCACTTCAACCGCGGCCGGCGGTCGCCGAAGCGCCCGCCCAGCGACGAGCCGTGGGCGTGGCTGGCGGCCCGCCTGTCGCTGCTCCAGGTCACCATCTTCCTCGTCCAGGAGGTGGTCGAGCGCGCCGCCAGCGGCCACGCGATCGACGACCTGCTCAGCGACCGGCTGCTGTCGATCGGTGTGCTGGTCCAGATCGTGGTCGCTGTGGGCGTGGCCACGTTGCTGGTGTGGCTGGGCCGCGCCGCCGAGGCGGTCGGTCGCGCCCTGGGCCGGGAGCGGCCGCTCCGGCCCGTCCGGGTCGCCATTGCCTGGCCCAGCGTGGTCGTGCGGCCGACCTCGCTCGCTCGCCGCGCCGATGGGATCCGCGCGCCGCCTCGCCTCCGCACCGCCTGAACCGTTCAGTCGAACCGCTCGTCGCCCGTGCCTCGGCACGGCGGCATGGGGTGGGTTCGCCTGCCCCGCATGGCGGATGATGCGGAGAGGACCCGTTCGATGAAGCAGCGGATTTGGTCGATGGCCGTCGCGATCGGCCTGGCCGGCATGCTGATGGCTCTCACCGGCGCCGGACCCGCGTCGGCGCACGAGGAACGCAAGATCGGCAAGTACAACGTGGAGGTCGGGTTCGGGGACGAGCCCGCCTACACCGGCGACAAGAACAGCGTGGTGATGTTCCTGAACGACGCCAACGACAAGCCCGTCGTGGATCTCGGCGACACGCTCAAGGTCGACATCACCACCGGCACCAGCACCGATGACACGCAGAAGCTGAGCATGACCATGCAGCCCAACTTCGAGGTCGGCGGCGACGGCACCCCCGGCGACTACCGCGCCTGGTTCATCCCGACCGCGCCGGGCCCCTACACCTTCCACTTCACCGGTTCCATCAAGGACCAGAAGGTCGACGAGAAGTTCACCTCCTCGCCGACCACCTTCGACGAGGTGCAGGACCCGGCCAAGGTGGAGTTCCCGGCCAAGGACCCGACCACCGGCCAACTGTCGGCGCGCGTCGACCGCGAGACCCAGCGGCTGAACGCGTCGCTGGCCGACGCCCGGCGGCAGGCCAGCGACCAGGCTGGCACCGCCCGGCTGATCGCGATCGTCGGGGTGGTGGTCGGCGTGCTCGGGCTGGCGGCCGCCGGCTGGGCCGTAAGGAAGCGGGCGTAGGTCATGCGACGCCCACTCGCCGTCGCCCTGCTCGCGGGCGTGGTGTTGCTGCTGGCCGCTCCGGCGGCCAGCGCCCACGCGCTGCTGCGCAGCTCCGACCCGTCCAGCGGGGCCTCGCTCGGCAAGGCGCCGGAGAAGGTGACCCTCACCTTCACCGAGCCGCCCGACCTGACCCTGTCGACCGTGCACGTGCTCGACTCCACCGGGAGGGCGGTGGAGTCGGGAAGGGCCAAGGGGGTACCGGGCAAGCCGCTGGTGCTCGAGGTCCCGCTCGGCCAACTCCCCAATGGCGCCTACACGGTGAGCTGGCGGACGGTGTCGAGGGCGGACGGGCACCTCACCAACGGCTCGTTCGCCTTCGGCGTCGGGGTGCAGGCGCCGTCCGCCACCTCCGGTGGCGCGCCGGCGGCCGCCACCTCGCCGTCGCCGTCGGTGCTCGGTGTGGCCGGGCGATGGGCGTTCGACTGGGGGCTCATCCTGCTCGTCGGGGCGGTGGCCAGCAGCCTGCTGGTCTTCCGCCGGCGCGAGGACGGCCCGCCCCTGCCCCTGCTCGGCGGCGCGCTCGCCCTCGCCGCCGCCGGGCTGGCGGCGATGATCGTGGCGGAGCACTCGCGTGTCGGCGTGGCCTTCGGCGACCTGCTCGGCTCCCCGACCGGCAGCAAGCTGATCAACCAGGCCGTGGTGCTGGCGGTCACCGCGCTCGTGCTGGGCGCGGTGGCCCGCTGGCCGCGCCGCCCGGAGCTGCTGGTCCTGCTGGGGGTCGCTGCGGCGGCGACCATGCTGGTGCACGTCGCCGGGGGACACGCGGCGGGGGAGGCGACCCTGACCCCGCTGAACGTCCTCGTCCAGTGGGCTCACCTGCTGGCGGTGGGGGTCTGGGTCGGCGGCTTCCTCTGGTTGCTGCTCGGTCTCCGCGGCGCCGGCGCCGCCGGCAGCGGCCCGGAGCCGGGCAATGGCAGTCAGGCGACCATGCGCCCGGAGCCCGCGCGCGCCAGCGCCGGCGGCCAGGGCCAGGAGGAGCGGACCAGCCCGGCGCCGGTCGGGACCGCCGTGATGACGGCGCCGAGCGGCGACGAGCGCGTGCTCGCCGTGCGGCGCTTCTCGGCCATGGCAACGGTCGCGCTCAGCGTGGTCGTGCTCACCGGGCTGACGCGAGCGGTGATCGAGGTGCGGAGCTGGCACGGGCTGTTCTCGACCAGCTTCGGCCGCACGCTGCTGATCAAGCTGGCGCTGGTCGCCGGCCTGATCGCCCTCGGCGCGGTCAACCGCTTCCGGATCGTGCCGGCGTTGCGGGCCGGGCGCGCCAAGGTGGCGACGCTCGGCTCTACCGTGCGCGCGGAGCTCGCGCTGGCCATCCCGATCGTGGTGGCGGCCGCGGTGCTCGGTGAGCTGCCACCGGCGCAGTACGTCAGCCAGCAGGCCGCCAGGCAGCAGGCGCCGGCCGCGGTGACGGTCACCGGCAACGACTTCGCCACCTCGGTGAAGGTCGAGCTGACCGCCACGCCCGGCACCGTCGGCGCGAACCAGTTCAGCGCCAAGGTGGTGGACTACGACAGCGGCCAGCCGATCCCGGCAACCCGGGTGTCGCTGAGCTTCACGCTGCCGAGCCGGCCGGACGTCGGCGCCTCGGCCCTGGACCTGAAGAAGACGCCCGACGGGCGTTGGCAGGGCCAGGGGATCCTGTCCATCGCCGGGCGCTGGAGCATCACCGCGCTCGTCCAGGGGCCGAGCGGCAGCGTCACCGTGCCGCTGCAGTTGCAGCCACGCGCCGCGGAGGGGACCTCGCCGCAGGTGAAGATCTCCAAGGCTCCCGGCCAGCCGACCGTCTACACCATCGCGCTGCAGCGGGGGAGCTCGTTGCAGGCCTACCTGGACCCGGGGAAGCCCGGGCCCAACGTGCTGCACCTGACCTACTTCGCGGCCAACGGCTCGGAGCAGCCGATGTTCCAGGTGCACGCAACGGCCACCAACCCGGCCGGCGCCACCGCCGATCTGTCGCTCAGCCGGTTCAGCGCCGGGCACCTGGTGTCCAACCTGAGCCTCAACGCCGGGCGCTGGTCCTTCTCGGTCGTGGGCACCTCCAAGGCCGGCGACCTCACCGACGCCCGTTTCGAGCAGGTGATCCAGTGAGGAATCTCCGTTCTCTGACAGCGGCGCTGGCGCTTGCGGCGCTGGTGCTGGCCGGCTGCTCCAGCGGCGGGTCGTCCTCGGGCGGCCAGAGCGGCTCCGGGCAGGCGAGCGCCACCACGGCCGGCGCCACGGCCGACCGGCCCAGCTCCACCGGCAAGCTCACCATCCTGGCGCCCCGCAACGGCCAGATCGTCAAGGGCACCGACCTGACGCTCGAGCTGGAGCTGACGGGCGCCAAGATCGTGCCGGCGACCACCACCAAGATCCAGCCCGACCAGGGCCACGTGCACGTGATGCTGGACGGCAAGCTGATCTCCATGAACTACAAGCTGTCGGAGAAGCTGCCGAAGTTGAGCCCCGGCACGCATCTGATCCAGGTCGAGTTCGTGGCCTCAGATCACCTGCCGTTCGACCCCAGGGTGCTCACCCAGGCAGCCTTCCAGGTGAACGGGTGAGCCGGTGACCGTCCCGGTCCAGGTCGCTCGGCGGCCTCCGGCGCCGGGGTCCGCCATCCCCGCGGCCCTCGCCGGGCTCGCCTTCCTGCTGGCGCGGCCGGGGCTGGAGGCGCTGCCGCCCGGCGCCCGGACCGGCGTGCTCGCGGCCGGCTACCTCGCGCTGGGCCTCGCCGCCGTGGCGGCGACGCCGGCCCGCGCCCGGGCGGCCCGGGCCCGACAAGCCGCCGCCCGGGGCGCGGCGGCCCCGGCGACCCGGGCGCGGGCCGGGGCGGTGCTGGTGGCGGGGTTGGCGGCGGTGGTGACGGCCGCGCTGCTGGCCGGACCGGTGCCGCCGCTGCCGGCCGGGGTGGTCGCCCTGGCGCTCAGCCTGCTCGCCGCGGTCGCGGAGGAGGCGCTGTTCCGCGGGGCGCTGTACGGCCTGCTGGAGCGGCGGGGAGCGGTGGTGGCCGTGGGCGCGACGGCCATCCTGTTCGCGCTGGTGCATGTTCCTTCCTACGGTCTGGCGTCGGTGCCCGTGGATCTCGGTGCCGGCCTGCTGTTCGGCTGGCAGCGCTGGGCGTCGGGCCATTGGACCGTTCCCGCGGCGACGCATGCCGCGGCCAATCTGCTGGCGGTGATCGTTCGATGATCTGGAAGCCGGTTCGCGTCACCACGGTGATGCTCGCGGTGCTCCTGCTGGCGACCTCGTGCTCTGGGTCGAGCGGCTCGGCGGGGCGGCCCGAGCCGCTCCGCGTCGGTGCCATCTACCCGCTGAGCGGCTCGCAGGGCCCCGGCGGCATCGAGGAGTACCGAGGCGTCGAGCTGGCCGCGCGCCTGGCCAACCAGCGCGGCGGCGTGGCGGGCCGCCCCATCGAGCTGGTCCCGCAGGACGTGCCCGAGGCCGACGCCGCGCCCGCCGCGGTCGAGCGCCTTGCCAGCCAGGGGATCGGCGTCATGCTCGGCAGCTACGGCAGCACCATCTCGGAGCCCGCGGCCCAGACCGCCTCCCGTGGCGGCCAGGTCTTCTGGGAGACCGGCGCGGTCGGTGAGCTGATGGGCCTGCCCGCCGGCGGGGACCGCGTCTTCCGGGTCGCTCCCGCCGGCTCGCTGCTCGGCAGGACCGCCATGGACTTCACCGCCTCCGAGCTGTTGCCACGGCTGAAGCGCAAGGCCGCCGGGCTGCGCTACACGGTCGCGGCGGTCGACGACCAGTTCGGCGACGGCGTCGCCCGCGGCGCGGTGGCGGAGCTGCGCGCCCGCGGCCTGACCGTGGCCGGGGACCTGCGCTATGACCCGAGGCGCGACTCCGCCGCCGGCGTGGTGCGGCGGATCGCCGCGACCAGGCCGGACGTGCTTTTCGTGGTCGCCTACATCGACGACGGCGTCGCCATCCGCAAGCAGATCGTCGCCCAGGACCTCCACCTGGTCGCCAACATCGGCACCTCGTCGAGCTACTGCATGCCCGCGTTCGGCGCGGCCCTTGGCAAGGACGCGGTGGGCCTGTTCGCCTCGGACAAGCCCGCCGCCGACTGGCTCAGCGCCCGCGGTCTGGCGCCAGACGCGATCGCGCTGCTGAACCAGGCCAACCACGCCTACCGCGCCGCCTACGGCGACGGGATGAGCGCCGCGGCGCTCGCCGGGTTCGCCGGTGCCTGGGCGCTGCTGCACTTCGTGCTGCCCAAGGCAGGCTCGACCGACCCCGCGAAGGTCGCTGCGGCGGCCCGGACGACCAACGTGCCGATGGGCGGCCTGCCCAACGGCAGCGGCCTGCGCTTCGGGGCGGTGGGCACGCCGGACGCCAGCGACAACCTGGGCGCCGCGTCGGTCATCTGGGAATGGGTCGGCGTCAACGACCGGCAGATCACCTGGCCGCCTCGCTTCGCCACCGCGCCCATCAAGGCACTCGAGATCACGCCATGACGCCTTCGAAGCGGGGCCCCGGCCGGCGCCTCCCCGGCCGGCTCGTGGCCGGGCGGGCCCGGGGTGGCCGGCCCCTCGCCGGCCGGCTTGCGGTCGGCTCCGGCGTGCTGGTGGTGCTGGCGTATCTGGCGGGCGGCGCGCTCGGCGGGCACCTCAGCCCGTTGGCGCGCCGGCCGCTGCTGGACGGGCTGGCGCCGCCGCCCCCGTACCGCTGGGTCAAGCCGCCTCCGGAGTTGTCGTCGGGCAACCGCCCCCCTTCGGGAGCCAGCGGCTCGGTCCCGCTCGGTCCCAGCGGCACGCAGGTGACCGCGATCTCCACCGGCGACGGCCAGGCCAACCTGCTGATGGAGGCCAACGCGATCGCGCCATCGGCCGGCCAGCGCTCCGTCACGGTGGCGATCCAGCCGATCGACCCCGCCACGCTGGCCGCGGCCCCAGCCAATCTGGTGCTGGCGGGTAACGCCTACCGGATCCAGTTCAGCTACCAGCCCTCAGGCAAGCCGGTGACGGCCCTGGCGGGCCAGGCCACCATCTCGCTGATCTTCCCGTTGCTGCCGATCCCGGTGAGCAGCCCGTTCGACAACACCGTGCTGTCCTCGACCGATGGCAGGGCGTGGACCAAGCAGCCCAGCACCGCCACGCCAGGCGCACACCAGGTCGCCGCGACCCTGCCAGCGCCCGGCTACGTGATCGCGGCGGTGCCGCCGGCGCCGGCCGAGCAGGCCGCCCCCAACCGCACGCCGCTCTACGCGGGTCTGGCGGCCGCCGCGGTGGTGGTCGCCGTCGCGGCGATCGTCCTCGCCCGGCGCCTGCGGGCCGTCCCGGAAGGCGGCTATGACGACGAGGACGAGGACGAAGACGACGAAGACGAAGAAGACGATTCCGAGGACCCAGATCCCGGCACGGAGGAACGCCGATGAAGGGTGCGACAGCGTCGCAGGTCCGGCCCGCCCGCCGCTCGGGCCGGAGCTGGCTGCTCAGGGCGGGGCTGGTGCTGGCGCTGGCCGGCATGGTTCAGGTGGGAGGCGCCGGCCCGGCGTCCGCGCACGCGGTGGGCGGTGGCCCCACCGCCAGCAACTACCGCACCAGCGTGCGTGGCATCGAGCCGGCCATCCCCGGGGTCAGCGTCCGCGTGGTGGACGGCGGCAACCAGCTCGAGCTGACCAACCGCGGATCCCAGGAGGTCACCCTCCTCGGTTACGAGAACGAGCCGTACCTGCGCGTGGGGCCCAGCGGCGTGTTCGAGAACGAGCATTCCCCCTCGACCTTCTCGAACCGCTCGACCACCGCGCTCAAGCAGATCCCCGCCGAGTTCAGCGCCGACGCGCAGCCCGATTGGCGGCGCATCTCGTCCCAGCCGGTGGCGGTCTTCCACGACCACCGCGCGCACTGGTCCGGCGCGGACCCCGCCGCGGTCCAGCGGGACAGGGGCAAGCGGCAGGTGGTCACGCCCAATTGGCAGGTCCCGATCAAGGTCGGCGACAAGACCTCGATCCTGTCCGGGAGCATCGAGTGGGTGCCCGGGCCGTCGCCGTGGCCCTGGGCCGCCGTGGCCGTCGCGCTGGCGGCCCTGGTGCTGCTGATCAGCCGGAGCGGCTGGCAGGCCAGGGCGCTCGCGGGCGTGACCGCGCTGGCGGTGGTCACCGACGCGGTCCACGCCTTCGGCGTCTGGACGGGCTCGACCGCGCCGATCCTCACGCGGCTCTATGGCAGCGCCACCTCGTTCGCGGGCTGGGTCATCGCCGCCATCGCCATCCAGCGGCTGCTGGCCGGCAAGCTGGAGGCGGGCCGCACCTTCATGCTGCTGGCCGCCATCTTCCTGGCGCTGGCCGGCGCGGCGCCCGACGTGCCGGCGCTGGCGCGGTCACAACTGCCATCCGGCCTCGATCCCATGCTCACGCGGGCCGCCATCAGCGCCACCCTCGGCCTCGGTGCCGGCATGCTGCTGGCAGCCCTGCTGGGGCGGCAGCTCGGGACGGGGCGGCTGGCTCCCGCCGGCGCCACGGCCGCGGCCAAGCGGCCGCGCCCCGCCGGCGCCAAGCCACCGCCCGGCTCCGCGGCGGCCAACCGCCAGCGCGGTTCCTCCGCTGGCGGCTCCAAGAAGCGGTCACGAAAATCTGGAGGAAGGTGACTGGTCCGTCCCTCGGGGACGAGCGATCAGCAACCAGAAGTACCCGCCGAAGCGGCGGCGGGGCGACAAGATCGCGGCTCGGCGAGGGCGAAGGCGGCCGTCGTGGCAACTGTGGACCGGCATCGCCGTCCTGGTCGTCGCGGTGGTGGTCGGCGTCGCCATCCAGTCGGGCCGCTCGTCGAGCAGCGGCTCGGTGGTGACCCCCGCCCACGCGCTCGGCCCTGACGGAGGCGAGCAGCGCGGCAGTGCGTCCGCGCCGGTGCTGGTCGAGGAGTACGGGGACTTCCAGTGCCCGCACTGCGCGGACTTCCAGCGGACCGTCGGCCCCACCATCGACCGGCTGGTCGACGCGGGCACGATCCGCTTCGTGTACCACCCGATCGCCTTCATCGGCGCGGAGTCGACCGCCGCGGCCAACGCCGCCGTCTGCGCGGGCGACCAGGGGAAGTTCTGGCCCTACCACGACCAGCTCTTCGCCCAGCAGGGCGCGGAGAACTCCGGGACGTTCTCCACCAGCAAGCTCCTCAGCATCGGGCGGCAGGTCGGGGTGAGCGACCAGCGCTTCACCACCTGTGTCAACCAGGGCACCTACGACGGCTGGATCGCCAAGTCGACAGACGACGCCTCGCGCCGTGGTGTGAACCAGACCCCGACCGTGTTCGTGGACGGCCAGGCGGTCTCCAGCGCCGCCACCGCCAAGGGTCTCCAGGACGCCGTCGACGCGGCGCTGGCGGCGAAGTAGCGGCGGCTTCCGGCAGCATGGGCTGACCGAGCAGCAGCGCACGAGGAGGGGATGCGGGTGGACCTCGCCGATTCCGTTCGCCGGTTCTGGGACGCCGACGCCGCCACCTACGACCGCTCGCCGGACCATGGTGCGGCCACACCGACCGAGCGGGCCGCGTGGAGCGCGGCGCTGGCCCGCCTGCTGCCACCGGCTCCGGCGCGGGTGCTGGACGCCGGCGCCGGCACCGGGTTCCTGTCGCTGGGGGCGGCGCGCCTTGGCTACCAGGTGACCGCGGTCGACCTGTCGCCCGGCATGCTGGCGCGGCTGCGGGAATCGGCCGAGCGGGAGGGACTGTCGATCGAGGCGGTCGAGGGCGGGGCCGAGCACCCGCCGCCTGGGCAGTTCGACGCGGTGATCGAGCGCCACCTGCTGTGGACGCTGCCGGACCCGGCCGCCGCGCTGACCGCCTGGCGCCAGGCCGCTCCGGAAGGCCGTCTGGTGTTGTTCGAGGGCCTCTGGGGGCGCGTCGACCCGATCGAGCGCCTGCGCCAGCAGGCCCGCGAGGGCTGGCGCCGCCTGCGCCGCGAGCCCGACCACCATCACGGCCACTACGACGCCGAGCTGGTCGCCGAGCTGCCGCTGGCCACCGGCGCCCATCCGGACGAGTTCATCCGCCTGGTGGAGCAGGCCGGCTGGGGGCCCGCCCGGATGGAGCGGCTCCGCGACGTCGAGTGGGCGCAGCTGCTGGCGCTGCCGCCCGCCAACCGGCTGCTCGGGGTCGTGCCGCGACTGGCGATCAGCGCGGGCGCCTAGCGCTTACACGGGCTTGACCGCCTCCTGGCGAGCATGGGCAGGCGCCCCACGAGGCGCTTCCCTGGCAACCCATCCGGAGGTGGACCCATGAGCGAGGGCATGCTCACCTGTCCCAAGTGCCACGGCGCCATGCGCAGCTACGAGCGCAGCGGCGTCACCGTCGACCAGTGCGGGGAGTGCCGCGGCATCTTCCTGGACCGGGGCGAGCTCGATCACCTGATCGACGCGGAGCGGAACTGGCACTCGGACACTCCCATCCAGCGGGAGGCGGACTACCAGTCCTACCGGGACGATCGCTCGCGCGGCGGTTACCCGCGCAAGCGCAAGAAGAGCTTCCTGGACGAGCTGTTCGACTGACGCCCCAGCGCCTCAGCCCGCCAGGTCGCCGGCAAGGTCCGGCGGCGTGGCGGCGCCGGCGTCGCGGGCCGCCTCCAGCGCCTTGCGCACCGCCTGGCCGTAGAACTTGCCGAGGAAGGTGTAGCCGGCGCTGGAGGGGTGGAACAGGTCGGGGCTGAACATCTCCCGCTTGCCGCGGAAGGCGCCTCTGGCAACCGCCGCCACGTCGATCACGGTGATCCCGTGGCGGCTGAGCTCCCCCTGGAACAGGCGGGTGTACGCGCGCGCCCAGAGGCCCAGCACATCGCGGAGCGGCCAGCGGAAGGCGAGCGAGGTCTCGGCCGGTGGTAAGCCGGAGACCAGCACGACCGCGCGCGGCGCCGCGGTGACCAGGCCGGCGCCCAGGAGCCTGAGCTGCCGGCGGACCTCGTAGACGGGCGTGACGTGGGTGATGTCGTTGGTGCCGACGCACACCAGCACCACGTCCGGGTCCAGCTCGGCCAGACGCGGGACCTGCTCGCTCACCACGTGGTGCAGCCGCGCGCCGGAGGTGCCGAGCGAGTACAGGTGCACCCGGTAGCGCTCGGCCAGCGCCAGCGCCACGCCATAGGTGAGGGTGTCCTGGGCGCAGTCGGCGCCGACCCCGGCGACCGAGCTGTCACCGAGCACGGCCAGCACCAGCGGCTCGCCCTCCTCGGGACCGAGCGCGCAACTCGGGTCCATCACGGGATCCGATGGAAGAAAGCGATGGTTCCTGGCCGCCAGGACCTCCGCGGCCAGCGTGGTGACGACGGCGCCCCCCGCAACCAGGGCAGCGCGACCGACGTGCCGGATACCGATGCCGATTCCCACCCGCGCCTCCTCAGGAAACCGGAGGCTGTCCGTCACGCCCCGACGCCGCGGCGCGAGCCCCCCGGGACCCTGCTCAACACATCGAGAGTACGAATCTCTGCCCGATATGTGAAGACTCTGGTTGCATTGCCTACGATCAGAGTGTAGCCGCGCCCCACACGGCGGTGGGGGAGGGCCCGTGGGCCCTAGCGGGGCGATGGCCCGAGTCGCCGCAGCTCCTCGGGATCGCGGCGGTAGCGGTCCACCAGCTCGGTGGTGCAGGCGTCGATGCGCGCGTGCAGGTTGCGCCTGCGCTTGGAGAGCTCGGCCTCGATCTCCACGAGGGTCGCCTCGACCTCGCGCAGGCGCTCGGGGTCGTCCCAGGGGATCTGCGTGTCCCACGCGGCCGCCAGGCTGGCCAGCCGGCGGTCCTGGATACCACTGACGAACTTGACGAAGCTGGGCGAGCGCCGCGGCGCGCCGATTCGGCGCGGGTCCGGCCGTCGTCCCGAGGCGGTGGCGGTGAGCTTCTCGACGCTGGGCTGATCGCCGGCGAGCGCTGCCTGCGCCAGGTCGAGGCGCCCCTGCACCAGGCGACGCCAGTAGCTCACCTGGCGTTCCTCCTCGCGCAAGGCCTTGCGCAGCGCGCGCAGTCCGGCGAGCGGTTCCAGCCGCAGCCGCTCCACAAGACTCTCGTCGGTCACGACCCCTCCTTCCGCCAGGCCGACGCATTTCTCCTTTTCGTTGTCGGCAAACGGACATGCGCGCTGGAGCCCTTCGTGGACTAGCATCGCCGCATGGCTCGAGCCGCAAAGAAGCCCGCTGCGGCGGCACGCCGGCGTCGCCGCTCACCAGCTCTGGTCGCGCGTGCCGCGGAGATCAACGCGCGACTTACCGAGCGCTACCCGCAGGTGACCACCGCGCTGCACCACCACTCGGCCTGGGAGCTGCTGGTGGCCACGATCCTTTCGGCACAGTCGACCGACGAGGTGGTCAACCAGGTGACCGCCCAGCTGTTCCAGCGCTACCCGACCGTCGCCGACTTCGCCGCGGCCCCGCGCGCCGAGCTGGAGCAGGCCCTCTACCGCACCGGCTTCTTCCGCAACAAGGCCAAGTCGGTGCAGGAGGCCGCCCGCTACCTACTGGAGCACCACGACGGCAAGGTTCCCGACCGCATGGAGGATCTGGTCGAGCTGCCAGGGGTCGGGCGCAAGACCGCCAATGTCGTGCTCGGCTCGTTCTTCTCTCGCAACGACGGCGTGGTGGTCGACACCCACGTGACGCGGCTGTCGCGGCGGTTGGGCCTGACCAGGCAGACGGACCCGGAGAAGATCGAGCAGGACCTGATGGGCCTGCTGCCTCCCCAGGAGTGGACCAACTTCTCGCACCGCCTGATCTGGTTCGGGCGGCAGGTGTGCCTCGCCAAGGACCCGCGCTGCGATCTCTGCGAGCTGGCCGAGCTGTGCCCCTCGGCCTTCAAGGTGGGCCGCTGGGCCAAGCCGGCCGCCGCCAAGGCCAGAACGGGTTCCAAGGCTCCCGCCGCCAGGACGGGCAGGCGAGCCGCGGCCGGTTGATCAGCCGAGCTGCTCCGGGCCCAGGCGGGCGCGGAACAGCTCGGCGATCTCGCCGGGATTGGCGTGGCGACCCGTGCTGGCCTTCGAGTAGAGCAGCTCGTCGTCGAGGGAGACCTCGAAGCGCCCGCCGGTGGATGGCACCATCTCGAGCTGGGCGATCACGGGCGCCCAGCCGCTGAGCAGCTCGTCCGCCAGACCGACGGCTCGAGGGATGTAGTTTCAGGGGACGCAGAACTCGATGCGCACCCTGTGGGTCGGATTCATCACCACGGATTCATCACCACGGGCCAAAGGGTAGTGAAGCCGGCGCGCCGACGCCATCCGCCGGGCGGTCGGCCTGACTGGTGAGAACTGACCAGTTTTGCTCATGGCGTCCAGTGGGTAGCTATTTCGCCTACATTCCCCTCATCCCCAAGCTCCCAGGAGGCGGAGCCCTTTCATGAGCGTGCACGAGCTGGTGCGGGTCCGGCGGCGCTTCGCGGGCCGGCCGGACCAGATCGCCGAGGCGCGCCGTCTGGTCTCCCGGGTGATCGGCAGCAAGTCGCCGCCCACGATGTGGCCAGGTTGCTGATCAGCGAGGCGGCCACCGACGCCCTCGGCGGGCGCGGCCTGGAGCTGCTCGACGCCCTGGCGACGCGCTGGGGCTCCAGCGGCGGCCCGGGGGGCCACACCGTCTGGTTCGAGCTGGACGTCGTGTAACGCGGAGGGGTGACGCCGGCCGTCTACGGGTCTATCCTCCTAACTAACAATTGTTAGGGAAGGGATCGGCCGTTTTGTCGACTCGTCGGGAGCAGATCGAGGACGTCGCCAGCGCCCTGTTCAGCGACCGGGGCTACCGCGCCACCAGCATGCGCGACATCGCCCGGGAGCTGGACATCCAGGGCGCCAGCCTGTACGCGCACATCCCCTCCAAGGAGGCGGTGCTCGCCTCCATCGTCGAGCGGGCCGCGGAGCGCTTCCATGAGGCCATCCAGCCGATCGCCGAGGGCCCTGGGTCGGCGGCGGAACGGCTGCGGCGCATGATCGACGCGCACGTGCACGTGGTCGCCTCCAGCCCGGAGCGCGCGCACGTCTTCCTGTTCGAGTGGGTGTCCCTGGGCCAGGAGCGCCGCGAGGCGGTCGCCCGGTCACGGGACGCCTACGAGGACCGCTTCACCAAGGTGATCGCCGAGGGCATCGCCAGCGGCGAGCTGGCCCACGAGGATGCCAGGGTGGCGGCCATCTTCCTGCTGTCCGCCATGAACGCCCTCGCCCACTGGTACCGGCCCGACGGCCCGCTGGGTCCCGAGGTCATCGCCAAGCAGTACGCGGACCTGTTCCTGCTGGGGCTTGGGCGGGGAAGCATCAACGGGACCACCACTGCCACGGCAGGGGGGAGCCAATGAAGCCCAACGACTCCGAGCGCGCCCAGGCCTTCTACCGCCACGTCGCTTCCGGGGGCAAGGTCGAGGTGGGCGAGTGGATGCCGGACGACTACCGGCGGGCCGTCCGCAGGTTCGTCGAGATGCACGCCAACTCCGAGCTGATGGGCGTGCTCCCAGAGCGGGAATGGATCCTGCGCGCCCCCACGCTCAAGCGGAAGCTCGCCCTGAGCGCCAAGGTCCAGGACGAGGTCGGCCACGCGCAACTCCTCTACCGGGTCGCCGAGGACCTCGGCAAGCCGCGCGAAGCCATGTTCGCCGACCTGCTCGACGGCAAGACCAAGTTCCACAACGTCTTCCACTACCCGACCAGGAGCTGGGCGGACGTGGGCATCATCGCCTGGCTGGTCGACGCCGCCGCGATCG
>WNFX01000106.1_pt1 | contig 61606 bp, 57 predicted proteins | sample 5400111 | NCBI WGS metagenome assembly WNFX01 (sample SAMN13153363, study PRJNA577476) | soil metagenome | isolation source: 40 cm soil or saprolite under grassland replicate 1 | place: USA:California | collected 2016-06-15
CCTTTGCTACTGCCGTTGCCAATGACGTGCGACTGCGAACATTGCGGATTGGGACAGTTTGGTAGGGCTGATGGGACTGTCATGATAGTCCTCCTGATCGGTATTGTACCACTTCTCTCAAGAGTCACTACCCAAATTTTCGCGTATGCTCTAAATACTAGCCTGAAATGTCTCTATGGTAGTGTCGCTTAAATTAGAAATCCTGGTGTGTGCCGAGACTGTCCCCCACCAATATAATATATATGATCTTGATCATTACATTTGTACTAGATCCATAGATCTTTTTGTGCTTGAAAACTTGCAAACGTCTATATACCTGTACTAATGGCGATCCACTTCACTTCCACGTTCTAAACCAAACTTTATGAGCAGGATGAAAAGGAGAAGATGCGATGGCAATAGAACAACCCTGTCAGCTCCGGAAGCAAAAGCAGCCTTTATTGGCGACGAGTATTATCATTGCGTTCATAACTGTAGTGTCTATGACTACATTGATTGTCGCGGGTTACTGGTTTAGTTGGGCATGGGCGGGCTTTTCTAACAAGACCTTGTGGGATTGGATGCAATTGCTCATTGTTCCAATGGTACTGGCCAATGCTCTTATTACTCAGAAACAGATAAAAGATGCTAAAAAAGCTAAGCATTGAGATAATTACCGTCCACGTTCCAGCATTTATTCAGGAGGATTTTAATGCAATGATAGATAGTCAAAAGGGCCTTGCTAAACCAGCCTGATTACCTTACCGTGCCGTGTTACAACCCGTGTATAGATAGGGCGTATATACAGGTAAGAGGAGAGCAATACGATGTTATTGCAAGGGCGCATGGCATTTTCATACATATAAAGGGAGGCATCAACTCATGGGCGACGAGTATGGGCATTATGGGCAAAACCCGGACCCTACCGACAACGGTCAGCCTGGGCAGGATAGTCAGAATAGACAGGATAATATAGATAAGCGTATAGAAGAAATCCGGCGCATGGTGACGAAGGGCGCGAACGAGGCGACGCAGCGTTTCAGGAGGGTTGTCGACAAAGCGGGCGACTACTGGCAGCAGGCCCAGACCACCCCGGTGCCGCACCAGGGAGATGACGTCGAGGAGCAGCGCATCCGTCAATTGACGAATCTGTGGAGCAATGAGAACTGGCGCACGGCGCGCGACCTGGGAACCTATATGGACCTGGGCTCGTGGAGGACTGACGAGGTGTGGGAGATCACGCTACAGACGCGTTGGGAGACGCGCACTATGGAGGTCGTCTCCGAGCCGTATACAGGCCGAACTGTCGCTGGCGTGAGGCCGCTCCTGCCCGTCTGGGATTACGAGCTGCCCGAGGTCGTTGGCCTGAAAGCGCCTTCGACGCGTACACGCCTGGAAGGAGTGGACGAGACTGTCAGTTGCACCGCGTGTAATGGGACCGGACATGTGCTGTGCTCCAATTGTAATGGGCGCGGCTGGGTCGTCTGTCCCGATTGTAAGGGGCGCACCAAGAAGCGCTGCACAACCTGTCGCGGTCGTGGCTATGTAGCTGACTGGTCTACAACCGAGAAGAAGACATTCTTCAAGAAGCAGGCGGATAACGTCGTTGGCTCGGTCGGCGGCAAGGTCTCGGATGTCTTCGAGGGCATTCGCCAGCAGGGTGTGCCGATCCCCAATCCCGTCGATACCGATCCCGCTGCCAAGGGGCCGACGATCCCCTGCCCGGACTGTGTGAAGGGCGAGGTCGATTGTACCTGTGGCAATGGCAAGCGCGTCTGCGAGACCTGTCAGGGAGCGAAGATGTCGCCCTGCACTACCTGTGGGCGCACCGGCAAGGTCGTACGCCATCGTGAGATCGTGCGCCGCTTCGATCTGCGCACACAGACACGTTTCATCGGCGATTGTCCTATTCCAGCCGCACAACTGGTCAAGGCGAGCGGAGACCTTATCTATAACGATGAAGTCAACGAGACGCTCTATCCCGATGCGCCTCCGGCAGGCGTGCCGATGGATATATGGCGCGCGACCGTCGATCTCGTACAGTCTGAGAGCGCGAGCCCGACGAAGACCAACGTCGATCCACAGGCGGCTTCAAAGGCAACGTTGCAGGTCATCGAGCTTGTGCGCATCACCTATATCACTGTGCAATATCACTACAATAACCAGGACTATACGCTCTACATCTACGATGGCGAGGGCAGAGAGAAGTTCTACGCCGATCGCTTCCCGGCTCGCTGGGACCGTATCGAGCGCCTGGTCAAGGCCATCTCCAATGATCTGCTGACGCCGGCTCAGAAGGAGGAGCAGCAGAACAATCAGTCTTCTGGTCCATATCGCGTGCCCGTGGAGGTGCCGCCGTATACCATCACCGAAGAGGATGACGATGACCTGCCAGGGAAGCAATAGGAGATGTTTGTGACGGAACGGAGCGCAGCGGATGCGCTCCGTTCGGCGTTTTTGGACTATGTATGGCATAATGAGTAATGCCAGAAAACGAGCCGTTTAGAAAGGATAATGCGATGACAGAACCCATCTCGACTCCACCCGATCAATGGGACGAGGACAATTCGCAGCTTTTTCTAGAGATGAGCGCGATCTTTGTGCCCGCACGCGCGGAACAGACGAGCGCACTGTTGGGATTGATCCCCGCTCAGCGCGACGAGGTCTTTACCATTGTAGAGCTGGCGGCTGGCGGTGGAGAGCTGGCGGAGACGATCCTCGAACATTTTCCCAATGCCCGCTATCTCGCGCTCGAAGGCTCAACGGTCATGCTTGAGCAGTTGCACACGCGGCTGGCCAGTTTTGGCGCGCGCGTCATGCTGCGCCAGTTCGATATTGTCGAACAGGAGTGGCGTGCGCAACTGCCCGCTCCACTCCGGTGCGTGCTCTCGTCGCTCTGTGTGCATCACCTCACCGATGAGGGGAAGCATCAGCTCTTCAACGACCTGGCGACGCGTCTGGAGTCGGGCGGTGCCTTGCTGCTGGCCGATATAATCAAACCTGCTAATCAGCAAGTCGCAGAGCTTTTTGCGCAGCAGTACGACGAGATCGTGCGTGAGCAGAGCCTGGCGGTCAGGGGCGACCTGAGCGGTTTCCAGCGCTTCACTGAGCAAGAGTGGAACTATTTCCGTTATGACTATGGCTCGTCTGACACCATCGACCTGCCCTCACTCCTCAGTGCGCAACTGGCGTGGCTGAGCGAGGCTGGTTTCCGCACAGTCGATTGCTACTGGATGCGCGCGGGACATGCGGTCTATGGAGGCTACAAGTAGGGATGGGGCTTGTCTCCATCCGGCCTGGGAAGCGCGATCAGGTGAGAGAATTCCTGGCTCATCACTACTTACTATCCCAGGAGATACTCAATCAATGCATCGCGCTTTACCTGGACCTGCTTGCTCTCAACATCCATACCCTCGGCCTGCATATCTTTGACGGTGACGAGATCTTCAACGAGTTCCTCTTCTTTGATCAGGATGGCGTAGGCCGCGCCGGACGCGTTGGCCTGTTTCATCTGCGCCTTGCGGCTGCGATCGCCGTAGCTCATCTCGACCTTGATACCAGCTCGTCGCAGCTGCGCAGTAATCTGCACCGCCGCGTTCTTGAGCTCTGTGGTGCGATCGAAGTAGACAACGAAAGCGCGCGTCTGCTGCTCCTCTGGCGGGGTGATGCCCTGGCGCTTCAGCTCCAGAATGATGCGTTCGATGCCGGCCCCGAAGCCGATACCGGGCGTCGGCGCGCCCCCAAGGATCTCCGCGAGGCCGTCGTAGCGTCCGCCGCCGTTCAGTGCCATCTTGTCGATCTCGGAGGTGAACTCGAAGACGGTGCGCGTATAGTAGTCCAGTCCGCGCACCAGGAGCGGATCGAGCGAGACCGGAACCTGATAGAACTCCAGGAAGCGCTGTACTGCGGCAAAGTGTTCGCGACACTCCGCGCAGAGATGGTCCGCGCTCTTTGGTGCGTTCTTGATCTTCGCCTGGTCCTGCGGCTCTTTACAGTCGAGCAGGCGCAGCGGATTTTTATTGAAGCGCACCCGGCAGTCCTGGCAGCAGTCGGTAAGCAGGGGACGGTAGTAGTCCTTGAGCGTCTCGATATAGTGGGGGCGACAGTTGCGGTCGCCGATGCTATTGATATAGACGCGGATATGCTTCAACCCCAGGCGCGTGTAGACCTGGTAGAGCAGCCCGATCATCTCGGCATCGATCGCAGGATCGCTCTCGCCCAGCGCCTCGCATCCGAACTGGTGATGCTCACGATAACGGCCTGCCTGTGGCTTATCGTGGCGGAACATCGGCTCGCTCATGTAATACAGCTTGACCGGTTGCGGCAGCTTGAACATGCCGTGCTCTAGATATGCGCGCACAACGCCAGCGGTCCCCTCCGGTCGCAGGGAGAGATTGAGCGCCCGTCCCTCTTTGTCGGCGCGATCATCGAAGCTGTACATCTCTTTATCGACGATATCGGTCCCCTCGCCCGACGTGCGGCGGAATACGGCGGTCTCTTCCAGCAGCGGCGTCTCGATGCGTCGATAACCGTACAGATGCGCGACCTCCGCAGCGGTCCGCTCGACGAAGCGCCAGTAGGGTTGTTCGTCAGGTAAAATGTCCTTGAAGCCCTGCAGGGCTCTATAGTGTTCAGGCATAACAACAGTTCCTCTCTTCCACGTTCATACGGATGCTCCGCTATTATAGCAGATAGTTCATGGGGTGACTATCAGCCCAACTCATCAGTAGGGATGGAGACCTGTTCAGGGACTCCTGTTATCAAAATCTGCTTGACAGAGGTTCGCCCTGACGCTTATCATTTTTGATATGTACAAGCGACTAACCGCGCCGCTCGCCAGAGGCGCGATCCGCGAGAAATTGTGAGGACACGTTTCATGTTCACCCTGCGCCGTTATGAGCCTGCCGATCGAGTAGCTGTCGCATATTTGCATGTGCATGCCATTCAGCAGACCGGAGCCTACCTGGGGCGTGGTCCCTGGGATGATGATGTCTATGCTATCGAGGAAGTGTATCTCAAGAATAGGGGAGAATTCCTGATTGGTGAATGCGATGGTTTGTTTGTGGCGATGGGCGCATTGAAGCGCACAAGTCCAGAGCGCGCCGAGATCAAACGCATGCGCGTTCATCCTGATTATCAGGGGCGCGGCTACGGCCAGCTCATTCTTGATGAGCTCGAAGCCCGTGCCCGCGCTCTCGGCTATCAGATCCTGCACCTCGACACCTCCATCCTCCAGATTCCGGCTCAGAGGCTCTACGAGAAAAACGGCTTTCGCGAAGTAGGCCGGGATATATACCAGGATCTGGAAGTGATTTTGTATGAGAAGCAATTGGTTTAGAAGGGGAATATAGTATTCTGTCACCCATCAATGAACCGCCAGCATCTCTTTTTATGCACAACAAGGAAATTGCCAATCAACTGATTGACAAAGAGACATTTTCGAGATATATTTAATCAAGTGATTGATTAAGGAGAAATTATGGACGACGCTGAGCAAGCTTCTCAGGACATTAACACCGTAGCCGCGCGTATCCTCAGCGAAGGTACGGCACCTAAAACTCAAGGCGATGAACGGCGGCGGTCGCTGGTACAGGCAACTTACCATCTCATTGCAGAGGGGGGCTTTGAACGGCTCCGGACGAGGGATATTGCAGCGCGAGCCGGTGTGAACATTGCCACTCTGCATTATTACTTCGCCCGGAAGGAAGATCTCATTCAAGGCGTAGTTGAGTACCTGCTCCAGCAGTTTATGACGGCATACCTGCCCGGTTCTCCTTTTGAAATGAAGACGCCGTTGGAGCAAATTCGCGGAGAGCTCAGGGAGATGCAATACCTTTTGCAAGAAAAGCCGGACATGTTCATAGTTTTAGATGAACTTGTCCTTCGTTCACTGCATGATCCGACAATACATCGCATGATCAAGTGGCTAGATGAAGGATGGCATGCCTACCTTGAACAGGTCATCCGTAGTGGCATAGAGCAGGGCCTGTTCCGTGCGGATCTTGATCCAGGCAGTGCGGCTACCTGGCTGATCCTGCTGACCAAAGGGGCCACTCTTCACTATATGACGAATCCGGGAGCAGTCAATTTAGAACGTATCAGGGCAGATGTCGAGCACTGGCTCACTGGCTCACTGGTTAACGAAGAACTATGACAAGGAGGGATTCTGCAACATGCAAGGAACAACACATAAAGGCATCTTGTCACGACAACCATTGGCAACGCTGGGCAAACTCACAACAGTAGCCTTGCTTGGCGCGGCCCTTGCTTTCGCCATGCTTTTGCTGACGATCTTCCTGGCGACTAGAATCATTGTCCTGCCACTGCTTATCGTCGCTGTAGCCTTGTTGGTTGTAGCAGGCATCGTCGCCACCGGCGTTCGCTGGACGCCACTGCTCGGCGCTCTTGTAGGCCTGGGAACGATGATAGGAGGAGTATTCACGCAGCAATACTTCGTGTATCATCTCACGCATCCTGCTGAGGTAGGGCCTTTTCTCCTGTCCCTTCTCATCTGTGTGTTTGCCATCGTCGCGATCTGTGCAGGAATTGGCGCGTTGGTACAAAACTACCGCAGTACGGCCCGGCATGTGCCACGCTGGCTCCCCACGTCCCTGGCAGCTCTGGGCGGTTTTGTCCTGGGAGCTCTGCTGGTCGCGCTCCTGGTGCAGGCCACTCCTGCTACAAGTAGCACATCCGTCGTGAATGGAGCACCAGCAGTGCATCTGGGGGTGAGCACTTTTGTACAATCAAGCGTCACAATTCCCAAGGGTTCGAAGCTTCAACTGATTGATGACGGCTCATTTCCCCACATCCTTCGCAATGGCAGGTGGGAGAACAATACGCCTCATCCGGCAGCAGAAGTGGGTGCCCCTTCCGTTCGAAACGTGCAGGTGAACGGCAATTCCGTCGAGATTGGGCCGTTCAACACGGCTGGTACCTTTCACATCTACTGCACAATCCATCCGGGAATGAACCTGACTGTGATCGTGCAATGAAAGACGGGAGATTCGGCGGTCTGAGAGTAGGTAGAGGTGCTTGTTCTGCCGAAGAGAAGTAAAAGTGATGAGAGCTGCTAGCAGCTTGTTCCAAAGAGAAGAAAGGATATCGTGACCATGCTAACCAACGATCAATCCCACACACCGTCCATTTCATTGGAAGGAATGACATTACACGTAGACGATGTCGAGCGCTCATTGGAGTTTTACACGAAGATTCCTGGAGTGCAGGTCCTGGCACATCGACCCGGCGCGTTCGCCCTGCTCTCCATTGGCAACGGGCGCCTGGGCCTGTTGAAATATGGGCCTACTCACATCGAATTCGACACGCCAGATCCCGATACCCTCTACCAGCGGCTCAAGGAAGCTGGCATGCCAGTTGAAGAACCGCCTGCGCTCAAAGCCTGGGGCGAATATGACTTTACCATTCACGACCCGGATGGTCATTGCCTTGAGTTCGACAGCCCACAGCACCAGCAACCTGCCGGTAGCAATCCATCGGTTCAGGGTTGAATATCCTCCTGGAGGCCATAAAGACCCCTCTAATAATCATCGCGTTTTTATAACACCCAGTGCCCCGTCAGAAATTGTGTTAAATCGATGCTATCGTTGTTTTGCAGAAGATTGTTCCTTATTTTCGCAGTATACAACGGTCAGGCGCAGGAGCTGTAACGGATCAGATTGATTATCCTGTCGATGTTACACGCGCCGCATATGGGCGTTTCAGCGGGAAGTATGCCAGATTTCGATGGTGTGTTATACTCATACGCAGGTAGTATGTTTTTCTTCTTGATCGTTAAAAAAAGTAGTGCAATCCTTTACGCGGAAATAGTCAGATCGAGGCCGCCTCCGGTGGTAGCGCCAGTATTTCTTCATAAAAGGATGCTTTTTCTGGACGGTTACAGGTATGTCGGATATATCGAATCTATCACAGGGGCGGAGCGTGGCAATTCCTGCGTCGCTTGTGCAAGGAGATCAGAAAGAACGGGGAACTGTGCAGCTAAAATATGGCCTCTCTTTGATTATGCCAGCCCATAACGAGGAAGTTGCGATCGCGGATACGGTGCGCGCCGTGCTTGGAGCCGCTGCACAATGGACCGAGGATTTCGAAGTGATTGTCGTCAATGACGGCAGTAAAGATCGCACACAGGCCATTCTAGAGCAGATAGCGCTCACGGAGCCACGCCTGCACATTATCATACACGAAACGAACCAGGGATACGGCGCTGCGCTGGTGAGCGGCTTTGAGGCTGCAACGAAGGAACTGGCTTTTTTTATGGATTCCGACGGGCAATTCGATATCTACGACCTGGAAGCCTTCTTTCCGCTGATAGAGGAATTTGACGCGGTACTTGGCTATCGTATTCATCGGCAGGATACCTGGATGCGCAAGCTCAACGCCTGGGGCTGGAAGATGCTGGTCGGCGTGGTCTTTAAGCTGCATGTGCGCGATGTTGATTGCGCTTTCAAACTCTACCGGGCGCAGTTCTTCAGGGAGCAGCGTCTGGAGACGCGTGGGGCGATGATCAATACGGAGATCCTGTATAAGTTCAGGCGCGCCGGGTATACATATACAGAGATTGGCGTGCGTCACCTGCCACGTCGTGGAGGGCGCGCTACGGGCGCGAAGCTCTCCGTCATCGTGCGCGCGTTCCGCGAACTTTTTATCTTCGCGCGTAAGTGGCGGCGCGAAGAACGGGTCGGAAGGAAGGTCGTAGTGCAATGACGCAGGTACGTAACAACAAAGAGCAGACTTCCTTAGTCAAGGACCAGGTTGCTCTGCCGTCACGCCTGCACCATCTCGGTCAGCGTATCCCTGCTTCCCTGGTGCTCGGCGGCGTTCTGTTCGTTGTGGCGTTGGGCTTTGACCTGTATCGCCTGGGGAATCCCAGTATCTGGTACGACGAGGCGTTTTCGGTTGAACTGGCGCGGCTGCCACTGCCGCTGCTCTGGCACATCATCTCCGGGCCGGAGCCGAATATGGAGCTCTACTATCTCTTCCTGCATTTCTGGCTTGGCCTCATTGGCGCACTCGGTCTGCACGCGACCGAATTCGTAGTCCGTCTCCCCTCCGCCGTTTTTGCCGCGCTCAGCACGGTCGCCGTCTTCCTGCTGGGACGGCGCTTCATCGGAACGATCGCAGGCGTCGCGGGCGCGAGCCTCTATCTGCTCAATGATCTGCAACTGGTCTACGCGCAACAGACGCGAGCTTATAGCCTGCAACTCCTGCTCATCTGCATCGCCTGGTACGCCCTGCTCAGCGCCCTGACCACCCCGTCGCGCCGCTGGTGGGCCTGTTATATTGTCGCAACCACGCTGGCGGTCTACGCTCACCTGTTTAGCATATTGATCCTGCTGGCGCAATTGGTCATGTTTGCGGGCCTTCTCATCCTGCCGGGAGAGCGTCAGAACAGTCTGCGCCGCCTGCCGGGATTGCTTGTAAGTCTCGTGATAACGGGCGTGCTCATTATTCCTATGCTCCTGGTGAGCCGCAACGGTTCAAAGACTGACTGGCTGCCCATTCCGCATCTCAGCGACGTATATCACCTTTTCTTGACGATAAGCGCGAGTAGCAAGCTCTATCTGTTGGTCATTGCCGCCTGTTGCGCGTTCGGCCTGCTTGTTGTCTGCCTCTGCTACCTGCCCGCCGGGAGAGATCTGTTGAGGCACAACGCGCTGGTGGACGAGAAGAGTGCCCGGGCTATGCACAATCTCTTGCCCATCGTCCTGGCGCTTGTTTGCTGGCTGGTTGTGCCGATCGTGGTGAGTTATATCATCTCGTACACGCCTACGCGCCTCTTCTCCTCACGCTATCTGGTCACGACCGTGCCCGCGCTGGCTCTCTTGATGGGGGTGGGCGTTGGCGCGCTGCGTTGGCGCGCTGTGCAGGTCGCTGTAACCGTTGTCCTGCTGCTGATCGCTATATGCTACGTTCCCCTGTACTATCAGAGCGCGCAGGTGGAGGATTGGAACGCGACGACGCACTGGTTAGAGCAGCGCTACCGGGCGAACGATGGCATGGTCTGTTACTCCAACCTGCATGGCGGCTGTCAGATTTCCGTCGAATATTATCTGCACGCGTATCCTGGCGCGGCACACTTCACCGCCGATTCGCCCGGAGCGTACTCGTGGACGAGCTTCGGCCCGGTCGATCCGGGCGCTGGCTACGATGCTGCGGTCGATCCGCAGGCGCTGGCAGCCTATGGCGTGAAACACCCCAGGCTGTTCTTCATCGTCGGGCGCTTGCCGGATGCCTCATCAGCCGCAAAGGCCAGGGCGGCCCAGCAGTGGTTGGATAGTCACTACCATCTCGTCGATCAGATCATGACGCGCACGGTCACTATTCGTCTCTATACGACGCAATCCCAGACATCGTGATGGTATAATTGAAAGATAGAGGCGTCCCTGTCGAGAACAGGGACGTGAGAGATGTGTCTCTATCTTGGGAGTGGACGATGCCTGATACATTTGCTGACCTTTATCGTGGATCGCTGAAAGATGTCTTTCTAGAACACGCGCGGCGTGAGTTGGAGCAGGGCGCGGACGCCTTTATGAGCGCGGACGCCTACGCCGAACAGGGAAAGCCCGAATTTACCCTCGCTTACCTGCTGCTCCTGGATATCGACGACGGGGTGAAGCGCGACCTGTTGGCGTATGCGTACGAGCGCCGCGCGTCCCTGTCAGAGGAGAAGGCGGAGTCCTTCGATAAGCAGTTCCATCGTCCATTTCCCCTGATCAAACTGGAGGCGCAGAAGGATCGCGCGGCTGCTCAACAGGTGCGCCAGGGACGGCGCATACGGCGCGAGGTGAAGTCTTTGCACGTCAATTAACGCTTCTCTTATTCACTTAGATATGAGTCATCCCGGTAACTGTTGAGGACTCATCAGCGCCAAAGGCGCTTCACAAGTCCTTTTGTGTGGGTGTCGGGGTTGCCGGCCCGGGGCCGGCAACCCCGACACCCACATACCAACGGGCGAGCCGCCGCAGGCGGCGAGGGGACCTGAACAATTACTGGTATGATTCATGCTGACGAGCTATGCTCGTCAGGGGTCTCCTCCGTCGCGACTGCCTCCACGATATCGCCGTCGAGTAAGGCATCGCCTGTGGAGCCGTTTTCAGCCTCGTCATCGGCCTCGTCGTCGTTTGGAGCATCGGCTGGCTTCTTGCCGTTGGTCGTCGCGACCGCCACGACGGTATCGCCTTCGGCGAGGTTCATCATCAGGCGGCCCTGTGTGGCCCGCCCGCCCCTGATGATATTGGCGGTATCCATGCGGATGACGACGCCCGCCGCCGAGATGATCATCAGGTCGCTGTCCTTCTCCGTAATGATGCGCGCCGCCGCGACGCGTCCATTCTTTTCGGTCACGCGCAAGGTGATGACGCCGCCGCCGCCACGGTTATGGCGCGGGTAGTCGTCGATCGGCGTGCATTTGCCATAGCCGTACTCCGTTACCACCACCAGTTCGCTGTCATCGGGGGCGAGGTTGAGTGAGACAACCTGATCGCTCGGTGTCAGGCGGATGCCGCGCACGCCGCCGCTTGTACGCGAGGCCGAACGCAGTTCCGACACTGAAAAGCGAATGGCCTGCCCCAGCGCACTGATCAGCAGGACATCATCGTCGGCATGGGCCATCTTCGCGCCGATCAGCTCGTCGTCTGCCTCCAGGTCCATCGCGATCAGGCCCTGGCGGCGCACCACCTCGAACTCCTCCATCGCCGTCTTCTTGACCTCGCCCTTTGTGGTAGCGACAATCATATAGTCACGACTCACGCCCTTCTGAACGGAGACGATCGCCGTAACGCGTTCGCGCTGCTCGATGGCGATCAGATTGATCAGGTGCTCGCCCTTGGCCGTGCGGCTGGTATCTGGGAGTTCATAGACGCGGAGCTGGAAGACGCGTCCGCGATCGGTGAAGAAGAGCAGGCTATCGTGCGTGTGCGTGACCAGCAACTGGCGCACCGTGTCGTCCTCGCGCGTCACCATACCCGTGATGCCGCGTCCGCCGCGCCTCTGCGCTCGATAGGTATTTGAGGGCAGTCGCTTGATATATCCCTGCTCCGTCAGCGTCACAACGGCCTCTTCATTCGGGATGAGATCCTCGTCCTTGAAATCGCTGGCCTCGTCCTCTGTGATCTCCGTGCGTCGTGCATCGCCGTATTTCTCTTTGAGCTGTTGCAGATCTTCCTTGATGATCTTGCGGATCTCGTTGATATCGCCCAGCAGCAATTGATAGTACGCGATGCTCTTAAGGATCTCTTTCAGCTCCTCCTCGATCTTCTGGCGCTCCAGCGCTGCCAGGCGTGCCAGGCGGATATCCAACACAGCCCTGGCCTGTTCTTCGGAGAAACCGAACTGCTGGCGCAGTTCCTCGGTCAGGCCGGCGGTATCGCGCTGCGAATTGCGGATCGTCCTGATCAGGGCGTCCAGGTTATCGAGCGCGATTTTGAGGCCCTCCAGAATATGCTTGCGCGCCTCAGCCTTCGCGAGCTCGAACTGCGTGCGCCGCGTCAATACCTCTTCACGGTGCAGGATATAATACTGCAAGAAACTCTTGAGCATCAGTGTGCGCGGCTGCTGCTCCACCAGGGCCAGCATATTGGCGTTAAAGGCGCTCTGCATCGCTGTGTACTTGAATAGAGAGTTCAGCACGCTATCGGGATTAGCATCGCGCTTCAGATCCACGACCATACGCATGCCGTGGCGATCTGACTCGTCGCGCACCTCGGCGATGCCGTCGATCTTTTTATCGCGTGCCAGCTCGGCGATCTTCTTGACCAGTTCGGCCTTATTGACCTGATAAGGGAGCTCCGTCGTAATGATGCTCATGCGCCCGCGCTCGGACTCCTCGATATTGGTGCGCGCTCGCACGACGACGCGTCCGCGCCCGTTGGCGTACATATTGCGTATGCCCTCGCGTCCCTGGATAATGCCGCCCGTCGGGAAATCTGGTCCACGAATGATACGCGAGAGCTCCTCGGTCGTCGCGTCTGGATGATCGATCAGGTACGCGATCCCATTGCAAACCTCGGTCAGGTTGTGCGGAGGAATATTGGTTGCCATACCGACCGCGATGCCCGTAGAGCCGTTCAGCAGCAGGTTAGGGAGGCGTGCCGGCATAACCGTTGGCTCCATCGTCTGATTGTCATAGTTGGGGATGAAGTTGACGGTATTCTTATCGATATCGCGCAGCAACTCATCGGCGATTGTCGCCATCTTCGCCTCGGTATAGCGCATGGCCGCCGGCGGATCATCGTCCTGCGAACCGAAGTTGCCCTGTCCAAGCACAAGGGGATAGCGCATCGACCAGGGTTGCGCCATGCGTACCAGCGTCTCATAGACCGCGACATCGCCGTGTGGATGATAGCTCTTCAACACTTCGCCGACGGTACCGGCGCACTTACGAAATTGTTTGGTCGACTGCAAGCCCATCTGATCCATTGCATATAAAACGCGCCGATGTACCGGCTTGAGCCCGTCTCGTACATCGGGAAGCGCCCGTGAGACGATTACACTCATTGAATAGTCGAGATAGGCAGTCGTCATCTCTTCAACAATATTGACTGGTTTAATATTGCCAGGTTCCATAAAAACGCATCCTCACCAAAAAGTAAGACATAGCCAGCAGGCGATATCGGATCGGGTTGAAGTGCTCGTATGAGCGGTCGGGAGGGGGTCTAGAAAATTTGATCCTACCTCCTTTATAGTATATCATATCTGGCTCTGAGTTACGAGTTTTTGCCCCTGTTGGCGGGCGAATCTGCTGGGTTTTCCCTATATTTTCAGGGGAAACCTGTGGTATGATAGGTGTAGTAACGGGATTTCAGGGACTGTCGAGGTGATATCAATGGCCAACAAGCCAAAGCGACAGGCACTCGCTGGCGCCTCTGTGAACGCGCGGAAGGACTGGCGCCAGGGACGTCGTGGCTTCAGTTTAAACGTGCTGCAATTCCGGCGAGGGCGCGATAAGCAGTGGCATTTCTCAGGACAGCAGCCAGACGAGATAGTGCGCCTGGTCGTGCGTAAGCACTGGTGGTTCCTGGTGCTGCCAGCCTTACCGCTGGTTGGAGCGGTGATAGCGCTTTTCCTGGTGCTGTGGGCCTCCACGTCGATTCCGGGCCCGTCTACCCTGTGGTACATCCTGGACGCAGTTACGTTTGTCGCGATTGTCATAACAGGGATCTGGTTCGCCTATAAGGACCTGCTCGTCTGGTGGTTTGAGACCTATATCATCACGAGCAAACGCATCATCAGTTCGCGTGGCCTGTTGGAGCCGACGCGTCAACAGACGCCGATCGAGAAGGTGCAGCAGGTCGGTGTGGGCGTTGATACATTGCTCGGCTTCTTCCTGGGCTTCGGCTCGGTACATGTGTACCTGACCGGCGGCGATTTCATTTTGAAAGATGTGCCGTTCCCGAAGCGTGTAAGGGATGCTATCCAGGGTCTCACCGACGAGGTGAAGGCGAAGAAACCGAAGGAGGAGAAGCTCCCCGCTCCGAAAAATCCCGATCTGGCCGAGGTCATCGATACCCTGGCGAAGAACGAGCCTGTTCCCCGCCTCCCCAACGCCGATGAGAACCTGCCTGCGCCACGCAGTGAGGGCCGCTTCCTCGGTCCCCGGCGCACCTTTGGTGGTATTTTGCGTATTTCAGCCGACGTACGCTACGTTTCTGGTGAATACAGCGTAAAGTATGTACAGCGCTCGCGCTATGTGCTCTGGCGCAACCTCTTGTTCCCGGCCCTATTGCTCTTAATTGTGCTGCCTCTCTCGATAATCACCCCTTCCTACGGCATGATTCCATTTGGTGAGGGGATCTGGTGGCTGGTCTCGGGGACCGTGATACTGGTGCTGCTGGGCATAATGGGGGCGATCTATATCAACTACATCGACGACGTCTATATCCTGACGAACAGGCGCATTATCGACATTAATCGCAAATTCATTTTCTTCTTTGAGGCGCGTATGGACACGGAGTACAAGAGCATACGCGATACCAAAGTGAAGGTGCCGAACCTTATCGAGCGCTTCCTGGATATCGGGCATGTCTACGTCGAGACACCTGGGAGCAGCCCCGACATCATTCTATCCGACGTTGATCATCCTTTTGTCTTGCAGGATGAAATTCAGGGCATCAAGAACCATAAAGAGAAGGAAGACAACACAAAAAAGGCAAACGCCGAGAAGGATAATCTGAAGAAGTGGTTCAGCACAGTGATGGTCAAGCTAGAGGAGACCACAAAGACCATCGGTGCACCCGATCTACGCGACAAAGACTGGCTGTCGGCCATGCTGAGGGCCCAGGAGTATGGGCTGAACGTTATAGTGCGTGGTGAAGCGGAGGCCACGGCAAATCTGCCGCCCGGCTTTGTGATGCGTCAGAGCCCCCCTCCCGGTACAATAATGGAGCAGGGTAGCAAAATCGAGATCGTATTGAGCAAGAAGTAGTCATCCTACGTAGATCACGTGTAACGACACAACACGCGTAGAATCCATCTGTAGGGGCGCGATTTATAAGCCCGTATGTGCGGTTCACAGGCCCGCCGAAAGGTTTATAAACCGCGCCCCCCCACATGTGTTAATATTTGTGGAATTAGCGCGTTCCAACGCGCGTCAATAGCGCGACGCACTCGATATGGTACGTCTGCGGGAACATATCGATGGGCTGGGCCGCGACCAGGCGATAGCGTCCTCCCGCGCACAGCGTCGCGATATCGCGCGCCAATGTGCTGGGATCGCAGGAGACGTAGCAGATGGCGCGTGGCGCCAGTACCTGTAGCGCCTGCAAAGCCTTGGGATGACAACCCGCCCGTGGCGGATCGACCAGGGCCAGATCGATGCGTTCACGCCTGTAGTGTAACTGCCCCAGAATGCGTTCTAGCGTGCCCTCCAGAACGGTGATGTTGTTCTGATTATTCAAAGCGGCACTGGCGCGCGCATCCATCACCGCGCTCGGCTGCGACTCGATCGCGATCACCCGCGCCGCCCGTGGCGACAGGAAAGCCGAGAAGAGTCCCACGCCGCTAAAGCCGTCCAGAATGATATCCGAGCGTTGGGACTCTAGCAGCGCCATGGTGCGCTCAACCAGCACAGACGTCTGGACCAGGTTGACCTGGAAAAACGAATCGGCGGAGACGCGGAAGCGGCGTCCAAGCACCACGTCGGTCAGAAATTCCTGTCCCGAGAAGACGCGCCCGTAGCGCCCGCCCACGCGTTCGATGATCACGCCGACGATGCCCGGCGCGATCGTCATCAGCTCCTGGGACAACTGCAGCGGATTTTCGATAGAAGAGCCCGGTCGCGCATGAATAGTCAGCAGCGTCGGGACCGCCTTTACAGCGGGCGAGCTAGCGGCGGAAGGACTAACCGCGCCGATAGCGCCGCGCAGCGTAAACGCCTGTATCATTTCCCCGAGCGTGTCGCCAAAATAGTCGATGAGCTTACGACGCACGAGTTGATAGACCTGGTCGAGCGCAGGATGCAGCAAGGGACAATCCGGCATATCCTGAACATCATGGCTATCGGTATACTTCATACCCACTTCGCCAGCAGGCCCAACCGTAAATAAAACGATGTTGCGATAGCGCCAGGGCGAGATGCCGGCGGGCATACCGATAGTGGGATGAACGAGCGCATCGGGCTGTTTGCCAATGCGCACAAGCAACTGGCGTACAATGTGGGCTTTCCAGGTGAGTTGCGCGGGATAGGCGATATGCTGCCATTGGCAACCACAGTCGGTGAGCAACGGAAAGGCTGGCTCAACCCTCTCGGGAGCAGGGCGCAAGACCTCGATAAGGCTTGCTCGTGCATGCCCGCGCCGTTCCTCGACAATCTCTACGCGCACCCGCTCCCCAGGAATTCCTCCGGGGACAAACAGGACGCGACCCTCATAGCGGCCTACGGCATCGCCCCCATAGGCAAGGTCTGTAAGTTCAACATCAATGCTCATGTTCACCTCGGCGGCCACCTCACGACGTTACGTATCGTTGATGTCCGTCCCATCTTTCCAACGTTATTGTGCCTGTCTATTCTTAAAATTGAGACTAGAGCGGTAGTGGTTGCCTGGGTTGACTATAGAGCCGTGTTCCGAAACGGCTCAGGAAGACGGCTCCCAATCCTAGCAAGCCTGCTCCTATACTGATGAACCAACCGATGAAGGGGAGAGATCCGGCCAGGGCAAGCACCGTCAATCCCACCGCCACCTGCAATGGACGCTTATTATACTTTGGAGCTACAGTGCGCACGATGTAGTCGCCAACGATCCAACCGATAGCAACCGTCCCTAGTGCCCATGCTGCGATCAGCCCGACTGCCACAAGAATCGCCACTGGAATAGAAATGATAAGTGCAACCGTTACGGAGAGGACAGGCGGTGCGAGAAGGACTGTGAGCAGGCCCAGGATCAGGCTGCGTCGTGTCTTGCTTTTTACCGTTGTGCGTACGATCATGACGTGCTCGGGAAGCAATGAGGTCAAGAATAAGCCCAGCGCTACCCACGTGAGGGTAGACCAGAAGCGAAAACTAGTTCCCCCATCACCAAAAACGAGCTGACCCGCGTCTCTGGTGCAGTCGAACACCGAGCCGTGAAGGCGAGAAGCTGTGCCCATCCAGCTACCTCCGCAAACGTGGATATCCCCGTCCACGCGTGCCCCATTCTGCCAGGTAACATCACCTCCATAGAGGGTAACATTCCCGTCCACCATGCCATTGATCACAACATCCCCGTTGAATGTCACTACGTTCCCCTTCACCTCACCCTGAATGACTACCGCTCCCCCGAATGAGGTTATGTTGCTACAAATCACTTCACCACTATTCACTACCACTGTGCTGCCGAAAGAAGGCGCGTGACGCGTCCCGGTACAGCCTGTCCCATTATCCGTCGTAGACTGACTGGCAGCGAACACAACGGACTGCCCCCCCGACAGCGCTTCCGCACCGCCTATGAGTAACGCTGTCAAGAGAAATACTCCGGACAGCGCGAGTAAAAACCGGCGTCCAACTTTTCCCATACTGGAACTCCTGATCATGGCCACCCCTGACCATGATTCTCGCCTGCTACGCCTCCCGTGGATAACGCATCAGGCGAAGCCACATCCCCATCATGACCACAAATGCGAATGCCATGGCTGACAGGAGCAGATTGTTGCGCGTCGCCCACGCCAGTCCCTCTTGTACATACGTTCCACCAATAAAGAGCATGTCGATCACCCCGGTTAGCGGCGAGGAGAGCGCCTTTACAACAAAATCGGCCTGAATGATGGTGATGGCGAATAACAGGAGCGGAACGCTGCCCAACGTGAAGAAGATAAGCGCCGCCAGACCAGCCCCCACCGGGCGCAACTGCGCCACGCGCGACTGCTGCTGCTTGCGAATATCCTCAAATTGCTGCGAGATCTGTCGCCGTTCCTCTACCGCCAGCATAATATTTTGGGTCGAGACCTGGGCACGCGAACGAGGAGCCGATGCACAAAGCAGGCTGTCCAGGCTGCTGAGTTGCTGCTCAAAAGCACGGCATTCGGAACACTCCTTCAAGTGCTCCTGCAATAACAGGACATCCGGCTCCGCTAGATCGCCATCACGCTGAGCGGCTATAAAATCCTTAGCGTCGCGGCAGCGCATCGATCTGTTCCTCCTCGTTTGTCACGGTTTTTTGTTGCATATAACGCGCCAGCAATTCACGGGCACGGTGTAAGCGCGCTTTCACCAGCGGAGGGGTTAGATTCAGCGTGTTCGCAATCTCTTCATACGAGAAGTCATGCCAGTAGCGCAATACAATCACAGCGCGATACTTGGCCGGTAGACGTTGCAAGTAACGCTGTATCTCGTCTTGCTGCTCACCTTGCAGGGCGGACAGCTCTGGGCTGACGCTTGAATCAACGATCCATTCCAGGAACGGAACATCCTCAAGAGGCAACGCGAGAAAACGACGACGACGCAGTTGGTCTATGGCCAGGTGCGAAGCGATTGAAAGCAACCAGGTGCTGAATTTATGCACAGACTTATACGTGACAAGCTGTGTATACGCTCGCACAAACGTCTCCTGTGTCACATCTTCGGCCTCCGTTGCGTTTCCAAGCATACGGTAAGCGAGATTTTGCACAGCATCTTTGTAGCGCTCGACAAGTACCGAGAAGACATCCTGGTCTCCCTTGAGAACAAGCTCGACAAGCGCCGCGTCGCTCATCGACTCCACTATGGCTCCCGTCTTCGCTTTGGCGCTGATCTCCTGCGTTGTACTTGATACACCCTTTGCACCCGCGACACCTGCTACAGTCCCAGTACTCTGACTTCGACGTGTCTTTCGTGCTGGTTGCGTTAATGGACCAATACCCCCCAGCATATTTGAAGCGTTTACTGTTGATTCTAACATTTATCACCGCTCATTATCTTGCTCATGATGTTCTATTTCATTAAGAAGATAGAGCAAACTATCCTCTGCGAGTATTTACGAGCAGCGGCTAAAAAAGTTGTAATCTTTGTTGAAGTGTAACACGACCAGGACTCACTGACAAGAGGTCAGGTACTTCCGCGCGACAAGTTGCCAGTCAGAGAAAGAAATGAACGAATATTCATGCTTTCCTGCCATTTCGCCGCGCTTTTCGCGCGATTGAGCACGATATGATTACAAAACTTTCATAGACAGCCGCAAAAGATGAAAGAAATAGATGATAGTAATAAGAGAGTGCGCCGGGTAGAGCAATATCTATACTCCTAAACACGCGCTCTTCGGCTTTTATGCCCGTTGTTAGAGGTGTGCCGGAGTTAGTAGCGCGGAAAGGCGAATGAGGGGTTTTTGGGATGGACGGCTCGTCTGAAGAACCACACGGTAATGTTGGGTCCGGTGTAGCTATTGATTGCCTCCCATCCCATCAGTCCGAGCGTGGCGATCGCGGAGGCCCAGAGGCGCTCGCTCGATTCTCTACTATCTGGGTATGGGCCGTCCTGCCGGTAGAGTGTGTAGATGATGTGCCTTCCGTTGCTAGAAAGGGTGCAGTATTCCCATTGTGGCATTGCTGTACCTTCTTGAGTGAGAAAACGCCGCAGAACAGATTGAGCATATCATATATGCCAATTATACCACGTCGGTTTTTCCCTTTCCTGACACCCTCTTTCCGCTAGCTTGCATGATCGTATCGTAAAACAGCAACTCGAACTCGTGGCTCAGGCGCACCGCACGTGTGATGCGCTGGCGGTCTTCTGGGGTATCGTAGCGGGCCAGCAGGAGCGCGTCAATGGGCGTGACCTTCTCTCCGATCTCCTCATGAGCGCTAAAGAAAGCGACCTGCTCGGCGCTCATCCCGTAGTGGCGCATCAGGGCGGGTCCGATCCGCGCGCAAATCTGGATGAAGATATCCTCGCTGGCACCGACCGCGGCGATTTTCTCCGGTGCTGAGCCGTAGGCCAGCATCCAGTAGAAGAAATTGGTGAGTGCCATACATCCGGCGAGCGGCTCAACGGCGTCAAAGTCCGCTCGCGAGAGGCCCAGCGCTTCGCCAAAGCGCAGCAGCAAGCGGTAGCCGCCGATCTTGGGTACGAGCCTGGCGAGCAGGAGGTCTTGCAGGTCCAGGTCGGGCATCCCGGTGACGGCCAACGCGTCGAGACGATAGGCTTCCCGTACCAGCCACCAATCCTGAAGAGCAAAGACGCGTAGGGTCTCGCGCGTCAGCGTTCCCTGCTCGATCCCCGTCCAGACTGGGTGGAAAAGCAGGCGCTGGCGGAGTGGGTCCAGGTCCTCGGTCAGGATGTGGTCGGCGAAACTCATGGCTGCTTGCTTGTCCCTCGCGATCGGTATGCATGCCAAACAAAGCAGAGCGGACCAGGTGATCTCTTTGCCCTGCTCTCCTCATTATAGCATACTTGACATAAGGTCTTTCATACCTGTGTTGCTACAAGCGCCGTCTGGCTCCAGCTATGGAGGAGCGGGAAGCGGGAACGAAGGCAGGATGGCACCGATGAGGATGTCGCCCCGTGAGCAGTTGATCGCAGTTGTCGAGGAGACGATGCAGCCAGCACACGTCTCGTTTTGGTTGCATTCATTGGACCTTTAGTCAGGCTTGACTTGCTTGTGGTGGCAAGATACTATATCTACGACACGCGCCCCTGACAACATCCAGGTAGTACAGGAGGACCTATGCCAGTTTCCGTTGCGAACTCCCGGCTCATCTATGAGTCACTGAAGGCATGTGATGTAAAGATTATATCTGCGTTACCAGAGACGTGGCTTGTACATCTGCTGCGTATGGCGGACGACGATCCGCAGATGACGCTTGTACGCCTGGCAAAAGAGGAGGAAGCGGTTGGGATATCGGCGGGCGCTCACCTGGCCGGCGTCAATTCCGCGCTGCTCATGCAGAACCACGGCTTTCTGGCGGCCATCAACCCCATCGTCTCCCTGGCGCAGCTCTATCGCATCCCGCTGCTCATGCTGATCTCTTATCGAGGGCATATGGGGGAAAAAGACCCGTGGCAGACGCAGGGCGGCATGGTCACAGAACCCTTATTGCGTGCGCTCAATATTCCCACCTGGCACCTGAACGATGCTGCGACGATTCATCGCCGCCTGAAAGACGCGCAGACCCTGGCACATGCCTCGCTGCATCCTGTAGCTGTCCTGTTGTCACGCGAAATCATGTGGGAGGAATAAGCATGTTACGTGTAGATGCATTGCAGGCGGTCTATCCAGAACTGGAGGAGCGCATCGTCGTTACCATCATGGGCGCGGTCGCTGCGGAACTGTACACGCTCGGACACCGCCCGAACTTCTTCTATCTTGAACATGCCATGGGACTCGCGTCGTCGATGGGCCTGGGCATCGCGCTCTCCATGCCTCAACGGAAAGTCGTGGTGATCGACGGTGATGGTTCGCTGCTCATGAACCTGGGCACACTGAGCACGATGGCGCGCTACAAGCCGGGAAACCTGCTGCACATCGTCTTCGACAACGAAAGTCTGCTCTCGGTCGGTGGCTTCCCGACCGCGACGGCGACGGGAACAGACCTGGCGGGTATCGCAAAGGCGTCGGGCATTCCACGCGTCGAGCTGGTGAATAGCGTCGACCGCTTCAAGGCGAGCGTGGAGGATGCTATAGCGAGCAACCAGTTGACCACGATTATCGCCAAGGTCGAGGCGGTTGGACCAAAATCGTTCCACATGGATCTGCCGCTACTGGAGAACCGTTTTCAGTTCAAACGCTGCCTGGAGGCTATGAGCAGGCAAGATATGGTTTAAAATATTTTTTGCGAAGGAGAGAACGGATGGCTACCATTTTGCACCAGTTGCTTGAGGAGCTCAACGCCGGTCGTCTGAAGATCGTCGACCTGACGACGCCGCTCGGACCGGAGACGGCGGTGATCGATCTGCCGCCCATATTTGCGCAGTCGCCCGGCGTCATGCTGACGGAGATCTCGCGCTACGACGAACGCGGCCCCGGCTGGTACTGGAACATCATCAATATGGGCGAGCATACCGGGACGCACTTCGACGCGCCGATCCACTGGGTGACGGGGAAGGATCTCCCCAACAACGCGACCGATACGATAGAGCCACGCAAGTTCGTAGGTCCGGCCTGCGTGATCGACGTGACAGAGAACGTGCAGCAGTCGCCGGACTTCCTCTTAACGATCGAACATGTCGAGGCGTGGGAGAAGGCGCACGGTCGTATCCCGGCGGGCGCGTGGGTCCTGCTGCGCACGGGTTGGAGCAAGCGGGAGGGACGCGAGGCATTCCTCAATGCGCAGGCGGACGGCGCACACTCACCGGGGTTTCAGAAGGAATGCTCGCTCTTTCTGGCAAACGAGCGGGACATCCTGGGCGTCGGCGTCGAGACGGTTGGGACGGATGCCGGTCAGGCAGGGACCTTCGATCCGCCCTTCCCGAACCATACGTTCATGCATGGTGCGGGCAAGTTCGGCATCACCAGTCTGATCAATCTGGAACTATTGCCCCCGACCGGCGCCCTCGTCATCGCCGCGCCCCTCAAGATCGTCAACGGCTCGGGGAGCCCGCTGCGCGTGATCGCGATTACGGAGTAGGCGTTTCGGCAAGTGTTAATGTAAATTTTGGAATTAAGCGGCTCTCCCGCACATTGCGTGATAAGCTGTGCAATATACCAAAGTTACCTTGCATCAGTCTGCTCCCGCAGCGGATCTTCTACAAGGAAATTTTGCTCGACGGCTCCAAATGAGGAAAAACTCGATGTCACCGCAAAAGGAAACCGAACGCGTGCGCGAGATTTTTGATGCGTCAGCCGCACACTATGACCGAGCAATAGCCTTCAGCGAAAAGCTCTTGTTTGGTGATGGCCGGGCCTGGGCCTGTTCCCAGGCGCGAGGGCAGGTGCTGGAGATGGCCATTGGCACCGGGCGCAACCTGCCCTTCTATCCAGCCGATGTGGAGATCACGGGGATCGAAATCAGCCCCGCCATGCTGGAGATCGCCTGGAAGCTGGCACAAAGCCTGGGTCGACAGGTCGAGCTGGTCGTCGGGGACGCGCAGGCGCTCCCCTTCCCCGATCAGCGCTTCGATACCGTTGTGTGCACGATTTCGCTTTGCTGCATTCCGGACGAGCGACAGGCAATCGCGGAGGTGTGGCGCGTTCTGCGTCCAGGCGGCCGCTTCGTTGCCCTCGAACACGTGCGCAGTCCAAACCCCATCATACGCGGACTTGAGCGCCTGCTCGACTCCTTCGCGGTGCGTACTCAGGCAGATCACCTGTTACGTGAGCCAGTAGAAACCGTGCAGACGGCAGGTTTTCGCATCGAATATCTCAAGCGGCAGAAACTGGGCATCGTCGAGCGCCTGATTGCGCGAAAGGCTTCACAATAAGGGATTTGCCCATAGTCGGAATAGGGAACATAGGCCACATGCATTGTTTTATCTTACCCCAACTCATCGTGGTAAACCCTCTCAGGACTTCTCTTGCGCCGGTTGTGGACTTGATGCCCCCGTATCATCCGTCGTGGGATTGTACCAGCCGCCGTCATGAGCAATGAGCTGGTCGGCCTCGGGTGGCCCCCAGGACTTCTGGTCGTACTCGTGGATCGGCGTGACGTTGCCAAGAATCGGATCGACGATTCTCCATTGTGCCTCGACGGAGTCCTCGCGCACGAAGAGCGTCCCATCACCCTCCATCGCGCTCGTCAGAAGGCGATCGTATGGTGTCAGCTCGTCGGGGGAATGGTGGACCACGACAAGCTCGGTCTCTTCGCCGCGCATGACCTCGCCCGCAACTTTGACGCGCGCGCCGAGCGAGATTTTAACGACCGGACTGATGCGGAAGCGATAATAATTTGATCGCTCCGGCTCGATCTCGCCAAAGACGGCCTGCGGTGGGCGGTTAAGCTCAACCATGATCTCCGTCACCGTTACAGGCAGATCCTTGCCCGTGCGGATATAGAATGGCACACCGGCCCAGCGCCAGTTATCGATAAAGAGCTTCACGGCGGCATACGTCTCGACCTGCGAGTTGGGGTCCACGCCATCCTCCTGGCGATAGCCGCGATATTGGCCGCGCACCACATTCGCAGGCTCAAGGGGCAGTACGGACTTGAGAACGCGGCCCTTCTCATCCCGAAAGGCGTCGAGGTTCGCTCCCGAGGGTGCATCCATCGTCAGGACCGCGACGAGTTGCAGCAAGTGGTTTTGCAGCACATCGCGGATCGCGCCGGCCTCTTCATAAAATTTGCCACGCGTCCCCACGCCAAAGTCCTCGGCCATGGTGATCTCCACGCTCTTGATATAGTTGCGGTTCCAGATCGGCTCGAGAAACGAATTGGCGAAGCGGAAGTAGGCGATGTTCTGGACCGGCTCCTTGCCCAGGTAGTGATCTATGCGGAAGATGGACGATTCTGGAAAGACGGTATGGAGAATCTGATTCAAGGATTGGGCCGAGGCGAGATCACGTCCGAAGGGCTTCTCGACGACCACGCGCGCGTTATCCGCGCTGCCCGATTTTTGCAGTCCTTCCACCACGGAACCGAACATGCTGGGAGGGATAGCCAGGTAATACAGGGGTCGCTTTGCGGAGCCGAGCGCGGCGCGTATTTTATTGTACGTCGTGGGATCGTTATAGTCGCCGGAGATGTACTGGAGCCGCGGGCGTAGCTTGCCGAACGCTGCCTGATCCACATGCCCGGCAGCCTGCAAGCTGTCGTGAATATGCTCTAATAGTCGGTCGACGCTCCACGGCCTGCCCGCGACGCCGATAATGGGCATATCGAGCAGACCACGCTGGATCATCGATTGCAGCGCTGGAAATATCTGTTTGTAAGCCAGGTCGCCGGTGATGCCGAAGAAGACGAGGCTATCCGAATGTGTATCTGACATAATGTACCTTCACTCCTTAATCCTTCTGTCTGAGTAATCAACGGTTGTGAGGAGTAGAAAGTTTCTCTTACGCACCTGGAGGAGCGATGCGAATACCTTCACTCCTCGACCTCTTCCTGTCCCTCGTCGTTCCAGCGCGTGCCGCGTTCCAGCGCGATGGGGCCCAGGGCATCTGCCTGTGTCACGTTGATGCGCTGCCATTTCCAGAGTTCCAGAACGGCCAGGAAGGTAACGATAATGACGAGGCGCGAGTGTTCGTGCGCGATGACTTCAGTGAGCAGAACGGTTGGTTGTTCCTGCAAGTGGTCCATGATCGCGGCGATGCGTTCGCTGACGCGCACACGCGCGGCAGGTATCAGGCTGGAGTTGTTCTCTTCATCCCTGGCCTGGAGATCGATCAGGCGTTGGAAGGCGCGTGCCAGCGCTTGCGGCTCGATGCCAACGAGCGTTGGCGGCGTCCAGGCGAGTTGCGCTTCGATGCCTGCCAGCAGACCTGAGCGGCTGTGCGTCTGCAGGCCGGCCTCTTCGCGCTGGCGCAGAGTCGTAGCGATCTCCTTTGCGCGTTTGTACTCCACCAGGTGCTGCTGCAGCTCTTGGGCCATGGTGGCGGCGCCCTCGCCATCATCGCTCGTCTCCTCTTTGCTGGTGCGTGGCAGGAGGCTTTGGGACTTGATAAAGAGAAGGCGGGCGGCGATAGCGACGAAGGCGGCCATATTTGCCAGGGGCAGGCATTCCGCCTCCCACCGCTGCAGGTATTCAAGATACTGATCGGTGACGGCGAACAGCGAGATGGTAGTGATCTCCATCTGGCGCTTCTCGATCAGGTGCAACAGCAGATCGAGGGGACCTTCGAAGATAGGGAGACGTACTACATAGCGCAGTTGCTCTGCAAGTGGTTCGATCTGCTCAAGCATAGTCTACGACACCTCATCGACTTCGTGTAGGAGCGCCGCCGGGCCATCGGGCTGGTGGTGCGTACGAATATAGAGAACGGCGCGCGGCGAGAGGCCCGCCGCCTGTGCGAGGTCCGCGCCCACGTCCGCGTGCCACAAGGCGTAGCTCAGCGAGCGGCGCCAGTGGGGAATGTGTTGCGTGCTCAAGTGATGTGGCGCGACGACGAGGTGGGCCAGCAGTGCGGGCGCGCAGCGTTTGCCTAACACAAGCGCGGGCCGCGTCCAGAAAGGAACCCGTCCCTGCGCCTTGCCCACATCGTGCAGCAGCGCGGCGGCAAGCAGGTCCTGCTCCGTACAGCCGCGCTTCAGCAGGCCGTGACAGACGCGCAGACTGTGCTGCTGATCGGCGTCCGACATGCTCTGAAATAGTGCGAACGCCGTCGTGGGCAGCCAGCGTTCCACCTCCGTACGCTCCTCAGCAGAGAGGGGCGACACAAAGCCAAGTTGCTGGCGTACCTGTTTCAGGCGATAGTGCAGCGTGCGGATCGGACCATGAACGCTTCTAGTCATAGGTAAGTATTGCCCATCAATTTAGAACAGGTACAGAGAGAAAAGATCAGGCGGCAACGCAGCTGGCAGAGACAAAGGACCGGTCACCAGCGAGATCAGGTTCATAGCGCCCAGCCAGATATAGTAGGACAGATGGAACAAAGGGAAGCTGCCTACTCCGGCCAGGTTAGCCAGGAATGGTAACAGGAAGAAAAGGGCCAGAATCGCAAACATCCCATAGGGAGCGGACTTCGCAAATTGCATTGCTTGCTTGCTTGGAAGAAGCGTATAGACGATCTGATAGCCGTCGAGCGGGTAGAGTGGTATCAGATTGAAGAGTGTCAGCGCGATATTGACGCTAGCGAAGACAATCAGCAACTGGAGGACGCGCACAATAAACACATTGCCCACCAGGAAAGGCGCGGCGAAGCGTACGATCACGGCGGTTGCCAGACCGATCAGCAGACTAAAGAGAGGACCGGCCCAGGCGACGATGAACACGCCCGCGTTGGGTCCCACGCGCATCTTCCAGGGATCGGGTTTCACAGGATTGCCCCAGCCCAGGCCGACGGGGGGAGCAAGAACCGGTTGAAAGGCCAGGATAACGCACATCAAAACGCCCACAGGATCGACATGTGAGCGCAAGCTAAGCGTCTGGCGCCCTTCCGCCCTCACGCTCTGATCGCCCAGCCAGCCAGCTACCAGCGCGTGTCCAAATTCGTGCAATGGGATGGCGACCAGAAACGAGACTATAATCATCAAGGCCAGCAAAACATTTATGCCACTCATTCTTTGTCCTCATGCAATCTTTCAGCTAAAAGATCTATCTCCATGCCCTCGCAGGCCGAGCGCGTGTGGGCAAAGAGCGTGCGCGCCTCTGCCTCCATATAATCTAACTGATTATCATCATACGTTGGTTCATGGTGAAAGAGAATTAATTCGCCTACATGGGCGTCGCGCGCAGCTTGCACCGCCATACCGATAGTACTATGCCCGAAACCGTGTTTGTTGAGTCGATAATCGTCGGTCGTATATTGTGCATCATGGATGAGCAGGTCCGCGCCCTCTACAAAGGCTAAAAACTCCGGTTCACAGCCATCGCGCCACTCCACATCGGTCGCGTAGACGACCGTCCGACCGGCATAATCCACGCGGTAGATCACCGCCCCGTCGAGCGGGTGGCTCTGGGTAAACTTCGCCAGGACGCGGACCTCTTCAGTATTTTGCCTGCCGTGCCGTAACCTGGTCACCTCTGGCTCGCCGCTTTCAATGTCCCAGGTGACACAGAGATCGTCCGCGATGGTATGAAAGGTCCGCTGCGAGGGAAGTTTACGTACATCTACAGGAAAATACGGTGGAGACATCACCGGGGTTACGATCTGCTCAATACTGCGACCGGCCAGGCTAGGACCAAAAAAGTGGATATTCGTATGCGAATCGAAGAGGGGAGCAAAGAAGGGGAAGCCTACGAGGTGGTCTCCATGAGCGTGAGTGATAAAGAGCGAGATGTCGAGAGAACCGTTCATGTGCTGTAGAAGCTCGCTGCCCAGACGAATGATACCGCTTCCAGCATCGAAGACGAGGGTATGATCTCCGGCCAGCACTTCTACGCACGAGGTGTTGCCCCCGTGGCGAAGCGTGTGCTGCCCTGGCGTAGGGTAGCTCCCGCGTACTCCCCAGAAACGAACTAGAAACCGCTGAGCCATATACTTTGCTCCTACAGCAACCCGGTAAAGAGATTAATGATTGCCCCTATTATAACTTGCCAGCGCAGGCTTGAAAAGGTACCTCCTTGCGATTGCTTGACGGTCCGTCCGACTTCCTATAAAATAGTGGCGCAGCCCGGTGTCTCAGTAATGTCATGGAAGAGAAGGCGTCGTGTCCAGGAGTAGACAGTATTGAAGTATCTCAAGATTGGGAAATATGAGTTGTATGCCGTAGCGCTTATTGTCTTTGCGGCAGGTCTGCGTATCGTGCTGGCTGCTCTCAACTGGCCTCCTACCAATAGCGACGAGGGTACGATGGGGATAATGGCCCTGCATATCGCCTATCATGGGGAAACTCCGCAATTCTTCTATGGGCAAGAATATATGGGGGCGCTGGAGGCCTACCTTGCTGCAATGTTCATCCATCTCTTCGGCGGGCCCTCTCTCTTCGCGCTGCGCCTCGGCGTGATCCTGCTCGTGACGCTTTTCTTTGTCAGCACCTATTTTCTCACTCGCATGCTTTTCTCGCGTCAACTCGCCCTCGTCACATTAGCCGTGTTGAGCGTCGGCTCTATCCCTTATTTGACGCGCCAGATGATCGCGACCGGAGGTTCTTCGCAGACGCTGCTCTTTGGGTCGCTGGCCTTTCTGTTCGCGGCCTGGCTCGGGCTGACCTATCGCAGGGGCGTGCGCTTGCGTGTCAGGCTCTGGCGCTTCGGCGGGTACTTTTGTTGGGGACTGGTGGTAGGACTTGCCCTGTGGAGCGATATGGTCGTGCTCCCATTTCTGGCGATGGCGGGGCTGCTTCTGCTCCTGTTCTGCTGGCGCGATCTCTTATGGAGCTGGTTCGGCGTGGTGGCCGGCGTCTTCGTAGGCATGTTTCCCAGCCTCCAATTTAGCATGCTTCACCAGCTCAATCCGCTGCAGGTCATGCTGGGCCTCTTCCAGGGAACCAGCTCCCAGGCTCCCCATACGCTGCCCGGTACGCTGCATGGTATCTATGAAACGCTTTTTGTCAGCGTTCCCACGGCGACGGGGGAGCCTTTCTGTCCGGTACAGGAGATAGCCTTTCTGAGCGACAATACACCTCGTACGCCTGCTTGCGAAGCGATACGTGGCATCTGGGGTGTAGGGTATACTGTCCTGCTGGTACTGGCGCTGGTACTGGCCGTTGTCGCGCTCTGGCGAATACCCTCACGCACTGAGATGGACGCTGGCGAGAAGCGACAGGTGGTGGTTCGCTCCTGCGCCCGGCTGTTGCTGCTCCTGGCAGGAGGACTGGCCATCGCGGGCTTCGCGATTAGCTCGGCCCCGGTGAGCTGGCCCGGTTTCCACGCTCGCTACCTTATCGGTCTGCTCATCATTACTCCCGTAGTGATCGAACCGCTCTGGAATGCGGCCAGTAGAATAGAGTTACAAAGGCCACTGGCGCGCGTAAAAGCACTTACCGGCTCTGTTCTGTTAGCGCTCATACTCTTCGTCTTGCTCGTGGGGACCGTCATGGCGTTCAGCGAGGTGCGCGCCGCCCGCTCTTCCAATCGAGAATGGAGCAATCTCAGCAGCGATCTGCTGCACATCGGCGCCAGGCATATCTATACCGACTACTGGTCCTGCGATAATATCGCATTCATCAGCAACGAACGCATCATATGCGGCGTCGTCAATGGAGACCTGCAACCAAGCCACAACCGCGATATGCGCTATTATACTATCGTGAGTCGCGATCCCCGCTCAGCTTACGTATTCCATGCGAGCGGTCATTTGCCAGCCGCCTTATACAAGAAGGTACAGCAGCACCCCGAAAACTTCCGGCGCTACGACTTCGATGGATATATCGTCTATCAACCTGTATCGACTGGCTAGATCCCCCAAAAACCTGGCTCGTGTTACATAAAATGATCAGTACGCGTCTTATACTAAGGCAAAAATACGCACTGCGCATCAGTGTTACTATGATAAAAAAAAGCACTAATGATAGATGAGGAGGCGCTCGGAGAGAGCGTAAGTAATAGTGAAATATCTGAAAATCGGGAAATATGAGCTCTCCGCTGCAGTCATTATCGCCTTTGCGGCGGGATTACGTATTTTATTGATCGCTCTCAATTGGCCGCCGACCAATAGTGACGAGGGTGTGATGGGAATTATCGCTCTGCATATCGCCTATAAAGGCGAGCATCCGTTGATGTTCTATGGGCAGGACTATATGGGAACGATAGAGGCATATATAGCGGCGCTGTTCTTTCATCTTTTTGGCGGCCCCTCGCTCTTCGCGCTGCGCCTGGGCGTGGTGCTCATGGTCACCGGCTTTTTTATTGTCATGTATCTACTGACCAGTCTGCTCTTCTCAAAAAAACTGGCCCTGGTCACATTGGCGCTCCTTAGCGTCGGGTCGATTGCTTATCTAAGCCGGCAGACCCTGGCCACCGGCGGCTCTGCGGAGACGCTGCTGTTTGGTTCGCTGTCGCTACTGTTGACTACGTGGCTCTCGTTGACGTATAGGCGAGAGGCATATCTGCGCATGAAGCTCGTGCGCTGCTCGATTTACTTCATCCTGGGGCTGATCGTAGGGCTTGGGGTCTGGAGCGATATGGTGGTTGCACCGCTTCTCGCGGTAGCGGGCCTGTTCTTGCTCATATTTTGTTGGAAAGATCTGATGCCCTGGGGCCTGCCATCAGTACTTCTGGGTATCCTTATCGGTTTCTTGCCTAGCTTTATGTACAGCGTGCAGGACCACCTCAGTCCCATTACAACCCTACTCTCGCTCTTTCACGGGCTCGATGCGCATCCGCCCACCATGCTGCTCGGCATTCTGGCCGATGCGGTTAAAACGATTGTCATAAGTATCCCCACGGCGACGGGCGAGCCTTTCTGTCCGGTGCAGGAGCTGACGTTCCTGAGCGATAACACGCCGCGTACTCCTGCGTGTGAAGCGATACGTGGCGTCTGGGGCGTGGGCTACCTTGTTTTATTGGGGCTGGCGCTGGTGATAACGCTTATTGCGCTGTGGCGGTTGCGCGCGCGTTTCCGTACCGAGACGGAGTTGAGCTACATCGAGAAGCGCGGCCTCCTGGTGCGCTCTATAGCACGCCTGCTGATGTTGGGGAGTGGCCTTATAGTGATCGTTGCCTTTGCGGTCAGCGCGGCCCCCGTCTGGTGGCCGGCCTTCCATGCGCGCTATCTTATCACGCTCCTGATCATCCTGCCTGCCGTAATTGAGCCGCTCTGGAACGCAACCCGTAACGTGCGCGCGGGGGACATCTCTCAACGCATCAAGGGTATCGTCGGTGGGAGCGCGCTGGCTGTTGGTGCCCTCGTACTTTTGGTTGGCACCTTTATGGCTTTTACCGAGGTACCGGCTGCCCAGCGCTCCACACAAAATTATGTAAACCTGGATCATAAATTGATGAGCCTCGGCATCAAGCATGTCAAGTCCGACTACTGGTCCTGCTATAATATCACGTTCCTCAGCGATGAGCATCTTATCTGTGCAGTGATATCAGACTCTCTCATAGGGGGTTACAATCGTCCTCCGCACTACGATACTATCGTGAATGCCGACCACCGTGCTACCTACGTTATTGACTTGCCTTCCGAAATGCCCGCTCTGATGAAATTGATTCATGAGCATGCCGGCAAGATCTATAGATTCGATGGCTATGTCGTCTACATTCCCGGTTGAACGTGACGGGCCGGGCTCTCCCGCCGTCATTTAAATACACGTTAATGGGGACGATGGCAATATTCGTCTATTTTCGTTGATAGGGTTGCTGCGTACAGCGCTACACATTGTCGTCGGGCAATAACCCATGGCGCAGAGCAAAGATAGCGACCTGGGTGCGATCGCGCAGATGGAGTTTCTGAAAGATAGTCGAGAGATAGTTCTTGACCGTCTTCTCCGAGTAGGAGAGCTTCATTGCGATCTCCTTGTTACTCATTCCCATTGCGACATAACGCACAATCTCTATCTCTTTCGCCTGGAGGGTCTCTATGTCCTGATTGCCTGCAAGCGACATGGAGAGACGACGGTACTCTCCGACGATCATGCCGGTCATCTCCGGTGCCACAAAGATACCGCCCGCGCGCACCGTTCTGATAGCTTCGGCGACCTGGTGGACCGACGCGGTCTTGAGCAGGTAGCCCTTTGCGCCGTTTTTCATCGCCTGCAAAATATGCTGGCTCTGCTGGTACATCGTCAATATCAGTACCTCGATCTCTGGAAATTCCTGTACGACCTGCTGCGTCACAACCATGCCATCGATGACCGGCATATGAATATCCATCAATACCACATTCGGGCGCAACTGGCGTATCTTTTGCAGTGCATCGATGCCATCGACCGCCTCCCCCACAACCTGCATATCCTGCTCTAACGTCAATAATTGGTGTAGTCCCTCGCGTATCAATGCATGATCATCTACAAGCAGCACGCTGATCACATCGGTATGCTTCATATCGTCGATGTGTCTTCCACTCTCCGTTGCAACCTGTGGGCCTGTTTCTCTGCTATCTAACAGGGAAAACGGCTCGGTGGCTACTGTGATATACTTTCTCTCATCAGTGTATTGCATAACGACTCCTTCCGCTCTTGTTAACTGTCCTCGTAGGGGCTGGGGAACTCCTTGCCGTCCTGGCGCGTGGACAGCGGAGGGTATATTCCAACGCAATGAGGAGAGCTACTCTTACGAGGAAATACCTGCCTCTCTCTAGTATAGCAAGCTAACAATAAAATACATCCCCCAGGTGATTGATTTTTGTGAGAGACTGAAGAGACAGATAGGTAGAGCGAGTTGGAGTCGAAGAGGCAGTGCTATTTCTAGTAAAGAGAATTGAGAAAGGATATGGTTACGTACCATGGGGACCACTTTCGTTGACTCGCAAGTACTGGCGCATACGTATAACGAGGTACGGGCGCGCTTCACGGGTAGCGATGACCTGGCGCACGGTTGGGAGCATATCGATAGGGTGTATAAGCTGGCGCATTTTATCGCCGGGCGCGAGGAGGCCGATAGCTTTGTAGTGGGTATGGCGGCCCTGCTCCATGATCTGGGACGGGTTAGGGACAACGTGGATGAGCATGGTCGGCATATTCATCATGCGGATCTCTCGATGACGCTAGCCGGGGAGTTATTGGACAGGTACCAGGTGCCCACCGCTAAACGGGAGGTTATACTGCATGCCATCATCGCGCACAGCTTCAGCAAGGGCGTCGAGCCGCGTACCATCGAGGCTCGCGTGGTGCGCGACGCTGATCGGCTCGATGGACTGGGTGCGATCGGCATTCTGCGCTGGGCGGTGACGGGCACCATGCGTCGCACTCCTGCTACGAGATCGTACCATCCAGAGGATCCCTTTGCCGAGTGGCACGCGCCAGACGATTCCCACTATATGCTCGATCATTTCTACAGCAAGCTGCTCAAGCTCGTCAATACGATGTCGACGGAGACAGGACGCAAGCTAGCGCGTGAGCGCACCGCCTTTATGCGTACGTTCCTGGACGAGTTTCGACGCGAGTTGGAGGTCGTAGAATAATAACAAATAAGGCTTGCCCGGCTTACTAATCCACCTTATGCTCTTGCAGCCAGACCTTAATATTGGCAAGCTGCTGAGCATGCTGATGATCGTGTTGGGACAGGACATTGACCATCTGGTAGAACTTCAACGGACCCCATGCCGCGTGCTGGAGTGGGCGTTGCCAGGCCTCTGGGGGCAGCCCGGAGAGGTACGCGAATAGTTCTTCGCGGCGTGCCGCCATGCCAGCCAACACGATATCCAGGGAGGTTGGCGTCTCTGAATTGCGCGTCAGCTCGGGGGCTACTTCGCCTGTATCAGGGAGCGAGGGATTGTCTTCGTTTTGCACGCGCTGAAATTGCTCAAGCACCAGGCCATCAGTGATATACAGGTGATGAGCCAGTTGCAGTGGAGACCATTCTCCAGTGGAGAGCCGTTGTGTGAGTTCATTGTTGTTAAATCTGGCAAGCTGGCTCATAAACTCGATGCGAGCACTCACCATCTTGCGGCGCACCTTCTCAAACGAGCTTTCGGTGGTTGTCATATCTTCCTCCGCTATTCTTCTTTTTTTACCAGCTTACTATACAGATCTTCGAGTTCATCCTGATTATTGAAATGTAGGACCAATGTCCCCTTGCCCTTCGCATTGTACTTGAGATCCACCTTGACCATCAGCGCCTCGCGAAAGTGGGCCTCCAGATTTTCCTGCTCGGACGAGCGGCGGATTGAGGGGGCGATCTGGCGCACTGCGGACTCGATATCCTGCGAAGACTTGATGCGGCTGGCCAGTTCTTCGGCCTGGCGTACGTTCAAGCGCAAGGTAATGATCTGATTCATCGCCGTCACTTGATTCTCTTCGCTGGTAATGCCAACCAGGGCGCGGGCGTGTCCCTCGCTAAAGTTTTCGGGCTGGTTGATCAGGGCGTCGCGCACCCTGGGCGCGAGTTGGAGCAGGCGCAGCGAGTTTGTGATCGTGGAGCGATCTTTTCCGACCTGTTTCGCTACCAGTTCCTGTGTCAGCCCGAACTCCTGGATCAGGGCCTGGTAGGCCAGCGCCTCTTCGATAGGATTCAGATCTGCGCGTTGAATATTTTCGATCAAGGCCATTTCGAGCATCTGCAGCGGCGTCACATCCTTGATCACCACGGGCACCTTCATCAGGCCAGCCAGGCGCGCCGCGCGCCAGCGCCGTTCGCCAGCAATGATCTGGTACTGCACCACTGCTGGCGCTCGCGTGTCTGGCTGGGCGGTGGTATAGGGCTGTGCGTTCTCGCTCAGCCATGGATCGTTGCCCCTGTCAGTATCCTGCGCCTGGGAGGTATCGAGGTTGGTAACGACGATCGGCTGGATCAGGCCGTATTCTTTGATAGAGGCGCTCAATTCCAACAATCTGGGGTCGTCCTCACGAAAGGCCCGGCGTGGCTGGCGTGGATTGGGGATAATGCTCTCGATCGGCACCAGGGGCACCGGCTCCGTGCTTGCGGGTTGTGTGGGTTGCTGCTTTTGTTGCGTGGACATCACCTCGGAGGAGCCGGAGATCAGGGCGTCCAGGCCGCGTCCCAGGCCGAATTTTTGCTTAGCCACGAGCCATTACCTCCTCGGCCAATGCGCGATAGGCCATAGCTCCAGGAGAAGAGGGATCATAGTCCAGAATTGCCTGACCGAAGCTGGGTGCCTCGCTCAGGCGCACGTTGCGATTGATGATGGTCTGGAATGCCTCGTTGGGGAAGTGGTTGCGCACCTCGCGCACAATGTCGCCCGCCAGGCGCGTGCGTGGATCGAACATTGTCAGCACCACGCCCACAATATACAGGTTAGGATTCAGCTTATTCTTGACCAGATTGACCGTATTGAGCAACTGCGTTAACCCTTCCAGGGCCAGATATTCGCATTGAATGGGGATCAGCAGGCCATCGGCAGCAACCAGTGCGTTGATAGTGAGCAGACCGAGTGAGGGAGGACAGTCGATAATAACATAGTCGCAGCGATTACGGATCGCCTCCAGAACCTGGCGCAGGCGGTACTCGCGCGCCATTCTCCCGACCAGCTCAATCTCTGCCGCCGCGAGATCGACCGTACAGGGCGCGACCACCAGCTCGCGCCGCGAAGACGGCACGATCACATCAAATATGGTAAGATCGTCTTTTTCCTGCACAAGCAGATCGTAGATTGTCGCATTGCGCTTATTCTTTATAACGCCGATACCACTGGAGGTATTTGCCTGTGGGTCCATATCGACCAGCAATACCTTACGTCCCGCCGCCGCGAGATAAGTCGCAAGATTGATGGCCGTCGTCGTTTTTCCCACCCCTCCCTTCTGATTCGCGATTGCATATACTCTAGACACAGACTGCTACCATACCTTTCCTCTGCCATGCCAAAGAAGATAACGCGCGCTGCATACGCGGTACGGACATTGTAACAAATGTCCAAGTTATAAGCAAGAAACAAAATTTTTGCCGAAAAGTACTATAATGTAACGCGATTTCCGCCGGCGGGCATCGTAAAGCGCAGGAAGCCGCCCATCGCCAGGCGTGTGCAGATCACCGTCAGCGTGAAAAACGCAAGGAGTAGCGCGGCGGTCCTTAGTTCATAGACGCCGAAGTCGAGCACTGTCAGGTGGTTGCGGCCAGTCGTAAGCATGCGTAGCAGGGCCGATCCCTGTGGAATACCAAAGCTACCGGCGGGCAGGCCAAACGCCAGCGTGATGAGCAGATCGATACCGAAGCAGATTGCCGCCAGGCGCGGACCGAGCAGCCAGAAGCGCTTGCTGAGTCGTTCGCGTTTCGTCGATGTCATGCGGCGCGTGGCCCAGAAGGGCGCGATAAGATATTGCAGCAGCAGAAAGAGCAGGGGAACGGCGACATAGGTCCAGTCGGGAAAGATAGCGGGATTGATCAGCGCGCCGAGGCGACCGAGCGCGTAGAGGATCACGCCCTCTATCACGCCGCGCCGGTAGCCAGTTTTATTGAACATACTATAAAGACCTGTCCAGAATGTTTAGTGGCAGCCACAACCGCCGCCGCCGCACGCGCAGCCGCCCATGCGTGGCGCAACGTCGTCGTACGAGCTATCCTCGCTTGAGCCGCGCTGCGAGACGAATACGGAGAGCTGGCGACGTACCTTTTCGCTGCGGCACTTCGTGCAGGCGACATCATCGGCGTGTTTGTGGCTCACCAGGAGCTCGAACCTGGCTTTGCAATCCGAGCAGTAGTACTCGTACAATGGCATTGACTATTACCTCCTGAGTGTGTGGGTTGTGATCATAGATATTGTAGTGTCAGAAGAGAGGATCGTCAAGTCACAATTTATAACGTTTTTTCTTCACGATTTCCTAATTACCATAAAAAAGTATAAAGCTATCAAGCAATAGCCAGGAGAGCAACTGTATTTCCTCGCTGTTGTAAAAATCATGAGATAGCGGGACCTGCATCCTCGGGTGTGTACTGATGTGCCAGATCAAGGACGCGCCGGTAGTCCTCAATCTTCGAAGGATTAACTATCAGCACGCTCAGCCCGATATTTTCACTGTCATCCACAAACACCTCCCAGGCGACCGGGGCTCTGGTGCCAACGAACAAATCTTTTCTGAGTAGTTCGATCATGAGCACATGAGTATCCATAGACATGGATGCAATGAAGATCTCGACGCCAATGGATTTTTGGTGGAGTACAAATTTCTGAAACTCTACTGAGGATACATCATCTCCGCTTTTGATGAACACGATTTGCCGTATCTTGCCGCCGGCTTTGATGAAGCGAGCGTTGGCTGCACTGATACTCGTGTCCAGCCAGATCGAGAACGTCTTCATGGTTGTTGAGCACAAGAACGTCTCTGAAGCATAATTTTTCAGTGTCGATGCGTAGTAGAGGCGGAACTGATTGCCTTCGCGGAAGTGAACCACCTGTTCTTCGAGGGCGATCTGCAAGGGAGAAAGAAGCCCGGTAAAAAAACCGTCTCCCAGCACACGACGTAAATTCTCACCAACTTGCATATAGGCCCTCTGTAGATAAGCAATGTCGTCCTCTCTTGCTGCCCTGCGGATGTCCTTGCTTAATGTTGAAAGATCGTTAAGTAGGGAGGCAAGAGTACCTAACACTACGGCGCTCAAGAAGAGCAGTGCCAATAAAATGTAGCTAGTGGGCAAGAAGTTGAAGAGGTTAAACGCATCTCCAATGTCCAGGATGATACAGACGAAAGCGATAAACAACAGTAGCATTACTTCAATGGAATGAAGGAACCGGTTCATGTGATTTCTCCGTTCTTGATCTTGCTATGAGAACTGCCTTGTTGCTAGTATAAATTACTTCTCGTGCCAGGGATTGCCAACCAGGTGTCAAGGGACTGGGAGTGGCATCGTGCAAGGAGAGGCCTGTATGTATGCCAGTACTTTCAAACGATAAATACTATAGTTTTCTACATCAGAAGCTAATTGTTTTTGATTTTGTGCAGAAGAAAGCGTCTATAGTAGTATCAGCATGTGAGGCATTCTGAGAGCTTTTCGATGCGAGCGAAAAAATCTTTACAAGCGTAGATAGATCTACAGAAGGATAGCGGTATGCGCAAGACAAGCAAGAAGGTGGATGGCATCAACTTTGTATTGCTCGATGAACATTTTTTTTATACAAGCAGGATCGATATGCCGTTAAAAGAACGACTATTCTGACCTGAGTGATGATATTATCATATACAACAACATTATATACCGCACTATTTTGTACTCAGCACTCATTATACTGGTTTTTGGTACCGTAGCATTCCTGTGTTTGTACTTATAAAAACTATGATAAGATAAGAAGAAAAGTATAATAGACATCTCAGAATTTGTATCTTAGGATAAAACAGTTATGAAAGTGGTACTACGTGTGGAAAGTTCTATCGCTTTCAGGAAAGGAAAGAAACCGCTAAATGGAAACGCCTGAAGTGAATCAAGTCGATGTGTCGATCGCAGCGCGTGCATCGCAGATACGGTCGCACATACAAAGAGACATCCTTGTCGACGATGTTCGTGGAGAGAGAACCTTTGTTATGCATTATCTGAGGCGTTGGGAAATATTTGGGGGACATACTGAAAGTACTGAGAAAGGTAGATATCCGACAGGAGTTATTCCGTGGATGGATTGGACTGATGTCTGGTAGAGCATTATATATGTTGCAGAGAACGGCATAGGCGGAACCCATGTAGGTCGTGAAGCTGTATATATCAGATGTTCATCTGGAGAAAGAAACGGCCAGGGTGAAGATAGATACAGTAGTGATCCAGCCGACTCCCTTTTGTAACCTTAATTGCTGCTACTGTTATTTGCCTTATCGCTTGAATACGAAACGCATCAGAACAGAAGTACTAACACAGATTTTCCAACTTGTACTTCCATCGCGTTTTGTCTCACGCGATATTACCATTCTGTGGCATGCGGGAGAGCCACTGATATTGCCGATATCCTTTTATCGGGAGGCTTTTGAGCTTCAGCAGCGATGGAACACGCAAGGTGTCCGTATCGTCAATTCGTTGCAAACGAACGCGACGCTCATCAACCAGGCGTGGTGTGATTTTTTCAAGGATTACAATGTGCGCGTAGGGGTGAGCCTTGATGGCCCTGAGCATATTCATAATGCAAATCGTGTGGATCGGGCAGGGCGGGGAAGCTTCCAGAGTGCCCTGCGTGGAGTAGAGTTACTCCGCGAAAATGAGATAGAATACGGCGTCATCGCAGTCATTACTAATGAGTCTGTGCAATATCCGGATGCAATCTGGCAGTTTTTTACGGAGTTGCAGCCGGCACGCCTTGGTTTCAACCCGGAAGAGGTCACCGGCGCCAATCTGCACTCTACATTGCAGACAGGAGCAATGATCGAGCGCTACCGGGCATTCTTCTCCCGTATCCTTACGCTAAGCATAGAGTCGGAGCAACCAGTTATTATACGCGAGGTTGAAAACATGTTCAGCGCACTTTTTGACAGCCAGTCTCCCAGGCGTTTTGTAACCAACGTCGCGCTGAAGTATCTCAACTTCGACTGTAACGGAAACATCTCTACCTTCTCACCAGAACTGCTCAGTACCGGCCACCAGGTTGATAACGCCTTCGTTTTTGGGAACGTAGCGCACTCCTCTCTGGATGATGTATTGATGCATCCAAAGTTTACAGAGATAAATACGCAGATCGAAAGGGGCGTAGAAATGTGTCGAGAGACCTGCGACTACTTTCTATTTTGCGGAGGGGGATGCCCATCCAACAAACTCTTTGAGAACGGTACGTTCAGCTCTACGGAGACAAATGCCTGTCGATTACACGTCAAGGTGCCCGTTGATGTGCTGCTAGGGCGACTAGAAGAGGTCTATCAGGTCAGACCTTTTTCGTCTCTAGAAGGGTGAACGATTGTCATAACTATGTTTTTATGCGGAAAGAGGTCAGTGCAACCAGTTGGCTGATGCTTGCTTTTCGTGCTTTTTAGGCATGGAAGCAAGCATGTATCATGGAAGGATCAGACCTCTATAGGATTATCATGGACTGATGGCAGTTCGCTTTCGGTCCACTCAAGCGGTTTTATTGTACGCAGCCAGGCGCGCGTAAGACCGACAGGTATCCTGTATTGGAAGCTCTCGGGTCGTTCATCGATCTTTTCTTCCTGGATAAACTCTTCATCGACGAGTTTATTTAATATATTGAGCAGGTCGGCTTTTTGGGAATGGCAACTCAGATCTTCTAATGCCGTGTGTATGCCGCCGAAAGAAAATCGCTCCTCTTCATCTCCCTGTGCCAGTATTGAGAGCACGAGGCGAGCCATTGGCGCACCCCGAACTTGATTCCAGATCCACTGGAAGTGATTGCCCTGTGTATGGATGACTTGATCAGCTACCACGTTGACGTCGTTCACTGTCACGTAGTTCTTTTCTTTCTTATTGCAATGCTCAATAAGCAGTGTGCCCATAAGATGAATGAGGTAAGGTTGGTCATCGGTAAGTTGATGTAGCTTTTGTAGCGCAAGATCATCGTACTTGAGGTAATCGATGACAGGCTTTGTGATCAGCTCTTTCGCCTCCTCGCTTTCAAACTTCGAGATTTTGTGGGCATAAGCGATATTGAAAAAGGCGGACATATACCATTCAGTCAAGTGATGAATAGCTGGAGCTCCGGCCAGGAGAAAGGAGACGCCTTGCTTATGTTGAAGCAGGCTGCGCAGGTATTGGAAGAAAGAGTGCGGGAGACACCCCCGCTCCATCTGCTCCTGTAATACCTCGAACTCATCGATGAGCAGAATTAGCCTTCTCGGCGCAAGTTGCTCAAGCACGTTCTCAAGGAAGATGCTAAATGCGGCAGCCGGGCTATTATGGAGAACGAGCTTCTCGTAAAGAGGAGGATGTATAACTCTCTTTTCCAGGCTAGTGGAGATAACCTGCGTTATCTCTTTTAGGAGTTGAGCGATGCTCTCTGTAAGTGCCATTGCGTGAAGATCGATCTGGACAGGTATGTGCTGATGCATGGCGAGGATATCGTCCTCAAGTCGGTTCAAGAGGCTGGTCTTTCCAGAGCGGCGTTGGCCGTAAAAGATGATCAGGCTATTAGCGTCGGTTCTCGTCAACTTTTCCAATAAGGTAGAGATATCATACTTACGTCCAAAGAACAATTTGCGGTCCAGCTCTCCCGCTTGTAGCGGCATTCCAACACGATAGTGATCAGGTATGTGTCTGAATGGCTCTTTATTGCGTTGTAGTTCCATCGTGTCAGCGAAAGGCCTGGTCTGGAAGCCTGCTGCATCGGTGTAGGCAATCTGAAAAACGCAGTGTACTGTAGGTGAAAGCGGATGGATCGTAAACTCCGCTATGGCCGGACGTGTTTCACCCACTTCATCAATAGTAACAGCGGCGTTGCCCTTTATCTCGAAGTCAGGACTCTCCTCTAGCTGTATATGTACACATTCAGCGGGACAGTGTTCAACATTTGTGATTTGTAAAGAGAGCACGACCAGCTCTTCGAGCCAGGCATTGGTATGCTTTAGCTCAGTGCGCAGCTCTGCCTTCCCTCTAATTTTCTCGATTTCCGCAAAGACAACATCCATCCATCTCTTAATGATATAGAGGAAGATATGATCCTCTGGTGCGTGGATCAGGAGTTGTGGATGCCCCACATTATTGCTTGTATGCACATGCTTTGCTTCGCTCTGCGAGGTCTGGACAAGGAGTTTTTTCAGGTGGTCGTAAGCTTGAATCAATGCGGTCAGGCGTTCTGCCAGGACCTGGCGCTTGCGATAGCGCCTGATATATTGTATGACGCAAGTCAGGTCTGTGAACATAGCTGAAACGCTCGCTGTGTAGGAGATCTGCTCGATCAAATCCTGGTCCCCAATCCATTGGTACTGTTCGATGTCATCGACTTTTTTCACACGAAATAGTTGACGAAGTTCCCTATAGATCTGAAGGATGCCCATGCTATCGTGCACACCACGTTGACTTATCGCGTGTAAGGCTATTACAACCTTATCGAGCAAGTGGTCGAGCAAGGTATTTCTTTCATTTTCATCGCTTAACGTTGGCAACTGGACGAACTGAGCCAGAGTACCAAACAGATCACGCAGCTCAGCGTCGGATGAAGAGTAGGAGATTTGTTCTATGACCTGTAAGCTGCAGCCTTGCGCGGCAAGCTCCTGGATGCTTTGAAAGAGCCTATCCTGGTGAAGAGAGAAGTAGTGGGCAAGGCTGCGTCCGACCTCTTGATAGATCCACACTCTTGCGTCACCTGAAAGGACCTCATGCTGCTCGTAACTCTCGTCTTTTGCTAATTTGAGAAGAAGGGAAAAAGCTTTATCCGGGTGATCTTTCATCAGCACGTTCAACTTGCGGATCACAGCTCGACGAACCAGAACGTTCTCATCATGGGTCAGGCGTTCGAGGTACTCAAAGCACAGATTGCTATCCTTCAGTTTAGGTAGGCGCTCAACGAATGTCAACTGCACTTCGACTTCAGTGTCGGCTGCGAGTTCCTGAAAAATTGTGCGTACCATTTGCCTGGTTTCGGCGTGCTCACCGTGGGTTCTTTCAAGGTTGACAGCTATACGAGCCAGTTCCAGCCTGACTTCGAGAGATTTATCTTGCAGAACTTTTCTGATCAGGTCGAGGTTATCCTTTACATGGTCTAGATAGTTAGGATCGCTGGTGCCTGCAAGCTTTGCTACTGCAAGGATGTGGATATTGGTATTTTTGTGCCCGGCATAATTCAGTATGAAGTTTCTCGCATCATCGTCGTTAAAAATCTCCTGGCTCGCTTGCCAGCACTCATCGATCTGTTTGATAATCTGCTGGAGATCAAGCGCCTGCAGGAGGATCAGTTTTCGGTCAGCAGCTACTACTATTTCGACTATTCCATCGGGATGGAGGCCAGGTTGGTGAAGATCTTGTGCATGAATAGCGGTTATACGGCTTTCGGCGTTGTAGGTTCCCTGTAGATCTCCTTCACTATCAAGGATATACATAATGCCATCCTCGCACCCGACCAGGATTTTGATGCGTCCGTCGTTATTTATATCTGCAATTTCCACAGCAAGCACACGCTGCGGTGTGAGGTAGCGCCATTTCAAAAGCCCTTCATAACTCAGCACATACACGCTGCAATCTTCGGAGCCTACGATTATTTCAGGATAGCTATCACCGTCGATGTCCCGTGCGTGTAAGGCTCGTACACGGTCACGCACACGGTTATATTGCCAGCGCAAGACGCCTTCTCGTGAGTAAAGGCGAATACTATTTTTTGTGCTGGCGGTGATGATTTCCTGGTTATTATAAGTAGTGGTACAGAGCATGCGCACTTCTTGTTCAGTCTCAAAGGATGTAATCAGTTGTAAGAAAGAGGAATCATAGATACAGATCCTTCCATCGGTCGTACCAACAATAATCTCACTGCCCGCATCACGTTCACGTTGCTGGTATTCCTTGTGAACGTAGAGGGTGGAGGGCAAGCCTTTTTCGCTTTGTAGAGGAACCTCTCGCTGGATAGTTCCTCTGTGATCCATGATACAAACACGATGGTCATCCAGGGCGACCAGAATGCGATCGAAGCCTTTAGGGTCGGGATTGATTAAGCTGGCAATTCTGTACACGCCTTTGCTCATGGCCTTTGCCAGCGTCTTGTTTCCTGAACTTGGCTTTATATCTATTATTTCGATGTGCCCATTATCAGTGCCCACGACAAGTTCGCCTTCGGGATCTCTCAAGTAATTACCAGAATCGATGGCACGAATGGACCCTTCACAATCAATGGGCTCCGACCATAAGTGTTGAAAACTCTGCCTGCGTAGCTCCAGGAGGAGCGTGAGCGCGTCTTCGTATTTGCGTTGCGCGATAAGTAGATCAGCTCTGTTTTTTTCCATGTGGTGATAGTGCGGAATGTGTTTTTGGGGCTCGACCAGGTGGTACAAGAGCTGCCTTTCTTTGTGCGAGAAGTTTTTATAGAGGTTAAAGATTTGTTCATAGAGCGTGTTGTCTTGTCTGTTCAGATCGATACGTAGCATTTGTACGCAATTGTCTTCCATGCCCAGAAGCAGCTCGGTGGCACCATCCCGGTCTATATCGAGAGCAAAGAGGGTGGAGATAGATTGACCACCTGGGTGTTTCCAGAGAGTATTGCCGGACCTATCTAAAATGTAAAGGTTTCTGTTTTCCGTTGCGGCGAGGATCTCTGAAAAGTCGTCTCTGTTGACATCTGTAACGAAGAGAGAACGAATAGGACTTTCAAACGTATTCTCTCTCAGGAGGGGAAGCTGTTTTTCTCGAAAGGTCAGTGGCTGGCCGGTACGCATTTCCGAAGGTACCCAGGCAAGAAGTTTTTTGTTGCCAGCCCCTGCCAGAAGCGTTACCTCACCCTTTTCAAGAGGTGCTACGAAAAGAGCGTAGACCCTCTCGCCTTTTGTAGAGATATGGCTCTTACGATGTCCATTGCTATCCAGTACATAGATGTTGAAATCATTAGAGGCTGCAAAGATCTCATTTTGACCATCACCATCGATGTCGTAAGAAAAGACACAACGGATACTTCCCTGTGTCGAAAATTTGTCGCGCACTGGTTGGAGGGTCTGGCTATCGAGGAAGTATATGCTGTGATCATCGCATCCTACGATCACTTCTCCCGGCTGTTCCGGGTTAATAAACATGTGACGCACTTCCCCCTGCAACGAACAGGTTGCTTTGGGCGCACCGAGATAATTAAGTCCGTATACTATACCTTTGCGTGACCCTGCGATCACATGCACGGATTTTTCGTCACCTCGTCTTGGAAGCGCCACAATCGTCTCAATGCCATTTCCATCGTGGGATACTTCGCTTGCCCACTTGAGCGCCTTATTTTTCGTTAAAGCGAAAACTTGTCCATCACGTAAACCAACCAGAATTTCATAAGCTCCATCACCATCTATGTCCGCCGCGCTTACACACGTTGCCCAGGCTCGTGTATTATAGCTCCATACATGCTCGATAACACCCTGACCGCGCTGAAGAGCGTCACGCAGCTTTTTTTCAGCCCGCATCATATCGGCATGAGTCTGCTGTATCAAATAATCTTTTTCATCATCTGGCATATGAAATTGCGTGACCATCTTTTCTATTTCTCGCTTTCGAGACTGGAGAATACATCTCTCTTCTCAGTATACGTTATCATGCTCTCACCTGGGTACTTCATAGATAGTGCAGTATAAGCTTTCACATGCCCTGTATGAGGCATGTTGAACACACTCTATTTTCGGATGTAGAGAGAGTGTATCCTGTTATAAGTGCCAATGAGTGCCAGTGAAGTGCGCGTTCATGCAGCATCTACTTACGCGTGGTACCTGCTCTCATGCCGCTATCTTCGACCTGACCCCAGATGGCACTTATAACGAGATATAATGGTATCGAATGAAAATCCTTGAACAATGAACAGGCAGTTTATATAGTAAAAAAGGATGTCAACGGTCATGAGTAGTTCATATCCTCCGAATCCCTTTCACAATCGCGGAGTAATACACGATCCTGAGCGGTTTATCGGGCGTATATATGCGTTTATTTTTATCTTTGATCAACTCTTGAAAGAGCAATGCGTCTCCATTGTTGGAAAACCCCTGGTCGGCAAGTCATCGCTGCTACAATTGTTGGCGCATACAGATATTCAACAGCGCCTGGGATACGATTTGAGTAAATTTATCTTTGTCGTCCTCGACTTTGCAGATTATGAGCAAAAAAACAAGGAAGACTTTTTTCAGGATGTATGCAGGCAGATTATGGCATCTTACCGGAGAGAGACCGAAGGCTTTGAACTGACAGCAAACGACTGGCGCACAAATTTCAAATATTTGCTGCAGCATATGCATGGAATGGGATTTCGGCCTGTTCTGCTTATGGACGCTTTCGATAAGATAACACAAAGTCAAGAGTTTGATTTTGCCTTCTTTTCCTACTTACGCAATCTGGCTGGACGCCATCTTGTTCACTATATTACTGCATCGATCAATCCATTGGCAAAAGTGTGTCATCCAGGAATAAGATCTTCAACCTTCTTTGGGCTATTCATCGAATACCCGCTTGGACCATTCACAAAGGAAGAAACAGAACAATTTATTATCTCGCAGATGCAAGACGCGTGGTAGCATTTCACCGAAGATGAAATGCACTGGATTGTTGAACAGGCAGGTAGACACCCATATCTGCTACAAATTACCTGTAGCGCCCTCTTCGAAGAGAAATTTCGGCGCGGTGGGGATCTGAATCTGACAGAGGTGCAAGAACGATTCTATCATGAACTTTCTCCTATCTTTGCGGCCATATGGAGCAAATTGAATGAAGAGTCATTTGATGACCCGGTGCAGGAAGACGAGAGCAAGGAGCAAAGTGAATTACTAGATGAGGCCAGGCGTGGCTCAAACCCGAACCGTCAGCGAAATATTCCTGAGCTCAGTGAGAGCCAACTGTTTCGCAACTACATCCGCGAACGGTTCCACATCGAAACGCCCGATATCACATTTGACGATCTCAAAGATGTTTTGAATAACTGGCACAATATCGACTTTCTCAGTACCTGTCGACTCGCTGAGACCTATTATGTTACACATCACTACGAGCTTGCAATGGCGAAAGGGCCCGTGAAAAAAGGAAAAATAGTCAAAGAACTTGTCAATAAAGCGCATACATTAATGAGCCCCGGTGGCATTCGTAGTGAGGCAGCCCCAGAGTGGCGTCTATACAATATTCTTTACTTCCGCTATTTGAAGCACGAGCTCGACGCTGAGCGTGTTTTTCCTCGCATCGGAATAAGGAGCAGGAGAGATTTCTTTCGCAAGCAGATCGATGCTATCGAAGCCCTACTAAGGAAAGTATGTGAGATAGAGGCGGCTATGCTTAAAGGAGAACAGATATAAGCTCCGTGATGGGTGCCGCTTAGCAAACCCATTGGCGCAGTATAGTTGAGAGAGTCATCCCCAGCTATCCACGTATGGTAAAATAAATACCACCATTAAAGGTATCATTCATACTCATAAAAGAAGGAACTTACATAGATGGCTCTTACTATAGGTATCATCGGCCTGCCCCAGAGCGGGAAGACCACACTCTTCAACGCCCTGACGAAGGCGAACGCGCCCGTGAGCGGGTACGCGACGAGCACCGTGCAGGCGAACGTAGCGGTCGTGCAGGTGCCGGACGCGCGCCTCGAACCGCTAGCGGAGATATTCCACCCCAAAAAGACGACCTACACCACGGTTGAATTCGTGGATGTCGCAGGCATGGGGCAGGGTGCCCAGGCCGGCAAGGAGAAGCGCGAAGGGCTGAGCGCAGAGTTTCTGGGCCATATTCGCAACGCCGACGCGCTCGCCATTGTCCTGCGCACATTCGCCAACGACAATGTCCCACATATCTACAATAGCATCGATCCCAATCGCGACCTGGAGAGCCTCGACGCGGAACTGGCGCTGACCGATCTCGCGACCGTCGAGCGGCGCATCGAGCGCACGACGCGCGCCGCGAAATCTGGCGACAAGAAGTACCAGCACGAACTGGATGTCTTGCGCCGTTTGCAGGAAGTCCTAAACGAAATGCGACCCGCGAGCCAGGTGGCCTTGGAGACGCAGGACGCACCCCTCCTCGACGAGCTTTTCCTGCTGACAATGAAGCCACGCATGTACGTGCTCAACGTGAGCGAGGATATGCTCGCCTCTGCCAACGAGCTGCTGGCGAAGATCCAGGCGGGTGAGGATGTACAGGATGCCACATTGGAGGGCGAGCTGAAGGGGATCGCGACGATCGCCAGGAAGGCGAAGAACGAGGGCGCGGAGGTCGTCGCTGTCTCGGCGCGCCTGGAGGCTGAGCTGGCCGAACTGCCCCCGGAGGACGCGCAAGAATATCTGGAGGCGCTCGGCCTGCCCGAACTGGGCGCGGACCGCGTGATCCAGGTCGGCTATCGCCTGCTGAACCTGATCACCTTCCTGACGGCTGGCGAGGACGAGGTGCGCGCCTGGACCGTCACCAGAGGGGCGAAGGCACCCGAGGCGGCGGGCAAGATCCACTCCGACATCGAGCGTGGCTTCATCCGCGCAGAGGTCACGCGCTTCGAGGATTTCATGGCGACCGGCTCATTCGCAGCGGCGGCCAGGAAGGGCCTGCAGCGGCTTGAGGGGAAGGATTATGTGATCCAGGACGGGGATATCGCGCACTTCCGTTTCAACGTCGGCAAGTAGGAGGCACGCGCCTCCTACATCGGAACAGCGACAGCTTGCCCGAGATGAGAGGTCATCATACCACCGATCCAGGAATCAGCGCCTTCTAGCCGCACAGGCGTGATCGCTCCATTGGGCATAGGAGACGATTTGAGGAAGAATCTGAAGCGCTCCATGCAATCGCGACAGAGCCTGGGGTCGTCGCCCATCTTATTATTGAGCAAGAGCCAGACGACGGCACGAATAAATTGCTCGTGGCTAAAGACGGCAATGAACTCTTGTTTAGAGGACTTAAGCTCGTGTACAACGCCCTGCACACGCGTCATAAACTTTGCAAAGGACTCGGTGCCCCCGCCCTTGTCATTGCCAGGTTCGAGGCGCGTCCAGAAATCTTCCACCAGCGGGCGGCGCTCGTGGAGCGTCGTTGTGCCATCGAGTGCAAGATAGGTGAATTCTTCAACGGCCCATGTCTCAGAGGGTACAGAGGGAAAACGGTCCAGGGTTGGTCTGGCTGTCTGTTGGGTGCGCTGGTAACGTGATGTGATAATAAGATCTGGCGATTGCTGAAAGGCTTGAGCGATCTCTTTTGCCTGCTCAAATCCTCTGGGCGTCAATCGTATTGTGGCGGGATTCTCAGTTGGTAGTCCCGCGTTGGCCTCGCTCTCGGCATGTCTGATAAACCAGACCGTAGGCATTCCTCTTGCCCCTCCCATTAAGTAATAGAGTTTTTGTGATAGAAGCGCCTGTCAATTCTTTTTTTCTGATGGTTATTCTGTTATGTGTGCAACTCTATTGTAGAGGGGTGATAATGACAGAGCGTGCCAGATTCGTGCCAGTCATGAGTCATCCCGGCTTTATTCGGTTCTCGGGCCCGTTTGGTAGTGGTCGCTGATGTGATAGAATGCTCAATAAGCGAGCGTTATCTATGTAAGGAGTTCTACTATCATGAATGTCGCTTCTCTTCATTCATCTCTTGTTCGTCGAGCCATCGAGACGATCAATGAGGGACGGCTCGATGATTTTCTGGCGTTATTCGCTCGTGACGCTACGGTCGTTGATGGTGCAACGTATCAAGGGTCTGAGGCTATTCGGGCGTGGGCACAACGAGAAACGTTTGGGGTGCAGATGCATATTGACGTGGTACAAGAAAAGAATACGGAGGGAACGACTGTCGAGGTGAATGCAACCTCGACAGGTGGGCATTCCGGGCCGGGCACCTTTTTCTTTACCATTCGGGGAGGCCTGATCGAACGTTTCGTGATCCGTTAGATCAGGCGGGAAACCGACGATGTCTATGTCTGGTCACAAATATACAGCGAAGGGGATTCATCATGCAAGGGGCTGCGGTGTCGTCGCTTACCGCCTGGGAAAACTTTTACGTCATCATTGGCTCTGCTGCGGCGTCGCTGACTGGATTGATGTTCGTAGTGATCACCTTGATCTCGGGAACTCAGGTGCGAAGGTCGAGTGGGACGGTTGCGGCGTTCGGCACGCCAACCGTCGTGCATTTTTGCGTCGCGCTCCTCGTCGCCGCGATTCTCAGCGCGCCGTGGCAGGCGCTCTGGAATGCTGGCCTTCTGCTCGGCCTCACCGGTCTCGGGGGAGTGACGTACGTTGTCATTGTTGTACGGCGCACGCGCCGTCAGACTGACTATCAACCGGTGCTGGAAGACTGGCTATGGCATGTGATATTTCCGCTCGCCTCCTACACAGCACTCGTCGGCGCGGCGCTTCTGCTCCCGAGCAATCCGGCACCGGCACTCGTCGGCAGCGGTGCGGCTACGGTTCTGCTCCTGTTCATCGGCATCCACAACGCGTGGGATACCGTGACCTACGTTACCATCGAGCGCTCCCAGCCGGAGAACAAGAGTCAGGACTAGAAGCGCCTGCACGGCCAATCGCCGCCTGCCAGACGACAGAGGCAGTGTCACTCCGAGACGCTCGCGACCCTGTCCGTGTGGTACAGTATGACGAACGGAGTGTCTCATTCATCTTCTGGTGGACTCGAGAGGAGAAGAACCATGCCTCGGATCGCTATCGTCGGTGCGGGAATCGCGGGACTCAACGCAGCTCTCACCTTGCAGGACGCCGGCCTCTCGAGCAGCATCTACGAAGCGTCCAACCGCATCGGCGGTCGCATGCACTCTGATGCTATAACCTGGGCCGATGGTATGGTCAGCGAGTGGTGTGGTGAATTCATCGACGGCGACCATGAGACCATCCACCGGCTTATCAGACGCTTCGGCCTCAAGACGGTCGACCTGGGGCGGGGAAGGGCAGACCGGGCGCAAAGCGTCATGTACTTCTTCAACCGCTATTACGGCTCGGAAGAACTGGCCAGGGATTTCCAGGCGCTCGCTCCTCTCTTGCAGCAGCAGGTGCAGGAGGCCGGTTTCCCTACGACTCACGCCCGCTTTACTGAGACCGGGTTCAGGCTCGACCATCTGAGTGTGTATGATTGGATTGAGCAGTATGTCAAGGCTGGGCACGATGGGCCGTTGGGACACCTGCTGGATAATGCCTGTACCGGTTTCTACGGCCTGAATACAAGCGAGCAGAGTTCTCTCAACCTGGTCTATATGTTTGGCTCGCGAGACTCGTCGAGGAGTTCGACCATTCCCAGGCCGCTGCAAGGAAGCAGCAAAATCGCGGGCGGGAACGAGCAACTGCCGCTGGCTATTGCCCGCGGCTTGCCGGAAGGTTGTATCCACTTGCGCCATCAACTGGTGGCGCTCGAACGAAACAGCGACGCTTCGCTCACCTTGACGTTCGCCACTGCTGGTGGCTCCTCGGAAGTGCATTGCGACTGTACGATTCTCGCCTTGCCGTTCAGCACCTTACGTCGCGTCGATTACCGGCGAGCCGGATTTGATCCCTTGAAGCAAGTTGCTATCGAACAGCTTGGTTACGGCACGATCTCCAAGCTCTTCTTACAGTTCGACATGCCTTACTGGTACGAGCATGGCCCCTGGCCTCACCCTCACAGCGGCTTTATCATCACGGACCTGGATATTCAGACACTCTGGGACGCTTCCATTGGTCAGACAGGCTCAAGTGGACTGCTCGTTGATTATACGAGCGGGCAGAGAGGAGCCGCTTATGCGCCACCAGCGGCCTATTCTACTGCCGATGACTCCGCGAACATCCAGCGCTATGCCCAGAACTGCTTGCAGCAATTGGAACGTGTCTTTCCCGGTATCAGCGCCCACTATATCGGCAGGGCCGCGTTGAGCTACGCCACGGGCGACTCCTATCTTCTGGGTAGCTATGCCTGCTGGCGCGTCGGGCAGTATACCCACTTCGGCGGCTACGAGGGCGTGCGCCAGGGACCCGTTCACTTCGCGGGCGAACATTGCTCGGTCGAGTTCCAGGGCTTTATGGAAGGCGGAGCCAGAGAGGGTGCGCGGGCTGCGCGTGAGATTTTGCAGGATTTGAGCTAATAAGCAGTGTCCTGACCGGTATACCCACAAATGCCAGCCCGCCAACCACACCAAACCTCTTGTGACCCGCTATGCCTTTCTTGTTACTTCGCGAATTTCCCTTGAGTGGCCCAGGCACCCCCTCGTCGCCAGGACGATTGCGACCTTATTTTTCAGCCCCAGCGGCGGCCTCATTTCTAACTTTATAAGGATAGTGCTGCGACTTATTGCCGCTCTCCCAATTTTCGCGCAGACCCGGCTGCGAGAGATCCCAGTCCGGTCGGATCTTCTGCGTGACGGCGCGCAGATCCTGCCACAGCTCTTCCGGCGAGGGGCGGCCCCAGAACCAGTAGCCGTTATAGATTTTATAGATCAGCAGACCTGGCTCCAGGATGAAGGTATGCGGGATCATCGGATTATGGAAAGGATCGGTATACTCCTGAATGTCGAGGTCTTTCTGTACCTTGCGGCCAGAGTCGGAGAGGAAGGTCCATTGCGCCCCCACGGCATCGCGGAACTCGTTGGACTCCAGGATATTGTCGGTCGAGATCGTCACGATTTTCGTGTATGCCACCGCGATCTTCGGATAGAAGGCGGCCAGCGCGAGATGCTGCTGGTGATCCTTGGGGCAATAGTGGCCGCGCGAGAGGATCAGAATCATCGGATCGTTACCCTGCAACTCGCTCAGCTTCCTGCGTACTTTCGTGTGATCGGTCAACTCGTAGTCGGGGAAACGAGCGCCGGGCTGAATATCGGCACGCATGGTGCAACTCCTTCTGTCGATGTAGAATATGATCAGTCGTCGTAGCCGCGCGGGTGTGCCTGAAGCCAGTTCCACGCGTCCTCGATCATCGTTGCCAGCTCCGGCTTCTCAGGCTGCCAGCCCAGCTCTTTCCGAATCTTCTCGCTGGATGCAACGAGCACCGGCGGATCACCTGCGCGTCTGCCAACCTCGACGGTACTGATCAAGACCCCGGTCACGTGGCGCGCCGTCTCGATCACCTCGCGCACAGAGAAGCCTTTGCCGTTGCCCAGATTGTAGATGCGATGTTCGCCGGGTTGAGCGGCGTTCAGCGCCAGCGTATGGGCGCGGGCCAGGTCTTCCACGTGGATGTAATCGCGAATCGCGGTCCCGTCGGGCGTTGGGTAGTCCGTGCCGTAGATCTCGACTGCTTCGCGCTTGCCCGCCGCCATGCGCAGTACGAGCGGGATCAGATGCGTTTCGGGATGGTGCACCTCGCCCAGGTTGCCGCTGGCGCCCGCCACATTGAAATAGCGCAGACTGACGGCTGCCAGCCCATGTGCGGCGGCCTCGAAGCCAATCAACTGATCGATCGCCAGCTTAGAGCCACCGTAGGGATTCGTCGGACGTGTCACGGCGGTCTCCAAAATGGGGATCTCCTCCGGTGCGCCATAGACTGCAGCCGTCGACGAGAAAACGAGCCTGGGCACGCGCGCCTCACGCATCGCATCGAGCAGATTGAGCGTACCTACCACATTGTTGCGATAGTAGCGCTCCGGCTGCCCCACCGATTCACCGACCAGCGAGAGCGCCGCGAAATGCAAGACGCCATCGAAGCCTGCGCGCAGAATCCCCTTCAAGCGTGGAAAGTCCAGAAGGCTGCCCTCAATGAACTGGGCTTTCGCGGGAATTGCCTGGCGATGACCCTTTGCCAGATTGTCCAGCACCGTCGTCTCGTGGCCCGCCGCGATAAGCTGGGACGTCATCACGCTCCCGATATACCCCGCGCCGCCTGTTACAAGAAATTTCATTGCCACCTCCATAGTAATGATTATTTGGCATGCTACTTTTTCCTACTGGTTCAAGTATAATAATACGACAGCACACCTACTCTCAGCTATGTCTGGTGGTTCCAGGAACAAATTGCCCATACTGGATGGATGTGTGACTCATGACACAGGAATCGTGCGAGCCGCGTGACTGTGAGGAACCAGAAAAGAGGTCCTATGATTTGTTTGAGGATGGAGAGGTGCCAAAAACAATGGAAGGGCGATACACCATTGTACCGCTCCCTTTCACACTGTTGCCCAGACATCTAGAGAAGATGTCGTGACATGTCAGTAGTGGGCAGATGGCTATCATATTGTGCGGCGTGTGCCACCGGCGACCGCGCGCAGGATGGCGATCAGGATACAGGCGCCGATGAAGGCCACGAGGATGCTATAGATGAGGTTGCCGCCCGAAGCGAAGCCGAGGAGGCTCATAAGGAAGCCGCCGATCAGCGCGCCCACGATGCCGATGACAATATCACCGACGATACCATAGCCGCCGCCGCGCATAACGACGCTCGCCAGGAAACCGGCGACCAGGCCAACCACGATCCAGAAAAGTAGTGCTGTCAACATGTATTCTTTCTCCTTCTTAAGATCTCAATGATCTATACCTGACAAACTACGTCAGAGCTTTCCATCTAATGTTCAAGCATTCAGGTTACTCACATTTGTCATTTATTATAATAAACGACTTTCTTTTAGAATTCAAGTCAAAAATGGCTCTGCAAATCGACTCTAAGAAGAACTTAAACTGAAATTAATTTTTCTCTAATTTGCTTAATAAATGATATATGTAACCTCTATGAATATCCGTTCTTTTTTCAAGAAATCAAAGGTATCTATTCAGGTCCCCTCGCCGCCGCAGGCGGCTCGTCTGCTCTCAGGAGAGGCAAGGCGACAGAAAAGGTTGCCCCTTCTCCTTTGCGGCTTTCCACCCACATCCGCCCATGATGGCGCGCGACAATCTCACTGGAGATATATAAACCGATACCGAGTCCCGGATACGTTTTTTCCTCTGGATCGATGATCTGGTAGAAGCGCTCAAAGATTTTCTCGTGATGGGTTTTCTCAATGCCAATGCCAAAATCTTGGACGCTCACGATGGCCTGCTCCGCATCTCCGTCTCGGAAGAGACGCACAATCACTGTCTTGGCCTTTAGAGAATACTTGATGGCGTTGGTTAACAGGTTGATGAACACCTGCTCCAGGCGCTCTTTATCGCCAAAGACCTGCGCGCCTGTGCTTCCCTCGATGAGCAGGTGATGGGTCGCGGTCGCCGCCTGCAGATTTTCCACCGCTTCGTCGATGAGCGCATCCAGGTCAAATGGCTCTGCTCGCAGCGCCAGCTTGCCCGACTGTATCCGCGAGATATCCAGTAAATCGCTGATGAGCGTCGTAAGCTTATTGAGTTGGGCATCCATGCGAGCCAGGTAATGCAGCCCTTGCGCATCCCCCTGTTTGGTCAGGCGGCGCTGCAGTACGTTGGTAAAGCCTTTCAGGCTCGTGATAGGTGTTTTGAGTTCGTGGCTCGCTATGCTGATGAACTCATCTTTGCGACGCTCGACTCTCATCCGCTCCGTGATATCATGGATGATGGTGATGACCATCGCCACCTCCCCGCTCTCACCAGGCACCGGACGGGATTTGACGAGCGACCAGCGTTCGGGCTGTCCGGTTTCTCTCTCTGTATAGCCAATCATGGCCTGGGCTTCCTGTTCTCCGGCAAACACGCGCAGGTGAGTGAGGTAGGAGCGGGGAAAGGGCTGCCCCTGTTCATCGATGAGCTTATATCTGCTGAGTATACTGCGCTGAGGCGTTGCTAGCATCTCCTGGACCGATGCATAGCCGGTCATCTGCGCTGCTGTCTCATTGGCATACATGATCCGGCTGTCCGGAGCGTACACGAGAATGCCATCGGCCACCCCTTGCAGGATAATGTCTAATTGGTCGCGGGACTGCTGGACTTCGCGATAGAGTCGTGCGTTATCCAGCGCCACCCCTGCCCGCCGCCCGACTTCTTCGGCCAGGGCGAGATCGCGCTCGTCATACTTCCTGCCCGCTTCGGTCGACACGAAGGTGACCACCCCGATGGTTGTTCCACGCGCAACCAGCGGCACCAGCATGATCGACGTGTAGCCAATCTGCCGCGCAATGGCCAGTTCCTCCTCGTTTCTGGCAGCGGCCACCAGCATCTCATCGGTAATCTCTGAATAGCGTTCAGATTGACCGGTACGAACGACGTTGGGAGCACCGATAGGCGCATCAGGATCAATGGGATAGTAGTCCCGCAGCCTTCGCGCCCATCTCACCTGTTCCGGGTTTTCGTGTGCGATCTCAATCAGTTCAAAATGCCCATTGGCATCCACCAGATCAACGGCAAACCAATCGGCAAGCTGCGGAACCACCAGGCGAGCAATATTGGCAAGCGTTTCCTGGTAGTCGAGAGTGGAGGACAACACTTTACTGACCTCCGTGAGAAACTGCTCTTGTTCTTCGATGCGCTTGCGTTCAGTGATGTCGTGTGCGATGTCGGAGGCACCGATGATCTGGCCTTCGCTATCGTGAATAGGAGAAACGGTGATAGAGACAGGCAGAATGGTCCCATCCTTTCTTCGCCTCGCCGTTTCATAGAGATCGACCCGTTCTCCCTGGGCAATGCGCTCCATGATCCTGGCAGATTCATCCTGTCGATCTGGAGGAAAGAGGAGGGTAATGGGTTGGCCCATGGCCTCCTGGGCGCTATATCCATACGTCCGCTCTGCCGCTCTATTCCAACTGGTGATGATGCCCTCACGCGTTTTCCCAATAATGGGGATATCTGAAGACTCGACAAGAGCAGCAAGCCGGCGGTACTGTTCCTGATGCTCTCGCTCGCGCTGCTTGCGCCCGGTAATATCCCGATTAATTTCCAGGATGGCAAGAGGATTGTTGTGGGGATCGCGCGTGACCACCTGGCGGCTTTCTACGATCACTTGCGTTCCATCTTTGCGCGTATGCACCAGTTCTCCTTCCCACTGCTTGCCCGTTGCCAGGAAACGATCAAGTGCCTCGCGGGACACTGGAAAGTGCGTCTGGAGGAACTCGTGGGTAACGTTGCCGATGGCCTCTTGCGCGGTCCAGCCATAGAGTTGCTCCGCGCCCCGGTTCCAGGAGGCGATCGTGCTTGCCGGGTCGCGCACAATGATGGCATCATAGGCAAGTTCAATCAAGCTGGCCTGGAGGTGCATGCAGTGCTCGTCGCGTTGCCTGTCCTCCACCTTCTGGTTGCGCTCCGTCGTCTCGTGAAAAGAAGAAATATCCATACGTTCCCCTATGGCCCCCCTTTCGAGGGGCCCTTCCATCCAGTGGCGAAAACGAGTAGAGGACGGTCTTCCATGAATGGAGCGTGTGTTGCGCCCTGGATACCTGTGAATAGTATGGAAAAAGTATAGCAGTTTCTGCTCAATAGTAGCAACTGTTTTTTGCCTCTCGCCCGTCTCATCGACCCGAACGTCCCGCTGTACTGACGGCTGCCAGAACGTCGAAGAGTTTTACTGCCTGGGGTTGGTGTCTCACTGTTGCAGTGGCGGGCCACCGCGGTCGTATGCCGTTGAATCCAGGACAGCCAGCCAGTCGAAATCGGTGAAGCTTTGAGGAGTGAGTGCGAAGTAGGTCGGGTTCTTCATACTGCCCGAGCGAGTCGGAAGAGCTGCGATTTCCGAGGTTGGAAGCCCCTGGCCTTTGTGAGTTGGAATGAACCGCACCGGCCCCGGCACGGCAGTCAGTCGCGCCTCAAGAGTGCCAGCTTCGGGCTGGCCGATGCCATTGGCAAAAGATTCGCCCACTGCCGAACCGATGACGGCATAGCGCGGGCCGAGCATCTCATTGACATGCGATCCCGCTGGCCACCAGGTGTGGAGGTCAGCACCTAATTGCCATTGGGCCTTTCCGCGCTGCAGATGGCTGTTGTGCGCGAAGGCCAGCACTTTCCCTCGGCCACGCTCATGGGAGACCGTGTACACCAGATTATCCGCCATCAACGCGTCGCGCAGGCCGAGCAGTCTGACAAACCGATCCCCTGACTGTCGTGCCAACGCGGCGTGATAGTTCAACAATTGCCGCGCCACCGAAGCAGAGTGTGTGGCTTCCAAATAGCGGCTTTCGTCGCTCCTGGCCACCAGTTCGGGGCGACGTACTTGCAGCTCTGCAATGAGTTCCTCTGTCTCAAGCCGCAGCGCAGTTGCGGCTGCTGACAGACCGACCGCCTTCGTTGGATCGAGCATCGCAGCGGGGTTCTCCCAATCGGAGTCTGGCCCAAGAAGCGGGTCGATGCGGCTTTGATACTCCTGGCCGCTGGCACCATCAACCGAGGCAAGGTAATCGAGCACAAAGTGCAGAACCTGGCGTGGACTGTCGGTGCCGATCATTTCGGTTGGGCTATCGAAGCCGTAGAACTGGAGTTTGACGCGGTGCGTTGGATCGGCATTGTAGCGCCGCATCCACTCCACGAGTTCTCGATTGGCGTCGAGTCGGCCAAAGCCGTGGCTAAATCCGCTGTCCTGCACCGCCTCAGACGATGCCGGGCCGCGACCGGCCACGTACTCATTCACGACGCGCGCCCGAGGGAAACTGCTCTCGATGGCAATGGCGCTGTAGCCATGCGCCTCCACCAGGCGCTGGAAGAGCCGGTTGCGGAGGATGAGAATGTCCTCCCCGCCGTGGAGAGCTTCTCCGAAGCCAAGCAATTCCACCGGGTCACCAGGCGAGGCGATCACCTTGTCGACGGCGGCGTTGAAAGTCCTGGGCGAATCGACAGAGAACGGAGTCGCCTCGCGTGCAATCCAATCATCGAGCGATAACTGTTCTATTGAGGGGCTCCTTCCATGTGCGCTGATGCGTCTATACATTGTTCTGACATACCTAATGATACCATTTTTGGGTTGGAAAGTTCAATCGATGGATAGGCAGTCATCCTTATAATCTAGCAAAGCGAACCGACCAACCGACCGGCTGTAGGGGCGTGGTTCACAAGCCCGTGCGTCGGCCTGTGGAGCGCGGCGGGCTTATAAATCGCGCCCCTACAAGAGGATCGTGCCGCCATTTGAGAGAACCGATTTCGATCGGGGTAAGGACCAGCTTCCAGCGCGTCCGGATTTATCATATTCCTCTTCTTTCCATCCATCTACTATCGTTATTCACTATTTTACGCTAAAACGACCTTGTAACAGCCCAGACAGGCCGGTGGAGTTGCCTTGACACTCCACCGGCCTGTCTGGTTTTGTTGTAATCCCGAACGGGCTCCCCAGGCCATTTAGCTGCAGTCGAAGGATAAACCTGATGATGAGAAAATTCATCGTTTCAAGTGTCATGACACGGCGCGTGTCAGAGTTGAGCATGAAAATGGGCGAGAATAGAACCGGCGGCAGCGAGATGAGATCGTCGAGATTTGGTACAACCAAGTCCGTGTTTCAAGCTGATCCGGGCGCGTCCAGCAGAGCTGAGTGTCACCACGGGCTTGCCCGTGAGTACGAGTAGGAAACGTGCGCCCAGAGAGGTGCGAGGACCCTTGCCATCAGAGGATGGCGCTACTGAGAGAAGGTAGCTACACCAGCATCTTACCTCAAACCGAAAGGAGAGAGTGGACAGGAGCATGATGCCAAAAGGCCGATGAAGTCCGAATACCACGGGCCAGATGTCGGTCAGGTAGGTCGTCTATGGTAAAAGCTGATTGCTTGAATGCAAGTCTTGGTGGGAAAATGCGGCCCATCGGGCGGAAATGGTATCGTTGCCCGATCTCTGATGTCACGCCCAAAAGTTTCCTGGTGCGTGAACTCTCCATCAGAACCAGCCCATAGGGAATGGGAAGAGGCGTAATGCGTACCTACTGACGAACCAGAGTTCTCGCGTAACCTGGGGATCGCCTACCCGCCGTGAGGCGCAGGGCGACGGAGGAACCATAGTACTCAAATGCTCAGAGTAATGTCTGAGACAAGGGGAAGGGTTCTAGAGAGAGTAAGTTCCATGAGATTGAGGTTGACTTGGATGAGTTACAAGACCTACGAACGACTGGAACGCCTACGGACGTTGAACAGCAACAGACAATGGAAAAACCGTGATCTCTACAGGCTCATGTACACAGAAGATTTGTCCATTCTTGCCTATGAGCAGATCAAGTCGAAACCTGGAAACATGACGCCTGGAACGGATGGGGAAACACTTGATGGGTTCTCTCTCGAAACCATTCGAGAGATCATCCATGAGATGAGAACCGAGCAATTTCAATTCAAACCCGTGAGAACTACCTTCATACCGAAGGCCAACGGTGCGACCCGTTCCCTCTAAACCGTGCCCACACGGGGGACGAGGGGCAAAGTAATTTGACAACTGACCTTCTGATGTTGGGCGCAATTCCCAACCAGTTAGATGAGCAACTGATAACGCATCCCTCCTGTAGCGACTGGTCATCAATCAGGAAAGCGGGAGGAAACAAATGACCCGATCAGAAGCCTACTCTGGGAAGGGCCATACGTTGGTGATGATGATGAACAGTGTTTCCAACCGGAAACATGAGTGAACGTGTGAAGGAACCGCCGTAATTGGGTAACAAGCCGACGTAGGATGACAGGCTTGACCAAAATGGTAACGGCACCGCCTGCAAACTGGACTGAGAGGAAGGATCGTTAGCCTTTCTCTGCTCATCCAGGAAGGTGCCCGGTGGACAGGCACGCATCTACAGTCTACGCACAACAGAAGGTTGGAACGGGGGAACCGCAAGAGAACTCTCGCAACAACGGTCGATTGAGTGAGTAGGTACCAACCAATGTCTCTTGTGGGACGATGGTCCAAAAAGCGAACGCCTCTGGGAAAGTCAGAGGATAGGCTGACGTGGACCCTGCTGTACGGAAGGTAGAAAATGAGTCAGATGAAAGAGAGGAAAGCACCGTCTGAACCAAAAGGCAAGACGAGTGAGACTTGGAGCAACGTGCCCTGGAAGAAACTAGAGCAACAGTGTTTCCGCATCCAAAAAAGGATCTACCGAGCCAGTCAGCGTGGCAATCAACGCGCAGTTCACAAACTCCAAAAGCTCCTGATGAAATCGGAAGCCGCACGCATGTTAGCAGTGCGTCGAGTGACACAGGAAAACCAGGGCAAGAAAACAGCGGGAGTCGATGGCGTCAAGTCCGTCAAACCCAAAGAACGCTTGCTTATGGCGCAACAGATCCACCCGAAACACTGGAAACATTGCAAAGCCCAACCGGTACGACGAGTATGGATACCCAAGCCCGGAAAGGATGAGCAAAGGCCATTAGGGATTCCCACCATGTATGAAAGGGCGCGACAATGCCTGGCAAAGCTGGCCCTGGAACCAGAATGGGAAGCCCGTATTGAGGCCAATAGCTACGGTTTCCGACCAGCCCGATCAGCCCATGATGCTATCGATGCGATTTTCAATGGCATTCGGTACAAAGCAAAATTTGTGCTCGATGCCGATCTGAAAGCCTGCGTCGACAACATTAACCAGCAAGCCCTTCTAAACAAACTGCACACCTACACCGCCATGAAACACGCCATCAAAGGCTGGCTCAAGGCGGGAGTGTTAGAAAATGGGGTATTCGCTCCTACCGAAGCCGGAACGCCGCAGGGAGGGACAAGTGCGCTACGAAGCGCATAGTGGTAATACTCATGAAAGGAGCAATCCAATCGACGAGAGAGCAGTTCCCCCGGACTGCTAAGGCTGATCTGGCAGGCAGGAGACCAAGAGCAAGAACCTGTCTGAAGCCCAGAAAACA
>WNFX01000107.1_pt1 | contig 61585 bp, 48 predicted proteins | sample 5400111 | NCBI WGS metagenome assembly WNFX01 (sample SAMN13153363, study PRJNA577476) | soil metagenome | isolation source: 40 cm soil or saprolite under grassland replicate 1 | place: USA:California | collected 2016-06-15
TATTTTTCCAAATCTGATTGTTATCTAAACTTATTAGGGTGCCATTGACAACGCTAGCACCTAAGGAGTGAGCGATAATTCGAATATTACTCTGTTGGCATTTATTCTTAAAATCAAGGATAAATTTTAGGATAAATTTACAATAAGCTTGTTTGATGTGTGTAGTCTTGTCACGCCACTTGAGCCGGTCAATAGAACATCAACTACGAGACATCCAGATTGAATAGAATAACAATAACAATAACAACAACAAACAACAACAATAACCAATAATTCAAAGTGGGCGAATCCTTGAACTTGACTGTAGTATATCGTTAGCATGTTTTGTGTAGTCGTATTTGCAGATATGATTCTCATTGGCTAGGTTTGTGAGTAATGAAAACATTAGAATCGGCTGAAGGCGGCTCGGTTTCAATATTCTAAAATTTTTCAGTGACGCAAAAGTTTTCGTCCCTCAGTAGATGCATTATTCATCCTTCAAAAAGGTGAAAGCAAAAATATTATATAGATACATTGAGTAATTTTTTCTCATGTCATCAACTAAGAGACCTGCAATGAATGTCGTTAGACTGCCGAGTATAGGTGCTGTCCAAGTCCAGAAGGTGAAGTCTATGGTATCTTCAGTTTCTGCAAACGAATTAGTATCGGGCTTTCCGCCGATTCCTAGCAGTGATCTTGTTTTTAAAGGTGGAAAGACAATTTCTGACCTTAGCTTCGTGAACTTCTACGTCGGGAATTCACAGTCATGGAATCAAGATGACATGAAATCGATTGACTCTGCACTAGCAGCTGCCATGTCAGACAAGCACCTTAACAATGTGATGCTTCAGTATTATCCTGGACATGATGCTATCACAAGTACTTTTAAAGGCTCTGAATTACTGCCTGGTAACTATCCAAACAGATTCTTTAAAGACGATTTGCAAAACCTAGCAAAATATTTATTTTCTCAAAAGAAGTTGGATAGTCACGACCTTACCAATACAGTCATTAATTTTATGCTGCCTAGCGGGACAATGCTTAACACCGCCATCAAGGGAAATGGCTCCTCCTCCTCAGGAGAACTTCAGGAAAAAGCGGATTCGAGTCAAGGACTTGGTGGGTTTCACAGTTCAGTTCACATTCCAGGAAATGTCCCAGTCACAATATATTATGCCGTGGGGGTTTATTCTGAAATATTGCCAAATCAACAAATGAATGGTATTGTAGTGTTTGATAAACCATGGAAAAATGTTGTAGCTACTTACTATCATGAACTGAATGAGGTCAGGACTGATCCAGATGTTGAGGACGCAACAACTGTTGACGAATCACGTCTCGGCTGGTATTCTGATGGACCTGACATTCATGGAAACCATGTCAGCGGGGAGATCGGAGATATTCCTATCGATGAAGCAAATGTATTTGCAGCAAGAGATCTTTCAACAGTCTTCAAGGAGGTTTCATTAACTAATGGAATTGGAACTGGAACTGGAACTGTTCCAATTCAGCTCCAATATTCGAACGCAGTTCACGGACCTGAAGGACCGATTGATGAACCTCATTCTAATTGATATTTATATAGTTTGGAACAACCGACTATAGATCAAATACTCTCTATCCAGATCAGCACCGTTAAACCGAAGATTTTCATCAGGTAGTTGTCCATCATTATTAAGACAACAAGCAGGAGGCAACGACGTATTCATACTGACAACGAGGCAGATACAAAAAAATCTCTAAATGTATGTAGACCTACGGATTTGGGAAACATGGTCGAGCTTAAGGCTATTGGCTTTGAGTTTTAGGAAAAAAGGTGCATGCAACGGCTACGAATCAGCCATATAATAAAAAGACTATAATGTTAAAGGAAGAATTCATTTAAATCCAATTGATAGACCTGAAAGTTGTCCGTATCAGCGATCGACTGATAGAAGGCGTAGCAATGGTTTCCAGCATGAGCGTGCTATGACCAATGTCTACTATTTGAGTAAACACCATATCACAAAGCTACACTAATCTGGCAGAGTCGTAGCAGAAGCATTTTTGAGCTAAAGAATAGCGGGCGTATTCCAAGCGTAAGGCCAGCTTCTAGCAAAATAGACCGTGGAATATAACTAACGAGTATGAAAAAAGTTAGGTGAAATGCTTCAATTGAGCTTATGAACTCATGTTGGATGACAAATAGGATTATTATTAGCATCGAATTGGATAATGCCTGAATCGTTTACTGTCGGGACTTGTCCTGCTGGGCACGGATTGCTATTGCTATCCACCGTATTTATCTGAGCGAGTGCAACGGGAGAAAATGTTACAATTGTCAGTATGCTTCCAATTGTTAATAACATAATCACATATTTATTTTGCACTAATCTGGGTTGAGCGATCCTGCTTATTAAATTTTACCTAATAGGTAGATCAACAACCAACTATCTTACTTCCTGGCACAGCTAGAATAAAATAGTTTGCAGTTCGCTTCTATTTGGTAATACCAACTACCCTCAATACATTCAGTAATACAGGAATAGCAACCACTGCGAACGCTGCATAACTCTTTAATTTATTTAGGATAGATTCTTCGCCAAGAGAAATTTTAGAGTCTGGTGTATCCAAGAATCTAGATAAAGATCTAACTGGTTCTAACGTATAGTCTTCGTACTCGAACCTGTCTTTTTGGAAAACCTTGGAGACTTTATCCACTAACTCATTTTTAGCTGATGTGGGAGAACTAGCAATCCACGAATAAATTTTTCTTAGATCAGAGATCTCAAGCTTTATCTGCCGTCGCAAATATGAGTTATAAGAGTTTAATCCCATAACAAAATATTTCATTTTCTCGACTTCATCTTTTTTTTCTGCCATGAGGTTAAAGCATCCTTTTGCAAAGGATAGTCTAAATTGTGTTCTCGAAACTGCAAATATGAGTTTGAGAAAAGCAGCAAAGACAGTCAAAGCTAGAAATAACTCTAGATAGTAAAAGAGAAGCTGATTACCTTCTACCAGCTGTGAAATAGAATGGATAGGTGCCCATGCCAGCCTGTCCGCGGTCGCAGTAGTTAAAACACAATTTACAGGATGATTTTTTACAATCATGGTCGTTACATGTTTTAAGTACGAATAATCCAAAATATGAATATACATACTAACCATCGTAACAATCAGCAATGGAACTGCTATGTAAAGGATCTTTTTAATCAACTCATATTCGGTTACCGCGGTTTCGTAACCTCTCCTTGTAAAGTAGTCCCTGATATCTCTAGAAAAAGGGAATGGATAAGGAGGATAGAGAGCTAGGATTAGGATAAACACGATATACCTGAAAGGAACAAGAACATCGTTCTCTATGAAGACGAGATTTGTTGGCGTGCGAAGTACGAGGCAAGCCGTTATATAGGCGTTCAGAGATCGATTTATCAAAAGTTCACTTACAGCGTAAGCAAAGGGTAACACGATTAGTACAACAATCGTAACAGTTCTGCCGGATAGAATCCAGTTAGGAGGATTATAAAGCGCCTTTGTTTCCATTTTAATGACACAAATGCTATTCTATTCGCCTATCAGTTATAATTAAATATTTTCGCATAATACCGAAAATTATAATAATGTTAAGGACGATTGTTACAGTATTATGCCTGTGATTATCATACATGGAAGAACTTGAAAAGCAGAATGTGATGTGTATCGATCGAAGAATTATTAAACAACTTGAATACGAAGCAAAAATAAATACGAAGGAAGAAAAAGTTGATCTTGCAAATGCTCATCAAATTGTGATAAGAAAGTTAGAATCAGGAAGCCTTCTTGAATTTAGGGGGGCAGATAAAACTCCGATTCCACAAATTCCAGTAAAAAACAATAGTATCTGCGCATACGCAACTCGGCGGACCAAACTCAAACGCTGGCCAAAGAAAGCGTTCAGTCAGCAAGTAAAGATTCAATTCCTAGATCAAGAACATCACCAACAATCTATAACCTTCAACGTAGATGATGTTTACCTAGAGGATCTAACTAAAGAAATTGATGCGATAAAGTCAAAAGATTGTATCATCTTGGATAACGTAGAAGATGTTGAATATCATGGGAATTTTAAAGATGTAGAAAAAATCGTTATTGTACCAATCGAGTCAATGATGACGATGAATTCAGGAAGCGTTCTTGAATTTAGGGGGATAGATGAGGATGTAATTTTGCAAATCCCTATAAAAAATATTTCTCTTGCATATCCAAGAGCCAAAATACTAACCAAACATTGGCGCAGAAGAATACTAGATCTGCAAATACAAATTCAATTCCTTGATCAACAACAAAATCAGCAAACTATCATTTTTAATGTTTCTGATAGGTACGTAGAACCAATAATTAAAAGAATCTTCGAGTTGAAAGCCGTTGATGATCTGGAATATTGGAGGTCTGATTTTGTTCCAAATAGCATAGACGGAAAAGGAGTCACCATATTTCCTCGAAGTCTGATTTTGGGAAACGATGAGAACATACTATGGTCAAACCAGAAATTAGATGATATTACCAATTCAAAAATCGTAAAATTACAAGCACTAACTAATTTTCGGATATTCAAATACGATTTCGAAAAACACGAATGCCAATATCTGATTCTCTCAGAATTAGAAGATACTTTGGTGAGTGATAAAAAATCTTTTCAACACGAAAGACGAATAACAGGGGCTGTGCCGCCCAGTAGCTCAAGTAATCTCGCTTTTGTATGCCACCAAAAAAGAGACGTTATATTTGATGATATTCCTGACCCGGACAATGTGAAACAGCTTGCAATAAGAGCCAGGGATGATCTTCTAGAGAAACAAGGCAAGAAACACGTATTTTTGAGACTAAGTGAAAGGATTTTTTCTTGTTCAAAATGTGGTCAGGATTATAATCCTGTCGGGGCGTATTTCTGTAACAAGTGTCGATCTGAGCTCCAAGACAAACTACTGCATGATCCTTTGCAAAAGCAGGAAAAAGAACTAGCATGATTCTCCACTATAATTTCTTAGTTTAGGTTAGTTAACACATTAGTGGAATCGACCGTATGAAATAATCATAGATAATATCTGTGATTGTTTATTAGAGGCTGCCTGAACAGAAAAAGTTACAACATGAAGAGATTGGAAAGGCAAAAATAGAACAACATTTTGGTGTAAATACATTATTGGTATGAATTCCTCTGTATTCAGCTTTCCCTACTACTGTCCAATTTAATAGTCTTGCGAGTTTCCGCGTTCTTTTGTGGTTGGTGCATTAGTGATTACACGTCTTGACTTGAAGCACTATCCTGGAAAGTAGCGCTGCTTGGTGTCGTTCCTCCTGATGGATCTCCTCCTATAAGCAGGATCCCATTTTTTATTCAATAACTCTTGTAGCGTTTCAGCTCGGTTAGAACACTACTCTCTCCGCACTATGTGGTTGAGATGGAAGGGGAATCAGCATAGACCGAACGCAGTCTTAACTTTGGAGGAGAGATAATCGACCGCTTTGATTGTAACGGCAATCTATCAGTATTCCTATTGGGGATGGTTCACAGGGTTTTTATTTTGGAGACAGAAACAATTTATCATCGATCTCAAACGTATGCATGAGCTATGTTGCACTTCGTCGTCGTGCCATCACATGCATGACATAGCACAAATGGCTGTTTGATTAGGTAGGATCAACTACAATTACTAGGGATCATTAAGTTACACGTTGGTACAATTATCTGACTGAAGATCCTTTATCTCAGCTACTATACTTCCTTTACCATGTATTCCAGTACGAGTATCTGTCCATAAAGGAAAGTAGTAGTGTTTACTAACATCAATTCCAAAATAGTCTCCAATGAAGTTAACATTTCGATCACCACGTACCCACTGCGCATCTATTGCAGGATCCCCAAGGATGATCAGTTACTGTTACACGCTCAGAGAACGTTTTACCATTATCGGTAGACATTGCCAAAACCACATTTATAAGGCACGGATGAGAATCCATGCCTTCTTTGGTACCAATTTCATAAAATGCACAGCCTATTTCTCCGCTAGGTGTGCTAATAAGCTGCGGAGCAAAATCATGTTGCGGCTGACCGTATGGAGTAGGTCCAAGCCATGTCCTGAATTAAGCCACCTGGTGTAACTCCACCTCCTGAATTAAGTAACGAGAGATAGGTTATCAGAGCTATGTATCCACAGTTTAGGATAGACCGTGCGTAATATGACCTACTCTCGCCCATTATTATATGAGAAGAAAAGCCCCGCAGTCAGGGTAATTATGAGTTTGCGGGAACTTGTTTGAATTGACGCAACATTTCCAAAAGGTGGGATCTTCGAGTAAACTAAACCTTTGAAATAACTGTTCACGACTGATCTAAATTATTTTTTAGAAGAATTTGAAAAATATTTCTTGCTAAAGAAAACGCGACCAACACAAAGCGAAGCGTTCTATTATAGATGGAAATATGTGATATATCGTCATATTTAATTGACCGCTACTAGTTATTAAGGCATATGATTACGTACGAAGGTCTTATTTATTCCTGCGTAGCCTAATGGATGGAAAAACAAATACACATTGCCTATAACTTACTACTTACCCAACTGGCCACGAGCCCTTTAAAGACACAAAGTAGGGTGGGTGGCGTCAGGTTCGACAGTCATAAAGGAGAGCAATCCCGAGAAAGTAATATGAAAGAGAGGGAGCACGAAAAAAATATTTTTGAAAAAAAGGGAATTAAGCAACGTTCTCGTAATGGACATGGGCAAAGTAGAGGAACATATGACCCTAGATAATTGAAGCCTTTGCCCAGAAATTCATTTCCTTTTGGACTTCATTATTAATATCGAAATATTTATCCTGCCATTTGTCATCTATATCAAGTCCACTGAATGCATCCTGAGCATGTTGCTGTACAAGATAACGAAAACGATAATGATCATACACATCCATCACATGTGCTGTATAGGCTCTAGTCAAAGCAGAGTTTCCATGAATTATTGTTAAATTTTCGTCGTTGTTGTATGATGCTCTGTATCCAAGGTTATGACTTCCCGTAATAACAGTACAATAAGATGAAAAAGGATCAACCACAACAATTTTATCATGTATAATTGCATGAGCGCCTGATAACTTCAATAATTCCTTCTGCCAGAATGAAAATTGATCCTTTATTTCAATAGCTGGTATGACTGACCCGTTAGTCTCTGATGCAACAGATCCATCAGGCGATGCAGATCTGTGGAAAAGCAGTGTATCGTACTCTTGGACCGCTTTAGGATCTGTCACCGCGCCTCTTATGAAAAGAGCAGAATTGTTGTTCTGACATTCAGCTAACTTGTCGATGATGCTGGGTTGACCTGGCTCGAACGCAAGGAATAGTATTGCTTCTTTTGCGTTTGTCATGATGCGAAAAACGTCGTCCATATCAGGAGGAGTCATAGGATTCTTAATTGGTTTGCTTTTTTCTCTTGTGTTTGGTGAAAACCATACTTTGATGTCTGTTTTTCCGTTATCTAATGTTGTTTCTTGACTCTTAGTATTCTGTGTACGAAATTCTGCTCCTTGTTTCGAAGCATCTGCTTTCAGTTTATTCCAATAATCAAAATAGAAGTTGGCCACTTCAGAAGATTCAATAAGAATTGAATTATTTGATTGACAACAAAGTGCCGACGCAGTCCAGTTCGTACTACCAGTAAGTACGGCTTGTGGCTTATTATTCCTATCAACGTAGACTGCAAATTTGTTGTGCCCAATATGCCCACTACCAAGCATTCTATCTGTAACATCGATTCCAGCTTCATGAAGCGCTTGTCTAGCTGGCATATTCTCCCCATCATCGGAGCCGGTATTTGATAAAATCACATGAGCAAAAGACGAGCTTAGAAGGAGTTGTTCCATCTCTGGATCTGATAGTTCGTATAGAGCACAATAACATCGTCCTCCTTCTTCTTTGGCTCTTTCCAGTAGAAGTGGTAGTGCTGTTAACATTTCTCCAGCCAAACTCTTGCGTAGCGGATCACCAGGCTGGTCAATTCTGTCCCTTAGCTTTTGAAACTCTGGCCTTCCACTTGCGTCTTTTGGAAGAGCATGTACTAGACTCTGTGTCGAGAGAATACCCCGATTGAAATATGCAGAAACACTTCCACAATTAGGACTTAAACTAACAATATTGGAAGTTAAAGACATATCGTTATGCGGTGTAAGTTGACCAGGTTTACCTATTAATGGTACCACCTCGTATTTGTAAGTGCCTCCATGGAGAGCTTCAAAGTCACGCCAGTTAAACTTCTGAACCGGCCATTGTTCAGTCGTATTAGGCTGCCAATCTTTATTATCATCTGTTTTAAAGCCTACCCAGGCTGGAAGTGCCGTTCTCTTGTTAGATTTAACATCAATACGATATATGGCGAAACCAAGACAATTTGCGATCTTTTGGTTGTAATTCCAAGCTATTATTGCAACATCATTATTTGCTATACCTATTGCTTGTTGCGTCCTTTTTTCCTTTCCTGCCATTTTAGATCAGAGAAACGCAGGATTGATAACCTTTTCGCCCTTCTTGGGAATTTAGAAATTGAAAACATCCTTGTGAAAAGGACTTATTATTTGGTTTAGTTGACAACAGGAAATGAAATATCGAATAAACGACCATCGTCTTATCCAAGTTAACGCAAACATTCATCTGACAAGAACAAACGGTGCAAGAGAGGGCACGTCATCCTCTTTTACAATGAAGAGCATATAAAATCCTGGAGGTATAACATTCTTGTTTGGGGGAACTTTGACAGAAAGCGTATTCAAATTATTCTGTGTATGCTTTAATTCAATGTGGAACTTGTGGAAGTAAGACTGTAGTCCCTTCCTCTCTTTTTATGTTATTGGGGTATACGATTTCTGTCCATGTTCTGTTCTGAATATTAAAAGTACCAATTGGAAACCCTCTCAATGAAAACGGAAAAGTGTAATGCGTATTATAGGAGCCAGAATAAAATACTTCACCTGATGGTAGAAGATGTAATCTAGGATACATTGGTATCCATTGATCAGCATCTGGAACTCTCTGCCAACCACTGACATCTTCTGTTGAGTAAATTTCAAGTTCCTTAAGAAATGCCCAGGGAAAACCTTTCGATAGTCCGGCCATAACTAAGACCCGGCCGTCAGAGAGCATTATACAGCTTGGGTACCAAAACATGTTACCCAACCTATTCCACTTTAACCCAACAGGATCAAAAATATAGGAGTGCTCAAGGCCACTGAAGGGCGGAACAGGAATTCCAAATGTCGAACCATCGTATTTGTGTGTTCCACCAGCTATAATCAATTGCCCATCAGGCAAAAATGCATGACCGCAACAAAATATATCGCCAACAATACCTTCATTTGAGATCTCATAAACTCGATCATTAGAATCATTTCTATTATCTGTATCAGTCCCAGACTCATAATAGTCAGGTTCAAAGATCTCAGCTGGGAAAGGATTAATCAAATGATTTTCGTCATTGCCAGAACCTCCAAAAGCTAATACTTTGCCTGTGTGGAGTAGAGCTATGTGAACTGGCAGGTGTTTGAAGCAATACTTGATTGGCTCCCATAAAGCAGCTTTGGCTGGAACCGAATTATCATCTATCATGGTAATCGGTGGTCAAATCTTGTGAGCGGGGTGAATTTATCACAACATTCTGCACCTACTCGAATAGTAAAGATGAAGAAGCATCAATACATGGTCCGTAAAATTGGGAATAACTCCTCCTGAGCCTACGTTGAGTTCACATTGCCGGATACATATATATCCGAATTGTCTCTGTTATAAATCCTTAATATGTATACATTCACTCCTACCCATAATTTCTCTCTTGAACCATACTATATAGTGCTTCTAGTACATTCATTCATAGTGCCCTAACCTTCCATATCAACAGCGTGGCAATAAGAATTCCTCAGAATCGTGTTGATAATTCATGGACTGCCATAGTTTACACAATTAAGAGAGTTTTTTAGTGATTTATTCATTTTTCTTCAACGTAATCTTCACCGTCTTCCCAATCCAAGATCCAGGTATGTATTTTTTGCATGAGTTGTCAGAGCTCCTCCCCATTCTTAATTTTTACAATAACGAATAACAAGGAACAATTCAAATAAAATAATTTTTGCTATTCAAGATAACTTTTCGGCGCCGAAAATATCCAGCATAATTTTCGAAAGTCTCATATATGTATGTTTCATTCATTTTACAAAATTCTAGACTAATTTGATACTTAGCTATTTTACTCATCGTTTACTAGGAATATTTAGTCTTTTACTTTGATATTAGAATGTTAACAATTCATCATTTTCAGATTTCTTGTTTGGTCTAATATATAGCCGATGACCAAGTAAAAGGGATTGTTTATTAAGATGCTTAATAGAATTTGTACATCTTGACACACGACATAGAAGATCATATCTCTCCTCAACCAACAAGCGAAATTTTTGTTCCTGAAGCGGAACGCCTCGCAAATCCCGAGGAGTTCCAGCCATCATTCGAACCATCTACGCTTGAGACAATTCCTCAAGCTCAACCTTCAATTCCGTTTCCCCCTGCACCATCATTCTGCATTATCAACCTAAGAGAGGGTTGTTATCGAATAAGCTATAGACCTAATTCTGAACTCCACATTTACAATGGAACCTTTCGTGTAGATCGTTCAGAAGGAAATACTACTACTATTAGTGGCGATTTTTATCAATTCTTAAATCCAATTATAGGACCGCCGTCCACGTTATCTGATTTGCTTGAAGACGTGACTGCGCCTCTTATCACTCGTCCGATTCCCATTCCTCCAATTCCGATTCCTCACATACCATTTGGTATTCCTGTCTATCCACGCAACCGATATTATTCATATCTTAAGGTTGTAGGTATTCAACTTAACACTAAACTCGGAAAGTGCAATCTCACATTAACAGTCGAGGAGTATCTTTACACACAACCGCCAGTTGGCTCCTTCGACGGTTCATTCGCCACTACTGCCAACAGGACATTCACGGTGGTACTATCACCTAAAGCCCCTCCAGTTGGTTTTACCAGCAGCCACTTCGAAGGTAAGCTGTATGAAGGAGGCATGGAGAAAGGATCGTTTAGTATGGGCTGGGTTTCTCCATTCTTTCGCAAAGCCACTTTAGAAGTTGCTGTTCTTCAGGGGGCTACTGCTCCACAGCCTGTCCCTGCTGCAACTGGAAGTGGAACAGAAGATTTTCGCACGGTATTTGCAACATGTGGATGGGATGTAAATGCCGTCATTAACCAAACGCCTCTTGCTGTTCCTCCAGGTATCAACCCAAATGCATGCTGGACAGCTGCAGCCCTTCATGATCTCATGACAACTACAGTACATAGTACAGATACACATCTTGACAAGGTATGGCATTTGCACGTTCTTGTAGTTCTTGGAACTTTGGGATGTGGAAGAGGAATCATGTTTGATAGCATTGGCGTTCCACGTGAAGGTGTTGCTTCGTTCTGTAATGACGGATATCCTTCTTCTGAATCCTCAAACTTTGGTACGGCTGCAAATCAAAGACAGCAAGATGTACCAAGAGCATTTATGCGGAGTGCGTGCCATGAATCAGGACATGGCTTTAACCAAATACACCAAAATGCAACTGAAGAAGGAGAGCCAGGGAGTGATAATTCTATTATGACTACCACGCCAGAGGTAGCCGATGTTCTCGGCGGTCTTACTACTGGAGACCCAGGAGTGTTTCCAACAAATATTGTACTAAGATTCAATAGACATGTACGGCATCACATGATCCATTTTCCCGACATGGTGGTGCGTCCTGGTGGTATGAGCTTTGGTACTGGTCATAATACAACTGTTCCGCAATCTGACATGAATAGACACTATTTTTCTGCCGAACAGCTTGAATTGAAGGTATCACCAAAAGCTAAGCGTGTAAAGCTAGGAGAACCATTACCAGTAGATTGGCAAATCGTCAACAGTTCTAAAGTAAACATACCAGTTCCAAACAACATTAGCATTGAAGCCCAACACAGCTATATCAGTATTTACGATCCAAATGGTCACTCAAAGCTAATGAAATCATTTATGATACAAACAGACACCGTACGAATGCAAGAATTAAAACCAGGAGATAAAGTCGAATCTAAAGCCCTGCTATTTTGGAGTCCGAATGGTTTTGCTTTTGAAACACCCGGCAGACATATAATCGAGCTCAAAACCATTTGGAACTATGCCGGAGTCCAGTATGGGGTAAGGGCAACCACGCAAGTGTGGTGTGATTATCCCATTTCAGAGAGGGATAACGAGGTCGCTTCAATTTTGTTAAATGAAGATGTGGGTAAATTCATAGCGTTAGGGGGAGGAGCTTCTCATCTTGAGGAAGCAGTTTCTCGTATAGAAAAAGTAAAATCAGCTCACTCAGATCATCCTGCTTATAGGAGCATCATGAGTTTAGAACATGAAGCAAGAAATCGTGGAACTGGTAAGGGTGAGACTAAGAAGAAGGGAGAATAATCTAAAAGAGAAAAAATCATCATCATATTCACGTAAATCATAATTTTCTGATACGCAAGTCTCTAATAATAATATACGCACGCAAAGATACTGCAGATTATCTTCAATTGCTTTCACGCCCTGGTGAGCTTAAAGAAGAAATGAATGTACATCTTAGTAAGAACGTTTAATAGATGATAAGATAAAACAAGATGTAGGGAGTCTGTATTTAACCTAAATTAGGTACAATTTTTTCGGTGCCGAGGGTACGCGGTAATCCGTGGTCATAGACTAAATCATAACATGAAGGCCATCCTGGTCTGTCGCAGTGCTGTGGGTCTGGAACGGAACCTGTGCTCAGAAGTGGTATGATTTCGAGGCAGGTTCAATGCTGATTTTTCTTGTAATTCCTTTTTTTTGCTCCAAGATAGTTTTCAATTGCTCTTCGGATATACCCACTTTTCGGAACATCGTCATGCTCATTTTTTCTTTCAAAATATGGGCTGAAATCAATTTCGTCCCATATGAAAAGTGTTATCAAAAAATTAACCCATAAGAAATATTATTACAGATCTACATTGAACTGATATCAGATGAAAAGAGAGGGGTAGCAGAAGATAACAAAGCGGTAAGGATGGTACCATAGTTTGTAACAGAAGCGCAAGGTTTCTGTTTTGTATCATGTATCATTTCTATCTGTAGTCTTTATTTCTGTCATATTTGCAGGTCGTGATGTCATGTTTTCATTAGATATCATCGTAGTTTGATTGGCTGTGGAGTTTTGACGCTGTCCCGAGTGCTTAAAATGAATGAGATAAAAAATCTTATTAAACAGAGGGTTCTGTTACTAAAATATATGGAAATACTGCTAGTCGATTTTCCAAGGAAGTGGAACGAGCTTGTTAAGTGAGGCACGCACAGGTGAATATGAGCTGAATTTAGAAGAAATACGGTGCATCAAAGAAGAAATTGAGCCACAACTGCTCATGTTGCCTGGAGTTACAGCTGTTGATATAGGTTACAAGTATGTGAATGATAAGAAAACAGATGTTTTGGCAATTCGTATTTACGTCAAGAAAAAAAGGGATGTTAGTGAAAACGATGCCTTGCCTAAGAATATCAAGGGTGTTCCAACAGATGTAATAGAACGAGGTCCTTTCGTTCTTCATGAAAATGAAAATGAAAAGGAGGCTGGAAATTTGCAATGATTACTGTGAATGAGATAAGGCCAACTAAGGAAGCTGTAGAGCACGACTTACTCAAACGACCAGGTGTCACAGGATGTGATATTGGTCACAAGTATGTAGGCGGAAAGAAGACAGATGAACTCTCAATCAGGGTATACGTTGAAAAGAAAAAGGACAAGCTTACCAAGGATGAAGCAATTCCCGTCGTGATAGAAGGTATAAAGACAGATGTAATTGAACGCAGATATGTCTTGCATCCCCTCAAAGTTCCGCTCCAGCAGTTAGAACTTCTTGCAGATGCTGGAAAATATGATCCATTAAGAGGAGGCATTAGCATTGGTCCTTGCCGAGCTGTAAATGGCTCCATATATGCTGGCACTCTTGGCGTGGTCGTCAGAGACAATGCTACAAATGCTCCAATGTTGCTCAGTAATTTCCATGTAATGTGTGTTGACAATCAATGGCATACTGGAGATACAATGGCCCAACCCAGTAGAGTGGACGGTGGTAATTGTCCGGCCGACGTAATCGGTACTTTGCAGCGAGCTGTCTTGAATGACAAAGTGGATTGCGCGATATCTAGTAGTTATTTGCGTATGAATACATGCGAGATCGTAGATGTAGGTGAAGTTTCAGGGGTAGCAGCTGCTGAAGTTAACATGCATGTCAAGAAGCGGGGACGTACAACAGCTTTGACATACGGAACTATAGATACAATTGATCTATCTGTAGAGATTGACTACGGAGATGGCTTGGGAAGAGTAAGATTAACACATCAAACTGGTATTATGGTCGATACTTCACAGAGTTCAAAGATTGGCGATCATGGTGATTCAGGCTCGGCTCTGGTTAATGAGTCAAACCAGGTGGTCGGCCTTTACTTTGCAGGAAGTGAGGATGGAACATCTGGTATTGCTAATCCTATACAAGATGTACTAAATACTCTGGATGTGAGCATTTGTACTTCGATTCAACCGCCTTCTACTCAAGCTAGCATAAAAGCGAAGGATACCCTCAAACCAGAGTTCAAAGAGAAAGATGAGCTAAAGGCAGAGTGGAAAGAACAACAGAAGGATAAAAATGAGTGGAAGGAACACAAAGATGAATCTAAGGAACACAAGAATGAGTGGAAGGAACACCACAAGGTTGAGATAAAAGAACACAAGCCTGAGTGGAAAGAAGCAGCACTAGAGAAAAACCAGTTTATTGAAAGAGAACCCTTTTTGAGTCAGCAGGCTACCATGGGAACAGCAGGTGGAGCCATTAAGACACAACTCAAGCCTGAATTCAAAGAAAGAAAAGAAACGCTGAAAGCCGAGTTCAAAGATGAGCTAAAGGCAGAGTGGAAAGAACAACAGAAGGATAAAAATGAGTGGAAGGAACACAAAGATGAATCTAAGGAACACAAGAATGAGTGGAAGGAACACAAAGATGAATCTAAGGAACACAAGAATGAGTGGAAAGAAGCAGCACTAGAGAAACATCAACAGTTTGAAACAGGTCCCGGCATTCCAACCCAACCATTTATGAGTCATTTCATTCCCAGCACATTGCGCCCTGATCTGAGTATGGGCGCACTTGGCAGGGAACCTCCTGGTCAAGAAACATTGAGCCAGAGACTCAAAAGACAAGCTGATGAAGCCAAACAAGCAAAGGACAGCAAGGATACCAAAGAGATGAAAGAAACGGAAAAGCTTAGTGAGGGGTAATTAATTCAATTAGCATTACCAGCGATTGCATAACTTCCATACAAGTGATGAGAACGGATGATGGCGATCTGATTGTGGCTCGTATTATGTGAATTGAATGATCCGTCAGCTCTGTGGGCTTACGAAGGCCTTAAAATCCATGGCCTTGATCCATTGGAAATTGTTAGCTCTGAAATGCTATCATGTAGCTTGCATTGGGAACATAGGTTAGGATCGGACGGAGTCAGCATTAAAATAAGGCTGGCTGACGGTCGGATAATCAACGACTTTAATGTTAAAGGAGTTCTCAACCGTTTGTCCTTTGTGCATTCTGACCACTTGTATTTGGTCAACGGTCAAGACCAAAACTATGCCATCCAGGAACTCAATGGGCTCTTTCTTAGTTGGCTGAATGCTCTTCCTTGTCCTGTCTTAAATAGACCTTCACCGTATGGATTAGCCGGGCAATGGAGACATGAGTCAGAGTGGTTCTTGTTGGCATCGAAGGCTGGATTATCAACGCCATACTACAAGCAGACATCAAACCCGGATCAATCAAAGATCATAGGCTCATATGAAGAACGAATTTCGAGTTTATCGACCACTAGTGTATTCGTGGCAGATGGACATGTAATAGGTCAAGATATGCCGAGTAACATAGCCAAGGGCTGTCAGGTTCTCGCCGAACTTTCCAAGACTGCTTTACTCGGAATCGAATTTGACGCAAAGTCAACCAGTAACTGGGTTTTTATTAGTGCTACGCCATCGCCTGATCTACGCACTGGTGGACACACATTGCTTGGAACATTAGCGGCACTGCTGAAAGACGGATCGGAGAACAGCACTTGATCCTTCTGGGTGGTATTCCTTCTGAGATTCCACTTGCGATGGTAAATAAAGAATTAGATAAGTTAAGTGTACCACACATAATGTTTAACCAGCGTGACTTTGCCAACACGGAATTAAGTTTCGAGATTTCGAACGGCATCGTCCGGGGGATGATTCAGTTGAAGGACCGTGAATATCGACTTGAAGATATTCGAGGTGTGTACTTGCGACTTATGGATGATCAACGGCTACCTGAACTACACGAGGAATTACCGGACTCAAACAAACGACGTTATTGCCGGGCATTGCATGACGCGCTGATCCGATGGTGCGAGGTTACACCAGCCCGTGTTATCAATCGTATGGCGGCAATGAGCTCAAACTCCTCTAAACCTTATCAAGCACAGCGAATCCGTGAGCATGGATTTCCAATACCAGAAACCCTGATTACCAACGACCAGGATCTTGTCCGTGACTTTCAGAGCAAGCATAAACGAATAATCTATAAATCTATTAGTGGTGTGCGATCTATAGTACAAGTATTGGAGAATGGTGATCTAGATAGACTGGATCGCATTCGTTGGTGTCCTGTGCAGTTCCAGCAATTCATAGAGGGCACAAACTTACGAGTGCATGTTATAGGTACATCGGTATTTTCCACTATTGTTAATAGCGATGTAACAGACTATCGCTACGCTCATCAACAGGGCAGCGATGCAGAATTGAAAGCAGTTAGTTTACCTGAAGAATTTGAACAGCGGTGTGTCGAGCTTTCGCGTTCGCTTGGATTGGAATTTTCGGGGATAGACTTCAAGATTACACCAACTAACGACGTGTTCTGTTTTGAGGTTAATCCGAGTCCTGCCTTTAGTTATTACGAAGCTAACACAGGCCAACCTATTGCTCGAACTGTCGCACGATATCTTGCTGGATTAGTATAGTGGTATTATTGTTGAGTATGCACTGGAGTAGTACGATCGATAAATCAAATAGAAGGCTGATTCAGCAATCCACCAGCTTTTCTTATACAACTTGGATAATTTGGCCTCCATTACCATCGTGCTAGAAGTAACTACCGACTCTCTTGCGAGGCGATAGATAAAATGAATAAAAATTTTAACAAATGATGTTAATGGTAAATCTTATCGCACAATCTGAATTATCTTTTTATCGCAGAAGTTGTTTTGATGTGCTTTGTCTCTTTGTCTCTAATTCCTTTTCGAAAGGACCAAACTTTTTCGTATCATGGTAAGACCTGAATGATACCACCTTTGGACTTTTCATCTACAGCAAATTCCTTCTTTTCACTAATCCATTTTTCCTCGATGTAGTCACCTTTCTTAGATATAGTTAAGCCTGATGCATCGACTATGAATGTTATTGACTTATCATCATCTTCTCCTTCTTCTAACTGATGGACTAATCTTTAGAATCCTTCTCTTGATTTATGGCAGTTTTGTTATCACCGTCCGTGGCAATGTCAGTCCCATTACCATTCGCAGTTTCCCCTAAATGGTGGAAATAAGCTATATAGAAGATTGTTCAGACAAAAAAGAGGATGATTGTTGAGCACTAGATGATTTTTTAGCAGAATTTGAATATTTACTAAATTAAACGCAACCAACCCAAACGGTTGAACAGGAAGATCTCGCGCCCAGGGCTCTATCTATCTATCTAGAAGTTATACATCTACGTGTCCACAATTATGGATAGACCGTGCGTGATATGACCTACCCTCGTAGCCTTGCGTGCGAGCAGCTTACATAGCTGAATGTGTTGTACCAGATAATAAGATAATATACGCGTTAGGGTAAACGAAGAAGACACGAGCAGCAAAGGCAAGTTTTCGTCCTCCTAGAATTCTCCATCTGCGACTGGTAGCTATATCTCCTGTAATAGTACCACTATTTGTTTTTACTTTATTTTATTTCCTTAACCAATTCCTGTTGTCCTGAAATGATTGGGGTTGCGTTAACACTAGCTGTTGCTGGGGCTGTCGGTAACGATTCCTTTTGTAAGAATGGCTGAGGGAGAGTAGGAGGATGCTCAAACTCGTTAACGCTCATTGACTTTACTCCTAGTACTTTTAATCCTAAAGCAGAAGCTGAGATTTCAGCTTTGCTTCTTGCGTTATCGATTGCTTGTTTTATTAAGCCATTTTTGATATCTTCTAACTTCTTATCCGGTAATGCAATATCAAAACTGTTTACCGTTGTGGCTCCTCCAGAAGAAACAGCAGTATCGATCCATTTTGCTGTATTATTGATATTTGAGCTTTCAATTTGTATGGAATTAGTTACTGTGAATCCCGTTAAGTTTCTACTTCCAGACTCTGAATAGTTATAGTTTGGAGTTATACTAAATGTAGCTGTGCTTGTTTCATTTTGTTTAAGTCCTGCTGATAATAATACGTTGATGACTTTGTTCATTGTAGCCGAATTCATACTCAATGCTGCCTTTGCAGTTTTGTTGGTTGTCTCTACTCCTAAATTGAGTGTAACTTTATCAGCCTTGACTTTAGCTGTCGCTGTACCTACGTCAAATAAAGTATTAGTATTGTTATTATCGCTGTTGATAGTGTTACTATTTGTGTTATGTATTGGAATTCCTACAACACAACAAGTAGTACCAGAAAAACGTGAGAGCTGGTTCGTCAGCTTATTTATAATCGAGGTTGTAATACGCCGTTATGCTCTAGGTTGTTATAGGTATTTATCGATTCGGGAACAGTAAATTTTGTAATGTTGTATACTCATTCGCCATCCTTTAAATTGATATGAACGGGATAGGGTTTAGTTTTGACATTCCTGTCATGCTATTTCAATATGGCAACATCCAAATTAGTTCGAGCCATAAACTGTTGTCATACTTGTATACTTCAAAATGCCCACACTTTAACTGAAGTTACTTGTTGTGAATTGCGATGAGTATACGAGAAAAAGTGGGTATATATAATGCTGATAAGTCTGAGGTTATACGCATATTCTTTTGAACATCTGATGGCAATCAGTTTGGACGGTCATCCTTAAATACATAATGAACTACGCAAATCTCCAGATGCTTTCGAGAGGATGATCGCTAGTTTGGAAGATTTGAAGGTTCCCCGGATTTATTCACACCCTTACCAAGAAAAGTTCGGACCAGCTTTTGTCGATTGCACCACGATATCCAAAAGATGTGCCACATGATCATACACTTTCTTGGAATCCAAAGAAAAAAGAAAGTATTACCGAGAATACTCTTGTTAATAGTAATACTACTACCACTGGCCAACAATAATATTTATGGTAAAATTATTGCAATAAGAGCCACAAAAAAATGGAGAAATAAAAGATTTGATATCAACCATCTTTGGTCTGGAAAATATAGAAAAAAGAAAGGAAAAGTATTCTGTCGTCACCCATGACATACTAGAAAATGATGTTGACGTCTGCGTGATCGGATCTGGTGCAGCAGGTGTGATAATTGCAGAGAAACTTGCGAGCCAAGGAAGATCCGTCGTTCTTCTCGAAAAAGGAGGATACTATGATTCTGAAGATATGAATCAAAGAGAAGTAGACATGATGCCTTTACTTTGGAAAAACGGTGGGGCCAATTTTACCGATAATCTGCGGATAGTGATTGCCCAAGGTCAGTGTCTCGGAGGTTCGACGGTAATTAATGATGCTGTCTGCTTCAAGACCCCTCAAGTCGTCAGAGAACAATGGAGAAAGATGGGGGTCAACATCTCAGATCAGCAATGGGACGCAGCAATAGACGAAGTATGGAAAGCAATTAACGTAACCACAGTAACAGACGAGGAGCTGAATCAGAACAATCTGATGCTAAAGAAAGCATGCGAATTAAAGGGCTACAAATCGAGGCCAAATGACAGGAACTGCAAAGATTGTATGAGATGCGGATTTTATCATCTGGGGTGCCATTACCAAACAAAGCAAGATATGCTCGTAACATATATTCACAATGCTTTGCAAAAAGCTAATTCTAATGTCAAGATATACTGTAACTGCTCTGCTGAAAAATCACTTTATCAACAGAAAATGTTGCGTCATTGCAGGTAGATGGCATAGAAGGCCGGATTACTAATTAGAGACGAATCAAACGGTACAATATCTTTGACGGAGAGCGGACATCCCAAGGCTATAACTGTTAGCTCGTAGAAAGCCCGTTTTTAGTTTGTAGCATGGTAAGTCCTACATGAATCTTTTCTAATGTTGTTTGGGTCACCCCTTCATCTAACACATGTTTGAACCTGACTGGGATACCACACTCGTTTCCGACCCCGGACTCTACGAACAGCTGAGGAAGGCAGAAAAAGAGTCAGGCTATTTTTCCTTGGGTAAGATTTCCCCGATTCCCCGATTCACAGTATAGAATCAATTAGGCGAAGGAAGATAATGCATTGAAATTTGAATTAGTTAGAGCATCCGAGACTAAATATTGAGACGATTATGAAATTTACAGTTTCCATTTATATATTATCTCCTTGTTTGATCAGAAAATAACAATATACGGTTCAAATTTATTCGGCGCCGAAATAATCAACCAGATGCTATTAGGTGGAATATACTATCCAGCGTCAACATTTTCAAAACATCAACTCCAATTCCTACGTACGAAGTAATTGCTACTTAGTAATTGTAGCATACCATCCAAATTGATGTAGAAATCCCGAACGGGGATTCCATCGTATAATGTTGCAATATCAGTGACATAAAGGATTTAACGGAAAAATTTCTTATCCTTTGAACTGAATTAGTACTCGTTTTCCGATAATAAAGCGGTAATCTTATATACTAACTTGAAATGAGCTAAAATAATGTCTTTTATCTTAAAAGGGAGACTCGTAGATGCTAATAATAATCAACCGCTATCTGCTTACACAGTAAAAGCATTTGACAAAGAACCTTTTTTTGATGTTTTTGGAGATGAGCCATTAGGTAGTTCAGTAACACTTGATGATGGAACATATAGCATTTATTTTAGTAAGGAAAGTTTTAAAAAACCATCAGAATTTTGGGAATCTGACAAAGAACCTAAGTTATATCTAAAAGTATTTGATCCTGATGGAAAGCTCATTAAGGAAACGCAAGTAATCAGTGCACCCTTTGTGCCTTATAATATTCCAAATGAAATAAATCAATGTGAAACTGTAGTTGTTGGTTCAGGCTTTGGCGGAACAATTATTTCCTTATCTCTTGTAAATAAATTTGAAACAGAAGATCAGGCAAAGCCTGACTCGCAGAAGAGAAAGTTAATATTATTAGAACGAGGACAGTGGTGGGTAAGTCATGAATTACCATCGAGTCCTGGTGGTAATGAGTTTGAAAAGAAAGCTAACCCGGATAAGGGAATGAGAGAATATCTGGAAATAAATGATATTCCTTATCGAACTTGGCCATATCCTGATAACATCAACGGATTAACTCAATTTCTGAATACAATTCGTATAGTTGATAGACGAGGACTGTACGACTATAGAATATCAAATAAGGTTCATACTGTTGCAGGAAGTGGAGTAGGAGGGGGTTCTCTAGTTTATACAAATGTTACTGAAGAACCAGATGAAAGCGTAATAAATTCTTGGGATTCTCAACTCAATCTTGGAATTAATTATAATAACCTGTCTAAATATTTTGACATGGCAAGCGGATTTATAGGTGTTAATAAGATTGCTACTACAACTGCACTTGGTACTAGTAAACTTCCAAAAACAAAGGCATTCCAAGATGCTGCAGAACAAATTAGGCAGGAAAGTCCAGGAATTGTAAAGAATAAATCAACTTTTGATCCTGCAGATCCCGATCAAAATGCTTTTGTTGAGGACATATATGCAGCAAATCTCTCAATAACGGATATTCCGTATAGGAAAGACGAGAAGACATTATTCAAGAAGGGAGATTCATTTTCATCAGTATTAAGTTCAATTCAAACTAATCCGCAAATGCAAGAAAAATTAGCGGTCCTGCTAAGAAAATATTTTGGAGAACCAAATGTATGTGAACGACAAGGAAGGTGTGCATTAGGCTGTATTCCGGGTGCACGCCATACAAACAATAAAAAAATATTCGATTATCTCAAAGATCAAAATAAGAGTAAGCATTTTGTCGTTCGTCCATTATGTGAAGTTTATGATATAGAGCCATTACCAAGTGGCGGCAGCACCTATAATTATAAAGTGTATTATACTGATTATGGTGCGAGAGATTGGAAACAAGCAAATTTTAGCTGGAGCGCTGCTTCTAAATCATTTAAACTTGATGTTAAATTATTTAGGTTGGTCGACGATGGTAGGGAAAAAACGATAGAATGTAAAAAACTTATTCTTGCGGCTGGATCAATAGGAAGTACTGAAATTTTACTTAAGGCTGTAAATACTACGCGTACTACTGGTCAAAAACTTAATCTTAGTAATAAACTAGGCGAAGGATATTCATCAAATGGGGACTTACTTGGTGTTATACATCCTTCAAAGACAGACATATATGCAACACGCGGACCTATAGTGACTTCTTCGATCAGATTCAATGAAGGTCCCGGTCTCATATATACAATAGAAGACAGTAATGTTCCAAAGATGTTTTCTGGGATTTCTCGTCTATTGTCACAAGGTTCTCTGTTTAGACAATTACTTGGTTTTGTAGGATTAGGATCAGTTCAACAAATAATAAATATGATAACTCTAAATCCCCTTCGTATTCCTATTTCAAATCTAACTCTGTCCGTGCAAATCTCTGAGCAAGATCTTACCAAAGTCATGTTACTGTCTGGGATGGGAACCGATAGTTCGGATGGGGTAGTTAAACTTCGGGAGTCATGGAAAAATGACCCAAACAGAGATATGAATGCATTAAACGTGTTAGACATCAACTTTGATCTAAACAAATTAGTGCCTCTCTTTACGAAAATGAGGAATTCCATGGAACGTATCTCAAAAAATGTAGGAGAAGGTGGCTCTTCAAGTTTTTCAACACCACTTTGGGATCCAAACAACGTGAATGGAAGCTCAACTATTGTTCTTCACAACCTGGGAGGCTGCTCAATGGGAAAAGATAGAAATCATGGTGTAGTTGACAGTTTTGGAAGAGTATACAAAGGTAATGGACCTACATTGACTGATTATTATTCAGAGTTTTATATAGTAGACGGAGGAATTGTCCCCACATCTTTAGGAATTAATTCATCATTAACAATTTCAGCCCTAGCCTTTAGAATCGCAGAAAATATTGTAGGTTTAGCAAATCTACCCGTAGAACAGGTTGCAACTGCTAGCGGAAAAATTATTTACTTTCCAAAATAACTGTTTTAAGATCAAGAATTTGTAGCATAAATTCCTGTGTTTATTGCATAGTCGTTGAACTAAAGTTCACATGAGGTTTAGTTTGAGAATTGGACCGTTCGATGAATTATAAAAGGTGTTTCAAAAAATATACTGTATATTCATCGCACGAATTTTATGAAGCATGCTTTAAAGTGAATCGTAGACAGAGCCTGTTTCCCTCTGCTCCATGTTCAACACTTAGAAAACTAGGACCAAAGTTTAAGGGAATTTTTGTCCATGGGGAGCACCATTTGCCCACCATAAAGTCATTTCCAACAATCTTGACTTCGTCATGCCAGTTGGTAAAGTCATACATATTCATCTGCTCTGATGTTAGAACAACTCTCGATATCCCCTTAAGTAATCCTCCAAAAGCATATTCCATCTGCAGTTTACCAACGTTGTCCTTAGTATAGTTGAACACCTGTGTTACAGGTGTTAACGTACTGTCAGAGACTAACTTGCCGTTCCATTTTCCAATGACTTTTTCGGGATTTGGCACTTTAGCAGATTGTTGATAGATTGTCTCATGGTCGTCTTCTGTCATAAAATTAACATCATACCTTCTTGACATACTGAAGGTTAGTATTTGCATACTGAAAGGAGATATACCTAAGAATGCCTTTCCAAGAACAACATCTTTATCAACTATTTTTAATAAATCATAGAAGAGTGAATATTCTGGACTAGTATATTTTAGGTGTATCACTTCTCCTAATCCACGATGAATGTTTTCTAGTTGAGGTAAATTGTTCGCATATACCGAAGGTACTTCGTATGGATGCGTGACTCCTTTTAGAATTTCTCCTTCTTTGTAAAAACGCTTCCAAAATCCTCCAAAATATCTAACTGCATTAAAATTCTGATCTATTGGGAAGAATCCCTTCCAATATTTATTATTGTAAATCATTAATGTATCTTTATCAAATGACCATTTATTTTCAGCCGGTGAGGATGAATCATCAGCAGCATTGAGTAATGTTTCCAGAGGAAAGACATTTTTTTCTTCATTAAACATCGTATCTAACCTTGAAACCGTACAATACATTGGTTGTTTAAGAGAACATTTATCTTCAGATGTCAAATATGGATAGATGATATGGTTGATAGTTAAACTTTATGCAAAATGGATTTGCTCCATAGAAGCCTTTTTAATCTCTAATTGGTGGCAATTAAAGATTATAGGACATATAATATTTATGAACAACAAATTTGAACGTAATTAAGATATCCAACTACCAAACTCTTGACCAAAGTTTATCGTGTTCACTCATAGAGGACAAGATTTGAACTTCATTGCTAAGCCACGCGGAAGGTGCACTAAGGTATCATATTTTGGTGCAAAATGTAATCCTTTTCTGGCACTAGTACCAATACCTATTTGTTCAATGAGTGGTAAAATATTATAACCGTTTCCTTTTTATGATAGTAATACAGTTAAGATGTAAATTTACATGGAATTTATACTAAAATGTAGGGTTCAAGACGCCGAAGGAAAGCCGCTTAATGGAATACAAGTTAGTGCTTATGATAAGGACTTTCCACTCCCTGAACACATGCTGGCATCAGCAAAGTCTGATGAAAAAGGCGAGGTGGAAATACGCTTCATAGACTCGAGATTCAGACATTTATTCACAAGGGAACCGCATATCTTTTTCGAAATCATGGATATTGATAAATCCTTTCAATTTGTAAGAGACAGTCTAGGAGACTATAGCAAGAAAATTAATAACAATGAGCTATTATGGAGAAGTGGCACAATAGGGAATATTGCTGATATTGATAATTACACGGTTACAGTTGTAAAAGAGCCTAAAGGAGTACCAGAGCAATATCAAGCGGTAGTAATTGGTTCAGGCTTTGGCGGAACTATTACATCATTAACATTGGCAAATTTCTTTAGCAAAAACAATTCATCTGGAAATAATAACGGATTGGAAATCAAAATACCTGCCTATAACGTCTATCCAGGACATAGTCAAACACAGAATATAGTGATCATTTCTGATAAAGCAGAGGATATAATAATATCAAATATAGGATTCGATCCTCAACCTCCGCAAGGATTAAGTTTAAAGATACACGATCCCTCAGATGTAGGCAAAAATATTCGTTATCCGTTGACAATCAAGTTATCTCCAAACGTTCAACAAACTATCCCTTTGACAGTAACACTTGAAGCTAGCCGGAAACCGGTGAGTTTAGACATTCACGTACGTATACCTATGACTAGAAATCAAACCCAAAAACCAAAACAAATTGATTCAAAAATAACATTGCATATCGGACCTGAACGTGTTTGTGTATTGGAGAGAGGACAATGGTGGATAAGCCATGAAATGCCTTCAAACAAGGACGGAACTACAGATGGAAATCCTACAATACGCCAATATTTGGAAGAGAATAATATTCCCTATAGTATTTGGGCCTATCCTGATAACTTAAAAGGCCTGTTAGCATTATTTGGCAATACAAGAGAAATTAATAGAATAAGAGGACTCTATGATTATAAGATTATGCAAAATGTTCACGCAGTTACTGCTAGTGGAGTAGGTGGAGGATCACTTGTCTACTTTAATATTACTGAGGGACCAGACGCAATAGTTTACCAAAAGTGGAGTACGCAGAGTAGCGATAAACCCCTAGATAAAAAATACACTTACAAAGATATCTATGGAGTTGATGCCATATCTTATGTTGATACTCCAGCCGATGTAGATAACATACAAAAGGGAATAGGTTATTTCGAGATAGCTTCGAATTTCATTGGAACAAATAATATTACAACCACGACTGGACCAGGAAAATTTAAACTTCCAAGATCACGAGCTTTTCAAGATGCAGCTCAAAGAATACAAAATGCTACAGATAGTATCTTAAACGAAGAAAAAATAGCTCCAGATGGAACTGCGATCCGCAATTTTGACGTGAACTTGTCAATAACAGACATTCCAAGTGGATTGTTTGCCCCTCAAAATGGAACGATACAACATCCTACAATATCCCAAGTAAATAAATTCTCTAGGCAGATTAATTCCTGTCAACGTCAAGGAAGATGTGGATTGGGCTGTATACCTGGTGCGAGACACACATTAAATAAACAACTCCATGGTGCTATAAGTGCTGGAAAGCCTCTAGATGTGTTTCCTCTATGCCAAGTAGATACTATAGAAGACACCGGCAATTCTGGATTCAAATACAGAATAAACTTCAAAGACTATAGAGACGATAACCGAGGAATCCCGAGAAAATTAGAAACAAACCTTGTAGTCCTTGCCGCAGGTACTTTAGGATCGACAGAAATTCTTTCAAGGTCCAAGAATCACAAAAAACTGCTGATCAGCGATACTCTAGGAACCCATTTTTCGACTAATGGAGATACATTCGGAGTGATTCATCCTACAAAGGAAAACGTAGATTCGAGCAGGGGCCCTATGCAAACATCCATAGCCAAATTCAAAAATAATAAAACTGGAGAATTCTATTTTTCCATTGAAGACCTTGGAATTCCCAAGATGTTTGGGGAGATCTTGCCAATGATATTCAAAGTCATGGCTTTTCAAAAAGAAGTGGGTAATTTTTTGCCCAACCAGAATTTAGGAAATATGATCACAAAGGTAGTAATGGACAGAATCAGAGATCAGAACACAAGAGACGATTTGTTAAAATTAGTACGGAGCTTCGATATTTCAATGTCTGGTATTGCAACTGATAGAATAGTGAGAATAATAAATGACATAAATGAATCATTCTTGGATGATAAAACACGAATACAATCGCCTGAAGAACGTACTCGAAATGTGATGATGCTTTTTGGAGTAGGAAGAGATAATCCAAATAGTCAACTGTTTCTTGACGACAATGATCAGATTAATCTGAATCAGAAGTATCACCTGGATAAAGACTCTCAACCTGTTGTTTATGATATAATCGATAGGATGCAAGATTTTGCCAAAGAAATCGGAAAAAATCGTGAAGATAGCCTATTCATCCCTTTTTGGAGTCAGGAAAATAAGGAAGACCAGATTCAAATTACTGCTCATCCGCTAGGAGGATGTCCTATGGGAAATGACGCATCCTCAGGCGTACTGGATAGTTTTGGAAATGTATTTGAAGGAAATTCTGGAGATAGAAAATACGAAGGATTATATGTTGTCGACGGTTCCACTATTCCAAGTTCGCTAGGTGTTAATCCATCATTAACTATCTCTGCTTTAGCATTTAGATCGGCGGAACATCTGGTAAGCGCTTTATCAGGAGGAAAAGACGCGAAGGAATTCTGGCCAAGATAGTAATAGTTCTTCTAACTCACTCCCAACATGATATAAAGTAAGAATATTTATGCTTTAAACTAGTTCTTTTCCATTATGAACGTGATGGAAATATCCCCAATCTGGTTCTCTCAATAGCAGAATAGATACGACGAAGAAATAAAAAAGATCAGAAGGTTTTCCATTGGACCGATAGTTCAGAGTTATGGGATTTGGAGAATTTGTTTGAAATCAAGCAACATTTACCAAGGTGGGATCCTCGAGTAAACCGCACCAATTGCCTAGTCTTAAACCTTTGAAATAACTATTCATGAATGATGTAAATGATTTTTTAGCAGATTTTGAAAAATATTTCTAGTTAAAGTAAACGCAACCAACACAAAGCAGGACGATCTATCATAGTTGGCAATATGTGATATAGCGTCATATTTGGTTGGAATATTAATTAGGGATAACTTATGAGTAATTTTTCGGCGCCGAAATAAATTGTTGACCCTTATTAGTTATTAAGGCATATGGTTAGATATGAAGATCTTATTTATTCCTGTGTAACCTCATTCCCCTTTTGTTGCTTGATAGATGGAAAAACAAACACAGTAATAAAGAACATACCCGTAGGCTGCTGGAATTGCTCGATGTGCCACGTGCCCTCTAAACACACAAAGTAGGTATTACTTATTGGGTGGCGTTAGGTTCGACAGTCATAAAGGAGGGCATTCCAGGGAAATTGTCTGCTTGATTAGTGTTATTTGTGGCTGTGATGCCTGATGGGTTCAATGCAGCTATCCAGTTCGTTGCAATAGCATTCTGTGCATCTGATAGGCTGATATTTCCAAGGCAAATTTGTTCACTGAGATGATTCTCCAATTTGTCTTTGACATAAAAGTTGTAGGTTCCATAGCCAGGCTGAGGCCAAAGGTTTTGTACAGATGTGGGGTCTCCACCAACTTCGAGCGTTATGAGGTGATCAAGTTCATAATTATGTGGAGAATCTCCTCCAAAGCCATATGATTGCATCAATTGCGTTTAAGGGGATTGGTGAAACTTACCGGTGGCCTTATCGTCTTTGTCCATCCATGCACTTGTTCGCAACACAATTTTTATATTATTGATTTTGAGATCCCTTCGCTTTTGTCTCAAATCCCAAATATTATTTATTTTAGCCAGCAACGAATCCCAAACACTCACAATATGAAATAAAAATGATTCAACCTAAAGAACTCTTTCTTTAAAAAATCGCATCCTGCTACCGTTCTATGCTTATTTTGAAGTTTTTTGCCAATCATGAACCACTACATCCATCGCTCCATCATCGATTAGCTTCTTAGTATATGCATCTCTAAAACCAAAGTATCCTCCATGATTATCACCTCTACTAACAGTTTTACAATCTGTTATTCCCAAATCTGGTTTACCATCGCCATCCTATCTGCTTCCCCTTTAACCCAAGCGCATTGTCATGTTCAACACTAGAATATATTCCAGACAATACTTTATCTTTAGCATTAAATAAATTGTAAAACTTCACTACTTCATCAACTGCTGCACCTAATAAATGAACGGAGTATACTTTGAAGTTTTTATTTGTCCAATCTTTGTTGTTATGCAAGCTGTCTAATGCACTAAGGGCAAACCTAGAACCAAGTGAGTGAGCAATAATTCTGACTTTTGAATGCGAAGTGGAGTTGGCACATTTATTCATAAAGTCAAAAAAGAAATTTGCAAGTTTCGGGTCATTTTCTTTAGCTATAAGATTTGCAACTGTCCAACCGGCATGATCTGGCTGAGCTCGAGTGTTTGAATCCCAACTAAACCCTACCACAGGCATATAGTAGCTATTATTATTTAATGACATCTTTGCTCTGTCAAATCTTTCTGTAGCCATTCTTTGGCTAACTCCCCATCCATGTAAGTTGGTTATCATGATTAGTAAGTTATAGTGATGATAACTCTATGCTTGATTAGTGGTTATGCCATGAGGCAGAGTTTTCTACGGCTCTATTTTAAATGACGCAGGTGGGGATTTCGTCAACTAGCCGCCGATTCTCAAAATGTTTACCCATTGCAAAAACCTGATATTAGTCCGCTGGCTCTAGAGTCATGTACAACATCAGATAGTCTGCTTCGAAATAGCATCCTGTATTTCTGGTGTGAGTATAGACAGGTTCCAACCAAAAATTGAGTAAGGCTTATTTTAAGACACAATGAATAAATGAGATTAACAGACTCATATTTTCCTTTTCTGCTTGATTAGAAGATCAATTTGTGAATGAAGCATATTTTTATGCTGCATAAAAATCTCGTAAATAATCCAGTTTTCCTGAACATCTCCTATAATTCCTGCCAAGGTATTCATTGCGATCCTTAATGCAACTATTGACTTATCGAATGAGCGTAGTAATTGAGGCAAAGACGTCTCATTGTTATCGGGATAACATTCATTGTCAAACTTTTTTGTTAGTTTCCGTACTTCTCTCAAAGACAATCTTCGCTGGGATACGAGTTGTCCAAGTTGGGATTGTTTAGTCTTGTCTTTAATGAAACAAAGCTCCTCTGCTGTACTGGTATCTATTTTGGAATTGATAATAGAATCAAGTAGGTCAGCAGGCAAATCGAGTAATTTTATACGTTTGGTGATATAGCTTACACTCCGACTGATTTTTTGTGCTAATTCTGATACACCTCCCCAGCCAAAATCAGAGACATAAGCTTTGAAAGCAGAGGCCTCATCTATAGGATTTAGACTTTTCCTTTGTAGATTTTCTATTATGGAAACCTCAAAGGCCTCCTTATCATTTAGTTCTACTATATGACAGGAAATTTTTCTCCATCCCAGGCTCCTACAGGCATGAAATCTTCTATTACCCGCAACAATTTCAAAAAATTCGCCAGTTGATCTGACTACGATTGGTTGCAATAATCCTTTTTGGTGTATCGAATTAGCAAGCTCGCATATTCTCTCCGATTGCGGACGCACGAGACGTGAAGACAACTTAATTTCGGAAACGAGTACATCATGTATTACCCCACGCAATAATCCTGAAGGTGACGTTAATTTGGACATTTAATCTCAATTTTACCAGAATCAGTAACTATAAATGAGTTACTGTCCTGAGAACTATAAAACTGATAATTTGAGAACTTTTTTAACAAATATTGGTAAGAAATGCATTCAGTTTTTAAGGACGCAGAAGCTATTTTTCTTATGAAAAATATGTGAGCGCAGGCAGAAGCTAGCTTGTCTATCGCAGAGAAAACACAAGGTGTTGACACAAGTAGTTAACAGAGAAAACTGAAGGTCACCAAATAAGATCCTAGCAATCTGACAATTTAGCATTGGTTGTTCTTGAAGATCAATCCTTTAGGGCAAAATACAGGTGTGCTGGTATTAGATCCTAGTATTAGAACCGCACTCTTAGTTGTTATTCCAATCATGACTTTTTGGAATATAAAAAGTGTGTCGAATGGCATTCTTGATCGATGAGAACTTTGCAACGTAACGTTCAATAGCAATGACAAAATTCACACCGATGCAATTAACAGACGAAAAATGGATATAGCTAGGATTATTCGTCACTGGTACATCAGTTCAAAATTACGGCCATTAATTGGTCCCATATCAATTAGACTAATTCAAAGCGAAGTGAAGAACGCGGACGTTAGCAGATTAGCAGACGTGTCAAGCTATGGTTTAAAGAAAGTGTTACATAAAAAACATTCTTACAGATAAAATAAATGTTATTATATTGTGATAAAGTTGAAAAATATTACGGCGCCGAAAAAGTATGTTTTCATAGTTTCAGTCTTTGCTTAAGAACCTGGAAGGGTAATAACTATATTCAATCAGATACCAATATGCTGACATTCTACGCGTTGTAAGTATATTTACTTGCATATGATGTTTTGAAGGAGAATAGCCAACAACGACGATGAATGGACACGCTGGTTACCATCGATGAAAAATTCTTTTCGACGAAGAGCAATAAAAGATACCTGCGCAGGTTGAATCAGAGAAATATTTAACCTTTGATTTGTCTTGAATTCGACACAAGACGTCAAGCATTTTTTATGTTATTAGCTTGTGGAAACATGGTGTCAGGACGTTTATATCAATTAATTATTTCTTCGTAACTTTATTTCTTTTGAACAACTGTTTTAACGATAATTCTTCTTTTTTTTCTGACTCTAACTTATTCTGATACCAAATTAAAAGACCAGCTGCTGTAAGTCTACCTACGATGCTCCAAAAAATTGTGGCTGCGTTTGGGAAATCGTGGAATATCCAACCTTGGTGTCCCCATACCCCATACAAACCTACTGGATTGTAGTAATATCTTATCCAATCTACAAGGCTACGGGTTTGACCCTGCAAATCCCACAATTGGGCTTTACTATTCATTAATAATCTTTCAGCCCCCCATATTGCAGAATCCATTACGGCAGTAGAAATTAGAAATCCTGCTAGGAATAGTTCCCACTTCCTCGGTTTAAAGAATAACAAAAATAAACCAGGGATAAAATGTCCAGCTACGTTCCAAGGTTGATATGACTGATTGCCGCCGAATATTTCTCCTATTGGTTTGCATGTAGCGAGATTAATTAGTACCTGTGTGATCAGCGGTCTGTCAAGTTTGGAATGTAGTGTACTTAGAATTCCATTGCTCGGATCTGCGTCCGGACAATAGCTGATAGAATCAAGAAGATCAAACCATACACCGTAAATTATGGCCACAGCAAGAATTATTCCAAGTCTTTTTTTAGTCCATGTTCCCTTACTAAACTTTAGAATATTTTCGGTTATGGGTCTTCGTCCGTATTCATGTAGATAAAGGTATTGATCACAACAATATTTGTTTCCAATCACCACTTTTTTGTAGCCATGTACTACTTGCCCATCAACAATTGGAATTTTTGTTGTTAGATGTGATTAAATTAAGCGGAGGCAAATCTCGATGGTGATACTCTTGATTTTATTTCAGTAATTACCTGCTGATCTTTAAACTGAAATAGCTTCATTTCTCTTCCCTCAAGCTCCACAAATGTGTTATGAACTTCGGCATCCTTAACCCAGGAACCAGTGTTTGCTAGCTTCAGATCATCAGTTACAAAGGGCCTATGAGTGTGACCGAAAATAAGTAACTCTCCTTCATTAACACTTGTATATGCTCTCTTCTCCACGTCGCCAAAGTATCCTTTCAGTCGTTCCTCAGGTGGTAGCAACAGATTTTCAACATAGCCATTATTTCCCTTGGTGTCATGGTAATCGATTATTCCTTCTAATTCCTTCCCAAGGTAATCTTTTGTTATTTCCAACATATGGTATATTGAAGATCTAGCGTGACCGGTTTCATCTGACATATTGTGACACATTGCTTCCATAATGATAGGATGTTGGGCAAGATCATACTCCCATCCATGTCTAAACTTGTATTTTATGCCGCTTGTGGAGGGAGATGTGGACAGCACAGAGGAGGGTGCAGATAATGAAGGATCAGGTATCTCTGAATAGAAATTGAAATGATAGGTAGGATCGACCAACTTTAGAAGATGATAGTCGTGATTCCCAGCAATGATGTACGTTTGGACATTTTTGGAATCCTTCAAATTCAAAAGCTGCTTTACAATATCCGAGAATGCAAGGAACAAGCCAGATGCATCCCTTCTCCACATGTCAATAAGGTCTCCTAGAAGTATTAATGCCTCGATATCATCTCTCTTATAGATATAATCCAGAAAATTTATGAAATCCTTGACGTTGGAGTTCTCATAGCCGAGATGCTGATCTGAGGTCACTATAATTTTAGCCATAAAATCAAACTGTTTAGAGGGCTCAAAGGTAATAAGAGTATTGATATGATCGCTCGGTAATACTCGTTAATACTAATTTCTAGATCCAGCGAAAACCGAGTTATATTATTTAAGTGAATGGAACACTGCATGAAAGTGTAAGAGTTGTCATAAACAAGAGTAAATACTTGACACGTTATACTATCGGAGTTATGCCAAGTAGACATATAATTCACGACAGCAAAATAGATAATTCAACGCTCATAAAGTGGAGCGATTGACGGAACATATAATATAGCTACTTTGAGGGTTGAGTAACGTACGAATGTCGTAGCTGATAACCCATGGATAATTCCATGTTAGCAGATTGATGCCTGACAAATGGTGAACGACTAGGAAACCATTCAACTCAAACTGACGTACTTTCGCTATTATTTGTTTAATCTATTCCGGCAAGACCCTTACAAATAAGGTACACCGCGGCGAAAAGCGGCAATTTTAAGTTGTTTTCTCTTATTCTAAAAGATTGACCATTAAGTTTGAAATTTATCTGTGTCGATACCTTCGTATTAACTTTCACATCATTATCTGCTAAAAGACAGGAGTCATTCAGGGGATCAAATGATTCTAAATCATTACACTTCATTTTGACTAATCCTCTCTTGCTATTTATCGTCCCAGGCATTCGGAATATCCTATGCACATCCATCGTTACCTGTGGATCTATTCTAACTCCTAGATTCTTAGCCAATCTATTTCTATTGTCATGCACAGACTGACATCGGCAATCCGTATAATTCTAGCAGCAGACCCAAGCTCTCGGCTCTGTCGAGCTCGCCCTTTAGGCAATAAATTCCAGCCAGATTAGCTAACGTATCTGCGTAATCAGAGTCATTGCTATCAATCTTGCGTCTGATCTTCAAGGCATTATTAAGTAGAGTTTCGGCCTGAGAGTAATTTCCTATCTTTCTATAAAGTAAGCCCATCAAATTGTAGACGTAAGCCAAATCTGGACTATTCTTTCCACTTGACTTTTTAATGATATCGTATAACTCGAAGTTTTGATAGCCCTATCGTATTCGAATTGTTGGATCTGTCAAAGAAGATCCTTGAATCTCGAACTAGTAATACCATCGTCCTTCATGTGCTTATCAAGGAGAGGAGGCAGAAATGCCTATTGTCTGTAATTGCTGTAACACTTTTTCCTTGTCATTAGTTACTACGATTACATATGGTTGAGGACTAACAACGGGCCTTTCAAAGACGTGCCCAAGCTCTGACTGACTTTTATTCTCGCGCGAAGTTACCATTGGATAATGCTCCTTCATTTTCTCGAATTGTAATGAAATTTCTCCCCAACTAATCGCCTCTCCAAGCTTTTCTTCTTTTGCTAAAGCAGTATAGAACGACTGTCGAGATGAAAAGTATAGAATTGTGCCCGAAATACAAGTAGAGATTCGGGGAAAGCACATGAAAGGAAAAATAACGGAACAAGACATAATAATCGTAAGAGACAAGTTTAAGAAAGGTAAAATTTTTAATCTCAAAAAAGTAATTAATAAAACGATGGGCGTTGAAGTAGGGCAGAGATAAACAAATAGTTACGAAAAAAACTTGAGAATAGAAATTATTCATTAGAAATAGTCCTTTATGCTATTATGCGTTTCTGGTCACGCCACACTTTATAGAATCTTATAAACCGTTGATTCTTCTATGCGCCAGCCTGCATCATAAAGAGACCCTTTGGAACCCAAAATATCCTAGTACAGGTTCTGCAGCCTTAAACGCCAGGAAATATTAACCTCTGCTAATGTAACAACTATGCTATTTATTGACAATACCATGATGATGCGACTCAGCATCATGTTCTGGAGTCGTAGCGAAACTAGGGTATAGAGTCATACCTCCATCAACAAAAAATGATGCACCGGTAACATAGCTTGCTTTATCTGAGGCTAAGAATTCGACTACATTTGCTACCTCCTCCGGACTTCCAATCCTTCCAATAGGTATTTGCTTTAGGACCTTTTCTAGCTCTGCTTTATTCTCTTTAAGCTCAAGATTCATCTCAGTTTGTATGGCACCTGGAGCCACCAAATTTACTCTTATATTGTTTTTGGCCAACTCTAACGCCATAGTTTTTGTCATCATTTCGACACCTGCCTTCGAGGTAGCATAAGGAAGGTAATGGGGCTTCGGTATTGTTTGATGAACAGATGATATGTTAATAATACAGCCCCCTTTTGGATACTGTTTTTCCATACGCTTCGCTACTTCCCTACTACATACAAATGGTGCTGTAAGGTCAACTCCTATTATCTTGTACCATTCTTCCGTGGTTGTCTCCTCAAATGGAACGTCACGTTGAATTCCAGCATTGTTTACTAATACATCGATCCTACCGAAGGCTCTGTCAGCTTCTTCAACTAATCCAACACAATCATTCTCCCTTGAGAGATCTGCTTCAATTGCTAGCGAGTCACAACCTTCATTCCTTATCTCATCGGCTACTTCCTGCACTTCATCCATTTTTGTACCGTTTATAACTATGCCGGAATATACCTTTGACTTTGCAAACGCCAAGGCAATGGCTCTCCCTATGCCTTTACTGGATCCCGTTACGATTGCGATCTTCATTTTGCTTCCCGCAATATTATTGTTATCTTTGTTTGACAATATCCCTTGTTTTTCCGTCATATCAAAATGTAAATGTTATTCTTCCTTTAGAGATTCCATCATTAGGTTCTTATACACCGTAGGAGCTAACTATTTTATTGTTAGGATAACTATTTTACATGAGACACAAGACATTATCTTAATGGATTACAACCATCCATCATATGACTTATCTCGCTTATCAGCTGCTTGCTTTAGCAGCTCATAGTTTATCCGTCGCCAACGGTTAGTCACATTAAGGGCCACATAGTAAATATGCAACTGGTGATATTCGTATTGATTAGAGATGAATGGTAAAGATTTAGGCAATATCAATTTAGAAAATTACTCAATTGTAGTAATGCCTGACTTTTTTATAGATCGCATCGTAAGGCTGCATTCAATCAATGAATTATTTCGAATTATTTCTGAAAAGGAAAAATTAGGAGGAGGAAGTATTCGGGATCTTTCCATTTCCGATGTAGAAGGTGGAAATGCCGTGAATATCGCTTACTGTCTGGCAAAGCTGGGTGTAAAAGTGATTCTGTTTACTGTTGCTAATGATACCGGTTCAAATGTATTAAAAGAACTGTTCTCGAAATTTGGCGATAGAGTAGAACTTAGAATCTCGAATGGAAAACATGGCCATACTGTGGCAATGGAATTTGAAAACGCTCTTCATTCAAAAGTAAATATAATGCTAAACGATGTTGGAGATGTTGCCAATTTCGGATCAAGTCGTATCGATGACAACGACACGAGAAAAATATTGCAGAATGCCGATGGAGTGATGGTAGTCAATTGGGGAAGTAACTTAAAAGGCACCGAGCTTATAGAATATGCTTTTGAAAACTCACCGCAGGCTATTCATTTTATTGATCCGGCAGACATAGAAAGTAGAAAGAACGAGTTTAAAGATGATTTGCCAAAATTTTCCAGGATGACAAATATACTTAGTATAAATGAAAACGAATGTAACTCGATATTAACTGCTTTGGAATTGAAATCTCCTAAATTATCCACCACACGCAAGAATCATCATTATGATTCTAATGCCAGAATTGATCATGGTGAAGATATTTGTCGACTAAAAGAATCTGCAAGGATACTCGCTAACAAAATCAAAATTAATACAATCGTGCACGTCAAAAAAGGTGCAGTCTGGTCTGATGGTAAAACATCGATATTTGCGCAATCTTTTGAAGTGAATGATCCTCGTACACTGACAGGCGCAGGAGACGCCTGGAATTCTGCAAATATTGTTAGCAATATCATCGGTCTTAAAGTAGAAGAACAATTAATAATTTCTAATGCATATGCATCATTATATGTTGCAAATCCATATTCTGAACCCCCAACACTGCAAGAGACTATGGATCTCTTAAATAAGAAGAATGCTATTTAATGTTTGATTTGCATCTATTGCAAATGATAACTAAACTAACTATATATGTGACAGAAAGAAGCGACGGCTGAATATCTCATCGTCATTGTTGTTGAGGTGGTATAGAAAAAATTGCGCGCCCGCGGATTCGGTCTTTAGGAATATGTAGAAATGTGGTTGGTGAGAGTCGATGTTTTTATGCCAATTATTACATGATTTTCTTCTATAGAAACGTCAAGCAGCCAGCCGATACTCCATCTATTAATAACAGCTGCTGTGGTCCTCCTGTATTCATGTAGAATAGAATGGCATGACTGTCGTACGGCTTCTGCCGCTACAATGTCTAGTGATGACGTTCCGCAGACTTTAGATTTAGCACACTCGTTGTGAATTTTATAATAAAGGAAACAATATCAGCAGTAATAAAACCCACAGAAAAGCTGACTACAGCACTTGTGAAATTATTAGGAGTTCCTGATACCGAAAGTATAAACCACACAGCAATTGCAAGAAATGGCGCTAGTACAATATCTGAAAATTCTGCAATGGTTTGACGTAAAAAAAATTTACTATCATATTTGTTCTTTTCCTCATCCTGGCTAGGGTGAGTGAGTGCTTTGTAAAGATATCTTAAATAGCCTCCTGCTACTCCTAATACGAGAACATACAATGGAATTTGGATTCCATCGCTATATTTGTTGAGAGAAGTGCCGCCGAGATTTATCATCCATACCGTTTCAGGTTTATTTTTTTCATCAACAAAATTTTTAATAATTAAACCTACTGGCGAATTTGCTCCTATTTCTAAATCACTAAAAATGAATGCTAAAATAGGCGAAAGTGCTATACCGGACAGACAAATAAATCGAATAACCTCACCCTGCTCAAAAATAGTAGTATTAGTATTAGTAGTATTAGTAGTAGTAGTATTATGAGTTTTTCCTTTGCTTGCAATAAGTAATATCCAGAACATCAAAAATCCAAAAAACAACACTTCAAACAACACGAAAGTATACTGAGTTGTTAACGGATTTTCGGTCTCAAACAAAGTCCACGCAAGCGGTTTACTGTCCTTTAACCCAGCAGTAATATTATATTTCCCTTCTCCGTTAGTGTTTCTAAAATCCATTTGAAAGTGACCTTTAGCATATATTGATGTTTTGTAGATTATTTGAGGTCTATTTTTGACATTATCATCATTACGTAGTATTTGTATTGATAGCGTCGTATTTGTCGGTTTTCCCGTGTCATTCGTAACATTACCAGAAATTGAGACGAGTTGCCCTGTTGGATATTTTATCCTGTCGGTCTTGATAGATATGAACGATTCTGATTTGGTTGCCCCGGAAGGAGATTGCCCAAAAACAGGATATAAAAAAATAATAATAATTAGAGGCAGCGCAAAGATAAGTATTATAGCGTAAAGCATAATTACAGGGGAACCGTGGCCTAATTCAACTATTTGATATAGCATTACCAAGGATAGAACCATAAAATTAAGTCTAAAAAACTCCTTTTAAGAATATTCGAATGAATACAATAGTAGAAATCAGAGATGTACTCTGCTCGACAAATATCGAATAACTTCACCTCTAGTCAACCTAACATTTCTAGCGAATAATATTTTTGGCGCGCCTGTAGCACCACACAGGCGGTCGTGGACGGGTGTTATGTATTTCCGCAACCTCTCGCTCCTGATAAACATGAAGTGCACTTTAGTGCACCTACTAACCCGACTAGATGTACTTCAAACTACTCAGTTGAGGTAACGGATCATCCCACGGTGCAATGAATTTTTGGATGGGCTGATGTGTAGACAAACCGAGGGGAATTAGTCAAATTGAGGTTTTTGCTGCATGCCGGAATGGGTTACCGGGCCACAAAATCATGTCAAATTTGTGTCAAATCCGACCCGGTCCATTCCACTTCTTGAGCTGTTGTGCCTTCTGGTTGCGAAGTTAAAGTCAGATCTGTTTCTCCGCTTTATAGAAATAAGCTCTTATTACTTTACTAAATACGATCAAGGTTGCTCCATCATTTGTTTAATTACACCTGATAATCATGATGTCAGCTTAAATTGCTACCTCAGCAAGACCTTTACAAACAAGATACACAGCGGCGAAAAGGGGTAATTCAAAGTTGTTTTCTTTTATTCTAAAAGATTGACCTTTAAGTTTGAAATCTATCCGTGACGATACCTTCGTATTAACTTTCACTTCGCTATCTCCTAAAAGACAGGAATCATTCAGCGGATCAAATGATTCGAAATCATTGCATCTCATCTTGATTAATCCACTCTTACTATTTATCGTACCTGGCATTCGGAATATCCTATGCACATCCATCGTTACCTGGGGATCTATTGTAACCCCTAAGGTGTTAGCCATCTTCCCAAGTTCGGCTTTAAAACCTTCGTATCCACCATTACGCTGAACGACGTTACTTAATTTAATTACAGACGCTTGATCAATGCCTATCCTGTCTGCTATTAGTTTCCGCCATCCATAGGAAATTCCGCTCTTTGGAAATTTAATCAGGAAATCACTGCCAGAGCTACCGCTGCCTTTGCGGACACCAATGCTCTCTGTCTTTAAATTCGTTCCTGTTAGATAACTTACTATATCCGACCTGGCTTCAGAATTAAGAGGATTAAACGAATTATCTGACACGACAATATGGAAGCCGTTGTTTCCTGAAAAATAAACAGATACAGTTTTTTCTTCAATACCGAAATCGTCTAATAATAAAGCAACCAGACGTTTTACTTCTTTTTTTAAAGCAGACATACACTTGTTGCAGGGGATGGAGGTCTGGTTCATTGGCGCGCTGTGGCAGGATTTACATACATCAGACTTGGCATCAGAAACATCGTAACATTTTGCGCAGATGAAGTATGAATGACCGGGCTCACATGGAAGGTGCAGGTCCTTTGCATCAATGTCAAAAATCAGATCTGCTCCTAACCATTCTTTTTCCTGCATAGGATAAGTTGGGAATCTGTAAGATGCGTTGGAGCAATAAACGTCTGCCGGAATATCCCGAATTAAAGTAGCCAGGATATCGCCCTTATTTTTAAATGATAAATGTCGGATCATTCCTGATCCAAATGGCATGTATCCAAATTCACGTTGTTCTAGATGTTCAGGAATTTCAAGAAGCTTACTATAGTTGAAATAATATTCTCTAAAGGCGCTTTTAAGAAGAGCAGCGCTTTTCTCCATTGATTTATTTCCGCTCATCAATTCTGACTGTAATGGCTACGGCGACGAGGATTGTCTCTTGATCATCGTAGGTCTTCCGAATTGAATTGGGTTTGTTATCCCGTTACACTCTTCCGTTGCAAAGCAAAGATTTTGATTTAATAATTTCTGGCAAGAAGGAACCGAATATTTTGTGCCGCTTCCCCTGAGTCCCGCAAGATGTTCTATCTGGTATTTTGTAACTTTTTCATTATAGTCAGGGGCATTATGAAATAGCATAATTATCTCCTCGATACTTTTTCCAATCGCAAGCATATAAGTTGCGAGCATCAGTCTAGCAGAATGCGGAAGATTTTCGCCTTTGTTCATTACCTCTAATGCGTGCTTGACGCAGGGAGGATAGTCTCGGACGCCGTATCTTCTATATTGGTGATGCGGTGCAAATTTTATGCTCAGTTCATCAACTTTGGTTTTAATTGCCTCAGGTAGAGTTGACAGGGTCATGGATTTTACCTTGTTGTAAATCAACTCACTAAGTTCGCTTCTAATGAGTCTCACAGTCTCATCGGCATCTAGATACACAAATCCCTTATGCACAAGTCTATTGATTAATTTCCAATCCTGTTCGTGGAAATGAGAAGCCCGCATTAAATAGTCTGTAATCTTAACTTTAAACAGCCGATTGTCATTTTCACTGATGTCAACATTCACTTTGAATAACTCTTTGAATATTGTCGACAGAAGAAGACGCTTTTTTTGTTCACTTTTCTCTCTCAATAGGTCCTCAGTTAGGAATTTCTCTGCTCTCATTGCTTCAAAAAGGGCATGTTTCTTCAATATTGGCTCCGTCCCAATCGATTTCACCATGATAAGCGTCACCAAAAATGTAAGTATTTCAATTTCGTATTTGTCTAACTTTTCGTCGGGAAGACCCTTCGCTATTTCCCTCTCTAACCTCTCCGCAGCTCTATCTATAATGTGATTCATCTCAGGTCTGTTAAATTCTTGAAAATCAAAATGGGTCTCTCTAACATAATCAGACGCATCATTCAGAAACGGATACTTTGCGAGATCGCCAGTTCCGATTTTAATCGACAATATTTGATGACATCCAAAGTAATGGGGTTACTAGCATAAAAATTACATGCATATCACAGAATTTTTATATCATACGGATTTGGCTCAAGTTCATATCAAAGAAAATGAGTATTCGAGTGGGCTTTCATGTCTCTATTGCTGGGGGAATTTCAAATTCAGTTGACAATGCATTAAGGATAGGATGCAGTACATTTCAAATATTTACCAGAAATCCTAGAGGTTGGGCTGCTAAACCACTAGTAGACGAGGATGTAATGAATTTCCGAGCAAAATTGGCCAAAAGTCCAATCTCGCCAGAAGCAGTGATCGCGCATATGCCATATCTTCCTAATTTGGCAGCACCGGATGGGGAGCTGTACAAGAAATCGGTTGATACTCTTGCGGGTGAAGTTCAGAGATGCAATGCCCTGGGTATACCGTATCTGGTGATTCACCTTGGAAGCCACGTTGGCAAGGGAACTAAAGCGGGGATAAGCCAGCTGGTGAAGGCATGTAATTATGCTCTTGACAACTACGGGAAAGATACTTCATCTCACGCAAATCACTCGAAACAAACAAAGACCAAGAAGAAAAATCCACCAGTTCGAATCCTGCTCGAAAATATGGCAGGTCAAAAAAATAGCATAGGTAGTAATTTTGAAGAAATTAGGCTTTTACTCGATGGGCTAAAGGCAAAGGGATCGTTTGGAGTATGTTTAGATACTTGCCACGTGTTTGCTTCGGGAATCGATTTGCGAAAAGAAAAAGATGTCCAGAAAATGTTAGATCAGTTTGATTCAACTGTTGGCTTGAAGGAATTAAAGGCATTACATCTTAACGATTCTAAAGGCGATTTAAATTCTAAAATTGATCGTCACGAACACATTGGCCTAGGGAAGATAGGAAAGGCAGGATTCGCTGCATTATTACAGCATAAATCACTTAGAAATTTACCCATGATAATGGAAACGCCGGTTGATAAGCAAAGGAGTGAGGCTGACAATTTAAAGGCGGTACTGGATCTGCTGCGCTTGGGCAGTTAGCGATAATTAGACAAATCAATACGGCTGCGGTAGCCTCTCTCCTTTTCTATAAGCGGTTCTACCTGCTTCTTCCCAAAAGCCGAGTTGGAAGGCCTCGGTACCTAACTTACCTAGATCAGGCTTAGGCTCAACCTTCTTTTCGAAAGAGGGAAATGCTGTCGGAGCATAATAACCTGCTTGTCGACCTGTAACATAGTCTATATAGCGAAGATAAGGTCCATGTCCATGAATCTTGCTTATATGCCGCTTTACGGAATACTTGCGAGAGGAAAACATTCCACAGACGACACATGCCCAGTTTGGCTTCGATGCCATAATTCCTTCTTCTATAAGATTACGATGTAATAATGATTATTTAAAGTTTACTAGAAGATATGTAAACTAATTAGCAGACTGAGTGGCGCAGCGTCGCGCAGCGCAACTCTGTGCAGCGAAGCCGTGATTGCAACTGCTGATAGATCTGTCGCCATCGTAGTGCGGATCGTCATGATTTCTTACTCGAAGAGGTCCGGATCAGACAACAAATTTAAAGCCTACTGTAGTCGAGGTTCTTAGGTAAAATAGGGACCAAGGAGAAGAGCCAAGAGGAGATGAGCAACTACGAACTGATTATGAAACTTGCGCTGGAGAGAGGGTTTTACTTTCCAAGCTGTGAGATTTATGGTGACGCTCCAGCAGGCTTTTGGGAATATGGTCCCAGGGGAGTTAGCATGAAAAATAAATTCATTGAGCTTTGGAGAAGAGAGCTCGTCAGACGTGATGGCATGCTGGAAATTGACGGTTCTCAAATAATGAGCAAAAGTGTTTTCATAGCTTCAGGACATATTGGCAATTTTACCGATCCTATCATAAAATGCACAAAGTGCAATTCTACATTTAGAGCCGACAGATATATCAGCGAAAAAACAGGCCAGAACGTACCAGAACGAATGGCTGATGAGGAGATAGACGTACTTATCAAGAAATATCGATTGAAATGTCAGAATTGTAAGGGGGATTTTGGAAACGTGAGCAGATTCAACATGATGTTTAGAGTAGGAATAAGCCCAGCGGCAGAGGAAGCATATCTCAGACCAGAGACCTGCCAGACAATATTTGTAGATTTTGCTCGAGTTTTCAAAACGATGCGTGGGAAGCTTCCATTGGGTATCGCTCAGATTGGCAAGAGCTTCAGAAATGAAATATCACCGAGGCAGAGTCTGTTAAGGCTTCGTGAGTTCTATCAAGCGGAGATTGAGGTATTTTGTAATCCCAACAAATTGAATGATTTGCCGAGATTTGAGGAGGTCAAAAATACAGTTCTAAATATATCTGATGAGAGTACAGCGGTAAATCAAATTACTGCTGAAGAAGCTATTCAAAAAGGAATATTGCCAAACAAATTAGTAGCATACTATCTTGCTCTCCTAAACAAATTCTACTCAAAAACCGGGATAGACATGAAGCGAACGCGTTTCAGACGGTTGTCCGACGAGGACAAAGCTTTCTACGCATCGATTGCATTCGATTTTGAAATCGAGACAAGTATAGGATGGCTGGAACTTGTGGCATGCAATTATAGGTCTGATTACGATCTGAAAGGGCATTCTGCTACAAGCAACCAAAATCTTGAGGTAATCGATCCGTCTGACCAGACAAAGGTGTTACCTCACATTTTTGAGCTTTCGATGGGAATTGATCGAAGCCTCTACAGTATCTTGGAACATTGTTACTTTCTCGATTTTGAACATGATAGAACTGTTTTAAAACTCAAACCTTATCTAGCTCCTCTGTCAATAGGAGTGCTTCCGTTGATGAACAAAGATGGATTGGCTGAGAAAGCGGAGAGTATTTATGCAGAACTTAAACAAGACTTTGACACTTTTTTGGACGAGTCTGGATCGATTGGCAGAAGGTACAGGAGGCTCGAAGAAATTGGCACTCCTTTTGCAATTACAATTGATAAGACAACAATGCAGGATAATACTGTTACTATTAGAGATAGGGATTCAATGCAACAGAAAAGGATCGAGGTCTCCGAGCTAAATAATTTTTTTCACAACGCCCTGAAGGACTCAAATTAGACAGTCGAGTGATTGCCAATAGAATGGCAATATCCGTTATCGATAATTGGTGTAAAAGCAGCTGAGGAGAAAATCCCTTTCAAAAGTGAAGCTAATTTAATTTTATTAGTATTCTCCCTAGGACATCGGTATTATAGCTATTATTATGCGCGCAACCAGTTGGACTAGACCCACGGCAATGCGTGACTTTTTACACCCTTCATGAGATTTAGCAAATTATTTAAAACATAAGTAATCATTATAACATACAGGATATTGAGCGAAAACAGGAAAGCCAGAAAGATTCAGGAGAAAAAAACTGTTCTAAATGAAGATGATATCTTACCAAGTGAGAAGTGGCTTGTACGATTTAGGAACCCTAACTCAAGCAAAAGCCAACAAGGTTCGGTATTTGTCAGACAATTTCGTGCACCTGGCTTTTATGAAGCGTACGATACAGTTATGACCTATGCAGAGAAATCCAATCTTGAAATTATGTGGTTCAAAGAAAAAAGGAATTGTGGAGATGAATACGTCAACAGTAATTTCCTGGAATTAGAGTCATTTTGTACTTATTGTAATAAAAAATTCAATCATCTAGATCCAGTGCCATGCCCAAATGAAAATTGTACTGCAGAATTCTGTTCTAAAGAGTGTGTAGAAAACCATCATGGTATGCGACATCTGCGCACCTAATTAAACAGCGATCACAGCTTCAGTCGAAACAATTAGACCATTACATTGCATTTTGTGTTTCTTCACATAACACCGGCACATGAATAATACATGTCACTCTTTACTATCTTTGACTAGATCCAACGTTACCATCCGTATCCTGTCAGAATCACCTCTGAATTGAGTTAGGCATCGAGTTGAGTACTCTGCAGGAGGTCCCTCCATGCAAGCTTTGATCGTAAATCCTACAGATTGAAAAATTTGTGAAAGCCACTGGACCCAGGTATTGTATGCTTCATCTGAAACGGGTTCAAGAAGATCATCAGTTATTTCGGTAACAAGTCGGAGTAATCCTCCAGTTTTTAATTTTAGATACACGATTTCGTAAAATGCTTGCCAACTATCCTGATTTGGACTGTCAATATATGCAGGATCGGGTAGCACATCGAGGATCTGATCAATCGAGCCATCCGGAAACATGGGTAGAATCTCTTCAAAAGATGCATTCAATAGAATTACGTTTTTGTCAGCTTTCATACGTGATTCTGCAATTTCAAACTGCTTCCTATCAAGCTCAATCCCAATATACATGACTTTAGTAGTGTTCGTATCTAATTTGATATCATGACCCTTTTCTACTAGTTTTTTTAGGAGTCGACCATCGTCCATTCCAAATTCAATTATCACTTTTGAGGGACTTTTTAAAGCAAAGCTTAACCTCATTAATTTGTCAGAAGACATACCTATGTCAGTCGATGGTGTATACTGTGTGTGTTCCTGATTATGAAGCTTTGAGTAGCTCTCCTTCAAGGAGCTGCTGAACCAACTGTACTACTTCTTGCTCAACCTGCTCCCTTGGCAAAGCGAGCTTGCCTGCAAATTGATCTGTGAGCTGGTTGATCGTCTTTGTGCCGTCACAAGTCTCCCAGAAATCTACTATTGCTTGATTTACCATAAATCCTTGTTCTTTATCATTCAGTAGTGCTAGTGAGCCATCTTCTTGCTTAGTTAGTCTGCCTTTCTTCAGAGGTTGATATTTTTCATAGTCTACTTGGAATCGTAGTTTCGGCTTACCAAACCCCATTTTCTCGCGCGCAACCGGGTCCATTTTTTCGATGCTCCAAGGAGGATCCCAAACTATCTGCACATCGATGTTACCTATGCCACTAATCTTTCCCACATATCTTTTCACGTCACCGACAAGAGTATCATGAAGCGGACAACCACGTGTTGTCATAGTCATCTTAATATCGACATTATTGTTTTCAGGTTTAACCTGTACCCCGTATACCAGTCCGAGCTCTACTATGTTCACAGGAATCTCGGGATCCATGCATTTTCGGAGCGCAGAATATACTTCATCCTCAGTAATTTGCTGTGCTGACATACAAGACGGCTTGGACACTTAAGCGATAAATACTTTCCGTACTTTCTTTACTGTGTATACATGCATACACTTTTAACCGAGCAGGATCTTGAGATTTTTTTCAAAAGGTGGTTCTAAAACTCCTTTTTCTGTAATAATACCCGAGATCATTTCGGGAGGAGTTAGATCGAATGCGGGGTTAAATACTCGGACACCTGGAGGCACAATTCTAATCCCAGCTATTTTGGTTACCTCTTCGATAGGGCGTTCTTCAATAATGATGTCGTTAGGGTTACTTTCGAAATCAAATGTAGAGAGAGGAGCCGCCACGTAAAAGGGTATTTTATGTTGATTTGCAATCAAGGCCACCTGGTATGTTCCTATCTTGTTGAAAACATGTCCCGTGCGTAAAACTCTGTCTGCACCAACTATAACACGCTTTATCATCTGACGAGACATTACATGTCCTACCGCTGTGTCAGGAATTAGACTGACATCTATCCCGTCATGTTGCAGCTCAAATGCAGTCAATCTTGAACCTTGCATAACAGGGCGGGTTTCAGTAGCTACAACACTTATGTGCTTGCCAGCTTCGTCAGCCGCGCGTATGACTCCCAAAGCCGTCCCATAGCCGACTGTTGCAAGCGAACCGGCGTTGCAGTGCGTCAAAATTACGTCGCCATCTTGTATCAAAGCAGCGCCGTTGATGCCCATCTGTTTGTTAACCTGAATATCTTCTTCTGACATTTTCAATGCTTCTTCAAGAGTCGCCTTCTTAATATCGGCGACCTCCTTTTGTTCCCTTGCTTTTTTCATGACCCGTTCGAGGGCCCAGAAGAGGTTAATGGCTGTCGGGCGAGTGGATCTCAAGACTTCTTGGGCCGTACTGAGTTGTTTAATTAGTTCATCCGGAATTTTTGAGTTACTCTGAATTGCAGCGAGTGCAAGCCCGAAAGCAGCTGTCACTCCTATTGCAGGAGCTCCCCTTACTATCATATTTTTTATGGCACTAGCAACTTGGTTGTAGTTATCAAATTTCACGTATTCTAACCTATTTGGTAATTTAGTCTGATCAATCAAGACTACCGATCCATCTTCCCAGGCGACTGTCCGCAAAAAAACCGCGCCATCTTCTTTGGTTTCGCCGCCTGTGTGAACCATTTATCCAGAGTTCATTAGGCGAGTTATTATAAATCTAACCTATCCTGTTAGAAGAAGGATTTACTCTGATCAATATACGAATCGCGTTGATTCTATGTCGGTAGATACATAGTCCTCCCAGACAAGAAAGCACCATTAGAAGACTTTAATCTGACTTTTCCAATTCCTTTAGAAGGTAGGTCAATAATTGTAATTGCCGCCTATACCGATAGTAGCATAAGTAGTATGGTCAAAAATTGTCTTATCCAGAATACCACGTCCATCATAAATCGGTACCCTTCCAGTCAGGTCAGGCGTCAATGCGCGGTACTCGGAATGATCTGCCACTATCATTATCAGATCTGTACCTTTAACAGCACCGGTGAGATCCGAGGATAATATGACGTTTTGATGTGTATGCAATACTGGGTCGCTTTTTACCAACGGGTCGTGAACACGTATCTCTTTTACCCCCATGTTCTGAAATTCCTTGACGACCTCATAGGTCGGAGATAAACGAGTATCTGAAACTCCTCCTCTAAACGCTAGGCCGAGTAGAGTCACTGTAATCCCATCCAATGAAGTAACTTCACTTTTTCTCTTGCCATCTAGCAATTTTATTGCCTCACGTACACAGTAAGCAGGCATAGCATCGTTCACGGATCTTCCTAATTTCGTGATATCACAATTGACTTTCACCTGATCTGCAGCATGAAGTATAAACTGTGGATAAACAGGTATACAAGCTCCTCCTACACCCACCCCAGGACTATGGAGATGACAGAACGGTTGAGAATTTGCTGCGTCTCTTGATTCCCAAAAGTTAACCCCGACCTTTTCGCAGAACCTTGCCAGTTCATTTGCAAGGGCGATGTTGACATCGCGATACACACCTTCCAACAGCTTTTCAGTCTCAGCTGTCTTGATGTTACTAACTGAGAGAACCCCCTTTTTGAAAATAAGAGAATAAATAATTCTTCCTATTTCTAGGCTTTTTGTGCCTGCCCCGGATAACACGGCAGGGTATCTTTGTTCGATGTCTAGTATCGCACGACCTTCATAGATTCTTTCAGGATTATAAAGCAAATAAAAATCGTTTTCAACCTCTAGCCCACTTTCTTTTTCAAGCATTGGCAACACAACCTCTTCGGTAGTCCCCGGCGGCACACTGGGATTAAGAGCAACTACATCGCCTTTTTTTAGCCCCCTTCCTATTGCCGATGACACTTCCTTCACAGCTGAAAGGTCAGGAGACCGATTATTATTTGAAAGTAGAACCGGAACACAAATCATTTTAAAATATGAATCATGTGAAGCTTTTACCGGATCTTTGCATAATTCGAAACGCTCCGTCACTAATCCGTTTGCGAAGGCATCGTTGACCCCGGGCTCTGGAATATGCGACTCACCCTTGCTTGCCCTCTCCAATACGGCGGGGGATTTATCTACACCTATCACATGGGCTCCGGCTCGAAGCCACACCGATGCCATTGGCGAGCCAACGTGCCCCAAACCATAAATTGCAATTTTATACTCGCCAGACTTTATTTTCTTAGAAACTTCCGATCCCGAAAAATCAATGGCAGAAGATGGTCGAGCAGGATAAGTGAAATGTGCTGAATTTTCTGGTGTCATATGCTTCTTATCAGTGCTAACCATGTCGACACTTTAGTCGGAATGACATATTATTGTATGTTCTGCTAATACCTAGCCTCCATATTTTATTGAGATTTCATGGCGATTGCGGTACGCCTGAGGTAAGCACTATATATTAGGAGGATGTTAGTCTCTCAAAGATTGACGAAGTGTATCGCTTTTCATTCTTACAAAGGTGGGACAGGCAAAACAACTCTTGCCGCTAATTTTGCTGCTTTATTGGCGAAGAAGGGATACCGTGCCTTTCTGTTGGACCTTGATGTTTATGCACCGAGTCTTCAGTCATATTTTGATACGGAACCTAAGAAATGGATTAACGACTTTCTATACGATAATGCTGAACTTAAAGAAGTAGTACTGGATTTCACTCCAGTAATTGACAGAATTGGAGGGAGTAGTACAAGTAGTAACGTGGAGACTAAACGCAAAGCGAAGAGCGGTCAACTCTGGGTTGGCTTTTGCAATGCAAAAAAAGAAGAAATTTACAAATTGGAAGGAGGGTCGCCAGCAACAAGTAAGCAGGATACCTCAAAAATCCATCTGCTTAGGAGATTTATACTGCTAAGGGAACTGCTCATATCTGAGTATCACGCAGACTATGTCATAATCGATACCAGTCCGGGTATAAGGTATTGGTCCATAAATGCCCTTGCCGTTGCGGACACACTTCTCCTGACCCTTAAAATGGGTGATCTCGACATTGCCGGAACAAGAAAACTCGCTGAAGAAATTTATGGTTCATTTACAAAATTCGGAACCAAGTCCTACCTTTTGTGGAATAGAGTAGCCGGATACTGTATCCCGCATAGTATTCAAGATGAAAGGAATTTGTACCCGACAGCTAACCCAAGCCCAACGACAACGACAACGCCAACCACAACGACATCTAATTTGCCGACAGGACCAAGAACGCCCACGAATCTCGATCACCCTGTTTCAAAGTCTCAATCGTCGCTTCTGATGGAGAGGCAGCAAGCGACTGAAACAGATATGAAGAAATATCTATCGGATGAAACTGGTATGGAGGTAATCTCGGCTATTCCGTGCTATTGTGATATCCAGTTCAGCAGAAAAGAATATCTAACAGTCCTTGAACATCCAGAGCATCCTTTTACAAAGCAGTTTGAGGGATTAATTAAGGCAGTTGAAGCGATTTAAGGTTATTAATCAATATGCAAAAGCAGTTTAGGGCATGCGTGATGAGATCGTCAGGATATAATGTTATTTGAACGAATTAGCCGTAATTTTCAATTAAGGTTTAAAAATAGATCATCTGCCGCGAATATTCTTGCAGACGCCACAAAGTCTTCTTTAAAGAAAGAACCAAAAGAGCATATTCTAGTTTTAGGCATACCCCGTGGTGGTGTAGTTAGTGCAGATATTTTTGCAAGTAAGTTGTCTATTCCCAATTTTGATATAGTTATACCGAGAAAACTTACTGACCTGTACAACAAAGAACTAGCCATAGGGGCAATTATGGAGGATGGTACTATGTACCTCGATCAAAAGCGGATATCCGATTCATTGATCTCTTCAGAATATATCGAAAAAGAAAAATTGGAACAAATTGAGGAAATAAAGAGAAGAACAGCGTTATACCGTGGTCACTTAAGGCATAATTATACGGGACCTGGGGCGACTACAATTTTGGTTGACGATGGTGCCGCGACTGGTGCTACTATTATTGCAGCCGCTAGATGGATAAGAAAACGGTACGAACCCAGACATTTTGTCATTGCTCTACCGGTCGCCCCGAAATCGACTGTTAGGTTGTTAGGACGAGAATGTGACTCGGTTGAAGCTGTTATAACCCCCAGCAATTTTCACTCTGTTGGGCAATACTATGAGGATTTCAATCCGGTGACTGATGAGCAGGTCATAGATATAATGAGGAAAAGAGACATGTCATCTCAATAAAATTATTATTTGATCTAATAAGATACAATAAACAAACGAACTCAAATTTCAGGGTTAACGAGTTAATTGACTCTAATTGCTGTTAATGTTCAAAATCAACTGAAAAACAATTAGATGTATTTAGTGGATGGGCACAGCAGGGGAAGCCAGCTAAACTTATAATAATGGTAATAATTTATTCGTTTTTTCAATATTTCTGATTTAGCTTTTCATCTCTTTTTTTACACTTGAGAATATATTATTGAGCACAGTTACGTAATTTGAGATCAATTCGCCAGATTCCATATCATCCCGATGCTTTTCAAGATCATTTCCAAATGCCATCGTCAAGGATTTGGGGAGTTTGAGGTGTTCATTCATGTAGATTAAAAGTGAGAAATACATCAGTTGCATCATCTCGTCGTTATTATCCTCTTTCAGATTCATGCTAGAAATAACATTGGAGACGATTATTGCAAACGGAGAAGAAAAAACTGCTTTATTGCTTTGTTTATCGTTGACATCATTGAACTTAATTGCTTCCATATACAGCAAGTCTTCGATTGCAGATGCCATCTTTTGAATATTGGTATCCTTCTCGCCTCCACTATTGCTCTTGTTATTGCTTGTGCTTCCGTCGCCGCCAGACATATTATATATTAATGTGAACTATAGATTTTTCATGTTATTTATTAATTCTCGATAGCTATTAATAAAATCAGGATCTACCAGGCCTTGCACTACCAATTGTCTCCCAGAAGACAACTTGATGTCCATTGCGACAGCGCTGTAGGGGATTTCAAACCGCTCTATTTTTTCTAGATCAGCACTCTCAAAATCTTTACTGCAAATTCCTTTGGAACATGAGAAGGCCAGGATCTTATCGATCTTGCGACTCCCAGATCCTCCGCCTCTTCCACCTGCAGAACCGGGTGATTCCTGAACCATCATAATGAAAATGTCGTTTTGATTATCGTTGCCACTTAGGTCAATATCGTTTTTTGCGACAACCAGTTTTCTTTGCGGCATTTCCAGGACGTCATCGACAGATTGTTCTATTGCCATATCCTTTCCCCTGTTTTTACATTATTATTTTTATTGTTATTATAAATTCTGCACACCAACCTTCATGCAATTAGAACTTTTTCCGTCTTTCATTTCAGAACTCAATATCATCGCTCCCCATTCAATCGCCCAAGAGTTTTTCCAAAAAGCCACTGCACTAGCCAGGCTAGGCTAGGATTAAAGTTTACTGAAGAAGATACTTGGCTTGTTATCCGATCAAGGTTATCCATCTATTCAGCTATTCATCTACTCAGATTCCATTAGCTCTGTCCAACATCTCGTACAAAAGTCATTATCCTGAACTATTCTTTGCTCCAATGTTAGTGTTTGAGGATCGTATGGATGGTTGCACATTACACAGACTTGCATTATACTATACTATATGCACAAAATGGATTTTTATTATTTTTGCTTTTTTTACAGAGTGAATCGGGGTTATAATTAGTACTAGAACATTCACAGTAAACTTTGCTTGGTACTTGAATCACTCAAGAGTGAGATGTAGTGACATCTTTGTCTATATACATATGATTGGTATCTGTTTTAGAAAGCATTATATTTTTAAGTAACTTCACTACCGCTTAGTATCGCATATGATAGACTATGAATTCCTGTATGCGTTCACCAAAGAAGTATTGAAGCTCGATAAGTCTATCAGATGGGTAGGTATTGCAAATAAATACGGGGTGCTTCTAAACACCGAGCACCGAGAGGGATTGCATCCCCTCATGTCCGATGAGGATAATGAAGAATATGCCCATCTAACCGTAACTAGACATAAAACTAGGATAAAATTTGAACCCAAGATCGGACCGCTGATCTATGCTTTAGGTAAATACGAAAAGCTAAACAGAGCTACTCTCCACATCGATGACAATTCCTATATGCTTATAGCATTAGACGTGGAAGAGAAAAATTTCGACAACATAATTACGGAAAAAGTTATTCCGCTGATTAAGCAAGAGAAAGAAAAATTTATCTTCGATGACGAAAAGAGAGCCACTCCAGACAAAACGACAACTGCCTGATTTGATAACGTCATACCATGATTAATATTTGTCATGAAATATACTATTTGGATGGAGGCTAACTTTGTCAGAGTATGAGGCCGGAACCTTTCGATGTGTAGACTGTGGGAGGGAATTCTTGACGAAACTGGAGGCAGACAATCATCATCGGAAGGTTCACGCTGAAGAAGAAACGAGGGCTCTAGAATAATTTAATAGCAGTAACATCTAGCGCAGACCCTCTTAATGTTTTATTTTTGATTTTATTTCATTGAATGCTTCAATATTAGCCTCGAGATAATTAGAGATAAAGTATAGCACCCCATATTTCTCTCCCATTTTGGTAATAACGTTATTTTTCTGCAGTACCGAAATGTGGTGTTGTATTGCCTTATAGTCAAGCTTCAAAGATTCAGAGAGCTGGTTGATGTTATACGGTCGCTCCTTAAGCAAATCAATAATCTTCATTCGATTATCGCCCCCGCGTGAGCCAGCAAACAGAAACCACAGTAAACGCTTGGCGTCGGGGTCAGTCATGTAACATCCTGGAAGTAACAAAATTTAAACTTAAATCCATTATTCATATGAATGGCCTGATTGCCTAAGACGCGATTGATTATATTTACTAATTCATCATTAGGAGATCAAATATAACAGTAACTTCAGATTGCCCTAGCCGATTCTCTGATTGCAGAGTAATACCGTCAATGGAGTTCTTGGGAAATCAAAAACGGGGGAAACGATTGAGCCTAAAACCATAACATTTCATAGTTGCTCTGTCATGGGCAAAGGATAACAATTTATCTTATAAATTAATATTATTTACATAACCGACGTACTGATTTTTAAGATCATGGATCGTTCTATGTAATATACCGTGATAGACCTAGATAAATTGAAATACAAAGTGAACTACAATCATTCCCTCTATAATTTCAAGACGAAACAATACGAAAGTAAGGAAGCGACATATATTAGTTATAAAGAAGCGAGAGCCAATCAATGGAAATGCGAGAAATGCCAAATTATGTTTGCTACTCTCAAAGATTTGAAAATTCACAAGATTCAGGAGCATTCATATTAAATTAATTAAGCGCAAGTATAACTGACGCACTCTCAATTAACCGTTATTCTGTTATACCGTGAGTTGCGGTAATCCTAGTCAGCGGTACAAAAGGTAGCGTGTTGACATTTGGTTTATATGAATCCGTGCATCACCTTTTGAAAACCTATTTATGTATAGTAGATCTCGCTGACACGGCAAGTTGAGATAATTGAGAATGTCCGCAGCCGATTGAATGTTATCGAGTCCTTCTCGTTTGTACGTACTTCTCCTTCATCTCACTTACCCAGGAGTCTTTCAGCGAATACAATTTCTGGAGCTTCCTTGGCTTGCATTCTGATAGCACGTACGAGCATAAAAGCGGAAAGTAAACTGAAGAATCTCCATAAACTGTTACATTCCTTTCATGTGATGTTTTGATCTTGCCCCAACTCTTTCCCTCTTCCAAAGTTGCACCTGACAGGCCCCCTGTATCGGACCGCGCGTCGGTCAACTGAATAACATAATCATGCCCGCCTTCCTTGATCTTCAATATTTGATAAAGAGCCGGCCCTGTCTGCTGAAAAAAGTTTTTTGGGACTCCGCCACCAAGTTCAACTCCCCCTGACCTTTTACTTTTCCAGAGAATCGCGGCTGACTCTGCAATATCCAAAACCACGTTGGGGAAAAGCTCGTTTCTTCCCTCAAACATTAGTGGGAGCATATTCAGACCAATTGAAGAGTCGCCTATTGCTGGGATGTAGATAGGTACCTGATTTTCATACGCGGCTACTACGAAGGATTTGCCGGGATGAGGAGACGTCTTTTTTGCAGCCCTCCCCAAGATGTACGATATGTCTGCCGTTGATACTGCAAAGGGAATGCTCGCGCCGCCATCTTTACCTGTTCTCAATTCGTTCTGCACAATTATATCCTGAGCTTGGAGCGTTCCTTTTTCCTTTATGTATACATCATATATTCTCACTATCTCCTTCGAATAAAGGATATCATCGTCGACGTCGAAATGTCCCTGACGCACGGGTAGGCCGTAAGCAAAATGTAGGTCGTGATAAACATTGGCGCCTGTGGTGACAATCCAATCAATAAATCCATTCTTGATCATAGTGGCAATTGTCTTTCCCATGCCTATCGGAGTCATTGCCCCGGCTAGAGTCAAGCAAACGGTAGAACTTGTCCGTAACATATCTGTCATCATACTACCTGCCTCAGCCAGACGTCGAGCATTGTAACCAGTAGATCCAAAAAAATCCATAAGTTGCGAAACCGTCATTTGAGCAAAGATCTCTGGCGGTTCAATTTTCCTTCCTGTAAAAGTATGAGCCTTATCCACGTCATGATAATGAAAATTCACTTGCTTTTAAGATTACAGATACATTTTTTGCAATAGAATATAGAGACGCATAACATTGGTACGATGCATGAGAGGTCGTAACAAAAAAGACAAGAGAGTAGTTCGCATCCTGAATGACATGGTAAGAGACCATTCACTAGAATCTACTCGGGTTAGCTCAATCATCAAAGCCATGTCAGCTTCTGGTGGCTTTGAATCTAGAAATCTTTCATACGGCGTGGAAATTTTGGGAAGAATGCAAGGCGAAAGACGATGCACAAAATTTCTTTCGTTTGTAGGTGCGCTGTTATCCACTGGCGTTCGGGGAATTATACGAGACATGATAAAGGACAATATGTTTGACTGTGTAATCACGACATGCGGTGCGTTGGATCATGACATAGCTAGATCCTACAGACAGTACTATGCTGGAGATTTTAGGATGAACGATTCTATTCTCTTAAAGAAAAAAATTCATCGTTTGGGAAACGTGTTAGTACCAGAAGCTAGCTATGGCTCATTGATAGAAAAGAAAGTTCAATCCAGTTTGGAAGAGTTGTATAATAGTCAAAAAGAGAGGCGAGATTTTGCAGCTTATGAAATCATAAATCATATTGGCAGCACTCTAAATGAATCGTCTTTCCTTTATTGGGCTCACAAACGTAATATTCCTGTTATTGTGCCAGGAATAGTCGATGGCGCAGTCGGGAGTCAATTATGGTTGTTCCAACAACGGCACAAAGATTTCAAAATTGATATCCTAAAAGATGAGTCCAAATTGTCGGACCTCATATATGACGCGACAAAAACAGGTGCATTTATGATAGGGGGCGGTATTTCAAAACATCATACACTCTGGTGGAATCAGTTTAGAGGCGGACTTGAGTACGCAGTATATATTACATCAGCACCAGAATGGGATGGCAGTTTGAGTGGTGCTCTGGTGTCAGAGGCTATCTCGTGGGGCAAGGTAGCAGAGAAAGCTCGGCAAACAACAATTCATGGTGAAGCAACCACGTTGTTACCCTTCATTTATGCTGCTCTAAAAGAAGGAGGTATCAGCGGAAAATAAACAACCACTGGTACGATTAGTAATACTAGTGGAGAATAGGAGTAATAGATAGATAGATAGAAGTTATCGGGGGTACATACCGTACTGAATTTCCAAAATTAGCTTCACGGTTTGCTGGCGTTCACTATACGAACGTTATCATGAGGATCGGTTAGGAGCTGCAAACAATTACGGCGATTTATTTTGAAGTCGTTGTGTTCGCTTTGGTCGCGGAATTGGTGATAGCGCCGGCAGAGGTAACATTGTGGGTTATTGGCGTTCCTTTGGTCGTGGTGTTGGCGATAGCACCGGCAGAGGTAGCATTATTAGTAATTGGAGTCCCTTGACCTGATGAAGACGGCAGCGAAGATCGAATAGGATGAGAAGAGGAAGAGGAAGACGAAGAAGACGGTTGCAACTGTTGCTGTTGCTGTGATGGTTGCTGGGTGCTGTTCACAAATACTTCGTGGTAGGGATTCGAAGTTATTTTCGGCACATAATTGTGATTGACCTTGTATATCAGCACTGCAAACACTAAACCTGGGTCGTTGCTCTGAAAGCTAGATGATGAATATGCTAGACTAAGTGGCTGATTACCTGGGTTATTACCGACTGGAAATTTGATATGCTTTACATAAAGTGCAACTGTCCCGGGTCTATAGTCAGGTTGTAAATTAGTCAATTGTCCTCCTTGAAAAGAAGCGTAAGCTTGTGGATTGTAGGGAATGAGCTGGCCTAGAAGAGTTGAATTCCAGAAATTGGGTTTGGCAGTGAAACCATCTACTTCAAGGTAATTGGTTTCATCAAATCCTCCAATCCTCATAAACCATTGCTTCTTGCTTTCGTCACCCCCGCTTCCTAAAGTATAAAATGAAGTACCGTTAACACCAGAAAATCTCTGTGCTACTGTGTAAACAACGATATAGTCGGCCTTCAAGTCTTGAGCAATTTTAATTCCATTTTGTTGTTGGTCAATAAACATTTTTGCAATCGTCGCAATTCGTGTTTGATTTATGGTCGCATTATCTGCCAAGCTAGTTTTATTGCCGAGAGTTGTTATCCAATATCCATAATCCCACCACGCCGCAACAACGGCATTTTTAGGTGTATCTTTTGCAATCCAATTTAATGCGTCTATCCAGTCGTTGGTCTGCAGCCTATAGCCTGTGCCCCCATTGGCAATGGAGGGTGGGATATCTGCAGAATTCAACCAGTTAGAGTTCGGAGGGTAGACCATTGGAAGGGAGAGCATCAAAATTATTATTGCAACATATGTTATTATCATCCATCGACTTTTTACAGGGATCACTTTGGACCCTTCAACATTTTTCTTTGCTTTTTTTGATTTTGAATATGATACAGATGATGTTGAAGATACAGAAGGTGATGACGATTCTCGCTCAAGATAGGTCCGCGTTATCTCATAGATCCCTATTCCTGCAAGCACAATAATGCCGATCGACGCAAAAACCAAAAGTCTTGCAAACGTGGCACTTACATAGAGTCCTGTGAGGCCTAGAATTAATGCAAATACTGACATATCATCCCTCCGTCTAAACGCAAGCCAAGCACCAAGTCCCGCGAACATCAGCAGTATAGAGTAATTTGTAAAGTAATCTACTAGTGTGGGAGTAAAGTGTTCAGCTACAGATGCCACTAGCTGGTTTTGGGTAGAAAGAAATGGATTAACCGCATTAAGGTACCTAAAAGATGAATGATGATACGCTCCCAGTCCAATGAATGCGCCTCCAACTGCAAAAAAAGCTATTAAAAGAAAGAGTGTGTTTCGAATTGCCTTCCTAGGCTGACTCAATTTTTTCACAAAGTAAGCTATAACCAGAAATATTGTGCCGCCCATTAGTGCGAGACCTGCCAAGCCGACGACAAAGGAAATTCCGGGTCTTGGGAAGGCACCTGCAGTTAAAATGGTGATTGCCGTAAATGCAATGGCAGCATACATCGGAATCGTGATGTCTTTTCTGAAGAAGGGCAAAGCAATAAAGAATATTGAAATGGGAATGCTGAAATATTGTACCCCACCCCATGACGCATTCGCTAGGCCTAAGACGAACCCGCCCGCAATTGCTTTCAGAATAGAATACTTGACTTCCTTGTGTTTGATTGCAGAAAGCAACAGATATACGCCCAATAGCGCAAAAAAAAGTCCCAGAGGCTCTGACTTGAACCAGCCTAAATTACCTCTTTGAATTATTGCAGGACTAAATGCAAATAAAAGCGCTGAAAACATACCTGCAGTAGTACCCCTTAGCGTCCTGACAAGGGCAAATATCACTATGGTTGTCAGCGAACCCAGGACTACTGGCAGCATAATTGTAAAGTCCAAAAGTGAGCTGCCTGCGCCAAATATCTTGTAGAGGAAAGCAGCGACTATATGAAGCCCTGATTGTGATGTTGCCGGAACATCCCTGCCTTCAGGATACCACGACATGGTGTCATGCCACTTAAAGTAGGCATTAAGGCCATGATCTACTATATACTTTGTAGCACGATAATCGAAGTAAGGGTCGAATTCATTAAGATAAAATCCGTACTTTGAAGGGTAAGACCGCATAATAAAAGCGGTCGTAAATGCGAGAGCCAAAACTCCAACAACTATTAGCTCTCTTGTTCGAACTTCATACCGACCCATCCTTAAGATGGTCTTACCGCCTTCAAGCATTGATGGATGTTATTTGAACCACCCTTTTTTAACGTACTGTCGTGCCGCGTGGAGCGGTAGAGTCAGAAACAGAGGCTGAACATGTTGATGTTATCAGGAGAGTCATGGTGAAAGAATCACAACTTTCTATCATGACTCGAAGTACAAATAGCATAGATAGCATATGCTAGCATCATCAATCGTCTCGCTACCATTTGAATGACAGTATGTTTAATGAAAGTCAAAAGGATAACAGACTAGATATTGTTATTAGAAAAGAATGGAAAAGTTACAGTGTGTTGACACTGTACTTTCCACTCAATAAAGATCAGTTAATGATCTTTATTTCTTGGACTTCGTTCCTTTCTTTGCAGATTTCGCTGCTTTTTTCTTTGCGGCCATTTTCATTTATATAGAAAAAGGTACGTATATAAGTTTTTTAATCATGAAAATAAAAAAGATAAACCTTGTCTGAATCTTAGAAAATTTTTTGTTACTTGGTGCTAATCATGTCCTAATATTTTTGTCTCACATATTGTAACAAGCTCTCGGAAATTTTCGGCATCTTTTTCGTTACCTACTATAGCTCCATAATGCATAGGAATTACAAGTCTCTTTGGTCTTATCAATTCATTTACTGCTTGCGCAGCCTCCTTTGCTGTCATAACATACGTCCCAGATACAGGTACGAACGCAATATCCGGTTTAATTGATTCCATTTCGGGAATAATGTCTGTATCACCTGCATGATACATACGCTGACTGCTTAGTGTAAAAACAAATCCAACCTTGCTATCTGCTTTCGGATGAAATTTTTTATTCATGTTATACGCAGAAACGACTTCAAGCGGGATGTCTTGGACAGTTAGCTTATCATTGGGTTTTACTGCATTAGACTCCTTTACGTCTAGCTCTCTTAGCTGCTCGATACATTCCTGAGCAGCAACTACACTAGTTTGTTTATTTATAACATGCTTCAGATCCTCTAGGCTCAGATGATCAAAGTGATTGTGAGAGATGAAAACTAGGTCTGCGTCATTTTTGTTGTGATAACTGCTTGATAGCTGATACGGGTCAATATATATTGTCTTCTTTTTATTCTTATCATCAGATCCGATGATTCGAAACCCATCATGGCCTGTCCAATAAATCTCAACACCGTTATAATCGATCATATGTCCTGCTCTTCTTATGAATGTCTCTACTTAAAAATTTTTTAGATCTTTTCTTCAACAACAGGACCCACGACTCTCAATACATTGTTGCTTAGGGTGATTACTAAGACGTTATTTGCGAGGAGTCTCTTCTTTAAATTCCTGTCGATAGTTGCAGCAGCACAGTTGTGGCTCGTAGCATATTCCATAATAGCGTCGTCTACGTGTCGAGATTTTGCAACTTGAACTATCTTTGACTTCGAACTAGAAATATCAATCGCCGTTTTCGCTATCATGGACTTCTTTGGCCCGGAGGTTCGCTCTAAGCGTTTCAACTCGTCAATCACGATATCGGGAACCAAAAAGTTCAGCTTACCGAGTTCAGTCTCAACCTGGTCAATGCGTTTTATCGGAGCCGACACAAGTACGACCAAAAAACTTGTATCACAAATTACATCCATGAATTGACATCTTGGTCTTTTAGGCTTTCCATATTTTAAACAAACTCTTGCAAGTGATCATGAGAATTATTGCAGTCTCAATTGTCACAATATTCCAGAAGAAGAAGCGCACACGCAG
>WNFX01000108.1_pt1 | contig 61533 bp, 51 predicted proteins | sample 5400111 | NCBI WGS metagenome assembly WNFX01 (sample SAMN13153363, study PRJNA577476) | soil metagenome | isolation source: 40 cm soil or saprolite under grassland replicate 1 | place: USA:California | collected 2016-06-15
ACCCAGCCGAAGGCCAACACCGCGCGCCGGGACATCGTGCTCGATCGCATGCAGCAGCTCGGCTTTGCCACCGACAAGCAGGTGGCCGCCGCCAAGAAGGAGAAGCTGAAGGTCAAGATCTTCTTCCCGCAGAACAAAGAGCAGCCGTTCATCGACTACATCCGGACGCAGCTGCTGACCGACCCGATCTACGACAAGACCCTCGGCAAGGCCAACACCGCCGCGCGCAAGCAGGCGGTGTTCCAGGGCGGCCTGCGGATCGTCACCACACTGGACACGACCAGGCAGGCGCAGGCCACCCTGGCGGTGAACACCCAGATGGGCGACCTTCCCGCTTCCCAGCCGGACGCTGCTCTGGCCAGCGTGGAGCCCAACACCGGGAAGGTGGTGGCCCTGTTCGGCGGGCGCAAAGGCAACGGGCCCAAGCGGGGCACCGACTCCGACGTGAACTTCGCGCTCGGCAACCTCGGCGGTGGCAGCGGCGTCCGGCCGGGGTCGGCGATGAAGACGTTCTTCATCGTCGCCGCCCTCGAGGAGGGCATCTCGCCGTCGATCACCTTCAACGCGCCGCCCAGCTACCCAACCGCTACGCAGGACGGCCCCCCGGGATGCAACCCACCCTGGCACGTGGGGAACGCCGAGGCCCATGAGGGCGGCACGTTCAACATGTACGGGGCGACCGCCAAGTCGGTGAACACCTGGTTCGCCCAGCTCGCTGGCAAGATCGGTCCCGCCAAGGCCATCGAGGTCATGCGCCGCATGGGGATCACCAACGCGCCCACGCCGCAGGACAAGAACTTCAGCAACTGGGCCGTCTGCCCGGAGGTGCTCGGTGCCCTGGGCGTGTCGGTGCTCGACATGGCGAGCGCCTACAGCACCCTCGCCAACAACGGCATCCACTGCACCCCCTACACCATCGACCGGATCACCCTGGGGATCAACGGCAAGGAGCTGTACAGCCACAAGCCCGACTGCCACCAGGTGATCGACCCGGGGATCGCCGCGCAGACCGTCGACATGCTGCGCAAGGTCGTGACCAGCGGGACCGGCACGGCAGCCGCGCTCCCTGGCAGGCCGGTGGCTGGCAAGACTGGCACTGACGACGCGCACTCCAACGCCTTCTTCGACGGCTTCACCCCGCAGCTCGCGACCGCCGTCTGGGTGGGCTTCCACCTCAGAACCCCGATGCTCAGCCAGTGCCGTCCGAATGGCGGCCCCATGTTCGGCGCCTGCCAGCCGGCCCATATCTTCGGGCAGTACATGACCATGGCCATGTCGGGCCAGCCGGTGGTGGGCTTCCCGGCGCCACCCACGCCGGAACCGTCCGCGCCCACAGCGGGCACGGTCCCCAACGTGGTTGGCCAGCAGCTCCAGCAGGCCATCGCGGCGCTGAATCGCGCCGGCTATCGCCAAATCAAGACCAACCAGGTCAACACCAATGGACGCAAGGGCCAAGTGGTGGGCCAGAGCCCAACTGGTGGCACCCAGGCCGACCCCCGTAACACCACCGTGACGCTGGACGTCAACGGGGCTGGCGGTGGCGGTGGCGGTGGCGGGGGTGGCGGCAACGGCAACGGCAACGCGGTGGTGCCGCCAGTCGTTGGCCTGACCCAGAACCAGGCGCAGACCATCCTCACCGGTCTCGGCCTAGCGGCGTCGGTCCTGTTCGTGCTAGTGACCAACCTGGCGCAGGTCGGGCGGGTCCTCTCCCAGAACCCAGGGGGTGGATCGGTGGTGGCCTCCGGCTCCACCGTCACCCTCCAGGTCGGGCGCCTGCGTGTGGTCCCCTGACCTATGACCTAGCCCGCTCCGCTCGCCTGGAGGCGTTCCAGTGCCAGCTTGCGGACCTCGTTGCCGTCGGCGCGGCCCTTCACCGCAGGCATGACCCTGCCCATCACCTTGCCGAGTTCCCTGGGATCGCTGGCGCCGGTGGCTGCGATGGCGTCGTCGACCAGCTGGGCCAGCTCGCCGGGTTCGATCGCCGCCGGCAGGAAGCGACCGAGGATCCGCAGCGCGAACGCCTCCTGGTCGGCCCGCTCGCCCCGGCCGGCCTCGCGGAAGACCTGCTCGGACTCCTGGTGCTTGCGGGCCTCGCGCTGTAGCACGGCGACGGCCTCGTCGTCGGAGAGGTCGTGGCGTGCCTCGATCGCGGCCGTCTTGAGCGCCGAGAGCGCCAGCCGCAACGCGGAGACCTCCTCGCTCTGGTGCGCCTTCATGGCCGCATACATCGCTTGCTGAATATCGTCGGTGAGCATGCCGGAAGGTTATCGCTACAATGCGCCTTCCGTCGCTCCCCTACCGAGCCAAAGGTGCTAAGAGCGCGATGCCGAACCGTAGCCTGACCCGACGCGCCGGCCTGGCCGCCGCCCTGGTGGCCGCTGCCGGTGGTGCGTGCGTCGCCTACGGCGCGCTGGTCGAGCTGGACTGGTACCGCCTGCGGCGTGAGGTCGTCCCGCTGCTGGCGCCCGGCCAGGAACCCTGCTCGATCCTGCACCTGAGCGATCTGCACCTGCTGACCTCCCAGGCCCGCAAGCAGCGCTTCCTCACCGAGCTGGCCGAGCTGCCCATCGACATGGTGGTGGTGACGGGCGACATATTGGGCGAGCCGGATGCGCTGGAGCCGGCGCTGGAGGTGATGCGCCGCTTTCAGCCGCGCCTTGGCGGGGTGGTCGTGCTCGGCTCCAACGACTACTACTCGCCCCGCTTCAAAAACTACCTCGCCTACTTCCTGCCCAACCGCAAACGCCGCCTGCCACACGGCCACAATCCCTGGCGCGAGCTGGTCGCTGGGCTGGAGCGCATGGGCTGGCTGGTGCTCTCGAACCGGCGCGGCCGCCTCGGCGACGTGGAGCTGGCCGGCATGGACGACCCCCACATCGACCGCGACGACCCGGCAGTACCGGTGCCGGCGAACGGCCAGGCGGCGCGGCTGCGCATCGGCGTGGTCCACAGTCCCTACCAGCGCAGCCTCGACGTCTTCGAGCGCAACGGTTACCCGCTGGTGCTGACGGGGCACACTCATGGCGGGCAGGTGCGGCTGCCGGGGATCGGTGCATTGGTGACCAACTGCGATCTCCCCCGCGACCAGGTGCGCGGGCTGTCGCGTTGGGGCCGGAGTTGGCTGCACGTCAGTGCCGGCCTTGGCACCAGCAAGTACGCGCCGTTCCGTTTCGCCTGTCGTCCGGAGGCCTCCCTGCTCCTGCTGGTGCCGGCAGGGACCTGACCTGACCCGGCCGCTGGCCGGCACAGGCCACAGAATCGGGTGGGGGGAGCAGGGGATGCTTGGGCTGAGCGGCGGACAGGTGCGGATCGAGCGGGGGATCGCCTCCGCCTACCGCTGGCTCGCGCGCAACCGCATCACCCGCTTCCCGTGGGCGGTGATCCAGACCTACTCGCGGGCGCAGGGTGCGCTACTGTCGGGCAGCATGGCGTACTACACCTTCCTGTCGCTGATCCCGATGCTGATGCTCGCCGGCTTCGTGATCGGCACCATCGCCAGCTCCAACCAGCACATACGGGACCTGTTCGCGACGGCGATCGGGCAGCTCCTGCCCGGCAGCCAGGGCCGCGACATGGTCAACCAGCTGATCGGCGCGCGTGCCACCTTCGGGGTGTTCGGGTTGTTCAGCGTCGCCTACGCCAGCAGCGGCTTTCTCGGCGCCATGACCGCGTGCATGAACCGCATGTGGAAGGTGGACAGCGGGCGCAACCCTATCGGCCAGAAGGCCCTGAACGTGCTGATGGTGATGCTGCTCGGCGTCGTCCTGCTGAGCTCGGTCGGTATCAGCCTGTGGGCGAGCTACCTCGCCAAGACCGTGCTCGGGTCCGATGCCGGACCCTTGCCCAGCATCCTGGCCTGGCTGGCGAGCCCCGCCTCGATGCTGGTGGTGCTGCTGCTGCTCTACCGCATGCTGCCGTCACGCAGGCTGTCGTGGTTCGGGCAGCTTCCTGGGGCGGTCTTCGGCGCGCTCGGGTTCCAGGTGCTGAAGTGGGGCTTCGGCGTCTGGGCGCGGCGCTCCGCCGGCATCGAATCGCTGCCCCGCTCACTGGTCTCAGTGGTGCTGCTGCTGGTCTGGCTCGGCTTCTTCGGCCAGCTGACGCTGTACGGCGCGGCGATCAACGTGGTCTTCGAACGCCGGCGCCAGAATCGGCCGCTATTCCCAGACATGTTCCCGGACACGCAAGAACACAGCAGCGTTGCAAAGGTTGCGGATGTCGATGGACAGACTAGGGCTACAGAAGATGCAGAAGCGCGGTAGCGCGCATAGATGCAGAAAGCGCGGTAGCGCCCGAACGAGGGGAAGGTGTTTCAGGGCCGCCGCTCCCGTCACACCGGGAACCTCTGCCCGGGCGCTACCGTCCTCCAGAACATCGTCGCCTGCGCGCGGCTTTGGATGGCACATCTGGACCGATCATGGCTAGCCTGTTCGGGTCATCTTGTGATGAACCAAGGGAGCCAGGATCATGCATTTCACCGCTGTTGAGCAGCGCAGATGGGCCCCCCAGACCGCCCGTCCCCCACTGCCGCAATGTCAGGCCACGCGCGCCGCTCCCGCCCATTGTCGCCAGCGGCAACCCGGCAACCGCCAGGCAAACGTGACGCCAAATATCACTACATTGCCGTACCACCGCGGACCTCCAGGCGGAGCACAATTCGAAGGACGTAATCGATCACCGGGAGGAATCCTCACTTTGTCCAGCATGCCGACCGATGTGCTTTCCGAGCAGGACGCCATCGACTTACTCAGCACCCGCGACCCAGTGGACGTGCTGATCGGCATCCCCTCGTTCAGAAACGCCAAAACCATCGGGCACGTCGTGCGAGCCGTGGAAGCCGGCCTGCGGAAGTACTTTCCCCACCGCCGCAGCCTGATCGTCGTCTCCGACGGCGACTCGAGCGCTGGCACCATCCAGGCCGCCCTCACGGCCACCACGGCGGGCGACGAGGAGATCTTGCTGCTCGACCGGAAGTCCGAACTCCCCGACAAGCTTGCCTTCACCTACACCGGCCTCTCCGGCAAGGGCTCGGCGTTCCGGGCGATCTTCGAGGTCGCCAAGGCGGTCGACGCCCGCGCCTGTGCCGTGTTCGACGCGGACCTGCGTTCGGTCAGCCCCGAGTGGGTCGACCGCCTGGTCGGGCCAGTCCTCGACGACGGCTACGACCTGGCGGCGCCCTGCTACGAGCGGCACCGCTTCGACGGCACCATCACCAACTCGATCGCTTTCCCGCTCACCGCGGCGCTGTACGGACACCGGCTGCGCCAGCCGATCGGCGGAGACTTCGGCTTCTCCGGGCGCCTCGCCGCCCACTGGGCCGGCAAGCAGGTCTGGAGCACCGACGTGGCGCGCTTCGGGGTGGACATCTGGATGACCACCGTGGCGCTGTGCGAAGGCTTCTCGGTGTGCCAGTCGAACCTCGGCGCCAAGCTGCACGACGCCAAGGACCCCGGCAAGGACCTTGGCCCGATGTTCCGCCAGGTGGTCGGCAGCTTATTCGCGCTCGCCGGCCGCTACGTGGACCGCTGGATGGAGTGCGACCGCATCCAGCCGGTGCCGACCTTCGGGTTCCGCGCCACTGCCTCCACCGAGGAGATCCGCGTCAACGTCGACCGGCTGATCTGGCAGTTCGTCGACGGCTACATCAGCTACCAGCAGATCTGGCGCGAGGTGCTGGCCAGCGAGAACCTCGACGGGGTCCTGGCCGCGGTCCACGAGGCCAGCGAACGGCCGGAGGGCTTCGTGCTGCCGGTCGAGCTGTGGGCTCGCATCTGCTTCGACTACCTGCTGGCCTACAACGCCCAGGTGATCGAGCACGGCAAGCTGCTCGACTCGCTCATCCCGCTGTACTTCGCCCGCACGGCGACCTACGTCAACGCGGCGCGCGGCGACACCCCGGAAGAGGCAGAGCGCCGCGTCGCGGACTCCACCGACGTCTTCCTGCGGGAGAAGCCCTATCTGGTGCGGCGCTTCAACGAGCGCGGCCGTGCCCGCCGCCTCGGCGACCAGCCGGTCCCGCCCGACGACGACCTGCGCCGCGAAGGCGACGACACCTCCGAGTTCCTCGCGATCAAGTCGCCCTGACCGCGATGGGCGTCTGCCTACGCCCGGGCCCGCTTGCGGAGTTCCCTGTCGCTGACGGGGGTGAGCTGGCCCGGGCGGGGCTTGCCGAGGCGGAACGGGACGATGGTCACATTGACGTTGTCCATCTCGCCGAGGACCTTGAAGACGCCCTGGGCGGTCCGGTCGTGCAGGATCCGGTGCCACCACTTCGAGAACGAGCGCTTGGGGATCAGCACCGACACCTCGGTGTCCGGCCGGACCCGCTCGGCGATCGTCTCCTCGACCGTGGCCAGCAGGTTACGGTCGGGTGCATCCACCACCTCGAGCGGGATCGGCAGGTGCACCTTGGCCCACAGGTGCTGCAGCTCACGGGCGTGATCAGGGTCGATGGCGACGTGCACCGCTGTAATGGTGAGCGGGTTGATCTGCTTGGCGTACTGCAGCGCGGCCAGCACCGCGCGGTCGAGGTCCTCCACCAGCACGACCACCTCGTGGCGGGGCTTGGGCGGGGCGAGCCGCTGCGAGGCCTCAACCTTCAGCTCCTTGATCTCGGAGCGGTAGGTCGTCTGGACCCGCAGCAGCAGCAATACCAGCACCGGAATCGCCAGGCACACCATCCAGGCGCCCTCGGTGAACTTCGCCACAATGATCACGCAGAGCACCACGAAGGTGATGACCGCGCCGACGCCGTTGACCCCGATCCCGTAGTGCCAGCCCCGCTCGCGCAGCCGCAGGTGGCGGACGGTCATGCCCGCCTGAGAGAGCGTGAACGAGGTGACCACCCCGATGGCGTACAGGGGGATCAGCGCCGAGGTCCGCGCTCGGAAGCCGATGACCAGCACGATCGCGATCAATGAGAGCACCACGATCCCGTTCGAGTAGACCAGGCGATGGCCGCGCTTGCGGAGCTGGCGCGGCAGCAGGGCATCCCCGGCGGCGAACGAGGCCAGCAGCGGGAACCCCGAGAACGAGGTGTTGGCGGCCAGGACCAGGATCAGCAGGGTGGCCGACTGGACGAGCACGAAGGCGGCACGCCCGGCCGCGGTCTGGCCGAGGACGTGGTCGGCGAGCTGTGCGACGACCGTCGGGAAGCCGTTCGCATACGGCTTGATCGTAAAGCGGTTGGCCAGGTAGCTGATGCCGATGAACAGCGAACCCATGATGAGCGCCATCGTCAGCAGCGTGGTCTTGGCATTCTTGGCCTCTGGCCGCCGGAAGGCCGAGACCCCGTTGGAGATCGCCTCGACGCCGGTGAGTGCGGTGGTCCCGGCCGCGAAGGCGCGCAGGATCAGGAAGAAGCTCACCGCGCCGAAAGCCTCGCCTGTATGGAACAGGGGGTGGCTCGGGTCGGCCTGGTAGCTGACCGGGCCGAGCCCCCCCGTGGCCGCGCGCCAGATGCCGAGCAGCACGACCCCGGCCATGCTGGTGACGTAGACGTAGGTGGGGATCGCAAAGATCCGGCCAGCCTCCCTGAGACCACGCAGGTTGCCCCAGGCGAGCAGCACCACAAAGCCGACCGACAGCTCCACCACCCAGGGCTCCAGCTCACGGAACACCGATGCCATGGCGGCGACGCCGGCGGAGACGCTCACCGCCACGGTGAGGATGTAGTCGATCAGCAGGGCGGCGCCGGCGACGGCCGAGACGACAGTGCCGAAGTTGTCACGGCTGACCACGTAGGCGCCGCCAGCCGACGGGTAGGCCTCGATCACCTGCCGGTAGGAGATCACCAGCAGCAGCAGCAGGCCGGCGATGGCGAGCGAGACCGGCACCGTGAAGCGCGTAGCGGCCACTGCGGTCACCAGCACCAGCAGGATCTCCTCGGTGGCGTACGCGGTCGAAGAGATCGGGTCCGAGGAAAAGACCGCCAAAGCGACCTTCTTGGTGATGCGCTCGGTGACCAGCTGGGAGGTCTTCAGCGGCGGGCCCAGAAGCGCCCGCTTTGTCCGGTAGCTGAGAGACTGGTAGCGATGCGACGGGACCTTCCCCGGCCCCTGCCCCGCTGGCGGTGTCGGTTCGACCGCCTGCCTCGCCTCGATTGCCACCGGCTCTGCTCCTTTGCTCATCTTCGGGCTGCCCACCTCAGGAACCCGCCTCCAGCTCCCAGTATTGCCTCAGGGCCGGCCGTGCACCACGACCGCCAGCCAAACTGTGGACAAAGCTTCCAGTGCACGGAGCGGCGATGGAGCGGCGTAGGATGCTGCGAGCCCTGCTCGCCGGCCGAGCATGCAAGCGAGCAAGGCGATGTCGTCCATGCTCGGCCGGCGAAGGCGGAACGACCAGGAAGGACAGGGACAGGTCTGTGCACGTCATCATCATGGGTTGCGGTCGCGTCGGCTCCGAGCTGGCTGCCCGGCTTGAGGCGCGCGGCCACACGGTTGCCGTCATCGACAAACGTGAGATCGCCTTCCGCATGCTGCGCTTCGATTTCAAGGGGCAGACCGTCCACGGCTACGGCTTCGACGAGGACGTGCTGCGCCAGGCCGGAGTCGACCACGCCGGCGCCTTCGCCGCGGTGTCCAACGGGGACAACTCGAACATCGTCGCCGCCCGCCTGGCACGTGAGAAGTTCGAGGTGCCGATCGTGGTCGCCCGCATCTACGACCCCCGCCGGGCCGAGATCTACCAGCGGCTCGGCATCCCCACCGTCGCCACCGTCAAGTGGACCACCGATCAGGTCATGCGCTTCCTCATCCCCGACGAGATCGCCTCGGACTGGAAGGACCCGACCGAGGGGATCTCGCTGGTGACGCTGGTGCTCCCGTCGGCGTGGGCCGGCTGGACGGTGGAGACCCTGGAAGCACCGGGCCACCGCCGCGTGGTGTCGGTCAGCCGCGTCGGCCAGGCCAGGATCGCGACGGCCTCGACCATCCTGCAGGAGGGCGACCAGCTGCACCTAGCGGTCGACGACGAGGGCCTCAACGAGCTGCGCCCGATGATCATGGAGGCACACCGCCGCAGCCGCGCTGGCCAGTTCGGCGCCGTCCAGCGCACCACCACCAGCGAGGGGGTGCGCTCCTCATGAGGGTCGCCATCGCGGGTGCTGGCAATGTCGGCCAGTTCATCGCCGCCGACCTGCTCGCCGCCGGCCACCAGGTCACCCTGCTGGAGAAGGACCCCACCGTCATCGAGGCGGCGCGCAACACCCTGGAAGACGCCGAGTGGTTCCCGTTCGATGCCTGCGAGGTCCTGTCGCTGGTCATGGCGGGCCTGAGCCACGCCGACGTGGTCGTCGCCGCCACTGGCGACGACGAGGACAACCTGGTGATCTCGCTGCTCGCCAAGCAGGAGTTCGCGGTGCCGCGGGTGGTCGCGCGGGTCAACAACCCCAAGAACCACGGACTCTTCAACGAGGCCTGGGGCGTGGACGTGGCCGTCTCCACCCCGCACATCCTGCGCTCGCTGGTCGAGGAGGCGGTCAGCGTCGGCAGCATGGTCCGCCTGATGCAGTTCGAGCAGGGCCAGGTCTCACTGCATGAGGTGACCCTGGCCGAGGGCTCGCCCTCCATCGGCCACACCCTGCGCGACCTCGCCCTGCCAGTCGACGCGGCAGTGGTCGCGGTGGTGCGCGAAGGCCACGTAGTGGTGCCTCGGGAGGACACCGTCTTCGCGGCCGGCGACGAGGTCCTCGCGGTCGCCTCCGAAGCCAGCGAGGGCTACGTCCGCGAAGCCCTGGTCGGCGAGGCCCGCGCCCGCGACCAAGAGGAAGACCAGGACCGAGAAGAAACCGAGCCGGAGCCGGAGACGGAGACGGCCGACCGGGGACAGGGCGGCTAGCGCTAGAGCAGCTCGTAGGCGGGGTTGTAGAGGGTCAGGCCGCGCTCGGCAGCGACCGGGGTGCCCTCGACCGCCAGGCGGCGGCCGCACTCGATCCCCGCGATGCCACGGCGCCCCATGAACAGCGCGGCCACCCGGCCGGTGCCGTCGTCCAGCACCACCTCCAGGGTGGGAATGGCCGCGAGCGGCTGGATGCGGATGCGCCGCACCTCGCCCTCGAAGCGGGCGCGCACCCGGGGTCGCGCCTCCGCCATGCTGACGGTGGTCGTCTCGGGGAGTTGGTACTGGTTCGGCTTGGCCGCTTTCCCCTTCATCACCTTCACGACGGCGCTCCCTGTCCCAGATCAAGCTTGATCATGTGGACGCTGGGCGGGCGCCCGGTCTCCAGGGCCTCCTGGCTGGCTGTGACCGCCTCGCGCAGGGCCTGGCTCAGGGCGTCGACGTCAACGCCGTCCTTGCTGGGGCGGTAGGGCTCCAGGTAGTTGACGGCGCGGCTCAGCACGCTCACCGCACCCTTGTAGTTGCCCTGGCTGACATGCCACATGCCGGCGGCGCCCTGGATCATGCCCTTGAGGAAGTCCCGGTCGGGGCGTCCGCGGCGCATGCGCCAGACCTCCTCCCACACTTCGTGGGCCTCCCACCACATCTCGTCGTTGAAGAGCGCGGCCCCCCGGCGCATCACCTCGTCCTCCGGCAGGCTGAACGGCTCCCAGCCCGGATGGAACGTCGCCCGGGTACCCCGCTTGCGTGTCTCGCCCATAGGCCGATCGTAGCAGCGCGCCCGGCTCCAGGTGAGGCTCGGGAGTGTTGTCCATGCCCGTGGCGCGTGCGGTACACTTCCCACGCTTACGGCGACGGGATGTAGCGCAGCTTGGCAGCGCGCCACGTTCGGGACGTGGAGGCCCCGGGTTCAAATCCCGGCATCCCGACCATGATCGATGAGACCCCCTGCGGGCACCTCTGCTGCGGGGGTCTTTTCGTTTGCTCATCTTGGTGATTCGGCGTCGATCGGAGTTGTTTCACGTGGAACTTAGGGAGCTGCAGGCGGCGATCGAGGCGACCTTCGGGGAGCGGGACCGTGCGCGGGGTGTTGACGGGACCTTCCGGTGGTGGGTGGAGGAGGTCGGCGAGGTCGCCAAGGCATTGCGCCGGTGCGATCCCGCCGAACTTGAGCATGAGCTGGGCGACGCGCTGGCATGGCTGGCCAGCGTCGCCAACCTCACCGGGGTCGACCTGACCAGCGCCATGCGACGCTACGCCGACGGCTGCCCACGATGCGGCCGGTCCCCCTGTCGTTGCCCAGCCGCCTGAACCCGCGCCCTCCCAGTCGGACGCCAGCTCGGCTCAGGCGCTGACGCTGACCGCCCCGTTCTCCAGGTGTCCCATCAGGCGGCGCTGGAAGCTCGTGTCCCTGGTCGTGGTGATCAGCAGGTCATACCAGCCATGCGCCAGCGTCGCGTCCCACAACACCGTGGTCTGGCCGCCAGAGACGACGCCAACCTGCTTCGATCCGCCGCCGTATGCCTGCGCCTCGATCGTGAAGGGCAGCGCCGCGGAGCCATGGGTATTGTCGAGGGTGATCGACAGCGTCAGAGCCTTCTCGTCGGCGGCGGAGGTCACCCGGACAAGCGCGGCCTCGCCGTTCCGGTCGCCGGCGAAGTCGCGGCGGAACCGGTTGGGGCCGGTGACGGTGATGCGGTACTCGTCGCCAGCGAGCTGCACGGTCTCGATATGACGGTCGGACACGTCGAAGTGCCGGGGCGTGTCGAACTCTTGCTTGTAGGCGTAGGCAGCAAGGTGGGTGCTGCGCGACCCGGTTTCGATCATAGCGATCTCCAGGGAGCTGCCGTCATCGGACAGCCAGGCCGAGACTTCGGGCCGGTAGGGCAACGGCTTGGCGAACCGGTGTCCAGGCTCCTGGGTGGGAATCCCGCGGTCGCTGTCGCTCCAGGGGGGCTGCGGCCACCAGCGGCCGAGGAATCCGGGCGAATCCCAGTCCGGCTGCTGCTGCTTGGACACCCCCGGCCACGGCTTGGGCGTGGCGAAGTCGAAGGCCCCGGTGAGGTCGCCACAGACCTGGCGGCGCCAGTCGCTGATGTTGGGGTTCTTGACGCCCAGCCACTGCTCCACGAAGCGGCTGGTGGAGGTGTGGTCGAAGGTCTCCGAGCAGACGGAGCCGCCGACGCTCCACGGCGAGATGATCGTCATCGGCACCCGGAACCCCAGCCCGATCGGCGCTCCGTCGACGAACTCGCCAGGCGTGCCGGGTGGGGGGATGGGTGACGGCACGTGGTCGAAGTAGCCATCGTTCTCGTCGTAGGTCAGGAACAGCGCCGTTTTGGCCCAGACGTCGGGGTTGGAGCCCAGGACGTCCAGGAGCTGGTAGATCAGGTAGGCCGCGTGGACAGGGGTGCCGCCCGAGGGGTGCTCGCACTGGGCCAGCGGCGCGGCGATCCAGGACACCTGGGGGAGGTTCCCGGATTCGACGTCCTGGCGGAAGGCCTCGGCCAGCCGTCCCGGCCGGGCCCGCTGCAGCGCCCGCTCGTAGAGGTCCCGCTCCTTGTCGGTGAGCAGGTTCGCGACGTTCTTCTCCAACTCCGCGAGGGCTTCCTCCTGAGCGCTGGTCGTCGAGTAGCCGCTGACCTTGCTGTAGAAGTGCTCGATGACATCGAAGTCGTCGCTGGTTATGGCGGTGACCAGCTTCTTGCCGATCTCCCGGAAGGTGCGGAGGTATTCCAGGCCGTTGTCGCCGAAGTTGTCCCACTCCTGGTAGACCTTCCAGCTCCTGCCAGCCGCGGTCAGGACCTGTGCCAGGCTGACCAGGTCGTAGCCAGGATGGGCGCCCCAGTCACTGCCCTCGTTCGCGTTGTTGTTGATCGAGGGCGTCCCGTCGGGTTCCACGCCGAGCTTGCCCACGTAGTGGTAGAGCCGGTTCGGGTTCGTGCCGCCGATCACCGACGCGTGGTAGGCGTCGCAGATCGTGAAGGTATCGGCGAGCTCATAGTGGAACGGGATGTCGGTGCGGTCGTAGTGCGCCATGGTGGTCGCGAACCCAGGAATCTGCAGCAGGGCCACCAGCCACCCCGGCAGCCAGCGGGACAGGAAGTGGGAGATTTCCTTCGCCGCGATCCAGTTGTTATGCCAGCCGTCAGCGAACGCCTGGTGCTGCGGGTCCCAGTCATGTGGGAGCACGCCGATCGTGTTCGGGTCCCAGTGGCCCGGCGGAAGGCTCCGTCCATTCCGTGCCAGGAAAGGTTCGTAGTAGGCGCTGGTGAGCAACGCGCCGGTGCCCGGCTGCTGGAAGACCGAGCGCCCGTCGGGCAGCGTGATCGCGCTGCGGTCGCTGTAGCCCCGTACGCCTTTCAACATGCCGTAGTAATGGTCGAAGGCGCGGTTCTCCTGCATCAGGAAGATCACGTGCTCGATGTTGCCGAGCCCGCCAGCCTGCGGCGGGAGGGGCGCGGCCAGCGCCTGCCGCAGCGATGGGGGCAGCAGCGACTCGGCTGCCACTCCCCCAGCCACCGCAGCAGCGCCCGTCAGGAACCTGCGCCGACTCGTCCGCTTGCCACCGTTGCCCGCGGCCATCTGGTCCCCCAATGCGCCACCTAGGATCCACTGTGCCGCCGCAAGGTATGCGAGGAACCTCTCGCAGTCAACGATCTCCTTGCAACCCTCTAAAGTTGCATTCTGGAGAGAGGGACCGGGTACGGCTCCTTGAAAGTGAACGCCTCGGGTCCGGGGCCGTCGCGGCGCAGGGAGTCCAAGCGTTGCTTCGCCTCGTCGACCGTTGGGATGTGGCCGGCCTGGACCCACCAGAGGACCAAGATGTGGTCGGCCATGCGCTCGAACCACTCCCGCCGACGCCGCAGGAGGTCGAGGTGGCGGCTTGCGTAGACGAAGTTCCGCAGCGTCTCCAGCGACTCCCAGACGGACATGTTGACGAGCACCCAGTCGTCGTCGTAGGGCCGCAGCGCGGTGGCGTCGCCGTCGGCGGTCTGCAATCGCCACACAAACCCCGGGCTGCCGTCGGCGAGCTGATTGATCGGCTCCAGCTGGGTCATGAAGCCGGCGAGCTGCGGAGAGTCGGTCGGGGCCAGGATGCGCCCGATGTTGAACTGTGCGAGGTGATGTCGCTGCTCCATGTCACGAGCAAAGCATGGAGGCGGCCTCTATGTCAATTCTCACTGTTCTTAGAAGGCACCAGCGCCACGCAACACTCCCCCGGCCGTGGGTCCATCTGCGCCAGCAGGTCCGCGCCAGCCGGGCCGAGTCGCCCCAACAGCCCCTCCAGCAGCGCCAGGTTCATGCCACAGACCAGCGCAGGGAACTCGCGGCTGAGACTGTGAAACGGGCAGTTGCGCAGCCGCAGCGTCTCACCCTCGCGATAGGGCTCATAGCCGCGCTCCGTGAGCACCGCCTCGATGTCCGCCGCGCTGGCGGTCGCACTGGGGATCGAATCGGCGCTCGCACTGGCGGCGGCCTCGCGGCCGAGGGCTTCGCCGTGGCGCTGGGCGGCGGCGTAGAGCGCCAGATCGGCGCCGCTGGCCTCGACGACCTCGGCGAGCAGGCGTGCGGCGGTCTCGTAGCGGCGCGGCGGCAGGGTCAACTCGTGCTGGATGGCCGCCCGCCGGTACAGCTTCGCCGGCCGGCCAGCACCCGGACCGCTGCGCCCGCCGAGCCGCCGGTGCGAGGCCACCTCCAGCAAGCCCACCTCGACCAGCTTGTCGAGATGGAAGGCAGCCAGACCACGCTGGATCCCGAGCGCCTGCGCCGCCTCATTTCGACTCACCTCGTGCGCCTGCGCGGCCACGTACCGATACAGCGCCCGCCGTACCGGCTCATGCAGCAGCCCGATCGCGGCAATCCCCCGCTCCATCGCGTCCTCAGTCATGGAGCAAGTCTAAAACACATCACCGCTTGCTATAGCAGAACTTCGCCGATCTGGACGGCGTTGAGCGCGGCGCCTTTGCGGAGGTTGTCCGCCACTGACCAGAACATCACCGCGTTGGGGTCGGCAAGGTCGGCGCGGATGCGGCCGACGAACACACCGTCAGTCCCGGCCAGCTCCAGCGGGGTCGGGTAGGCGCTGGCCGCCGGGTCGTCGAGCACGGTAACGCCAGGCGCGGCAGCCAGGGCCGCGCGGAAGGCGTCCAGGTCGACGGGGCGTTCGCAGACCGCGCGGACCGACACGGAGTGGCCCACCATCACCGGCACCCGCACGCAGGTCGGGTGGCTGGCGAGGTCCGGCAGGCCGAGGATCTTGCGGGGCTCGTTGCGCAGCTTCAACTCTTCGACGGTGTAGCCGGGCTCAGCCTGGTCGAAGCCCATGCACTGCGGGATCACGTTGAAGGCGAGCGGATGCGGGAACACCTCGCCTTTCGGGAGCGCGGACGCCTCGCCGCCGCGCCGCAGCAGCTCGCGCTCACCGAGCAGCTTGCCGGTCTGCTCGGCCAGCTCGTCCATGGCCTTCTGGCCGGAGCCTCCAGCGGCCTGGAGGGAGGTCGGCGTGATCGCCAGCAGTCCGGCCAGGTCGCGCAGCACCGCCAGCACCGGGGTGATGGTCAGCGTGGTGCAGTTGGGGTTGGCGACGATCCCGAGCGGGTGCTCTAGGGCCGCCTCCGGGTTGACGTCCGCGTCGACCAGCGGCACCTCCGGGTGCATGCGCCAGGCGCTGGAGTTGTCCACCACCACCGCGCCCCGGGCTGCGGCGACCGGCGCCCACTCTCGTGACACTCCCCCGCCAGCGGAGAAGAACGCCAGCGCCGCCCCTTCGAACGCCTCTGGCGCCAGCAGCGCGACCTCCACCTCCTCGCCCCGGAACGGTACCCGCCGCCCGGCCGAGCGCTCCGACGCCACCATGCGCACCTCGCCAACGGCCAGCTCCCGCTCGGCGATGATGCGCCGCAGATCCTCCCCGACAGCGCCGGTGGCGCCGACGACCACAGCTTTTGGAAACCCGCTCGCCCTCACGGCAAAACCACCGGCAACTCAGCGGTGCCTTCAGCGTGGTCGAGGCGCAGCTCCGCCTCGTCGGAGAGGTGGAAGCGGTCGTGGATGGCCTGCACCGCGACCCGGACGTCGGCGGCGCGGATCACGCAGGAGATGCGGATGGTCGAGGTCGAGATCATCTCGATGTTCACGCCCGCGTCGGCCAGCGCCTGGAACATCGCCGCCGCGACGCCGGGGCTCGACTTCATGCCCGCCCCGATCAGCGACACCTTGGCGATGTCGGGGTCGGCGAGCACCTCGGCGGCGCCGATCTCGCTGCCGAGCTTTTCCAGCACCAGCATGGCGCCGGCCAGGTCGGTCTTGGGCACCGTGAAGGAGATGTCGGTGGTGCCGTCGTGGCTGACGTTCTGCACGATCATGTCCACGTTGACGCCCTGGTCGGCGATCCCGCGCAGGATGCGGGCGGCGATCCCCGGCCGGTCCGGGACACTGACCATGGTCACCTTGGCCTCCGAGGTGTCGTGCGGGACCCCGGAGATGATGGCCTTCTCCATGCGTTCGTCCTCCTGGCGCACCCAGGTCCCCTGGGTGTCGGTAAAACTTGAGCGGACGTGGAGGATGATGCCGTAGCGCCGCGCATACTCCACGCAGCGCAGCATCAGCACCCGGGCGCCACAGGCCGCCAGCTCCAGCATCTCCTCGTAGGAGACCGCGTGGAGCTTGCGCGCCTCGGGCACCAGGCGCGGGTCGGCGGTGTAGACGCCGTCCACGTCGGTATAGATCTCGCAGGCCAAGGCGCCCAAGGCGGCGGCCAGCGCCACCGCGGTGGTGTCGGAGCCACCCCGGCCGAGCGTGGTCACGTCATGGTCGGTCGAGACCCCCTGGAACCCGGCCACGATCACCACATGCCCCTCGGCGAGCGCAGCGCTGATGCGTCCCGCCCGCACGTCGAGGATGCGCGCCTTGCCGTGGAGGGTGTCGGTGATGATGCCCGCCTGCGAGCCGGTGAACGACTTGGCCGTCACGCCCCGCTCGGCGATGGCCATCGCCAGCAGCGCCATCGAGATCCGCTCTCCGGCGGTGAGCAGCATGTCCAGCTCACGCGGCGGCGGGTCGGCCGAGACCTGCCTGGCAAGCTCAACCAGGTCGTCGGTGCTGTCCCCCATCGCCGAGACCACCACCACCACGTCATGGCCCGCCTGCTTGGTAGCAACCACCCGGTCGGCCACACGCCGGATCCGTGCAGCGTCCCCAACCGAGGTACCGCCGTACTTCTGGACGATCAGTGCCATTGACATCCCTACAAATTCGCATCCGACTCCGACGACGTGCGGCCCAGCCTATCAAGCCACCCCAGCCACCCCGGTACTGATTATGGAGGGAGGCTGAGCAGATCGGGAACTTAGCGTAGTTGACGAGTTCAGTCGGGCATGCGATGGTTACGGTGCGACCCCAATACCGCACCTCATTACTTGCGGAGGTCTTTTCATGCTCACCACGATCATCGTGGGCGGCATCCTCGCCGTCCTAACCTTCGTCGGGCTGACGCTCGCCGACCGGCGCGCCGACAATTACGACGAGACGTATCAGGAGGCGCTGCGCAAGCGCCGTTCGCCGCACACCTGGTAGCACCTCCTCCGGTCCCATAGGCATGCCCGGTCGGGCATCCAAATGCCCGGCCGGGCGCTCACGGAGGTTGCGACCCCACCGCTGCCCGGCCGGGCACCTATTGATCATCGCATACTGGACAAGTCTCTTGCTCAGGAGGCTTTATCGTGCGGCGTTCAGCGGGAGGAGTTGCCTGGTTCGACGGACATGTCGCGGCGGCCGGCGAAGGCGCGGCCGAGGGTGATCTCGTCGGCGTATTCGAGGTCGCCGCCGACGGGGAGGCCGCTGGCGGGGCGGGTGACGCGGACGCCGAGGGGAGAGAGCAGGCGGGCCAGGTACATGGCGGTGGCCTCGCCCTCGATGTTGGGGTTGGTGGCGAGGATCACCTCACGGATGCCCTCGGGTTCGATGCGGTGGAGTAGTTCGCGGATGCGGAGGTCGTCGGGGCCGATGCCCTCGATGGGGCTGATGGCGCCGCCGAGGACGTGGTAGCGGCCGCGGAACTCCTGGGTCTTCTCGATCGCGACCAGGTCCTTCGGCTCCTCGACGACGCAGTTGATGGTCGGGTCGCGGCGGCTGTCACGGCAGATGCGGCACAGCTCGCCCTCGGCCACGTTCCAGCAGATGCGGCAGAAGTGCACCTTGGCCTTGACTTCGTGGATCGCCCGCGCGAGGCGCTCGGCATCGGCGGTCTCCACCTTGAGCAGGTGGAAGGCGATGCGCTGGGCACTCTTCGGCCCGATCCCGGGAAGCCTCCCAAGCTCGTCGATCAGATCCTGAACCGGGCCTTCATACACCGGGCGTCACTCCCTGCGAACCCGAGCCTAGAACCCGAGGCCGCCAGGGAGACCCATGCCCTGGGTGAGGCCGCCGAGGCGGTCGGAGGCGAGTTCCTTGGCTTTGCGGAGTGCCTCGTTGACGGCGGCGGTGACCAGGTCGCCGAGCATCTCGACGTCGTCGGGGTCGAGCGCGGCCGGGTCGATGGTGACCGACTCCACGGTGCTGTCGCCCTTGACTCGGGCGACCACCACGCCGCCGCCGGCACTGCCCTCGACCACCTCTTCGGCCAGCTCGGCCTGAGTCTGCTCCATCTGCGCCTGGACCTTCTGGAGCTGCTTCATCATCTGCGCCGGGTTGAAACCCCCGCGGCCCATACCCAAGGTGGTCCCCTTTCCGCTTCCGCTTCAGCCTCGCGACCCGCGGGCGGCGGATCCCTTCGGCTTCGGTCCTGATGCTTTCGACCCGCGGCCCCTGAGGTTCGGTCGCTCCTCGATGACCTGGCCGCCCAACTGCTGTGCGGCCCAGTCTGCCACCGCTCGGGCGTCGGCGTCCGAGTCGAGCGGCTGGCCGGCATCGTTCTCCGGGTCGATCTCGAACTCGACCGGCGGCGGCTGCTCGTCGGGCGGTGGCGCCGCACTCGCCGGCGCCGGCGCGCTCCTGGCTGGAGCGGTCGCCGCTTCTGCCGGCGGGGCAGCCGCTCCCGCTCCACCGGAGGTGGCGCTCTCGCCGATTACCAGCCGGGTCGTCAGCCCACCGCCAAGGACGGCCTGCAGGGCGGCGTCGACCTTCGCGGCGCGGTCGGCCTTGCCGAGCGCCTCCGCGTAGAAGCGGTCCTTCGCGGCGTACTCCAGCACCACCTGGCGGCCTTCGAGCCCCACCGGCCGGCCGTGCTCGAGGTAGCTGGCGACGACCCGGCCGCCTGCTCGCACCCGTTCGACCACCAGCTCCCACGAGCGCTGCACCAGGCCGAAGTCGAGCGGCGCCTCAGGACCGGCCGGCGCAGCCACCGCCCAGTCGGCATCGGCGGCGCTCGCCGCAGCCGAGGGCACAGCCGCCAGGCGCTTGGCCCCGGCAGCTCGCCCCCGCGACCCCGACCCCGACTGCGCCGCCGCCGGCGCCTGGGCTGCTGCCACCGCGCCCTTCGGACCCGCCGTGGACTGAGCGCCCGAAGGCGCCGAAGGGGTTGTGGATAACCCGCTCGTCACCCCTCCCGAACTTGCTAGGCTCGCTTCGGGGGGGCCCCCGCGAGTGGAGGTGGAGGTGGAGGTGGGGGTGGCAGAGGGACCACTGTAGGTGGTCAGGACTGCCGGGGCCGGTACCGCGGCGGGCGCCGAGCCGTCGTCGCCGACGGTGATCGCCAGACGGCGTTCCAGCCGCTCGATGCGGGCCAGCAGGGACTCGGCGTCCAGGGACGCCTCGGGCATGGCGGCGCGGGCGAGGCCGACCTCCAGGACCAGGCGCTGGTCAGTCGCGGTACGCAGGTCCTGGTAGACGTCGCCGAGGATGCGCACCAGACGGCCCAGCTCTCCCGGGCCGAAGCGGGCCGCCTGGGCGGCGAGGCGCTCGCGGGTCTCGGCAGTGGTGTCGACCAGGGTGGTGGACTCCGGGGCGACCTTGAGCACGTACAAGTCGCGCAGGTGCTCCAGCGCCTCGCGGGCAAAGTGGTGCAGGTCGTGCCCGGCCTGGACCACCTGCTCCACGCAGCCCAGCACCTCGCCGACGCGGTGGCCGGCGAGCGCGTCGGCCAGCTCGAAGCGCAGCTCGACCGGCAGCACGCCGAGGACCCGCGCCACGTCGGCGTGGCTGACCCGCTTGCCGGCGAAGGTCAGGACCTGGTCGAGGCGGCTGAGGCCGTCGCGCACCGAGCCGTCGGCCGCCTTGACGACCAGTTCCAGGGCCGATGGCTCGATGTCGACCCCTTCGGCCGCGCAGAGCTTGCCGAAGTAGTCCACCAGCAGCGCCGAGCGCACCCGGCGGAAGTCGTGGCGCTGGCAGCGCGAGCGGATCGCCTCGATGACCTTGTGCGGCTCGGTGGTGCAGAACATGAAGCGGACGTGCTCAGGCGGCTCCTCCAGCACCTTCAGCATCGCGTTGAAGCCCTGCGTGGTCACCATGTGGGCCTCGTCCACGATGTAGACCTTGTAGCGCGAGGCGGCCGGCGCGTAGTTGGCCCGCTCCCGCAGGTCGCGGGCGTCGTCGACGGAACCGTGGCTGGCGGCGTCGATCTCGACCACGTCAAGGCTGGTGCCGTCGGTGATCGAGCGGCACGACTCACACTGGTTGCACGGCTCCGCCGCTGGCCCACGCTCGCAGTTGAGCGCCTTGGCCAGCAGCCGCGCCGTGGTGGTCTTGCCAGTCCCTCGCGTGCCGGTGAACAGCAACGCATGGTGAACCTGGCCAGTCTGGATGGCGTTGGTCAGCGTCTCGACGATGTGGTCCTGCCCGACCACCTCGCCAAACGTCTGCGGCCGCCATTTGCGATAGAGAGCAACGTATCCCATAAGGGCTTCTGAGCATTCGTTGAGTGAAGAGATGAGAGGCGGCGAGCCCCAGGTCGCCTGAGGATATCACCGCCTCCCGACGCACTCGCAGCCGGCCTCCGGGCCCCCGGTGCCGCAGGGCCCACAAGCGTCGAGGGGAGAGCGCGGCGCGCTCTCCCCTCAATTACGGACCGTGCACCTGCCGTCGAATCCGGTACCCGGAGCGCTATCCGGAGCCGGTGGCTCGGGCCCGGCACCCCCGCGGCACACGCCAGTGCTCACTTAGCGCTGCTTCCTCCCGGACCTGACGCGGTTCGCGAGGTGGCGTTGCGCGGGACCTGACCGTCAACACTCCGTACTCGGCACTGACCTCCGGACTCGGACCCTCGGGCAGGGATTCAGCCCCGCTGGAGCGGATTGCGGGTACAGGGCACCGCTAGCTCCCCACCTAGCACGGTCCGCGCCGAGCCTATCACACGGCGAGGAGATTCTATTTGCATGCTACAAGCAACTACCTTATACTCCCGCTATGCCCACCAGCTCCGCTATGCAGGCCGAGCACGAGTCGCTCGCGCAGATCGAGCTGGCCTTCTCCCTGCTGGTCCGGCTCGGGAGCCGGCCCAAGATGCGGGAGTCGCTGGCCAAGGCCACCGGCGTATCGCTCGACCGGGCGGCCCTCACGGTCCTCTCCAGCCTTTCTGAGCACGGAGCGAGCCGCCTCTCCGAGCTCTCGCCCCGTATCGGCGTCGACACCTCCACCGCCTGCAGGCAGGTCCAGAACCTGGAACGCCTCGGCCTGGTCGACCGCGTGGCAGATCCCGCCGACTGGCGCGCCAGCCGCCTGCGTCTCAGTGTGGAGGGCGAGCGGGTCTTCACGCGTGTCCGGGCTGCTCGCCGCAACGCCGTAGCGGCGGTGATCGCGGGATGGCCTGCGGAGCAGCGCAGTTGGTTCGCCACCCAACTCCTCGAGCTGGTGCAGGGCCTTGAGACAGCGGTGGCGAACGGGACCTTCGGAGCCAGCCCCGCAGGCACGGACACGGAATCCCCAGCAACAAAGGAAGTCACCACGGGAGAGCGCGTATGACCACCACCAGCGAGGAGCGGAGCGACCGCCTCAGCCACCGGCAGATCCAGATCGTGTTCAGCGGGTTGATGCTCGGCATGTTGCTGGCCGCGCTCGACCAGACCATCGTGTCCACAGCGCTGCCCACGATCGTCGGTGAACTGGGCGGGCTGACCCACCTCTCCTGGGTGGTCACCGCCTACCTGCTCGCCTCCACCGCCTCGACGCCGCTGTACGGCAAGCTCGGCGACCTCTACGGCCGCAAGATCATCTTCCAGGTGGCGATCGTCATCTTCCTGGTCGGCTCCGCCCTGTCCGGGCTGTCACAGAACATGGGCGAGCTGATCACCTTCCGCGCCGTGCAGGGCCTGGGTGCCGGTGGCCTGATGGCGAGCGCGCTGGCGATCATCGGCGACGTGGTGGCACCCCGCGAGCGCGGCCGCTACCAGGGCTACATGGGTGGCGTGTTCGCCTTCGCCAGCGTGGCCGGGCCGCTGACCGGCGGCTTCTTCACCGACCACCTCTCCTGGCGCTGGGTCTTCTACATCAACCTGCCGGTTGGAGTGCTGGCGCTGGTGGTCACCAGCGCCGTCCTGAACCTGCCGTTCCGGCGCGTGCAGCGCCGCATCGACTGGCTCGGCGCCGGGCTGATCGTCGCGGCGGTGACCAGCATCCTGCTGGTGACCGTGTGGGGCGGCGACCAGTACGCCTGGGGCTCGCCGCAGGTCCTTGGGCTCACCGCTGCGGGCCTGGTGCTGCTCACCCTGTTCGTCCTGCAGGAGCGCCGTGCCGAGGAGCCGATCCTGCCGCCGCACCTGTTCCGCAACGGCATCTTCCGGGTATCGATGCTGCTGATGTTCCTGGTCGCGATCGGGCTGTTCGGCGCGCTGGTGTACCTACCGGTGTTCCTGCAGCTCGCCACCGGCGCCAGCGCCACCAACTCGGGCCTGCTGCTGCTGCCGATGATGGCCGGGCTGCTGGTCACCTCGATCACCTCCGGGCAGCTCATCACCCGCACCGGCCGCTACAAGTGGTCGCCGCTGGTGGGCACGCTGATCATGACCGTCGGCCTGTTCCTGCTGTCACGGATGGACATGCACACCACCCGGCTCACCTCGGAGCTGTTCATGCTGGTGCTCGGCTTCGGGCTCGGCGGGCTGATGCAGGTGTCGGTGCTGGCGACCCAGAATGCGGTCGACCGGCGCGACCTGGGCACGGCGACTGCGGCGATCGGCTTCTTCCGCAACCTCGGTGGCGCGGTCGGCGTGGCAGCCTTCGGCGCGGTGTTCACCAACCGCCTGACCCACTACCTGCCGCAGCACCTGCCGGCCAGCGCCCTCGGGCGCTTCAACGTCAAGGCCCTGCAGGGCAGCCCGAGCACCATCCACCAGCTCCCGCCGGCCCTGCGGGACGGCATCGCGCAGTCCTTCGCCCAAGCGATCCACGTGGTGTTCCTGACTGCAGCCCCGGTCGCCGCGCTCGCCTTCGTGGTGGCGCTGTTCCTCAAGGAACTGCCCCTCCGCGAACGCGCCAATATCGGCACCCAGGCACAAGCGCAGGCGCAGACTCCCCCGGCCGAGGGAGCGGCGTCCGCGCTCGAACCGGCCAGCCTGCCAGATTAGTGTCGACTCCAACCGCAATCTTCCGCTGACTTGCCACCAGGGCGGCGCCAGATTTAGCATAAGTGTCGACACATTGTCGGAACATGGGTGGTCGCCGCATGACTACGACGACGTCAGAGCGGCTCCGCACACCAGTGTCGACGAGCGAACTCGAGCGACGGTGGGTGGCCGTGCGGCACGCGATGTCAGGCGAAGGCGTCGACGTGCTCGTCGCGTACAACAACACCCAAGGCATCGGCGGCTACGTCAAGTACCTCTCGGACCAGTACGCCGGGTCGGGCTATCCGCTTTCGGTGGTGCTCCCGGTCGACGACGCCATGACCTTGGTCAGGCATGGGGACCACCGGCTGGACCGCAGTGTCGACCCGGATCAGGACCCGGTGCTGCGCGGCGTGAAGCGCGTCCTTACCTCTTGGAGCTTCGCGTCTGCGCAGTACTGCAACCAGTACGACGCCGCGCTGGTCGTCAAGGCGCTGGCCGGTTACGCGAGCAGCACTGTCGGGCTGGTCGGCCTCAGTCAGATGCCCCATCCGATGGTCCAGCATCTGCAAGAGAGCCTCCCAAAGGCGACCTTCGTCGACGCGTCCGACCTCGTCGACGACGTCAAGGTCATCAAGTCGCCCGAAGAACAGGAGGCGATCAGGCGGACGGCCAGGCTCCAGGAGCAGGTGCTGCAGGCGGCCATCGAAGCCATCAGACCCGGCGTCAGGGAGAGCGACGTCCTGGCCGCGGCGCACCGCAGGCGTATGGAGCTCGGCAGCTCCGGTGGCGTGCTGGGAATCGGCGCCGCGCCTGAGGGCGAGCCGGCGACGCTCAACCCGCCCGACCGCCAGAACCGGAAGATCGAGGTCGGCGATCGCATGATCCTCCTGATCGAGTGCACCGGCCCCGAGGGCTACTACACCGAGCTCGGCCGAACGGTCATAGTCGGCAAAGCGGAGCAATGGATGCGCGATGAGTACCGGCGGGCTGCGGAAGCGCAGCGCTACTGCGCCGACATGCTTCGCCCCGGGAACTCCTCGCGAGACATCTTCGCCAGCTACAACAACCTGCTGATCGAGCGCGACCGCCCGACAGAGAAGCGGATCCACTGCCACGGGCAGGGCTACGACCTGGTGGAACGACCGCTGGTCCGAGAGGACGAGCCGATGGAGATCCAGAAGGACATGAACCTCGCCTGCCACCCGAGTTACGAGCACAACCACATGACCTTCTGGGTTTGCGACAACTACCTGACCACATCGGATGCACCCGAATGCCTCACCAGCGTCTCGCGGGAGCTGATCGAGGTATGACCAAAACCATCGCGCTCGAGCGCGAGCCGCATTGGCGGTCAGCCGGCATCTCCAAGGCGATTCCGGGCAGGCGGACGCGCAAGGTCGCCCAGCGTCGAACGCTCCCCCGCAAGGAGAGACTGCTGATCAGCGTGATCGGTATCGTCGGCGTGCTCGCCTTGTGGCAACTGGCGAGCACCACGGGCCGGGTCGACTCGACGATCACCAGCTCGCCATCCGAAATCGCCCGGACGGCCGTGGACATGATCAGGTCGGGAAAGCTGCAGAGTGCGCTCGGCTCCAGCGCGAAGCTCTTCGTCACCGGGTTCGGTATCGCGCTGGCGTTGGGGCTGGCGACTGGCATCGTTCTCGGCTGGTACAAGCGCATAGAGGCACTTGTCGATCCTTGGGTGTCGATCCTCTACGCGTCGCCACGGGTGGCGCTGATTCCGGTCTTCATGGTGTGGACCGGCATCGGCTTCAAGACGCAGGTGGTCATCGTGGTGACCATCGCGGCCTTCCCGATCATCATCAACACCTCCGCCGGCGTGTCGTCGATCGACCGCAATCACCTCCAGCTGGCGCGAAGCTTCCTCGCCACCAACCGGGACGTCCTGTTCACCATTGCCCTCCCCGGCTCGATCCCACTGATACTCGCGGGCGTCAGGCAGGGGCTCATGCAGGGCCTGATCGGCGTGGTCGTCGCCGAGTACTTCGTCGGCGCGACCGGCGTTGGTGGTCTCATCTTCAACGCCGGCCAGGTACTGGACACGGCCCAGGCCTTCGTCGGCGCGGCACTCTTCGCGGTTGCGGCAATGATCTTGAGCTCGCTGGTGAAGCTGATAGAGCGCCGCCTGGACAGATGGCGGGCCTGATGGCTGATGCGCTGACAGCCAACGACGGGCGGGCGGTGATGGCTGGCACGGAACGGGCCCCGCTGGTGGTCAAGAACGTCGGGAAGTCCTTCGTCCGGCGCGGCGCCGATCCGTCGACGAGCCTGAAGGTCCTGGACGACATCTCGCTCACGGTGCAGGAGGGGGAGTTCACCACGATCATCGGTCCGTCGGGATGCGGCAAGAGCACGCTGCTGAACGCGATCGGCGGTCTGACGCCGATCGATACCGGCTCGATGGTGCTGGACGGGAAAGCGCTCTCCGGCCCGTCGCCGGAAATCAGCTTCGTCTTCCAGCAGGCATCGCTGCTGCCGTGGCGAACCATAGAAGCGAACGTCGCGTACGGTCTGGAGCTGCGCAGAACGGTCCCGCGGAAGCTTATCCGGGAGCAGGCACGGGATGCGATGCGCAGGGTGGGGCTCAGCGGCTTCGAGTCTCACTACCCGCACGAGATATCAGGCGGCATGCAGCAGCGTGCGAACCTGGCCCGGGCGCTGACGGTCGCACCTCGCCTCGTCCTGATGGACGAGCCGTTCGGCGCCCTCGACGCGTTGACCAAGGAGGTACTCCAGGACGAGCTGTCGAACCTGGCGGTGGCGACCCGGCTGTCGACGGTGTTCATCACCCACGACATAGGTGAAGCGCTGTTCCTTGGCGACACCGTCCTGGTGATGTCCGCCCGCCCCGGAAAGATTATCAGAGAGATCAAAATGCCCGCTGAGCGACCACGCGATCGGGCAATTATGGAAAGCCCCCAGTTCAAAGAAATCGTGGGCGAGCTTCATTCGCTCCTGCGGCCGGCACGCACATAGGGAAAGATCCCTGTCGATGGTTTGGAGGGCTCGTGAAGACGAAGCCGTTTCAGTTTCAGTGGGCGTCGCTAACGCTACTGGCGCTGTTCCTCTTTGCCGCATGTGGTACAAATTCCAGCTCTAAGAGCACCAAGGGATCAAACCCGAAGGTCACGCTGGGGATGCCGGTGCAGGTGGCGACGTTTATCCCCGCGTACCTAGCCGTAACGGACGGCGATTTCAGCCGAGCGGGAGTTGACGTCACCGTGAAGGTGCTTCCCTCGGCGCAGCTGCTGCCCGCCCTTGCCAGTGGGACCATCCAGTTTGTGGTGACCGGGGCCCCGCAAATGGACATCTCCGCGCTGAAGAGCAACGTACGACTCGTCGGGCAGTATGCCCAATACTCCAATGTGTCATTCATCGCTGGCCCGGACGTCACTACCGCCACGGACCTCAAGGGAAAGACCATCTCACAGAGCGCCCCAGGTTCGCTCGCGAACGTCCTTTCGTTGTATCTGCTCAAGCAACACGGTCTGTCAGCGAAGGATGTGCATTTCGTTTCGCTGGCTGGTGGTTCGGCGCTGGTAGCTTCCGCATGGAAGAGCGGCACCATCGACGCCACGATCCAGTCTCCGCCAGCCCTCCAGCGGTTTCTCGCGGAGCGGCCAGGATCAAAGATCATCGAGGACTTCTCCTCGCTCAGTTTCACCGGCGCGGAGATCGCGGTCAACAACTCATATCTGCAGCAGCACCGTGATACTGTGCTGTCCTTTCTGAAAGGTCTGAATTCCGGAGTCAAAGCATGGTGGACCAATCCAGCGGCGGCCAAGGCGGCGATCGTCGCCAACGGGGGCACGCAGGCCACGGCCGACGTTGCCTACGAATCAACGCTGAAGGTTTTCAAGAAGCAGATCGACGAGATCAGCCTTGATCAAGAGCGAGGGTTATTCAATATCCTCAGCTCAGCGTACGATCCTGCGATGACGCCCGATCGCGCGAATAGCGTTCTCGCCCCAGGATATGTAAACGCTGCCCTGAATGACTCCCCGTGACGTGGCGCGGACCAATGCGGAAGTGAGGGTGTGGTTCGGCCATCCTCAGGCGCTGAGTCTGGTTCCGGATGACCTTACCGGAGTCGCGTTCGGACTCTGGGACGGGCGGTCGTTCCCACCTCCGCAGGGAAGCGAGGGGGTTGAGTTCTATGTGGCACCGTTCGAGCTCATTCCGTACGCTCAGGTATTCGACAGCCTATCCAATCTGCGAGTCGTTCAGCTGTCGACATCTGGCTACAATCACGTGCTGCCACACATCCGCGAAGGAATGACTCTGTGCAATGCTGGCGGTGTGCATGACGACAGTGTCGCGGAATGGGTGATGACGGCGATCCTCGGTGTGCTCCGGGATATACCTGCCTATGCACGCCTTCAGCAGCGACGAGTCGTGCAACGTTTCGAGGCGAGGGAGCTACGCGGCTCGACGGTCCTCCTGATCGGCTGGGGCCAGATCGGAATGGCGGTGGAACGCCGGCTGGCCCCCTTCGGCGTTTCCATCCTGCGGGTGGCGAGCAGCGCGCGCGCCGGTGTGCACGGTCCTGGTTCGCTGGCGGACCTGCTCCCCCAGGCGCAGGTGGTGGTCATCGTCGCCCCCTTAACACCGCAGACACGCGGAATGGTCAACTCCGGCTTCCTCTCGCGCATGCCGGACGGTGCGCTGCTCGTGAACGCGAGCAGGGGGGAGATCGTCGTGCAGGAGGACCTGCTTGCAGAGCTCCGTACCGGGCGCATCGGCGCCGCGATCGATGCAGCGACCCCCGATCCCCTTCCCGACGGGCACCCCCTGCTCGCCGAGCCGGGACTGCTGTACACGCCACACGTCGGAGGGCACACCGTTCACACTCTGAGCCGTCTCTACGACCTGGTTGGCTCACAGTTGCGTTCGTACCTGAGGGGCGCCCCGCTACGTCATGTCGTGTCTCTCGGCGGCAAAGCCACCCCCAGGCGACCTTGAATCTTGCTGGTGGCGGAGGCTGAGGGGTTCGAACCCTCGAGAAGGTTGCCCTCCTACACGCTTTCCAGGCGTGTGCCTTCGACCGCTCGGCCAAGCCTCCGCGCGCAGTCTAGCAACCCTGCAGTGGCGACCTCACCTCACGGCTACTGGGTAGTAGAAGCTACGGCATGTAGCGGTGGTCCGCAGCCCGCGCATGCCGTCTACTCACCAGGCTGTTCTCCGTGGTGCCTTGGTGGTGTTCCGAGGCCAAGCCATAGGAAACGAGCCGATGAGCCTGTCGAACGCCGACCTCACCCACCTGCTGCTCGCCCTAGTCCTGCTGCTGGTCGCCGCCCATGGCCTTGGGTGGCTGTGCACCCGCCTGCGCCAGCCGAGGGTCGCGGGGGAGATCCTCGGCGGGCTGCTGCTCGGCCCGACCCTGTTCGGGCTGGTGGCGCCGTCCTGGCAGCACGCAGTCTTCGCCGGCGGCCGGGCGACCCCGGCGGCGCTCGGGGTCTTCTACCAGCTTGGGCTGATGCTGCTGATGTACTGCTCGGGTGCGGAACTGCGCTCGCTCCTGGCACGGCGCGAACGCAAGGCGACCTTCGGCATCGCGCTGCTCGCCAACGCGGCGCCGTTTCTTGCGGGGGTGGCGTTCCTGCGGGTTTATGACGCCGGGCGCTTCCTCGGCCGCGCCCATGACCGGGCGGCGTTCACGCTGGTGTTCGCGCTGGCGATGGCGGTGACCAGTATCCCGGTGATCGCGCGGATCATGGCTGACCTCGGCATCCTCGCCACCCGCTTTGCCCGGGTGGTCCTGTCGGTGGCAGTGCTGGAGGACCTGCTGGTCTACGTGGTGCTCAACTTCGCGCTGGCGCTGGTCGCGCCGCCGCGTGCGGAGTCGTTCAGCCTGCCGGCGGTGCTGGGGATCCGGCCGGCCAGCGCGCTCGGCAACGGCTACTACATGGTGGTGACGCTGGCCTGCTTCGCCCTGCCGGCGCTGCTCGGTCCGGGGCTGGTCGGGCGCCTGGCGGTCGCGCGCGGCAACCCGCTGCATCGGGCCAGCCCGATCGGGTTCCAGCTCGCGTTCCTGCTGGCGGTGACCGGGCTGGCCGCCTTCCTGGGGGTGTCGCCGATCTTCGGCGCGCTGCTGGCCGGCCTCCTGGCTGGGGATTTGCGCGGCGACGCCGAGCAGGCCCGCCAGACCATCCAGGGTTTCGCCTACGCCTGCTTCATCCCCATCTATTTTGCGATCGTCGGCCTCCGCCTGGACCTGGTCCACCAGTTCGACCCGCGGTTCTTCGTCTTCTTCCTGACGTTCGCGTGCCTGATCAAGACCGCCAGCGCCTACGCCGGCGCTCGGCTCGCCGGGGAGGGCAAGCCTGGCGCCCGCAACCTCGCGGTGGCGCTGAACGCACGCGGCGGGCCCGGGATCGTGCTGGCCTCGGTCGCCTTCGACGCCGGCATCATCAATCTCGCCTTCTACACCATCCTAGTGATGCTCGCCCTGGTCACCTCGATCCTGGCCGGCTCCTGGCTGGAGGCAACCCTGCGTCGCGGCCACGCCCTCCTCACCGAACCCCAGACCGCACCTGGCACCGCGCCTGAGATCGACGCTCCCTCAGCGCGATCTAGAGTCGATTGAAGCAGGTCAGCGCCCGGCGGCGGCCGCCATCCTCGGGTACGGCGAAGCTGGATCCGGCTCGGGCCAGGCGTAGTCATGCGAAGTCACGGGCGCGCTCGCCCTCAGGATCCAGATCGTCTCCACCTGAACTGGCGGCAAGGCCGGGATTCGAACCCGGGGGACCCTTGCGAGCCCAACGGTTTTCGAGACCGCCCCATTCGTCCACTCTGGCACCTTGCCGTAACGGAGTATAGCGAAGCGAGTCAGGGGGAAGGGCGGCGGGCGCGGAAGAAGGATCGCAGGAGGGCGGCGCAGTCGTCGGCGAGGACGCCGCGGCAGACTTCGGTGCGGTGCGGGAGGCGGGGGTCGCGGACGAGGTCGAAGAGGGAGGTCACCGCGCCGGCTTTGGGGTCGTCGGCGCCGTAGATGAGGCGGGCGATGCGGGACTGGGTGATGGCGCCGGCGCACATCGCGCAGGGCTCCAGGGTGACGACCAGGGTGCAGCCGTCGAGGCGCCAGCGGCCGATGGTGTGGGCGGCGGCGCGCAGGGCCTCCAGCTCGGCGTGGGCGGTGGGGTCGGCGGCCTGCTCGCGGCGGTTGCGGCCGCGGCCGAGCTCGGTGCCGTCTGGGCCGATGACGACGGCGCCGACCGGGACGTCGTCATGGCCTGCGGCCGCTGCGGCCTCCTCAAGGGCTGCCCGCATCCACCGCTCGGCGGCAGCGGGGCCAGGGTCTGGTGCGTCCAACGGCCCTGCCCCCTCCCGGCTCGAACGGTCGTTCAGTCGTGCGGGGACTGTACGGATCGTGGCACGAACGGGTCAAGCTTGCGGGTGGTCATCGGATGCGCCGAGGAGATGCCTGGTCAGGGCGCCGCCGTCCAGGACCAGCTCGTGCATGGCGTGGTCGAGGTGCCGGTCCTCCACCACGATCGCGCCGTCGTCACTGCCTCGGTCCCCGCCGTTGGCGCCGTCCCCGGTGGGGACGACGGCGAGGAGGGCGGCCTTGCGCAGCAGCTCGCGGATGAAGGCGGGGCTGACGCCTTCGGTGCGCTGGACCAGCCGGTCGCGGCCCTCCTCTGGGGCGATGCTGCCGTATCAGGAACTACCGAGCAAGGCGGGTCAGTACCAACCGTGGGCCTCCCAGAAGGCCTGGGCGACCTCGGCGGTGCCGTAGCGGTCGTGGACGTAGGAGCGGAAGGCGAAGAGCTGCTTGGTGCAGTCGATGGTGGCGAAGTCCTTGCCCAGGTAGAGGATGCGGTTGCCGAGGAGGAGCTGGCCGAGGCCGAAGGCGGTGGAGGTGGGGTTCTGGGCGCGGGGGTTGCCGCCGGACTCGTGCATGATGATCCAGCGCTCGGCTGCTGAGGTGCTCGACAGGTCGCACAGGGCGCCGACCATGCCGATCGTGCCCGTGGTGGTGCCTGACTGGGCGGCGGCAGCCTGCTGCGCCTGCTCCTGCTGGATCAGCTGGCGCAGCTCGGTGGAGTGGGCGCGCAGGTCGGCGGCCTGGCCGGCGAGCTGGGCGATCTTCGCGTCGACCCGCTGCTTGGCCTGCTGGCGCAGCGCCAGGACGTGCTCGATGCTGGTGACCTGCCCGGCCACGGTGGCGGTGGCGGAAGCGCGTTCCTGCTCGATCCCGGCGAGCTGGGCGCGTGCCTGGGCGACCTCGCGCCGCTGCTCCTGGAGCTGTTGCAGGGTGTCGTGGTCAACCCCGGAGACGTAGTCGAGGGTCACGGTCCGGTCCACCAGGTCGGGCAGGTTCTCGGCGTTGACCAGCACGGACAGGCTGGTGGCGCCGCCGCTCATGTAGGCGGCGCGGGCCCGGTCGTCCAGGACCAGCTGAGTCGCCTGGGCCTGGCTGGTCACCTGGGTGAGCGTGGCCTCGGCGGCGATACGCATCGTGCGTGCCGCCTCCAGGCGCTGCTGGGCGTCCTGGAGCCGCTGCCTGGCCGTGGCGACCGCCGCGGTGGCCTGGTCGAACGCGGCCGTGACTGCCACGGCATTGGCGCGCGCGTCGCGCAGCACGGCCTCCACCTGGGCGAGCTGCTGCTGGGTCTTGGCGAGGTCACCACTGGTGCCGCCCTGGTCAGCAGCCAGGACGCGGACAGCAAGGGACGACGCCACCAAGGTGGCGAGCAGCACGGCGGCAATTATCCGGATACGCGGCAACACGAGCGCCTCCATGGGGGGATGGGGGCAACCATCGGGTCCGTGTTGGTGTCGGTGTTGGGGGTGTGGAACTTTACGGACAGGGGGGCAATTACGTTATCACAGGCCAGAACGCCGAGCCCCGGGAGGCATCGCCGGAGCGGCGCGGTCAGCGCTGGAGGCGGTCGTTGAGCAGCACCGCAGCGGCGCCGGCCGCAGCAGCGCTGAGCAGGGCGAAGGCCGCCGGCCATGAGGTGGCGGAGACCAGCGCGGCGAAGATGGGCGGGGCCAGCGCGGCGCCCGCGGTCACCATGGTGTTCTGCAGGCCGATGGCGGTCCCGCTGCGGGCCACGCCGGCGACCTCGCCGGCGGCGGTGAAGGCGAGCCCGTTCCAGGAGAGGCCGAGCAACCCGGCGAGCAGCAGCACGGGCAGCAGAACCGGCAGCGGCGCGTAGGTCACCGCGCCGAGCAGCAGGAACGCTCCCACCGCGCCGACCGCGATCAGGCGCAGCAGCCCGATGCGGTCGCCGCGCCGGTCCGACCAGCGGCCGAACCCGATGCGCGTGCCCGCGCCGAGGAGCTGCAGCACCACCAGGGTCCCGGCGGCGCCGCGCAGCGACATTCCCCGCTGCTGGTGCAGGAACACCACCAGGTAGGCGACCACGCTGTACTGCAGCAATACCAGCAGGCCGCTGACTGCGGCGAGCCGCCACACGCGCCGGTCCCGCAGTGGGGACCCGGGTGGGGAGCCAGGTGCGCGCTCCGGCTCATCTCTCGCCCGGTCTCGCTCCCGGTCCCGGTCTCCGGAGGTGGAGAGCGCGACGCTGCCGCTGGCGGGCGCGTCCCGCAGCCACAGGGCTGCGCTGGCGGCGGCCAGCAGGTAGACCCCTGCCATGCAGAGCAGAGCGGCGGGCACCCCGCCGAGCAGGGCGACGGCGGGCAGCGCCGCCGCACCGGCGGCACCGCCGAGCGGCACGCCCGCCTGGCGCAGGCCCATCGCCAGTCCCCGCTCGGAGGGCGGGAACCAGTTGAGGACCACCCGCCCGCTGGCCGCGTTCACGCTGGAGGACCCCAGGCCGGACAGCAGCAGGCCGGCCATGAGCACGCCCCGCCCGGAGCCGGCGAGCGCCACCAGCAGGCCCACAGCGCCGATCACCATGCCGATGGCGATCACCGGCCGTTCCCCCACCCGGTCGGCCAGGAAGCCCCAGCCGAGCAGGGTCAGGACCATCCCGACGGCAGTGGCGGAAAGCACCAGGCCGAGGCCGCCGAGCGAGAGCCGGTAGCGGTCGATCAGCTCTGGCCCGAGCGCCGGCAGCCCCTGCAGCAGCGCCGCCGAGCTGGCCTGCGCAGCCAGCCCGAGCGCGAGCATGCGCCAGCGCAACCTGGGCAGTTCCGGAGCCGCCGGGTCCCTGTGGATAACCGGCTCCATGCCCCTACGGTAGCGGGCGCCTTGCCGAATCGGTCAAGCTCGTCCTGCCGGGCGCCGACGCCGGTAGGCGTGAGCACCCAGAACGACGGGCCGAACGGCGCCCCGCGACCGGATCCACACCCGAACCCGCCCGCCATGGGGGGCGCGGAGTACTTCGTGCTGGCCTACGACACCACCACCATGCACGTGATCGCCTTTACCGGCCACGGGCGCGACTTCGTCGGTGCCGCACTCGCCCTCACCAAGCTGGTCCAGGAGCACCGGCACCAACCCCAGGTCCGGGTCCGGCTGGAGGCCGCCGCCTCCGTGGCCGAGCTGTGGCGGCGAGACCCGATGCTGTTCGGCCGCCTGCGCTTCCCAGACTCAGAATCAGGCCAGGATCCCTAAACTTGGATCCTGAGACGATGTGACTTGGCATCCGCGACAGGATTTACTTACCCTGACGCTTTGCACTACTGCCCGCCGCAAACGGCGCGAGTCCCCTACGGAGCCAGGCCGTGAATGTCGTGAACAAAGACCAGGGTGCACCCGAAGTGACTGTGGTGCTCCCTTGCTATAACGAGCGCGCCCACGTCGAGCAGGAGATCAAGCGCATCAGCGCCGCCCTGGAGGCAGCCGGCATGAGCTACGAGCTGCTGGTCGTTGACGACGGCTCCACCGACGGCAGCCGCGAGCTGCTGAAGACGATTCCGGGGATCCGCACCATCCTGCTGCCGCGCAACCAGGGTTCGGGCACGGCCCGGCGTATCGGCACCCAGCAGGCGCGCGGTGCGGTGGTGGTCTGGACCGACGCGGACATGACCTACCCCAACGAGCTCATCCCCGATCTGGTGCGGCAACTGGACGACCAGTACGACCAGGTGGTCGGCGCGCGCAAGACCGAGGCAGGCACCTACAAGCTGTTCCGGGTGCCGGCCAAGTGGGCCATCCGCAAGCTGGCCTCCTATCTGACCAACACGCCGATCCCCGACCTGAACTCGGGCCTGCGGGTCTTCAAGCGCTCGGTCGCCCGGCCCTACCTGCGGCTGCTGCCCCCCGGGTTCTCCTGCGTGACCACCATCACGCTGGCGTTCCTGGCCAATGGCCACCAGATCAAGTACGTGCCGATCGACTACTTCAAGCGCTCGGGGCGCTCCAAGTTCCACCCCTTCAAGGACGCCTACAACTACATCCTGCAGGTCCTGCGGATGGTGATGTACTTCAACCCGCTGCGGGTGCTGATGCCGGTGGCGCTGACCCTGCTCGCCGCGACCTTTGTGAAGGCCATCGTGGACCTGGTGGTACACAACTTCCACGTCGCTGGCTCGACCGTGCTGGTGGGGCTGGCCGCGTTCAACATCATTTCCATCGCCCTGCTCGCCGACCTGGTGGTGCGCCGCACCGCCACGGACTGAACAAGGAACCGGACCCTGAACAAGCCACCGACGCAGGCCGTCACACCGCCCGCTGCTGCGCCCGAGACGCCGGGCGTGGTGATCGGCAACCACACCCAGAAGTACACCGCCAAGAACCCGGCGATCCGCTGGCTCACCGAGCGCTGGGTGGCCAACCTGGAGTCGGTCTTCGCGCGCATCGACGCCGACGCGAGCCGGTCGGGGGACCGGCCGCAGCGGGTCCTGGAGGTCGGCTGCGGCGAGGGCGTGATCGCCGACAAGCTGCAGCGCCGCTGGGGCAACACGGTCGGGCTCGACCTGCCCGATGCGGGGCTGCGCGCGCAATGGCGCGACCTCGGCGGCGAACCGGCTCCGGCCTTCCTGCACGCGGACGCGCTCCGGCTGCCGTTCGAGGACGGCCTGTTCGACGTGGTGGTCGCCGTGGAGGTGCTGGAGCACCTGCCCAACCCGGAACTCGGCCTGGAGGAGATCGCCAGGGTCGGGCGCGGCCACGTGGTGCTGTCAGTGCCGCGCGAGCCGATCTTCCGCGGCTGCAACCTGATCACCGGCCGCTACGTCAAGGACCTGGGCAACACTCCCGGCCACCTGAACCACTGGTCCAGCGCGGCCTTCAAACGCTTTGTTGGGAACGTGGCCGCGGTCCGCGAGGTGACCCATCCGTTCCCCTGGACGACCGTCTGGGCAACCCTGCGCTGAGGGCGGCCCAGCCGAGGTCGGCCAGCAGGAACAGCAGCCGCGACAGCAGCGCGATCACGGTCGCCGGCGAGCGCCCGATGGCGGCGCCGAGCAGCAGCACCAGCACGGCCTCGCGGATGCCGGCCCCGGCCGGCGCGGCGATCAGCAGGAAACCCGCGCACCAGGCAGCAGCGAAGGCGCCGGTCGACTGCAGCAGCAGCAGCGCCCCGTGGCCTGACCCCAGCGCCCCGGCCAGCACGAACACGTGCAACCCGTAGCACAGCCAGGAGAGCAGCGCCCAGCCAGCCGCCCGCCCGATCCCAGCCGCCGACAGCGGCACTGGCATCGGCTGGCGGCGGGCCAGCCGCAGCGCCAGCGCGAGCAGCCGGTTCAGCACCGGCGGCAGCGCCACCACCAGCGCCACCACCAGCGCGGCGAGCGCCCACCAGCCGCTCAGCGGGCTGTGGGCGCCGTGGCCGAGCAGTGGGACCGCCGGGACCGTGAGGACCAGGCCGGTGCCGAGGATCAGCAGGACGAACACGGCAAAGGCCGCGGCGGAGGCGCGTTCGGGCACCTCGTAGTCGCGCCCCAGCTCCATCTGCGCCAGCACCGGCCAGACCGAGCCGGGAAGGTACTTGCCGAGCTGGCCGAGGAAGAACACCCGCATGCCAGCGGCCTGCGGGAGTGGGGAGCCGAGGTTGGCGAGCACCGACCGCCAGGCCCGGAAGGTGGCGAAGACCCCGGCGAGCACGGCCGCGGCGGCGGCTACGATCGCGACCGGGTCCAGCCGCCGGAGCAGTGGCCGCACCTGCGGCCACTGCTTCACCAGCAGCAGCGCCACAAACCCTAAGAACAGCACGAGCAGGGCCAAACGCAACCAAGTCCGCCATCGTGCCGTCGATTTCCCCCCACCCAGTGCCATTTGTGCATCCTATCGCGCCGGAGATGACCCAAGGTTGTTTGGGGGACTCCCTCGGGTGGGTAGGCCATTAGAACCGACCCGGCGAGGCGGGACGGAGAACAGGACGCGCAGCTGGGGGTGCGCACGCTCGCGGCGGTAGCTGGGGGAACGCCGTTGGGCACGGTTCCTGTTCGGACCTCCCGCCTCGCCTGCTGTCGTTTCCGCACATTTCCGCTCAGCCCTCCGGCACGTCGAACCGATCATCAGAGCAGCAACGCAGCTGCAACGGCTCGATAACGACGGGGGGCCAGAGCCGGATGAGCGGGCACCGGATGAGCGGGCAGGAGACTGCTGCGGGACCAGCGGCGGGAGGGGCGGAGGCGCTGCCGCGCCGCGTCATCCTGGTGGCGTTCAGCGGCCTGATGCTCGGCATGCTGCTGGCCGCGCTCGACCAGACCATCGTGGCCACCGCGTTGCCCACCATCGTGGGCGACTTGGGCGGCCTCGACCATCTCTCCTGGGTGGTCACCGCCTACCTGCTCGCCTCGACCGTGTCCACGCCCCTGTGGGGCAAGCTCGGCGACCTGTATGGGCGCAAATTCCTGTTCCAGGGCGCGATCGTGCTGTTCCTGGCGGCCTCGGCACTGGCCGGGCTGAGCCACAGCATGGGCGAGCTGATCGGCTTCCGGGCGCTGCAGGGGCTCGGCGGCGGCGGGCTGCTGGTGACCGCCCAGAGCATCATCGGAGACCTGGTGCCGCCCCGGGACCGGGGCCGCTACCAGGGCGTCTTCGGGGCGGTGTTCGGGCTGGCGAGCGTGGCCGGGCCGCTGCTCGGCGGCTTCTTCGTCGACAGCCTCTCCTGGCGCTGGGTGTTCTACGTCAATCTGCCGGTTGGAGCGGTGGCGCTGGTGGTGACCACGCTGGTGCTGCGCCAGCCCGAACGCCACCTCCAGCACACCATCGACTACCTGGGCACGATGCTGCTCGGCGGAGCTGCCACCTGCCTGGTGCTGCTCACCACCTTCGGCGGGACCACCTACCCGTGGCGCTCCTGGCAGATCGCCGCGCTGGGCGTTGGGGCGGCGCTGCTGCTGGCGGGGTTCGTCGCGGTGGAGCGCAGGGCGGCTGAGCCGGTGCTGCCGCTGGGGCTGTTCCGCAGCCGGGTCTTCAGCGTCGCCGGTGCCGTCAGCTTCGTGATCGGCTTCGCCCTGTTCGGTGCGGTCACCTTCCTGCCGCTATTCCTGCAGATCGTGCAGGGCGCCTCCCCCACGGCCTCGGGGCTGCGCATGCTGCCGATGATGCTCGGCCTGCTGGTCACCTCAATCGCCAGCGGGCAGCTGATCAGCCGCTGGGGCCGCTACCGCGTCTTCCCGATCGCCGGGACGGCGGTGATGGCGCTCGGGCTGCTGCTGCTCTCCCGCCTGGAGCCAAGCACCAGCGTAGTGCGCTCCAGCCTCGGCATGCTGGTGCTCGGCCTCGGGCTCGGCATGGTCATGCAGGTGTTGGTGCTGGTGGTGCAGAACGCCGTCGAGTACCGCGACCTCGGCGCGGCGACCTCGGCGACGACCTTCTTCCGCTCCATCGGCGGGTCGTTCGGGGTGGCGTTGTTCGGCACCATCTTCGCCAGCCGGCTGCAGGCGAACCTCCATTCGCTGCTTCCGAGTGGTGCCGCGGCCCAGCTCGGCGCCGCCGGCACGAGCCTGCAGCCGTCGCAGCTCTCGGGGCTGCCGGCGGCGGTGCGGTCGGGTGTGGAGTTGGCCTACAGCAACTCCATCCAGTCGGTGTTCCGCTCGGCGCTGCCGGTGGCGCTGCTCGGGTTCCTCCTCGCGCTGCTGCTGCCGGAGAGGCCGCTGCGCCGCACCGCCGAGGCGACGGGGCTGGGCGAGACCTTTGCGATGCCGGCATCGCCCTCCTCGCTGGAAGAGATCCAGCGGGCGCTCAGCGTGCTCGCCCGCAAGGAGAGCCACCGCGCCATCTACCAGAGCCTCGCCGCCAAGGCCGGGATCCGGCTGGACCCTGCCGCCTGCTGGCTGCTGCTGCGGGTCGGCGAGCACGAGGGCAGCGACACCGAGGGCCTTGCCACGCGCCTGCGCGTGCCGGTGGGGGCCCTGCGGCGCCATCTCGGCCGCCTCATGGGGGGCGGCCTGGTGACGCTGTCGGGCGAGGCGGAGCCGCTCGCCCTCACGGCCGCTGGGCACAGCACGGCCGACCAGCTGGTCGCCGCGCGGCGCGACTGCCTCGCCGAGCATCTGGCCGGGTGGTCGCCCGAATGCCGTGCGGAGGCCGCCGAGTTCATCGCGCGGCTCGCCGGCGACCTGCTCAGCGACCGCAAGGGCGGCGAGCTGGTCGCCGGACCCCAGGGCCGCCGCCTCAACCGCTCCTCCCGCTAGGCTTGCTGCGCGGAACCGGACATGAACGCAGGAACAGGAGGAGGCGGGCCGGGTATGGGTGAGTTCAGCGGCAAGGTTGCGCTGGTCAGCGGCGGGTCACTGGGGATCGGCCGGGCGGCGGTCGAGCGCCTGACGGAAGCTGGCGCAGCCGTGGTCTTCTGCGGTGTCGGACCCAGCGTGCACGAGGCCGAGACGGCACTGCGGGACAAGGGTCTGGCGGTGACCGGCATGGAGGCCGACGTGACCGTGGCCGCCGAGGTCGAGCGCCTGGTCGCCGTCACGGTCGAGCGTCACGGCGGGCTCGACGTGGTGGCCAACTGCGCTGGCATCCAGCGCTACGGCACCGTCGAGGAGACCGGCGAGGCCGAGTGGGACCGCGTCCTGGCCGTGAACCTCAAGGGCATCTTCCTGGTCTGCAAGGCGGCTGTCCCGGAGCTGCGGCGCCGGGGCGGAGGCACGATCGTCAACGTCTCCTCAGTGCAGGCGTTTCAGACCCAGAGCGGGGTCGCCGCCTACACCGCCAGCAAGGGCGCGATCAACGCGCTCACCCGCGCGATGGCGGTCGACCACGCCCGCGACGGCATCCGCGTCACCGCAGTCTGCCCTGGCTCGGTCGACACCCCCATGCTGCGCTGGGCCGCCGACCAGTTCCGCGGCGACCGCCCCGCCGCCGACCTGGTGGCCGACTGGGGCCGCATGCACCCCCTCGGCCGCGTCGCCACCCCCGCCGAGGTCGCCGAGCTGATCGCCTTCCTCGCCAGCCCCCGCGCCTCGTTCATCACCGGCTCCGCCCACCTGATCGACGGCGGTCTCCTCGCCGGCCTCGCCGTCGCCCTGCCGGAGCCCTAGCCCGACCTCCCAGGGGATTGCGATTTAATAACCATGCAACCGTGTTCAGGCGCTTGCGATTCCGCTGTGATTCGTCGTTATCCACAGGGCACTTGGGGTCATCCACAGGCTTTAGCTCTTTGTCTACAGATCCCGAACTCGCTCATCCACAGAAACAGGGCTACTTGTCCACAGGCTTGTCCACTGCTGTCAGCGGGTCGGCCCAGCGGTCGCTGGGGACCAGGGGGTACCAGCCGGGGCGGCCGGGGTCGCGGTCGTAGGGGTAGCTGCCGAGCTCGCGGTACAGGTCGGCGTAGCGGGCGAGGCGGTCGCGGTCGAGGCGCACGCCGAGGCCCGGGCCGGTGGGGACGCGGATGCGGCCGCCGGTGTAGGACAGCTTGCCGCCCTCGATGACGTCGTCGCGCAGGTGGTGATAATGGGCGTCGGCGGCCAGGGTCAGGTTTGGCAGGGCAGCGCCGAGGTGCAGCATGGTGGCGAGCTGCACGCCCAGCTCGCCGGAGGAGTGGACGGCGATGCCGAGCTGGAAGGTCTCGCAGACCGCCGCCGCCTTGACGCAGGCGCGCATGCCGCCCCAGAAGGTGGTGTCCAGCAGGACCACGTCGGCGGCGGGCTGCAGCACGTTGGCGGCGAGCTGCTCGAAGTCGACCACCACGGTGTTGGTGGCCAGCGGGATCCGCACCCGCTCGCGTACCCGGCGCAGGCCGGCGAGTCCCCAGGTGGGGTCCTCCAGGTAGTCGTTGTCCAGGTCCTCGACGGCCTGGCCGAAGCGGATCGCCTCCTCGACGCTGGGGACGGCGTTGGGGTCGTAGCGGAGGCGGTCGCCGGGCAGCGCCTCGGCCAGCGCCCGGTAGCAGGCCAGCTCGTAGCCGGGTGGGAACACCCCGCCCTTCAGCTTGTGGACGGTGAAGCCGTGCTCGGCCTTGAGCTTGCGGGCGTGCTCGACCAGTTGGTCGATGGTGCGCACCTCGCCGCTGCCGTCGGCTGGGTCGGGATAGCGGAAGAAGAGGTAGCTGGCGAAGGGGACCTCGTCGCGGAGCCGGCCGCCGAGCAGGTCGTGCGCGGGGACGCCGAGGTGCTGGCCGACCAGGTCGATGCAGGCGAACTCGATGGCGGCGAGCTGCTGCACGCGGTTGTTGTAGAGGCTCGCGGTGGGGTTGGCGATCTTCCAGCGGAGCGCCTCCAGCTGGAGGGGGTCGTGGCCGACCAGGTAGTCCTTGAGGTTGCGGAAGGCGGCCTCGGCGCTCTCTCCCCCGCCGCCCATCTCGCCGAGGCCGACCAGGCCGTTGTCCGCCTCGACCTCCACGATGGTGCGGACGAAGCGGCCCCAGTGGGCGCCGTTCGAGTGCCGCAGCGGCGCCTCGAGCGGCACGGCCACGGTGGTGGGCCGGATGTCGACGATCCTCATGGACTGCACTCCTTGCTGGCTACGCTTGCCACGACTCCAGAACTCAGAGGTCCACGGCCACCGCCGCTGTCCCGCAGGCGGGCAGCCGCACCCGCACGGCGCCGTCCCCGGCGTCCACGGCCAGCTCGGCGAGGCCCTCCTCCAGGAGCGTCCCGGCGAAGGCACGCGACGGCCGCAGCAGCGGGAAGCGCAGGGTCGCCTCGACCGCTTCTGGCGCCAGCGAGCGCAAACGCACCATCAGGGCGTGGCCGCGGCGGGAGCGGCCCAGTGAGGTGACCTGGACCAGCGGGTCGCTCACGGTGACGAAACTCCCGGCGGCGGGCGCGGCGGCGGGGGGTTCGGGGGGCACGGTCCCGCGGCCAGGACCACCGCGAGAGGTTCCCACAGTGGCCGCGGGGCCCCCCGATGGGTCAAGGGCGCCAGCGCCCGCCGCCGGAGCTGGGCCGCCGATCAGGACGGCGACCAGCGGCTCGACCAGGCCCGCCGCCGCGACCGGGCCGAGCTGGCGGGCAGAGGTGCCCTCGCCCGCAGCGGAGGTGAGCGCATAGCGGAAGGTGGTCTCGCCGCGCTGCTCGGACGGGAAATTGGTGTCCCAGATGTTGTTCATCGCCCACGACCAGATAGTGGCCGGCTCGGGGTGGGGCAGGTCGAGGGTGGGCGGGAAGGGCGCGTAGGGCAAATGGATATTGCCGAACTGCACCAGCGGCGCCTCCAGGGTCGCCCAGGCCAGCGTCATCCCCGCCTCCTCGAAGGCGACCCAGTGCCGCAGGTACTGCAGGTAGTGGGCGGACCCGGGCACGTGCGCGACCTCGCTGCCGCCGACCCCGCCGGCCAGCTCCCAGGCGGCGGGCGGGCTTTGCATAGCGAACGGGAAGGCGAAGAAGACGCTCTCCTTGGCGGCGCCGCCGACCTTGGCGATGCGGTTGGTCAGGTCCACCCGGCGCACGCCGCGTGGCAGCTCGACCACGGTGCGGATCCAGTCGGTGCCGTCGCCGTGCAGCTCCACCTCCAGCCGCTCCCCCACCGCCGTCCGCTCGGCGCGCACCACGGTGGCGCCGTGGCCGGTGAAGCGCCCGCCCAGCAGCGTCAGGTCGTTGGCGACCACGTGGCCGGAGAGATGGTTGAAGTGCGGCGCGGTGGCGTAGCGGTCGCGGACGTACTGGTTGAGGCCACCGACCGCGTCCTGGTTGACCAGCTCGCGGCCAGCCGCCTTGTCGAAGACCGAGGCGATATAGCCCTCGGTGAGGTCGTAGCCGACCCGGTAGAACTCATTCTCGAGCGCGACCACGCCGTTCGTGACAGGGATTGCTGCGGCGCCCGCGGAGCCCAGGCCCGCCGCGCCCAGGCCCGCGGACACCGCGGCCCGCTCGGCTTCGGAATGCGCCTCGACCGGACCGGTGACCAGGTCGAGGCGGGCGTAGCCGAGCGGCGGCAGATCTGTTGCGATGAAGCGGAGACGGCGCCCACGCGGCCGGAACGGGACCGTCTCGGGCGGCCCGGCCAGCAGCGGCACGGGCGTGCCGTCACGGCCGTCGACCAGCGCCAACGGCACAGAGGGGTCCACCACGCTGGCTGGCACCCACACCTCGGCCAGGTCGGTGCGGGCGCCCTCCCCGCTGGAGGGGTTGAAGACCACAATCGAGGCGAGCGCGCCGGCCACCCGCGCGAAGGTCGCGCCCAGGCGCCGCACGCCCGCGTGGAGCAGGTCGGCGGCGTCGTCGGCGCCATCGTGGGCGAAGCTCGCCTTGCGCGCCCACTGGATCGCGCCGGAGTCGACCCCCTCCTCGCCGTCGGTCCAGGGGTTGGCGGACCCCCAGGAGTGCTCGTCGAAGAGGGCGAGCTTGTCGTAGGCGGCGTCCACCGCCGCGCCCACCGAGACGCCCATCTCCCCGTCCCCGTCGCCATTCTCGGCTGGAGGGCGGACGTCCGCGAGCGCGTGCAGGGTCTCAGCCGCGCGCAGGTCGCGCTGGGCCCGCCTGGCGTAGCCGAGGGGCCGGGCGCCCGAGCCGAGGCCGTCGGCCCACCAGTCGGTCCAGTCGCCCTCGAACTCGTCGAGCGCGCCGCCGAGGCGCTCCTCGGCGGCGGCGAGGAAGTCGTGGTTGGTGGCCATGCGCAGGCGCGGGAACGCCCAGGCCTGGTTCCAGGCCCGCACGATGCTCGCAGGGATCAAACTCGGCCCGGCGTTGTCGGCGTCGCTGCCCTGGACCCGCAGGTGCACGATGTCGTGCGGGTAGGGCCGCATGGTGACCTCGGCCCCTTCCGGCAGCCCCGACCAGCCGAACGCCTTGCCGCCGAAGGGCCAGGGCCGGCTGGCGAGCGCGGACAGGTAGGCCGGGACCAGGTCCAGGGCGAGGTCGTAGCCGGCGGCCAGGCCCACCAGGTTGCCCTCCATGTAGGCGATGCCGTGAGGGGTGTCGGTGTGCCACACCAGCAGGCGGTTGCCGCTCGGCGCCCGCCACCAGAACGGCCGCGTCAGCTCCTGGCCGCCGACCAGGTAGGGCACCGAGCGGCCCGCCCAGTTGTGCGCCGCCGACAGGTAACGGATCCCGACGGCTGCCAGCGCGTCGACCAGGCCGACGGTGGCGCCGGGCACGTCGGTGTGCATCGCGCTGCGGACCGGGATGCCCCAGCGCTCCCGCAGCTCGACCACGCCGCGCAGCATGCGCTGCAGCTCCTCGGTGGAGCAGGCTTCGGTGTGGAGCTGGAAGGGCATGGCGGTGATCTCGACCCGACCCTGGCGGGCCGCCTCGGCCATGCGTGCCCTGGCCGCCTCGGGCCGCGCCTCCAGCCAGCGGCGCGCGGGCAGGTTCGACTCCACGTTCCAGCGGAAGCGGGCGTCGTCGTCCCAGCCGTCGCCGCTGGTCGCCGCCACCAGGTCCAGGACCGAATCCAGGTACTCCAGGTGGTTGCGCAGCACGATCCCCTGCGGGTCGGTGTAGCCGATGTCCAGGTGGGAGTGATGCACCACGTAGACGGTCCACTTGCGCTGCGGCGTCACGGTCAGCGCGCCGGAGCCCACCGGCCCGGAGGTGTCGGCGACCTCGACGGTCACCCGCCGGGCCTCGCCCTCTCGCACCTCGGGGACCCACAGGTCGCGCACCGCAGTGACCCAGGCACCCCCCGCCGCGAAATCCCACGATGTTTCGTCGACGAGGGCGCCGTCGCCGTCGCGCAATGCGACCGTCAGGCGCCCTCCACCCGAAACACGCAGACGGACCCGCACGACCTGCAGGAGAGCACCGGCGGGATCATCCGGATCGCGGCGGAACAGCGGCAACACGCTGGCGCGTAGCTCCAGGTTGCGCAGCGCCAGCAGCGGTGTGGAGGTGGCCTCGCGCAACTCGTCCTGCACCGGCTCATAGGTGGGCGACCCGAGGCTTCTGCGCAGTAGCCGGCTGGTCATCGCGTTTCCTCTCCTCTTGAGCTAGAGCTGTCCGAGCGACAGGCCGCGGGCGAACAGGCGCTGGGTGGCGAGGAACACCGCCACCGTCGGCAGCGACACCAGCAGCCCTGCCGCCAGGATCACCGGCACGGTTGTGCCAGCGTAGGCACTCTGCAGCGTCGTCAGCGACGCCATGATCGGCCGCACGCTGGCCGTCTGTGTCAGTGTCAGCCCCAGGAGCAGCTCGTTCCAGATGATGGTGAACTCGAGGATGAAGATCGCCGCCAGCGCGGTCAGCGAGACCGGCATGTAGATCCGCCAGAAGACCTTCCAGGTGGAGGCACCGTCGAGCACCGCAGCCTCATACAGGGAGTAGGCGACCCCGGTGAAGAAGTTGCGCATCATGAACGCGGCCAGCGGCACGCAGATGGCCATGTAGGCCAGGATCAGGCCCTGGCGGGTGTCGTAGAGGTTGGCGTTGCTGTAGCCGACGAACAACGGGACGATCAGCATCTGGCCGGGGACGACCGTGCCGCCGAAGATCACCACGAACCAGAAGAACCCGTGCCGCAGCCGCAGCACCACGATCGCGAAGCCGGCCAGCGCGCCGATCACCACCGCGAGCGCCGGGCCGATGATGCTGTAGAGCAGTGAGCTGACGACGCTCCCGCCCAGGTCGGTGCGTTGCAGGACCTCCTTGAAGTTGGAGATCACCGCGAAGCTGGTCGGCAGGTGCCACTCGGTGGCGGGGTCGTAGCCGGTCGCGGGGCATCCCAAATGAAGGCTTGGTGACTGCCACTAGGCCAGATTGACGTAGGAGATCTCACCGCAGTTGAGCTGGTCGTGCCCGGAGCAGCCGATCGACCACCTCCTATTGCCAAACGAAGTCAAACCGGAACTAAATTCGTAATCGTACGCTGAATCGAACACACGTTCAAACTCTTGCACCCGAGCGCCGCCAGAATCTCTGACATCACTGAGAGCAAGAAAACGAAGCGCCTAGAACCCCCAGTAGGCGATGTTCAGCGGCACGCAGTACTGCTTGCCGCTGATGGTGTAGTACTTCTCCAGGTCCTGGGTCAGGTAGCCCTTGCTGATGGCGTCCTGCCAGATGGACGAGGTGTCGAGCACCTGGTTCTGGGCGACGATCTCCTGCATGGTGCCGCCGGTGTGCCAGGTGAACAGGTCGGGCTTGTTCTTGCTGCGGAACGAGGCCTTGATGGTGGCGTCGTAGGTGTTGGCGTCGGTGTAGCCGACCGGGTCGAGGCCGAGGCCGATCTGCTGCTGGGAGAGCGTGCCGAGGTCCTTGAAGAACGGCGTCCAGGCGCCCTTGTCGTTGAACAGCTTGAGCGTTGACTTGGTTTCGGTTTGGGTCTTGGCCTTGGGCGTGGACGAGCAGGCCACGGCCACCAGGGCGGCGACCAGCAGCAACGCGACAGGACGGAGCAGACGCAAGACGACCACCACCTCCGCCTCCCACCTCTGGGAGGTCCGGTTGACGATGTACTTCGGGTTTCGGACGATGACGTGGGCCGGGTTGAGGCCCGAGCCTCTATGGGGGGGATGCCTCAACTTCTGGCGGCGGTCCGGGTCCTGGTTCGAGGCGCTGCTCGATGACCAGCTTGATGCCCTCCAGGTGGCGCCGCATGCGCGACTGGGCGCTCGGCGCGCGGCCGTCGCGGATCGCCTCCAGGATGGTCACGTGCTCGTTGTGGTCGCGCCTGCGGTCGTCGTAGATCCGCAGGATTTCCTGCTGTTCCTGGCCGTGGACGGTGAGCAGCGAGTCGATCACCTCGGACAGGATGCTGTTATGGGCAGTCGCCGCGACCGCGCGGTGGAAGGCCATGTTGGCGTGGTGCAGGGCGGCGTCGTCGGCACGGCTGAGGCAGCGCTCAGCGCGGTCGAGCAGCCCGCCGAGCAGGTCGAGGTCGCCGCTGTCGCGGATGGTGGCAGCGCGCCCGGCCAGCTCCGGCTCGATCAGCAGCCGCGCGTCCAGCAGCTGCAGCAGCTGGTCGCCGGGCAGGCTGCGCGCCACCGGGTTGGGCAGCACCACCCGGTTGAGGTCGCCGCCGACGTACACCCCGGAGCCGTGCCGCAGCTCCACCGCACCGGTCGCCTCCAGGCGCCGCAGGACCTCCCGCAGCGTCGGGGTCGCCACCGCGAAGCGCCGCGCCAGCGCCTGCGCCGACGGCAGCCGGTCGCCCGGCCGCAGCCCCTCGGCGTGGATCAGGTCCACGACCTGGGCGGTGAGCGCGTCCGACAGGGTCGCGCGAAGCAGCTCAGCCATTGCTCGCGCCCGGGGCCGGGGGTGTGAACTGGAGGTCGACGAAGCGGGGTCGGTAGATGCTGACGTCTTTGTAGGTGTCGGTGTTGTCGAAGCTGTTGACGTTGTAGGAGACCACCAGCCGGCCGGGACCCCCCAGCTCGGGGTGGGCGTGGGGTAGGCAACTGTTGATGTTGCTATCAGCGGATATCAGCTTGTCTTCGAACGTCAGTTCTGATAGGGTGCTGGCACGGGCCTCTGGGGCCACGCCGCGACGGTCAAGGTGTGCCTCGACCCCACCAGTGGATGGGCAAGAGAGAGCTACCGACTGGCCGGGCGACCGGCTTGGCGGCAACGGCGCAAGCCCGAGGGATCCCATCGACCTGGGAGGCGTCCGGGCAGCACGACCGCCATTCGTACGTAAGACCCGCAACGCTGAACAAGACCCGAGGGTGACCAGGCTGTCCAAGACCGTTCGGGACGGTCCGTCAGCAACTGATAGACGCTGATGCCTTAGGAACGGTTGTAGGTCCACACGTTGGCATTGCCGTAGCTGCTGGACAGGCCGGTTTCTGGAGCGGAATAGACCAAGGTCTTGTTGCCGAACCGGCCTGTCGGCGGGCCGGGAGCCGTCGGCATTGACGGTGCCGAGGAAGGTGTCCGAGAACAGCCACGCTTCCTGCCCGCCGGGGAGGCGCACCGAGTAGGTGCTGTCGACGCGGGTCCAGTCGTCAGTGCGGCGGTTGCCGTACCGGGTGAACAGGGTGTTGAGCCCGGCGTCCCCGTCCCGCAGCTCCAGAGCGCCAGACCGCCTCCACTCCAGACCGGCTTTGATCCAGACCACCTCCGCCTTCGATGGGCAGCGGCCGCACGCCACGGCACGAGCTAAGTCATCTAATCACTTAGCTGCCTAGCTGTCCAGCTGTGCTGAACTGGGCGGGAATGGTGGACGCTGGCGGGCATAATCTGAAGATGCCGCTTTCGGCCATCCAGCCCGGCGCCTGCGCCGCCCACCTGCCTGCCGGCACCGATCCGGGGAGCCTCGACCTGCTCGCCGAGGGGAGCCTGCCGGCAGCATGGGCGCGCCGCTGGGCGGCGGAGCCCCGTCGGCCAGTCCTGCGGGACGCCCTCCAGCATCAGGACGGCGGGCGCGGCTGGGTCACCCAGGGCCAGCTCGACCAGAACAGCCGGCGGGTGGCGGGGCGGCTGTACCGCGCCGGGCTGTGGCCGAGGGATCGGGTCCTGGTCAGCGCCGGGACTTCGCTCGACCTGGTCACCGCCTACCTCGGCGCGTTGCGGCTCGGCCTGGTGGTGGTGCCGGTCAATACCGCGTACCGGGAGCCGGAAGTCGCACACATCGTCCGTGACGCTGAACCCAGGGCGGCCATCGTCGACCAGCGGGAGCGAGGGAAGTGGATACGCCGTGCCGCCGGGGGCGATCTCCTGGTCACCGCGCCGGCAGTCGACCTCCCCGACCCTGTGGATAACCCCGGCAGCCCTCCCGCCGTTTCGGATAGTTTTGAAACAGGGGGACCCCCTTCGCGGGAGGGGGTATTCGGCGTGCCTGACATCGGCCCGGACGACCCGGCGCTGCTCTGCTACACGTCAGGGACCACGGGATCGCCCAAGGGGGCCGTGCTCAGCCACGGGAACCTGCTCGCCAGCGCCGAGGCGCTGCGGCTTGCCTGGCGCTGGACCGAGCGGGACCGGCTGCTGCTGGCCCTCCCCCTGTTCCATGTCCACGGGCTCGCGGTAGGGCTGCATGGCACGCTGCTCGCGGGCGGGTCGGCGGTGCTGTTCGAACGCTTCGAGGTGGACCAGGTGCTCGACGCTGCCAGGCAGCAGGCCGCCACGCTGTTCTTCGGGGTGCCGACGATGTATGCGCGCCTGGCCGCCTCTCCGCGTGCCCCCGAGCTCGGTGCGCTGCGCTTGTGCGTCTCCGGGTCCGCGCCGCTGCCGCCGGTGCTGTTCGAACGGCTCGCCGAGCTGAGCGGCCAGCGCGTCCTGGAGCGCTACGGCATGACCGAGACGCTGATGAACGTCAGCAACCCCTACGACGGCGAACGGCGGCCAGGCACCGTCGGGCTACCCCTCCCCGGCGTCGAGCTGCGCCTGGATGGCGGCCACAGGGGCGAGATCCTGCTCAAGGGCCCGAACGTATTCGCCGGCTACCGGCGCGACCCGGCCGCCACCGAGGCCGCCTTCGACGCTGAGGGCTGGTTTCACAGCGGCGACCTCGGCAGCCTCGACCAGGCCGGCTACCTGCGGATCGAGGGGCGCAGCAAGGAGCTGATCATCAGCGGCGGCTTCAACGTCTACCCCCGCGAGGTCGAGGAGGTCCTGCTCGCCCACCCAGCCGTGGCCGAGGCCGCCGTGGTGGGCAGCCCGTCCGAGGAGTGGGGCGAGGTGGTCATCGCCTACGTCGTCGCCTCGGAGGGCGGCCCGCCACCCTCCGAGGTGGAGCTGGCCGCCTTCACCGCTGACCGGCTGGCGCCGTTCAAACGCCCCCGCCAGGTCCGCTACGTCGACGCCCTGCCACGCAACGCCCTCGGCAAGGTCCTCAAGCACAAGCTTGAGCGCTAGGTCGCGGTAGCTCAGGGGCTGCGGGTGAGCACCACCTTGCCAGTGACCTGGCGGTTGCGGAGGGCGGCGACGGCCTCCAGCGTCTGTGACCAGTCGCGCACCACGCCGAGCTGGGGGTCCAGGCGCCCGTCGGCGACCAGGCCGGCGAGGGTGGCGAGGTCCTGCCCGAAGGTCTCCTCGCCGGTGCGGTAGATGAAGAAGGCTTGCAGCTTGCTGCCAGGCGTCGACTCGCGGAAGTCGTAGAAGGCGATCTCGCTGCGCTCCCCGCTGGCGACCCCGTAGGCGGTGACGGTCCCGCCGACGGCGAGCCGGCGCACGGCGTCGCTGAGCACCGAGCCGCCGACACCGTCGACAACCAGATCGAATGGCCCGCTGTCGGCGCCGATGGCGGTGATCACCTCGGCGGCGCCAAGGGTTCGCACCTGCTCGACCCGGGACGGTCCGCTGACCTGCGCAGTCACCTGGGCACCGGCGCTGCGGGCGAGCTGCACGGCGAAGCTGCCGACGCCCCCGCTCGCCCCGGTGACCAGCACCCGCCTACCCAGGAGGGGCCCGCCGGTGCGCAGCGTCCGCAGCGCGGTCAGCCCCGCCACCGGCAGCGACGCGGCCTGGGGGAAGGTGACCGCGCCGGGCAGCGCGGCGACCCGGTGCGACGGCACCGCCACGCGCTCACTCCAGCCGCCCTGGTCGGCAGCCCCGACCACGCGCGTCCCGGCCGCAGGGCCGCTGCCGTCGGCCGCCGCCGTGACCACCACCCCGGCCACGTCCTGGCCGGGCGTCCAGCCGCTGGACCGTTGCGCCAGCAGCGACAGCTCCCCGCGGTTGACGGCGTAGGCGGCCACCTCGACGATCACGTCATGCGGGCCGGGCTGCGGCTCCGGCAGGTCGCGCTGGGCGAGGCCGCCGTCGGCGGCCGGGTCGGTGACATACCCGAGCATTCAGGACTCCTTTGCCTTTGCGAGTTGCCTTTGCGGGCTGCTGCCTTCAGCGGACCATGATGCCTGCAACCATCGGCGAACCGTTGCGTGGGAAGCAGTTGGGGCACATGAGCGGACAGGGAAGCAGGTGGGCCACCTTGCGGCCGTCTGAGGAGGAGCTGCGGGAGCTGACCGCAGAGATGCCGAACGCCAGGCGCACCGGCTACGGCAACCTCAACGTGCGCACGCGCATCCGGGACCGGGCCAGGCGCGCGACCTTCGTGGTCGCAGACCACCCGCCGCCGCATGCCGGACCAGCGCTCAGCCGCGCCGACGGGGCCCTGATCACCGCCATGCAGGACCGCTACCTCCTCGACCGCGACGTGGTCGTGATCGAGGGCTTCATCGGCTCCACCGGCCCGCACCGCGCCGCCGCCCGGCTGGTGGTCGAGCGCGCCCATGCCAACATCGCCGCCATGCAGCACCACTTTTATTTCGACCCGGGCGGCGGCAACGGGCCGCCGACCACGGACCCGGAACTGACCGTGATCTGCTCCCCGGGCCTGCGCCTGCCCGGCTTCGCCAGCCGGGGCCGGGGCCGGGACGGCCTGGATGGCGTGGTGGTGGCCGTCTGGCCCGAGCTGGGGGTGACCAGGGTCGTCGGGTCCGACCTGTTCAGCGAGGCCAAGAAGGCCGGGATCCGCATGTGGGCCGAGCGCGTCCATGCAGCCGGCGGCCTGGTGCTGCACGCCGCCTGCACGGTGGTGGCGACCCGCGCGGGCCCACGGACCATGCTGCTGTGCGGCCAGCAAGGCAGCGGCAAGTCCACGCTCGCCTTCAGCGCCTTCGGTGACGCCTTCGGTGCTGGCGCCCGGATCGTCCAGGACGACTTCGTGGCGTTGCTGCCGAGCGGCCGCCTGGTAGCCAGCGAGGCCGGCTGCATCGAGAAGACCTTCGGCCTGGACCCGCAGGTCACCCCGGCACTGCATGGCGCCGTCACGCGGCCGGACGCCTACCTCGAGAACACCGCTCAGCGCGGCGACTGGCCCGACTTCACCGATTCCGCCTACCGGCACGGTCGCGCGGTGTTCCCGCTGCGTGCGATCGACCACCTCCCAGCCGGCGAGGTCCCGCCGCTGTCGCTACTGGTGATCCTCAACTGCCACGACGACGTGGTCCCGGCGCTGGCGCGGCTCGACCCCGCGCAGGACCCGGACCGCGCGGCCGACGCCTTCGTGCTCCGGGAGCTGCGCGGCGGCGACCCGGTCTGGGTCCCGCGCCAGGCTTCTCCGGCGCACCGGCGCCAGCGCGACCGCCTCGCCGAGCTGCTTGCGAGCCACCCGGTGGAGGCCGTCTCGCTCAACACTGGCCGCATCGGAGGCCCCGCCGCCGACGGGCGTTCCAAGCCGGTCGCACGGGAGGCGACCGCCGCCATCGTCCGGGCGCTCGCCTACGGCGGCATCACCTGGGCGCCAGACCATGGGGACTACGGGGACCACGGCTGGCAGCTCGCCGCCGAGGTCCCCGGCATCGACGACCTCGACCTGCTGCAGCCGCGCCGGCTCTACCACCGCCAGGGACGCCTGGACGAGTACCGCGAGCGCCGGGCCCGCCTCGCCACCGAGAACGCCCGCTTCCTCAGCCTCAGCCCCTGACGAGCCCAGGTGCGGAGCACGGGAGCGAGGCGCGGTCCCTACGGCTTTCGCCCCACGCCGCCGAACGCGTCCACCTCAGCGGGAGGGCCAGCGCTGGCCGCGACGCCAGCGGGATCCGGCCGCCACCGCGGGCATGACACCACCCCGGGCTCCACCAGCTCCAGCCCCTCGAAGAAGCCGGCGATCTGCTCCGGGGTCCGCAGGACATAAGGGATCGCACCGCTCTCGTTGTACTCCCCCTGGGCCTGCGCACCGGCCATGTCGATGACGCTGGTCCCGTCGCACAGCGCCAGGTAGCTGCCGGGAGGCAGGGTAGCCAGCAGGTGCCGCACCAGCGACCGCGCCTGGTCGTCGTCGCTGATGTGCCCCAGGATCCCCATCAGCATCAGCGCCACCGGCTGGCCGAAGTCCAGCGTCTTGCCCGCCTCCGCCAGGATCGTGTCCGGCTCGCGCAGGTCGGCGTCGACATAGGCGGTGGCGCCCTCAGGGGTGCTGGTGAGCAAGGCCCGGGCATGCGCCAGCACCAGCGGGTCGTTGTCGACGTAGACGATGCGGGCGTCGGGAGCCACCCGCTGGGCGACCTCGTGGGTGTTGTCAGCGGTCGGCAACCCGGTGCCGATGTCGAGGAACTGGCGGATCCCCACCTCCCCGGCCAGATAGGCAACCGCCCGGGTCAGGAATCCCCGGGAGACACGGGCGATCTCCACGATCCCCGGGAAGACCTCCAGGAATTGGTCCCCGGCGGCGCGGTCGACCTCGTAGTTGTCCTTGCCGCCCAGCCAGTAGTTCCAGATCCTGGCCGACTGCGGCACGCTGGTGTTGATCTCGGGGATCTCGGTCATTGCGGCGGTCTCCTTCAGGGGGGCAAGCCCGCCCGGCAGGCTACAACAGCGCAGAAAGTTACAACAGGTTGATTCCGAGCGTGAGGACCCCAGCGGCGAGCACGCCGGCACCTAGGTAGACCAGGGCGATCAGGGCGTTCGGCCGCTCAGCCCGCGGTGATGCCACCGACAGGAAGAACCCGAGCGGCATGAGGATGGGCGGGGCGGTCAGCCCCCACCGGACCAGTTCCTTGCCGGTGTCGGACAGCCCGGTCTGGTCGACGTAGAGCATGCCGACCAGCGCCAGGATCACCAGCACTCCAGCATGAGCGTGGCCCGCCCGGAACAGGTTCTGGCGCAGGGGATTGTCGAGGTAGCCGGGGATCCGCCGGGTGATGAAGCGCAGCAGCGACACGCCGCCGTACTCGATGGCGACGACGGCGATCAGCAGGACGCCTGCGGTGGACAACGACGATGACGACACGTCCTCACACCTCCATCCGGAATCTTGTCATCGTCAAGATAAGCGCCGCAGGACTAACTTGTCAACGTCAAGATTCCTGCTACGCTGCTGCCATGCCAGCACCCACTGCCGGCGAGCAGCCTCGCCCCTACCACCACGGCAACCTGCGCCGCGCCCTGCTGCAGGCCGCTGTCGACCAGATCCTGGAGGGCGGTCCGGCGACGCTCAGCCTGCGCGACCTCGCCCGCCGCGCCGGTGTGTCCCACGCCGCCCCAGCCCACCATTTCGGCGACAAGGCCGGCCTGCTCACCGCCATCGCCGCCGAGGGATTCGAGCGCCTGGCCGCCACGCTCGACCAGGCCTACCGGCAGACCGAGAGCTTCCTGGAGGTCGGGGTGGCCTACGTCCGCTTCGCCACCAGCTACCGGGCCCACTTCGAGGTGATGTTCCGCCCCGAGCTGTACCGCCCCGACGATCCCGAGGTGGCCCGCGCCCGGCAGGCGGCCCGGTCGCTGCTGTACGGCCCCCTCAGCACCACCACCGAACCCCAATCCAAGCCGGAGCCCGATCCCGGCCAGCTGCGCGCCGCCGTCGCCGCCTGGGCACTGGTCCATGGGCTCGCCACGCTGTGGCTTGACCGCAACCTTCCCCCCCAGCTCGGCGACGATCCAGAGCGGATCGCCCGCGAAGTCGCGGCCCTGCTCCCCCTCCCGCCCCAGCCTGGACAGTAGCAGCGTCAGGATTGGGTGGCCGGATCGCCGAGCTGGTAGTCCCGCTGGGTGCGCGCGTAGGCGAGGAAGTCGTCGAAGGCCTGGGGGTTGGCCATGGCGCTGCGGCTGGCCGCCTGGTCGGTGGGGACGCCGAGGAGGATCTTGCGGACCGGCACCTCCAGCTTCTTGCCGGTCAGCGTCACTGGGATCGCGCTGACCTGGACGATGCGGTCGGGGACGTGGCGTGGGCTGTAGGCCTGGCGGAGGCGGTCGCGGATCTTGCGCTCGATGGCGTCGTCGAGGGTCCTGCCGCCGCCGAGGGTGACGAACAGCGGCATGAACGACCTGCCGCCGGGGAGCTCGAGGTTCACCACCAGCGCCTCGTCAACTTCCTCGACGGTGTCGAGGGCGCGGTAGATTTCGGCGGTCCCGATACGGACGCCGTGGCGGTTGAGGGTGGCGTCGGAGCGACCGAGGACGAAGCAGCCGCCGCGCTGGTTGATGCGGAAAAAGTCGCCGTGGCGCCAGACGCCCGGGTAGTCGGCGAAGTAGGTCTCGCGGTAACGGCGGCCGTCGCTGTCACCCCACAGCTTGACCGGCATCGACGGCAGCGGCTGGGTGATGACCAGCTCGCCGACCTGGCCGGCGAGCTGGTTGCCGTGCTCGTCGAAGGCCTCGGCGGCGACGCCGAGGGAGCGTCCCTGGATCTCCCCGGCGTAGACCGGCTGGGTCGGCACGCCGCCAACGAAGCCGGTGCAGCAGTCGGTGCCGCCGCTGCCGGTGGCGACCCACAGGTCCTGCTTGACGTTGCGATAGAACCAGGCGGTGCACTCCGGCGACACCGGCGACCCGGCCGGGAAGATCGTGCGGAGGGCCGACAGGTCGTAGCGCTCGCCGGGGACGATGCCGGCCTTGCGCATCCGGTCGACATAGGCAGGGCTCGACCCGAGCAGGGTGACGCGGGCGTCCTGGGCCACCTGCCACAGCACCTCGGCGTCTGGGTACAGGGGGCTGCCGTCGTAGAGGACCGGGACGACCCCGAGCAGCGGCGCGCTGACCAGGAAATTCCACATCATCCAGCCAATCGACGTGAAGAAGAACAGCCGGTCTCCGGCCCGCAGGTCCAGGTGGAAGCTCATCAGCTTGAGCTGCTCCAGCAGGATCCCGCCGTGGCCGTGGACGAGCGCCTTCGGCAGCCCGGTGGTCCCGGACGAGAACAGCACCCACAGCGGGTGGTCGAACGGCACCTGCTCGAATTTGAATCGCTCGGCTGGCACCGGCGGCCGGTGCAGCACGGTGTCCCACGAGGTTTCCCGCTCCCCTACCCCCAGCCCCAGCGGCGCCCGGTCCCGGTCGGCAGGGCCCTGGGCTGGAAGGTGGACGACGTATTCGAGGCTTGGCAGGCCGGCCACCACGCGGCCCAGTTCCTCGCGACGGTCGTAGTGCTTGCCGCCGAAGCGGTAGCCGTCGACGGCGAACAGCACCTTGGGCTGGAGCTGCTGGAGGCGGTCGAGGACGCCCTGCCAGCCGAAGTCCGGGGCGCAGCTGGCCCAGATCGCGCCGATGCTGGTGGTTGCCAGCATGGCGACCACCGCCTCGGGGACGTTCGGCAGGTAGGCGACCACGCGGTCCCCTGGCTGCACGCCCACCTCGCGCAGCCAGGTGGCCAGGATGCGCACCTGGCTGGCGAGCGCCGCCCGGGACATGCTGGCAAGCGGGACCGCCTCGCCAGCGAACACCAGCGCGTCAGCGTCGGAGCCATCCGAGCCGTCGGAGCCATCAGAATCGTTCGAGCCGTCCGAGTCAGGCCGGTGGTCCCGCAGGATGTGCTCGGCGTAGTTCAGCCGGGCGCCGGGGAACCACTCGGCGCCGGGCATGGTCCGCCGGACGAGCACGGCATCGGGCGGGGTCGAGGCCTGGACGCCGCACCAGTCCCAGACCGCCTGCCAGAAGGCGTCCAGGTCGGTCACCGACCAGCGCCACAGCTGCTGGTAGGTGTCGAAGCGGAGCCCACGCTCAGCCGCCAACCAGCGGGTGAAGGCGGCCAGGTTGCTCTGCTCGGCCCGTTCCGGGCTCGGCGTCCAGAGGAGGTCGCCCTCACGGACCTCCATAGTGACGGGACCGGTGGTCATCGGCTCTCCTCCGCAAGACTGCTTCAAGAACGATCTGGTGGGCGCGGCAGAATGCCACAATCACGCAGCGGCGCGGGCAGAGCAACAACTTCCTTGTCACTCTTTCTGCAGACGAGTGAGCGGACGAGCGAAGGAGCGAGCAGTGCGGGCCATACAAGTGGAGCGGTTTGGCGGACCAGAGGTTATGCGGGTGGCCGAAGTGGAGCAGCCTCACCCCCAGGCGGGTGAGGTGCTGGTGCGGGTCGCCACGGCCGGTGTCAACCCGGTCGACTGGAAGGTCCGCTCGGGCGCGTCGGGCGAGTGGTTCGGCCGGCCTCCCTACATTCCCGGCTGGGACCTCGCCGGGGGTGGTCGAGGCCGCCGGGCCGGACGTCTCGGCTCTGTCTGTGGGCGACGAGGTCTTCGGTATGCCCCGGTTCCCGAAGCTGGCCGGCTGCTATGCCGAGTATGTGGCCGCGCCAGCCGGCGAACTGGCGCTCAGGCCGCCTGCATTGGACTGGATCGCGGCAGGAGGGCTGCCGCTGGCCGGGCTGACCGCACTGCAGGTCCTGGACGCCGCCGGGGTGCAGGGCGGGCAGCGAGTGCTGGTCCACGCCGCCGCTGGCGGGGTCGGGCACCTGGCGCTCCAGCTCGCCAAGGCGCGCGGCGCGCAGGTGATCGGCACCGCCCGGGCAGACAAGCACCCGTTCCTGCGCGAGCTTGGCGCCGAGGAGACGATCGACTACACCACGGTCCCGTTCGAGGAGGCCGTCAAGGACGTCGACGTGGTCGTTGACCCGATCGGCGGTGACACCAGCCTCCGCTCCCTGCGGGTCCTGCGCCCCGGCGGGACCCTGGTCCTGATCGTGGGCCAAGCCAGCAACGAGCTGACCGCTGCAGCCAAGGCGGCCGGGATCCGGTTCGAGCGGCACCTGGTCCACCCCGACGGGCCTGGGCTGGTGCGGCTCGCCGACCTGGCCAGCCGGGGCGAACTGCGCGTCGTGGTCGAGCGGGTGCTCCCGCTCGACCAGGCAGCCAGGGCCCACGAACTGGGTGAACGCGGCCGGACCCAGGGCAAGCTGGTGCTGTCGGTCGCAACCTGACAATTCAAGCGGTCGGTCTTAGCCGTTGTCGGCGTCGATCGCGAGGCCGAGCAGACGGGCGGCGTTCTCCTACGCGGTCACGCCGCTGTCGTCCGACGCTCATATCCTGGTGGACTCCTGTCGAGGCAGCCAAGGTAGCCGAGGTGAGGCGATTCGTGATCCAGCACGTTGTATGGGACTGGAACGGGACCCTGGCCGACGACCACACCATCGTGGTGGGCTGTGTCAACGACGTGTGCGTGCAGTTCGGCCTGCCGCAGGTGGACGCGGACGGCTACCGGAGGCTGTTCACTCGGCCGGTCAAGGTGTTCTGGGAACGGTTGGCTGGCCGGCTGCTCACGGACGCCGAGTTCGCGGAGCTGGACGAGGGCTTCCATCAGGCCTATGGCAGCCGACTGGCGGCGGTGCCATTGGCGGCGGATGCCAGCGAGGCGCTGGCGCTGGTCCGCGATGGCGGCCTCTCCCAGTCGTTGTTGTCGATGTGGCGCCACAACGATCTTGTCGGGCTGGTTGGCGCCCTCGGTATCGCGGGCTTCTTCGTTCGGGTGGAGGGCGTGCGCGGACCGGGTGGCGCAGTCAAGGCCGGACAACTGGCCGCACACCTGGACGCGCTCACCACTGAGGCCGGGCTGACGGTCAGGCCGGGTGAGGTGCTGGTGGTTGGGGACACGCTGGACGACGCGGCGGCGGCCCAGGCGGTCGGAGCCCGCTGCGTGCTGTATGACGGCGGCACTCACCACCTGGACACGCTGGAGGCATCCGGGCTTCCGGTGGCGGGCACGCTGGTCGATGCCCTGCATGCCGGCGGTCTGGCCGGATGAGGGCGTTGAGCTCATCCTGACTGAGGGGAGGTGCTGGCCGCCGCCGGCAGCTACGCCTCAGTAGCGGATGTCGAGCGCGTAGCGTAGTGCACGGTCGAGCTTGGCTCGGGCGACCTCGTCGAGATGGCCTGCCGGTGCCGGATCCAGCGCCGCTTGCGGCACGGTCAGCAGGTTGTCGCACGAGATCGCGTTTGGAGCTGGAAGCCCCTGTCCAGGTCCGACCTCGACCTCGGAGCGGATCCCGCGGATGGTGCGGGTGATCGGCGCGCAGGTGACCGTTGCCAGCACCATGATCGCCGCGTCGCGGGTCAGGACGCAGACCGGCCGCCGACCGGCTGGAGGACCCAGGTCAGCCCAGAAGATCTCGCCGCGGGCTACCACTCGGGCGTGGTCTCCGCGGCCAGTCGGGCAGCGGCGGCGACGATCGCCGGATCCTGGGGCTGCCGATGGTAGGCGTCGATCAGCGCCTGGTCGGATTCGGCGAGCTCTGCGGCCTCAAGGACAGCAACCGCCCCACGCCGGAGCAGCTCGGATCAGCCGAAGCGTCAGTCGGCACCTCTCTGCAGTCCGGCGCAGCGAGTACCGGCAAATTGCTACCAGGGTGGAAGATGGACGGCCGTCACCTGGATGGGTAGGTACTCTCCAGCTGGCAGATCCCAAATAGCCCATCCCTGTCCTCTATTGATCCGTGGGATCACCTCAGTCGTAAACTCGATAATTGGCTTATCACCTATATCCAAAGCGCCTTCGAACCTGCCCATTACTGCACGAACGCCTTCTCCACCCCCCGCGATCGGTGCCGCTTCCGTGGACATCAGGCGTTGGTTCGCGATGATATCTTGCATACCGCCCTTGTTGAGCTGGTGGAAATACGTCGGGCTTGAGGGCGGCTCGACTGGCGCACTGGGAGGCTCGCCGGCCATCACCGGCGCGCCTTCCACGGCATCTCCGCCGAGGACCGCCGCGTCTTCTGCCGCTGCGCCTCCTGCCGCAGTGGTTTCCACGGCGGCTGCCGTTTCCGCCGCCTCTTCGGTGACGGCGACGCCGGCCCTGGCGAGGCTGACCAGGCTCTTGACTCCACTGGCGGCCCCGAACACGCCTTGCACCACGACCGCGACCTTTACGGTGGTCTCGAGCGCCCCGCCGAGGGCGTCGACGCCGCCGTAGGCCGAGCTCCACTGCTCGGCGGTGTAGTTCTCGTTGGCCTTGCTCTGGGCGAGGAGACCGAAATAGTCGTCGGCCGAGGTCTGGCGCGGCGCCTTGTCCTCGGGGCGCATGGCGAAGTACTTGGTGTCGGAGCCCATGCCCTCGGTGGAGAAGTAGTTGCCCTGGTGGTGCTCCTGGGGCTTGCCGGTGACCACGATCACTTCACCGCCTTCGAGCTGCATCGGCTCCGCGGAATGGGTGTCGTCGGAGGTTGGCGGCGCCCCCCACTGGCCCGGCCCGGTGTCCTTGCCGGCCGCCGCCACCGCCAGCCAGACCTGGTCGCCATAGCTTGCCCAGTCTTCCGGGGTGGTCGGCAGCTGCGGGCAGACAACGTCCATGGACTCCCCGCACATGCCCGCCTGCAGCGCCAGCGGGGGCTGGAGCCCGGTGGGGTCGGTCAGCGTCGCCGGATTGTCCTGGACGTAGCTGTAGCGGTTGTAGCCCTGGCTGGACAGCGGGTCGGCGGGAGGGGCGGGGTCGGGGGTGAGAAACCGGCGCTCCTCGGGGTCGTAGATACGGCCCTTGGCGTTGATCAGGCCGAACTCGTCGTCGTGCTCGTAGCCGGTGTAGCCCTGCCGCGGCTCGCCGCGCGAGCCGACGTTCTCCGGCTGGCCGTCGCCGCCGAAGCGCCGCCCCCAGGGGTCGTAGACGAACCGCTCCTTGACCGTGCCGGCCGAGGTGGTGGTCAGCACCGTGCTGCCCTGGCCGTCTGGGTGTAGGTAGGCGACCTGGGTGTCGGTGACCGGCCCGCCCGCGTCGGCCTGGACCTTGGTGACCTGCGCCACGATGCGCCCGTCGCCCACGATGTTGTAGGTGTTGCGCGCCCCCGTCCCGTCGGGTAGCGGGTCGCCGCCGGGATTGCTGATCCAGCGCTCGAACAGCCCCGCAACCGTCACCAGGCTGTGGGCGGCATCGCGCTTGCGGACCCGGGCGCCCGAGGCGTCGTAGGCGAACTCGCTGCGCTGACCCTGGCCCCAGGTGAGCACCTTGGGCAGCCCGGCGGTGTTATAGGTGACGGTGCGCTGCGGCCCGCTGGTCTGCCGCCCGGCCTTGTCGTAGCCATAGGTGTCGCTGTTGCGGCTGGTCAGCGCGCGCGGCGGCGCACCGTTCTGGCCGTAGGCATATGTGGTGGTCTGCTTTGCCCCTCCGGTGAACTGGAAGGTCTCGGTCTTGAGGTTGCCGACCGTGTCGTAGGCGAAGTTGTTGAGCCACGTCACGGTGCCAGTGTCGTTCCTGCCCAAGCCGCTCCACTGGGTGAGCCGGTTCAGCGAATCGTAGTGGTAATCGTCGCCGCTGGACCGTGTGGTGAGGTTGCGGTTGAGGTCGTAGAAGGACGCGACGGAGCTCAGCTTGGCGCCGTCGGGGCCGGTGGCCTTGATGGTCTGCAGCAGCCCGGTCTTGGGGTCGTAGCCGCGGGTGCCGGTCACGCCGTTGCCGAGCGTCTCCTGGGTGAGCTGGCCGTCGGCGCCACGGGTGTCGACCTGCCAGTACACCGTTCCCCCGGCCGCGGCGTCCTTGACCTGGTTGAGGTAGCCGTTGGGGTTGTAGACGTTGGTGACCTGCAGCCGCCCGGCGCCGGACGCGCCGGGGATCGCCGGGTAGGTGACGCTGGCCCGCCGACCGACGCTGTCGTAGCCGTAGTCGAACTGGTAGTTGGTCCCGTCAACGGTCCAGGCGGCGGTCTGGAGCTGGCTGAGCGGGTTGTAGGCGTAGCTGGTGGCGACCCCGTCGGCGCTGGTGGCCTTGGTGAGCTTGCCGATGCCGTTGGGCGCGGTGTCCCAGGTGTTCCTGGCCGTGCCGTCGGGGGAGCTGGTGGTGGTGACCCGCCCGAGCAGGTCGTAGGCGTACCTGGTGGTCACCCCAGCACCGTCGGTCTGGGTGGTCACCTCCCCGAAGGCGTCGTAGGTCGAGATCGTCACCCCGGCGCTGGGGTCCTCGTGGCGGGTGCGGTGGCCCAGGACGTCATACGTCATGACCTGGGCGGTGTTGTCGGGCGCGGTGACCTTGGTGGTCTCGCCGAACGGGCCGTACTCGAACTTGGTCTGCAGCCAGCCGGTGGAGCTGGGGTCGTGCTCGAAGCTGGACTCGACGTCGCCGTCCTTGTTCTGGACGGTGTAGCTCTCGGTGCCCTTGGCGTCGAAGGTGTGGGTCTCCAGCCCCGTGTAGCTGTGGCGGATCAGGGCACCGTCCGGCGCGGTCTGCCTCAGCAGCCGGTCGCGCTTGTCGTACTCGAAGGTCGTGGACTGAACCGTCTCATCCGAGAAAGCCGGCCGGGTGGTCTTGGCCACCCGCCCCTGGGCGTCGTAGTAGGTGTGGCTGGTGGCCATGCGCCCGTCGAACCCCTTGACCTGCCTGGTTGTCTCGCGGCCGAGTTGGTCCATCGACACGAGGGTTTGCCCGC
>WNFX01000115.1_pt1 | contig 60673 bp, 96 predicted proteins | sample 5400111 | NCBI WGS metagenome assembly WNFX01 (sample SAMN13153363, study PRJNA577476) | soil metagenome | isolation source: 40 cm soil or saprolite under grassland replicate 1 | place: USA:California | collected 2016-06-15
CGGGCAGGACGCGCGCCGCGCGCTCCGAGCCGATGCGCGGCACCTACCCGACGGAGACGGACTACTTCGTCCTCGACGAGGCGCCCGAGGACGTGCAGGAGATCTACGGCCACGAGCCCAAGGCGCTGCGGATGATGCTCTACCAGGAATGGGACGCCAAGACCCGCGACGGCGACGAGCTGGTGTTCAACCTCAACAACCGCGCCTACGGCAGCCAGCGCGGCCTCAAGTGCAAGGGCCACGGCTACAGCGCGGAGTCGCCGGACTACGCGGTCACGACCGAGGAGGCATGGGCGGTGCGGATCGAGAGGGCGACCGGCCAGGCCGCGGAGCCGCTGCCCTCGACCTCCGGCCAGGCGCGCTACCGCGTGCGCTGCTGGGGCCGCGACTGCCCGAAGTACCTGCACCTGACCGAGCAGCCGGACCCGCAGGACCCGAGCAAGACCAAGCAGATGCTGGCGGCCGATCACGACCCCGACGCGTCGTGCAAGGCGGTGGCGATCCTGCGCGCGGTCCTGCTCCACCCGGCGACCGACCCCTCGCACCCGGACTACTGCAAGTGGCTGGGGATCATGGAGCTGGCGACGGGGTCGGTGAACAGCATCAAGGACCTGCAGTCAGACTTCGACCTCAAGGTGGCCTCGCTGGCGGGGCGGACGGCGGGGGTGCCGCTGACCCTGGTCCGCAAGGCGACGACCACCTACCGCGGCGTCAAGTCGGTGCACTGGACCTGCGCCCTGCGCTTCGACGTCCGCGAGGTCCAGCGCTGGGCGGCGATCCCGCTCAGCGAGGTCTTCCTCTCGGAGCCGCAGCGGGAGACGCTCAAGCGCCTGAACGCGAGCCCGCTGGGGCTGACCGTGGACTCGGTGGCGGGGCTGCTTCCGGAGCACCTGGTGCCGGAGGACCTGCGAGGCCCTAGGACGGCCAAGGCGGCGGTCGGGGACCAGGAGTCCCGCGAGCCCGCCGAGGGCCGCTCCGCCGAACCCGGCCTGCCTGGCGAGCCTTCGGAGCCGGGCCCCTTCCTGGTCCGCGCCCAGCTCGACGAGCTGAAGGAGCTGGCGGGCGGGCTGGAGGATCCGGGGCGTCCGTTCTCCTCCGTCGCCAACCCCTGGCGAGGGGAGGCGCTGGAGCGCCTGCGGGCGGCGATCCGGGCGATGAACGCGGAGACGGGGAGCGAGGTCTCCAAGTTCGCCGAGCTGCGCGTGGAGCACGCCGACTGGCTGCGCGAGCGGCTGCGCGGCCTGCCGCCGTTGGAGGGGTCGACATGAGGATCACCATCGAGAGCACGGACCGCGTGGTCGAGCTGATCAGCAACGGCGTCTCGGTCCCGGGCCGGGTCTGGGAGGGCAGGACGGAGCGCGGGGTTCCGGTGATCGCCGTGATCACGCGGATCGCCGCCCACCTCGAGGACGACCAGGCCGAGTTCGAGCATGATCTTCGGGAGACCCGCTCCCCGTCGCCAGCGGCCATCGCAGCGATCCCGCTGAGGCTGACCCTCTGATGAGGCTCGTGCTCGACCCCGAGTGGGACGTCTGCTACATCGAGGTCACCGAGGCGGAGAGCCAGATTCTCAAATGGCCCCCGCTCAAGAGCAGCGAGGAGATCAAGGCAGACACCATCGCGATCCTCGCCGGAGTTCCTCCTGAGGCGCTCCCTGGTTACAAGGCGCCGGAGGGATACCAGGCGCTGGTGGACCGGGCCTACGAGCTGCGTAAAATCGCCTGGCCCTTCGAGAGGGAGATCGCCAAGCGGAGGCTGACGACGCCCGAGATCATGCTCTGCGGGATCGAGGCGCGGGTCGTCGGGTGAGTGACCGCGCCTACAGGGACCTGATCCTCGGCATGCTCTACCTGAAGCAGCTCGCGGCTGCCATCTGCGACCCGCTGCGTGAGCTCGCCGAGCACCGCCGCGGCTGCGAGAAGTGCAACGCCGCCTTCCTGACCGGCGGGGCGACCCCGCTCTGCCGCTCAGGGCTCGAGCTCGCCGTCGGCGTGGTGGAGGCCGTGACCGCGGAGCAGCCTCGCCCTACGCTGATCGCCCGAATCATCGCCCGCCTCAGGAGATGACCATGCGACCGACCTATCGAAAGGTCCCCGCCCCGGGGAGGGGCTACTACGCGCTCGTCACGGCCGACAAGCGCCCGGTCTGGATGTGCGCGCACACGCACCCCGACCGCCACACCGCGTACCTCTGCGCGAAGCGCCACGTCAAGCGCCTGCCGCGGACGGGGCCGGCGGCGCTGCGCAGGCTGCGCGAGCGCTGGACGCCCGACCACGTCGAGGTCCCGCTGGCGGAGGACGGCAGGCCAGAGCTGCGCCGGTCGTGGGTCGAGGACTTCCTGCAGTGCGCGCAGCACCAGGACGCGCACTCGCCGGACGCGGAGTTCGGCTCCGTGATCCACGACGCCATCCACGCCTACTGGCAGCTCTGCCTGGCGCGGGGCGAGGAGTCGATGCTGTCGGAGGTCGAGCGCCTGGTGCGCGAGGCGTTCTTCCGGGCGCCGGGCGCGGACCCCAACCGCTACGGGGAGGCAGTCGACCTGGTGCAGGGCTTCTGCTCCTCGCGTCTCCTGGAGGCCCACCGCCTGCTGGTCCTCGGGCGCAGGCCCGCCATCGAGCACACGCTGCGCGCCGACGCGGGCTGGTGCTGGCTAGTCGGCCGCGTGGACCGCATCGACCGCATGGACGGCGAGGACCTCGATGACCCGCCGCGGATCGTCCGCATCCGCGACTACAAGACCGGCTGGCAGGCGAGCGGGGGGCGCGCCCTGGACGATGAGGCGCCGACCGCGAACGGGTCCGACCACCGCGTGATCCCGCACGAGTTCCAGCGCCGGTTCTACGCCCAGCTCGCGTTCCTCGACGCGCAGCTCGGCGGCTCCCTGGAGGAGGTGGAGACGGAGATCGACCACATCCGCTACCGGGGCGAGCCGATGGTGATCACGTACATGCGCGGCGACCTGGACGAATGGTGGCGGGGCGTGCTCTACGGGCTGGCGCAGCGCTGGCAGCAGCGGGACGCGCCGCCGACCGGGTGCGCCGCCTGCGAGACCTGCGCGCTGCGGACGACCTGCGCCGCCTCGCTGCCGGAGGCGCGCCTGGTCCCGTTCGACCCCGAGGGCGCGCTGGAGCTGGCGCAGCGGTGGATCCGGACCAGGGCGATGGCGGCCGGCCAGCGGGAGGCGCTGCAGGCGTTCCTCAAGGAGCGCGACGCGCTGATCGTGAACGGGCTGGAGGTCGGGTTCCTGCGCCCGCACAAGCAGCAGTGGCGGGCGAACCAGGCGCGGGCGCTGGAGATCGTGCAGCACCTCAAGCTGGCGGGCTGGGCGGGGGAGGCGGTCATGTACCCGCCGGGGATCGCGGAGGAGAAGGTGCCCTCGAAGATGAAGGCGCCGCTGGTCGACGCTGGGCTCGCGCGCTGGACGCTGGGCCCACCCGCTTTCAAGTCGCGTCGCGTCGGAGAACGGGAGGGTTGATGGCGAGCAGGATGACGCGCGCGGTCGAGGCGCGGTTCTGGAACCTGGTCAACGGTCCTTGGTGCGACGAGCGCCTGGACCCGTACGACGACTGCTGGCACTGGATGGGCGCGGTGGTCAAGAGCCGGCCGCCCAAGCTCAAGCTCGTCAAGGCGTTCCGCGTCTACGGGCGCTTCCACCTGAGCGTCGAGGTCGGGCTGGTCAACGCCCACCGCGCCGCCCTGCTGCTGACGGTGGGCCCTCCGCCGGAGGACGGCAAGGTCTACGTCGCAGCTCACCGCTGCGACGACTCGCTCTGCGTCCACCCCGGCGACCTGGAGTGGCAGACGCAGCAGCGGAACGTCGCCGACGCGATGGCGCGGGGGCGCCTGGCGCGGGCGCCTGACCCGAGCGGCCGCGGCTACCGCTGGGCGTCGACCGGCGTGGAGCCGACGCAAAGAGGAGCGATCCATGAATGACGCGTCGACCGACGGGGAGCGCCCGCAGGCTCCGGCGCGGCCGGGGGACCAGTTCGAGTTCCGCGGTCGCGTGTGGAGGACGAGGGAGCTGTGCGGTCGCTACCTGGTCGGCGAGGAGGGCGTGAACCGCGTCTCGGTCGACCTCGACCGCGCCTGCCTGGTGAAGCGGGATCCGCGATGGTCCTGAAGTGGAGGCTGATCCCCGACGGGGCGACCTCGATCCTCGAGCTGACGATCGAGATCGAGCACCTGGTCAAGGGCACCGGCTCGGAGGCGCAGCGGGAGGCGGAGCAGGTGATCGCGCACGTCGTCCACTACCTGACCGACAAGCCGATCCAGCAGGTCATGGAGCGCTTCGAGCAGGAGCGCTGGCTGGGCGACGAGGAGCGGCCGGACGAGCCGGGGAGGCCGCGATGACGAGGCCGACATCGTTCCCCTGCCGCTACTGCGGGACGAGGATGCGCGCGACGTGCAGGAACTGCGGGTGGCGGCCGACCACACCGGCGCTGGAGAGACAGCGGGCGAACGACCGCCTTAAGGAAGCGCGGCGGAGAGCCCGCCGGAGAGGGGCCACGTGAGCCTGGCGACGCGGCTGACCGAGCTCGCGCTGGAACGCCGCCTGACCTGGCAGGAGGTCCAAGGCGTGCTCGAAGCGGCCGACGCGGAGGAGCAGGCGGGGGAGGGTTTTGAGCGGCTCCTGGTCGATCCTGGGGGCTCGGGCGTGCCGACGACCGCGGCCACGGAGCGGGACGTGGCGCTGCGGATTCACGTCCGCGAGCTGCTGGGCCTGCCGGAGACGGAGTCGATGAAGGGCTGGCGGGAGGCGCTGGCGGAGCTCTGGGACGGGGCGACCGCCGAGGAGGCGTTCTGCTTCGACCTGCGCCTGGTCGGTAACCGCGGCCACGGGGACGACGTCGTCAACCTCTCGACCGCGCAGCTCCAGGACGAGGCGCGGCTGATCGCGACCTGGCCGCGGCCGACGGAGTGGACCGAGCGCCGGGGGCTCCAGGTGGCCTACGAGCTGGGCGAGAGGAGGCTGCGGCTTGGGGACCGCTAAGACGACCGTCGGACGGGAGGCGGCGCGCCAGGCGGTCCAGGAGGGCGCCAAGCCGGTCCTGGCGCGGGCGGAGCGGGCGCCGGAGCTGGAGCGGATCGCGCTGGGCTGGGTGGCGCGGATGGGCGCGGTCACGATCAAGGTCACCCACCTCAAGGAGCACCTGAGCAGCAACTCCTTCGACGGGGAGCTCACCATCAGCTGCCCGAGCGCGGGCACGGTCGACGGGGTGATCGAGTGGGGGGTCATGAACCTGCTCGCGCCGCGGACGCGGGAGGGGATCGCCAAACGTCTGGGGGAGCGGGTGACGGGTGACTGGGGCCAGTACCTGGACCTCTTCTGTCGCGAGGTGGTGCGCCTGGAGCGCCAGGGGGAGCCGCTCCAGCGCACGGACCCGGAGGCGCGCTCGACCCCGCTGCGCTACCTGCTGGGGCCGATGCTGCCGCGGGGGATGCCGACCTTGCTCTATGGGGAGGGCGGGACCGGCAAGTCGACGCTGGCGGCGGCGGTCGCGCTCTCCGTGGAATCCGGCAGCAGCGTGTTCACGGGCTGGACCGTGGCCGAGACGGCGCCGGTGCTCATCCTGGACTGGGAGGCGACGCGCGAGATCTGGCAGGACCGGCTGAACGCGGTAGCTCGGGGCGCCAGGCTCTCGCCGCGGGCGGTGGCCTACCGCGCGTGCAGGCGCAGGCTGGCGGACGACGCGGAGGCGATCGCCGACCTGGTGACGGAGAACGGCTTCGGCCTGGTCATCGTCGACGCGGTCAACCAGGCGTTCGGGGTCGCCCACGCGGAGGCGGACCCGGCGGAGGCGGCGATCAAGGCGTTCACCACCATCCGCGAGGTCAGCGGGACCGACGTCACCTGGCTGCTGATCGACCACGTGACCGGGGAGGCGATGCGCCAAAACGGGAGCGGGGAGACGCCGCTCAAGAGCTACGGTTCGGTCTCCAAGCAGTGGCTGGCGCGGCAGATGTTCTACCTGGCCGGGGAGCGGGAGGCGACGGCGACGCGGCAGGAGCTGGTGCTAAAGCACACCAAGGCCAACTACTCCTGGAAGATGGCGCCGCTGGGGATCGTGATCGAGCGCCAGGGGGAGGACATCCGGTTTGACTTCACGGAGAAGATCACGGACGAGTCGCTCGCCAAGCAGCTCCCGCTGCCGCAGCGGGTCCTGGCCGAGCTGCGGGAGGGGGCGCAGGACCCCGGAGCCCTGCGCTCGGCGCTGGGCATGAAGGCGACCAAGGACGACGTGGCGCGGATGCTGACCGCGCTCGGACGGATGGTCAAGCGGGGCCTGGTCATCAGGCTCGCCGACGGGCGCTACGAGCTGGACCCGGGCAACGTCCAGGAGGACCTCGACCGGCCCGCGCCGGAGGACCAGGAGGAGATCGGGTGAGGTGTGATAGTTCCTTGATAGTCGTCCCTGATAGTCCGCCCGGAGGTCCTGCTCTCCCCGGTTACTATCACCCCTCCTATAGGAGGGGGGTGATAGTTAACCCCGGGTCGAGGAAGGGACCGGGGGCGACGGAGGAGATAGTGGAGAGGTGATAGTCGGTTGAGGCGCTCGGAGCTGAGGCGGAGGACGCCGCTGCGAACCAGGAGCAGGTTCGAGCGCGGGCAGCGCCTGCGGCCGGTCTCGACGAAGGCGGCGGAGTGGCGGGCGTGGATCGAGCACGAGCGGAGCGTCGTGATGCGGGCGGGTCGCTGCGAGGTCCTCGGATGCGGGACCACCGTCTTGCTGGAGCGCCACCACAACTTCGGGCGGGAGCGGGAGCCCTGGAGCTCGTCGCACCTCGTCTGCGCTTGCCTCTGCCGCGCGCATCACCGCGCGGTCACGGGGCGCGTCGGTCACGGGCTGGACCGCGAGCTGCGGTCGGCGCTCCAGAGCGCGGCGGTGGAGGAGCTGCGGCGGTACGTGACGGCGGCGCTGGCGGCCAAGGGATCGCTGGCGCTGCTGTTCTTCGACCAGGACGGGACGGAGTGGCCGGCCAACCGGCGATTCGGGTACGTGTGCGAGGTCGCCGACCTCAACGGTGTCGAGCCGCCGTCGTTCGGCTCGTGGAAGGAACAAGCGAGGTTCGAGAGATGACGGACGAAGCCACGGCGACGCAGACGAAGCGGAGAGGGATCGCAGGCATGGTCGACGGGTCGCTCGCGATCGGGCAGACGACCATCCCCGGCACGGAGCCGAAGAAGCCGAGGCGGCGCTCGCTGCTGGAGCAGGCGGTCGTCGGTGACCTGGTGGTCGGCGTCTCGGACGGCGTGCTGGTCGCCATCGAGCAGGTCCTGGACGGGGTCGAGGCGACGGAGGTCAAGCAGCGCTGGGAGGACCAGGGCGTGGGCGGACCGGCGACCAAGGTCGAGGTGTGGGAGGCACGGCCGGGCGGCTACTACCGCAGGCGGAGGGCGGGGCGATGACGGCGCGAGGGCTGGCGGAGCGGCTCGAGCGGTTCCGCGTCAACTACCCCGGACAGGTCATCGTCGGCTTCCTCCACCCGGACGGGCTGGAGGTCGTGATCCCGATGTCACCCGAGCTGCTCCGGCAGGATGAGGAACTCGCAGGGCGCGCGCTCATGGACCTCCACAACACGGCGGCAGAAGAGGCGCGCAAGCGATGACCGACCAAGCGCTGATGGCACTGACGATTGCGATTCTGGTCACTGCCTTTCTCTTGCACTTGGCCTGGCATGCATGGAGGGAACGGACGTGAGCGTCGAGGTCGCCGGCAGGGTCCTGGAGTTCACCGTGTTCGGGGAACCGACGCCGAAGGGTAGCCTGCGCCCGGTTCCAGGGCGGGGTCGTTTGACGGGGAAGACGATACTGATCCCCGACAACCAGACGGAGTTGCTGCGCTGGGCGGGTCGGGTGATAGACGCCGCCCGCAGCGCGCGCGTCGCGGCCGGGATGGACAGGCCGATGGAGGCGGCGATGGTGGAGCTGGAGTTCAACTTCGCCCGCCCCGCCGGTCACTACGGGAGCGGCAAGAACGCGGGCCAGCTCCTGCGCAGCGCGCCGGCCGAGAAGGTGACCAAGCCGGACCTGGACAAGCTGGTGCGCGCGGTCTACGACTCGCTCACGCAGGCGTACGTGGTGCTCGACGACAACGCGATCGTGGAGTCGCACGAGCGCAAGCAGTTCGGGGAGCCCTGCCTGTCCGTGAAGGTGACCGAGCTGGCGCTGCGCACGCGCCAGGAGGCGTTGCCGTGAACCAAAGCGCCGTCGTTTCCCTGCCGTCGACCAGCGAGCGCCAGCGCGTCGTGTACGTGCTCCTCCAGGGCGGCGGCTACTCCAACCCGGTCTACCGCTTCCGCTGGGGTTGCCCGGCGTGCGGAGTCCTGGTCGACGAGGAGACGCGGCCGAAGGCGCAGCGCGCGGCGGACGACCATCGGTGCGCTGCGGGCTGGTGCGCGCTGGACGTGGCATCGCTGAGCGCGCGGGCAGGAGTGGGGTTCGGGGAGCGTCTCTACGCCAGCACGCAGGAGCGGCCGGGCGGCCTCCTGCCGTCGACGGAGGACCGCGAGCGATGGCAGCGCGCGCGGCAGGCACGGCGACGGTAGACTTCGCGCGTGGCGGCCAAGGTCAAGCAGGCGCGCCGGATCCTGCCCGAGCTGAACCTGGAGACGGTCGACGTCGAGGAGCTCAGGCAGCACCCCGCCAACCCGCGCGCCGCGGACCCGGAGCTGATCGCGCAGTCGCTGGCGGCCCACGGCCAGTTCCGCGCCATCGTGATCTCCGAGGACGGCTACATCCTGGCCGGCAACCACACCTACCAGGCGGCGTTATCGCTGGGGCGGGCGAGCATGCAGGTCCACCGGCTGCCGATCAAGGGCGACTCCCAGCAGGCGCTGGAGATCATGCTCGCGGACAACCGGACGTCGGACTTCAGCCGCTACGACGACGCGATGCTGGCGCGGATCCTCGGCTCGCTGGACGAGGAGGGCGTGGCCGCGGCCGCGTGGGAGCGCGGGGACGTGGAGCGGCTGATCAAGAAGCTGGCGGCGGAGGCTCCGGTGGAGTTCCCGGAGGCGAGCCCGAACGGGGCGCTGGCGCACACCTGCCCCCGCTGCGGGTTCCAGTTTGATGACGGAGCAGGCTAGGCGCTGCGCGCGCTGCCCGCGCTGCCGCAGGCTCTACAAGGTTGGGGACCGTCGACGCGTTCTGTGCCCTTGCTCGATGATGCCCGCGCTGACGATCGCGGACGCGATGCGCGACGTGGCCGACGTGGACCCGAGATCGCTGCCGGAGCCGACGGAGTGCGTGACCGTCACGGTGAGCAGGGGCGGCAGGGCGGGTCGTCGCACGCGTGCGACGCGACAATGAGCGAGAAGCCCCCGTACCGGATCCCCTCGATGGAGGAGCTGCGCGCGGTGCCGTGGAACGGCTACAACGTGGTCTCCACCTTCACGGGCGCGGGCGGCTCCTGCCTCGGCTTCCGCTGGGCCGGGTTCCGGACCGTGTACGCGTCCGAGTTCGTGCCCGCGGCGCGGGAGACGTTCGCCGCCAACCAGGGCTGGGAGCCGGACCCGCGCGACGTGCGCGAGGTGACGAGCGCGAGCGTGCGCGCCCTCGCCGAGGTGCGCGGGCTGGGCAAGGGCCAGGAGATCGACGTCCTGGAGGGGTCACCGCCGTGCGCCTCGTTCAGCATGAGCGGGAGCCGGGCGAAGCATTGGGGAGAGGTCCGGAAGTACTCGGACGTCCGCCAGAGGACGGACGACCTGTTCACGGAGTTCGCGCGCCTGGTCGGGGAGCTCCGGCCCAAGGTGTTCGTGGCGGAGAACGTGAGCGGGCTCCTGCGCGGGGTGGCGAGGGGCTACTTCAAGGAGATCCACGCCCAGCTGGCGGCGCAGGGCTACGTGGTCCGGGCCAAGCTGCTGGACGCGCAGTGGCTCGGCGTCCCGCAGGCGCGGCGGCGGGTGATCCTGATCGGCGTACGGGAGGACCTCGGCCTCGAGCCGGCGTTCCCGACGCCGCTACCTTACCGCTACTCGATCCGCGACGCGCTGCCCCACCTGGGCGGCGTCATCAAAGACACCATGGCGTACGAGGGAAGAACCGCGTTCGGTCTAGAGACGGAGCCAATCGGCACCATTCGGGTCAGCGGCGGTTCAGCCAGCCGTTACCGCGTCCGCCCTGCTGCCATCAACTATCGGGGCGGAGCGCGTTTGAAACGCGCTCCGGTCGCCCTCGACAAGCCAAGCCCGGCTATAGCCGCCCAGGGCGCGCAGATGCAGGAGTACGAGATCACTGACGCGCAGATCGTAACCAGGCCCTGGTCGGGGTCACCGCGCATGCGGGTGGACCTCGACGAACCCTTGCCGACGGTCCTGGCGGCGGCGGGGGGAGGCGACGGCAAGCAAGCCCAGCGCTTCGCCGTGCTGGAGACGGACCCGGAGACCGGCTACCGGATCACGATGGAGGGCCACGCGCTGGCGCCCTTCTACCGCCGCCTCCAGCCCGGGGAGTCGTCAGACCGCTACTTCAACCTGGTGCGGCCGGACGAGCGCGAGCCGGTGCCGACCATCGTGGCCGAGAACAACCGGCGCGGCGTCGCGGGCGTGGCGCACCCGACGCAGGCGCGCAAGTTCACGCTGGAGGAGCTGCGGCGGCTGTGCGGGTTCCCGGACGACTTCGTGCTCACGGGCACGTACTCGCAGCGCTGGGAGCGGCTGGGGCGCGCGGTCCCGCCGCCAATGGCGCGGGCGATCGCGGACTCCGTGCGCCAGGTCCTGGACCAGGCCAAGGGGAAAGTGGGGCGGTGATCCTGCTGGTCGGCCAGGCGCCCTCCAGGACGTCGGACCCAGCCTCGGCCCTGTCCCCGGCCGGCCGGTCCGGGCGGAGGCTCCTGGAGCTCTCAGGCTTGTCGGAGGAGGCGTTCGGGGCCCGCGCCCTGCGGATTAACCTGAGCGACCGCTGGCCTGGCAAGAACGGGAAGGGCGACCGGTTCCCGCGCCTGATCGACGACGGCGTCCTGTCCCTGATCGCCGCCTCCGCGATGATCGTCTTCGTCGGCCGCGGCGTCGCCGAGCGGATGCTGGGCGCGTCGGTCGCGCGCGAGCTGGAGCCGTGCTGTTGGTACTTCAGCCATCGGCCGCGCAAGCTCTACGCGGTCCTGCCGCATCCCTCCGGAGTCAACCGCTGGTGGAACGACGCCGCGAACGTGCGGCGAGCGAAGAGGTTCCTGCGCGAGGCGCTCAGCGACGCCAGGGAAACGCGGCCCAGCCGCCGACCAGGACCGCGAGCGCCAGCAGCGCGATCATCCACCACAGCAGGTGAGCGCCCGAGATCAGGCCGAGGGCCGTCCCGAGCGCGATCAGAAGCACGATCAGGGCGAGGATGAACCCCATGCAGGGAGAACGCGCGAGGGACCCGGACGAGCGGCGCGACGTCGGCATCCACGAGACGATGGGCTCGAGCTGGGAATTCAACGCCGCGGTCACCGATGTCTTCGACGAAATGTTGGAGAGGAGCGTCCCCCAGTACGAGGTCATGCGCCGGGCGGTGTTCGACGTCGGGGCCTGGTTCGTCAAGCCGGGGACGGACGTGGTCGACCTCGGGACCTCGCGCGGGGAGGCCATCGTGCCGCTGCTCAAGCGCTTCGGGGCGACCGTGCGCTACGTCTGCGTGGAGACCTCGGAGCCGATGGTGCTGGCATTCCAAGAGCGCTACGCGGACTGGATCCGCCAGGGCGTGATCCAGCTCCACGAGGCGGACCTGCGGACCGACTTCCCGTACGCCAAGGCGTCACTGGTCCAGGCGGTGCTGACGCTGATGTTCACGCCGATCAACTACCGGCAGCGGATCCTCCGCAAGTGCTACGACGCCTTGCTCCCGGACGGGGCGCTGGTCCTGGTGGAGAAGGTGCTCGGCGAGGGGGCGACGCTGGAGGCGCTCCAGGTCGAGACCTACCACGCGATGAAGGCGGCCAACGGCTACACGCGCGAGGAGATCGACCGCAAGCGGCTGGCGCTGGAGGGCGTGCAGGTCCCGGTCCCGCCGTCGATGAACGAGCGCATGCTGCGCGACGCGGGCTTTCGCGAGGTCGACGTGTTCTGGCGATGGATGAATTTCTCAGCATGGGTCGCGCTGAAGTAAAGGGAAGGGGTGTGGACCACCGCGGGCCCGTGGGGTTACTATCCTTCGGCCCGCTACTAACCACGGCAGGAGGAGCTGAGAATGCCCAAGTTCACCTTCCTCTACACGGTCGTAGGCAACCAGGTCATCGTCGCTCGGAAGGGGGAGAAGGAGGATCAGGAGATCGGCCGGTTCGAGTTCGACAGCCCGGAGGACGCGATGCGGGTCCTCGAAACGATCCGTCGACAGAACCCGAGCTCGTACGCCGCCGTCACGGTCGACGAGGCCGTGCAGCGGGGATGACCGGCCTGGAGCTGCTCAGCAGGCGCTGGGCCCCGGAGATCCTGCTCGCGCTCGACGGTGAGGGCAGGCGGTTCAACTGGCTGCTGGCCCACGTCGAGGGCGTTAGCGACCGCGTCCTCTCCGAGCGGCTGCGCGACCTGGAGCGGGCGGGGCTGCTGCGGCGCGACGTCGACGCGGGCCCGCCCGTGGCCGTGACCTACTCGCTGGTCGGGGCGGCGGAGCAATACCTGGAGCCGCTGCGCGAGCTGGCGGTGCTGCGATGAGTCACTTCCTGGTGTGGGTCCTGGGGCCGGACCCGGAGAAGCAGCTAGAGCCCTACGACGAGAACACGGAGGTCGAGCCCCACCCAGAGTACGAGGAGGGCGAGGACCTGGAGGAGATGGCGAAGCATTACGGGACGAGCGACCTGCACCAGCTGGCGGCCAAGATGGGGGACTGGCATGGGCACGAGGGCGGGGTCGACGAGCACGGCCTCTACGCGCTGAGCACGTACAACCCGCGCTCGAAGTGGGACTGGTACCAGGAATGGTGATGCCGCGCGACCGCGTGACCTGTCCGAGCTGCAAGAGGGAAGTCCCGAACCGAGCCCACGTCCGTCAGGGCGTGGCGGTGGGCGGAGCGCTCGACGGCCTTGCCCGCGTCAGCGTCGGCTTCCGCTACCCCGAGTGCGACCACGTTTGGGGCCACGAGATCGCGCTTCCGGTGGAGGATCAGCGCGATGAGCGCTAGGCGCGTCGCGTCGAAGACGACCGGGGCCGACCATGCGTACGCCGCGCCTCCGCGCCACGAGATGGTGTTCCTGCCGGAGTTCGCCGAGCTGCGCCTGTGCGGCCACGTCTCCGAGGACGAGGACGGCATCGAGCGGATCTGCGTCCTGCGCGCGGACGAGCACGAGCCGGAGCCGACGTTCGCTGATCCAGCCCCCGGAGGTCTGCGGTCGAAGACGACCAGGCATGAGGAGCAGCGCGCGGCCCTGGAGAACATCGCCAGGCTGACGGAGCCGAACCATGACGGGCCGGTCGACGGCGAGCTGATCCACGCGCTGGCGCTGCGCGGGCTGGGGAGGGCGACGCCATGACGTACGCGGAGTTCAGGCTGGAGATGGTCGCCGCGGCGGAGGCGTGGGAGCGAGCTGCGGAGACGGCGCGGCTGGCGGGGAAGCTGGCGCTGGCCCACGCGCTGAGCGAGAACGCCGTCCGATGTCACTACCTGGCCGAGCCGGACCCGGACGCGGAGAAGCTCTTCGACGAGGCGGCGAGGGTGACGCCATGAGGGGGACGATCACCATCGACGAGCAGGCCGGCACGTATCACGTTCTCAGCAAGTTCGAGCGGGCCGCGCTGGTGAGCATCAGGACCGACGGTGACTTCCCCGGCTTCGCGCCGGGCACGGCGCCGGTGGTCGTGCCTCGATACCAGCCTCACTTCGCGACCTGCCCGCAGGCGGCAGCGTGGCGGAACAGGTGAGCGACGTGGACGCCCTTCGGGCCGAAGTGAGCTGATGGGCACGGGCAAGTACGTTCTCGACGAGGAGGGCAACCCGCGCCTGGAGGAGGATCTCTTGACGTGGGCACGCTGGTACGAAACCGCGCATCGACAGCTCGCTCTCGACCGCTTCGGTGACCTGACCGTCTCGACCGTGTTCCTCGGCCTCGACTTCAACCCCCATGACGGCGGCGTCCCGCTGCTCTGGGAGACGGTAGTCTTCTGCAAGCGGGGTCGGGAGGGGCGCGTAGAGCGGGTCGAGAGGTTCTGCACGCGCGAGGGAGCGCTGGCTGGTCACCGCGCCTTGCTCCGGGAGATCCTACGGGATGCGCAGGAGCCCGGCGTCATGTGCGGGTGGTGTCACGCGACGAGCCCGGTCGAGTCCTGCTTCGTCAACGGCGAGCCGGGCGATCCGGCCTGCCCGAAGGCGGACGAGTGAACCAGCCGACGATTCCGCCTTGCCGCGCGCACATCCGCGCCCGCGTGGAGGCGAGGTAAATGAGCGCCAAGCGCACGCATACTACCTCAGCTCCAGGGCGAACGGGTCATCGGGCGGGATGCTCGCACGGCTGGTGCTACTGCTACGACCCGAGGTCGCACGCGACGGACGCCGACTGCACTATTTGCCGCACGAAGAAAGGCAATGCCCGGAGACTCGCCGAGTACAGGCAGGGACCGGCCAATGCCAGCTAAGGGAGGCCATTGCACGCCGGAGCAAAAGATCGCTATCGCGCTGCGCAATCGAACCCGCCTTGTCTCGGCAGAGACCCGGGCGAAGATTGGGACGGCTAGTCGAGCTCGGATGGCAGGACGGGTTCTCTCGGCCCAGACGAGGGCCCGCATCGCAGCTTCCAAAATCGGCAACCGTGGCCCGCTCGGTCAGAAACGGTCCCCAGAGACACGGGCCAAGATGAGCGAGGCTGCTCGGCTCCGATACGGCGACGCGCGGGAGCGCGACGCGCAGCGCCGACGGAGGCTCAATCCCAGAGTCATCGGGACCTGCACCTACTGCGGAGACCCAGCGACCGCGACCGATCATGTCATCCCGAAGACTCGCGGAGGTTCGGACGCCCCGTCGAACCTGGTCCCAGCCTGTCAACACTGCAATCTCAGTAAGCACGATCTGACGCCTGAGGAGTGGGCCGTCAGTGTTGGCGGCATACGTGCGGCCGCGCGAAAGGCATCAAACGAGCAGCTCGCGCGCATGGCCGACCCGACCGCGCGCCATCCGGAGGGACCCTGATGCCAAGCCGCAGGGAGCGTGACCTCGGCTACTGGCTCGCGCCGCGTCAGCGCTCGAGGCTGATCAAGGCGCGGGCGCGGATCCAGGCGCTGCTGGACGAGCTGTCGACCGAGGCGGACCCGCTGACGGCGCGCATGATGCGGGCCCTGGTGGAGAGGGAGCGGGCCAAGCTGCCGCCTGGCGGGCTGAGCTGGCCCTGGTGGGACGAACTGCTTCGGGAGCCGGTAGCAGGAACTGCGGCTGGGTCAAGGGGGGTGAGACAGATGACCTGTCCGCAGTGTGGTGAAACAGGAGAAGAGATGGCCTCTCGCCCGCTCGGCGAGAACCTGCCGACGCTGAGCCAGGTTCTGTTCGCCGTCCTGGTCTGTGCTAACGGACACGTGTGGTCAGCAGACCGAACAATCGAGAGCCCGCAGGTCGGCCACTACCGTGACTGATCTCGACCTCGACGCGCTGGAGCGCGTGGTCGCCGACGCGAAAGCCCAGAACTTCGGGTCGCTTGCCTTTTCGATGGACACTAAGGTCATCGACGCCGTCATCCAGCGCCTACGGGAAGCAGAGGTTGAGCGCGATCACATGCTTGAAACAGCCGCAGGTGAGATCGCGGCCAAATGGCACGTTCAGTTTCAGCCTATCCAAGCCGAGCTGGAGCTTGCCAGGAAACGTATCGTCCAGCTGGAGCGGGTGCGGGACGCGGTCCCTCAACTGCTGCAACTGGTTTCTGAAAGTCATCGCGATGGGCCGTGGTTTGCCGAGCCCAAGCAGCCACTTGATGCCCACGCCATCATCGTCGAGGTTGTTAGCGCCCTTGCCGCCGTGGAGGAGAAGAAGTGATTCTCAAGATCGCTTGCGACGCAGACGGGAGCATGGTCGTCTATCGCTGGATCGAATCGCTCGGCTGGGTTCTCTATCAGCAGGGCGGATTCGTGAACGGTCGCCCGGCCCCGTGACGGTCTATTCGCAAGAAACGCTCCGCCGTGAAGTCGAGCGCGCCGAAGCGTTCAAGGCGCTGGTTGAGACTAGTGCTTGCGCTTTAGATGCGATTGGCGCTTTCGAGGCAGCGCAATGGTTGCGCTCCGAGGTCACCAAACTGGAGGAGCAGTACGCGCTTGCCGCCGTGGAGGGGAAGGGGTGACTGAGCGCGCGTGCCCGGTCAACGGTTGCGGCCAGGAGCTGGGCGTGAGCGAGCGCGGCGTGCCGCGGCTGATCTGCCCGCGCTGCTGGCGCCGCGTTCCCAACTCGCTCCGGCTGCGCGTGGCGGCGTTGTACACCGCCGCGGCGCGGGAGGAGGACGGGGCGGTGCGCAGCCTGGCGTCCGCGCTGCGGGCGGCGACGTTCGCGGCCGAGCGACCGGGGCAGGGGCCGAGCTCGTGATCATCGATGAGGATGGGCGGGCGCGGAGGCCGAGCCAGGCTGAGATCCTGCGCGAGGTGGGAGCGCGAGCGGCCCACCTGGTCGACCGCCTGCTCGACGAGAGGTTCGTCGCCGGGCAGGCGCTCGGCAAGGCGCTCTCCCAGCACGGTGGGGACCTGTTCGGCAGGTGGGCCGCCGAGGGCTGGATCAGCGAGGACGAGGTCATGGCGCTGCGCAAGCTGGTGCGGGACGCGGCCACGTGAGCGACGGCCCGCAGGCGGCTTACTGGCGCCGCACGCTGCGCCTGTTCCGAGACCGGACCGTGCGGGTGACGCTGGGCGACGGCAGGGAGCGCGCCGGGGTCCTGCGCGAGGGCGCGGACGGCGCGATCAGGGTCTGGACCGAGGACGGCGTGGCGACGATCCCGCCCGGGCTGGTCACGAGCTGCGAGCAACTCTGATGGGAGACGGGCTGCTCTACGGCGACCTCGCGCCTGAGGAGGCGCCGCGGAGCGACTTCTGGGCCCACTGGCGGCGCTGGCCGGGAATGCTGGCCGCACGACTGGCTCTGGCTAGGGCACGGCGATGGGTGCGCCATCGGCAAGCGCCTGGCGGACGAGGCGCGCATCGAGAGGGGACGGCGTGAGGCCGCGACTGGTGATCGATAAGTCATCTTGGGGCGAAGGCCCATGGCAGCATGAACCGGACGGCGGGGCCTGGATAACTCACGCGGACCTTCTCGGCTGCTTCATCCGGCATCCCCGCCGGGGTCACCTCAATGGCTATGTCGCCCTGCCGCCGGATCACCCGCTCACTGGCAAGGACGTTTTCCACCACGCCTTCGAGGATATCGATGTCCACGGCGGCGTCACCTTCGCGGGCCACATCAACAGCGACGACGTCTTCGTCAGGAAAGTCTTGGTCGATGTCGATGAGCGCCTGTATTGGCTGGGCTTCGACTGCCATCACTTCCGCGACTTCGCGCCCGGCTTCGCAGCCGAGATGAACAGCCTGCCGCCGGAGTTAAAGCCCCTCGAAGACCCGCGCAACTATCGACCCGTCGCCTACGTCAAGCGAGAGGTCGAATCGCTCGCCCGTCAACTCGTCCAAATTCACACAGGAGCAAAGAGCAGAGGCGCGGGATGGCGATGAAAGCGTGAGCGTCGGCCAGCTCCGACGCCTGATAGGGCAACGATATACTTGCCACACTTGGCAAGGTCGCTGAGGGCTGGGAATGACTCGGCCCTCGCGCCTTGAAAGGCTGGCGTGGCAATTACGAACCCTTGACGAAGAATCCGGCGGCAAGTCTGCTTACTCGATCGCCGATCGCCTTGAGCGTGCTCACGACTGGCCTGCCGGCACCTGGCCCTTCGTTGCCAAACGCTATGCCGAAGGAAACATGGCTATTCACCTGCACGCGCACTATCGGGGTAACGTCGTTGGCGGCGGGGTCGATCCGGTAGCGGGCGACTTCTGTCTCTCCTTCGAACGCGCCGAAATTGGTGCTCTGCAAAGTGAAGTACCTGTCGGCAAACCATTGCGGGGTGATGTCGGCATGGGCATCGAGCGTCGCATGTCCGACGAGATGTGGAAAGTGGTGCCTGTCGAAGTTCGACAATTCGTAGAGCCACCACAAAGGGTCATCTTCGGCCGCACCGTACTTTCCCTGAAACGCTTGCTCCCTCTCAATGAGTGCTTGATGTTCTGGGAGGATGCCGCCGATACGGGCGCGGATGGCGCGAGTGAGATTGCCCGAGTCGTCTCGGAAGTCCTCTCGTTTCAGGAAAATCGGGAACTCAGTTTTGTTTTCAACGACTTGGCCGTTGCTTTCCGTCAAGTGGCAGACGAGATGGTCGAGAGTCGATCGCATTTGATACAGGGCCTCTCCGACGTGGATGCTGCAGAGTGGCGACGGCGCGCTGCGCATATATGCCTTTATGACGAGATAGCCAGGCTCAGACTGGAGATCAGGAATAATGCCGCACTCCTCGCTTTCGACGAGCTTCGTCACCTCGTCATTGATGCTTTTGAGGTGCTGCACTCCCCGCGCCAGTTTGATCGCCAGCCAGATTGGATCGGCCGATGACACGTGCGCTAGGGACTCAGTTTGTCGGCGGTCGCTGCTGTTCCTCCGCTATCAGGGGCAAGGACCTGAGCGAGATGCGGCGACGGGCTCCGACCAAGCGGAACGGGCATCGCTTGAGCTGCGTCTGCCGAGCCTGCTTCGAGGCGTCGCGAGACTGTTAAGCGGCTTGTAATCCGGAGGCGGTTCACTCAGAGTAGCGAGCGACGATGCCGGGGATGACGAGCTGCGGGTGCGGCGCTCCGGCAGAGCGCGTCGTGGTGGTCGTCCAGCGGTCAGGGCGAGAGCGCCTGACCCACCACCGCTGCGAGGAGTGCCTGCGCGAGTGGACGGTCGACGAGATCGTGACCGACGCCAGCGATCCGATCGACAGCGACGAGGTGATCGCCGCGCACGAGGCGCTGGCGGACCCGGGGGTCCGGCTCGAGGACCTGCTGTGAGCTTGGACCCGGTGGCGATCGCGCAGCTCCCGCTGGCGGCGCTGCTGATCCTGATCGGGATGACCTTCTTCGGCCTGCTCGTGACCGGCCAGCTCCGCTTCAAGCGCGAGGTGGAGGCGAGCGAGAAGGTCGCGGCGGCCAGGCTGGACGAGATGCGCGAGCAACGCGACACCTGGAAAGAGGCGGCGCAGAGGTCGGTAGCCACGGGAGCGAGCCTGGTCGAGCAGAACGAGCGGCTGACCGAGGTCAACGAGCGGCTGATCGCGAGCATCACGGGCGCGCATGGCCCACAATCGACGCCAGCGCCTTGAGGCTGTTCAAGAGGAAGCCCAAGTTCGAGGAGAGACGATCGATGACGCCGGAGAACCTGGAGCGTCGGCGGGTGTTCGACGCGCACGACAAGAAGGTGGTCGACATGCAGCTCGCGGAGGTGGACCGCCGCAAGCAGGGGGTCGATGCGCGCGTCCGGGCCTTGCAGGTCCGAACGCGCCAGCTCCGATCCTGACCGTGCTCGACTGGGTCAACCTGGAGATCCTGCGCGGCTGGCCCGGTGGCCCGCACCTGCTGCTCCCGTTCCTGACCGAGGCGGCCTGGACCCTGTGCTTCGCCTACTCGGCGATCCTCGGCCCGGTCGCCCTCGTCACCTACCTGCGCGACCGGCGGCGTCTGCAGCGCTCCGGGCACGACGGCGAGGCGATGATCACGGCCACCAACGCCGTGCGCGAGGCCGCGCTGCGCTGCGTGATCTCGCCGCCCGGGCTGCTGGTCGGCCTCTGGGCGCTGAGTTTCCCGGACGCCCCGATCCTGACCGCGCGCACGGTCCTGCTGGAGGCCATGTTCCTGATGTTCGCGGCCGGCTACACGCTGGTCGGTCACTGGCGGCTGCGAGATCGCCGGCGGCTGCTGGACCTGATCGAGGAGCATGATCGAAGGTGATCGCTCGCAGCCGGACGATGCTGAGGGACCTGCTCGCGGTGGCGGTGTTCGTGGGCCTGGTCGCGGTCGTGATGCTGTGGCCCGCGGGACCGCCTACGCGGAGTCCCGTGATCACGCCTCCGATCCATGCCTCGTCGCCGCCCGAGATCGTGCCCTCGGTCGAGGCGTCGCCGCCCTCGCCGGTCATCGCGCCGAGCGCGCAACCTCCGACGCCGCGTCCCGCGCCGCCTCCGCAGGTCTGCCGCGGACCAGGCCGGTCGAGCGATCATCCCCCGAACGTGGGCAAGCACGAGGGTCGCCCCTGCCGCTGAGGGACCGAGTACCATCAAGGCCCCGCACATCGAGCAAGGAGGAGAGCCAGCGATGAGGAACATGGAGAGCGGACCGGACGACCCGAAGCCCGAGCCCCAGCCGGAGCCAGCGCCCGGACCGGACGAAGGCGGCGGAGACGGTGGCGGCACCGAAGGCGCCTAGCAGGGAGAGCGAGGAGCGGGGAGGTCAAGCGAGATCGCCCCGCCCGACTCATCGAAAGCAATGCATCGTGTGCGGGAGGCCGGCCGAGGGGAGCCGCTGCCCCGAGCATCAGGCTGAGCTGGAGCAGGCGCGAGGAACCCCAACCGAGCGAGGCTACGACGCCGAGTACCAAGCGCTGGCCCGGCAGATGGTGGCCGAGTGGCGAGCCCTCTTCGGCGGCTGGTGTCCAGGGCTGGCGGGCCGGAGCGCCCACGTGGCGGAGGAACTGACCGTCCACCACATCGTTCCCCTCTCCGCGGGAGGGACCAGCGCCAGGGTCAACCTCATGGTCGCCTGCCGCGCCTGCAACGCGGCCGAGGTCGGCGCTGCGGGGACGAGGGACCGGGGGGGGAGGGGTGCGCGCGTGTTCGAGCCCAGCCGCCGACACCCGCTGCCAGTTTCGCTCGCGCGCGTGCAGCAAAAAAAGGCCCGGCCGTTCAACGTCGCGTGACGCGCCGCTCGCCGCGTGCCAAGATGGTCGGCATGATCGAGTCCCGCTGGGCGGCGATCCGGCGCAACCTGGACTTCGACCGCCGCACGTGGCGGACCTACTCGACCCGGTCGCCCTGGTGGAGGGTCCGCTGGCTGGCCCGGTTCTACCTCCGGCTCCTGGTGTTCGGTGAGCGGTCGTGACCTGGAGCTGAGGCCGTGGGCGGGATCGGGTCGGGCGGCAGCAACCGCAAGAGCGCGGAGGAGCACAGGCGTCGGGGGACGTTCCAGCCCGTTCGCCACGCCGGGCAGGGCGAGCTGGTGGCGTTCCCGCTCCGCCAGGAGAGCGAGATCCCCGCGCCGCCGCCGCAGCTGGGTCCGGCGGGGAAGAAGCTCTGGCGTCACCTCTGGCTCCACTTCACCGCGCTGACCGAGCGCGACACTCCGCTGGTCGAGCTCTGCTGCGAGTCCGAGGACCAGACGCGGCTGGCGTACAACCGCTACCTGCGCAACCCGACGCCGCAGAACGCGCACGCCCTGTTCGAGATGAAGAAGAGCCTGCTCCAGGTGCTGGCGATGCTGGGGATGTCGATGCGGGACCGCAAGCAGCTCGCGCCCTCCAAGCCCCAGTCCTCCCTGGACACGCTCAAGGCGAAGGTCGTTCAGCTCAGGCGTGCCGAGTAGGCGCGCGCGCCCGGTCACCGAGGGCGACCTGGCGGCGACGTTCATCGAGCGGCACTGCAGGCTGACGCGCGGGGAGCGGCGCGGGGAGCCGGTCCGCCTGCTCCCCTTCCAGCGGGGGATCCTGCGCGGTCTCCTCGAGCTGCGGCCGGACCGCAGGCGCAAGCACCGCCGCGCCTACGTGCAGATGCCGCGCAAGAACGGCAAGACCTACCTGTTCGCCGCGCTCTCCCTCTACGAGGCGCTGATGGGCGAGGAGGGAGGCGAGGTCTACTACGTGGCCGGCGACCGGCTCCAGGCCAGCCGCGCCTTCGACGAGGTCAAGCGGATCGTGGAGCAGGACGACGAGATCGCCTCGATGGTGGTGCCCTACCGCTTCCACATGGAGGTGCCGTCGACGGGGACCATCCTCCGCGTCCTCTCCTCGGAGGTCTCGCTCCAGATGGGACTCTCGCCCTCGTTCACGCTGTTCGACGAGGTGGCGATGCAGCCGACCGACAAGCTGTGGACGACGATGAGCCTGGGGTCGGCGGCGCGGGCGCAGCCGATGATGGTCGGGATCAGCACCCCGGGCTGGGAGAAGGAGTCGCTGGCCTACTCGCTCTACACGCACGGCAAGAAGGTGCAGAGCGGGGAGCTGGAGGACCCCGGCTTCTACTTCACCGCGTTCGAGCCGGGGGACCCGGACTGCGACCACACGGACCCCAAGGTCTGGCGGGAGTGCAACCCGGCCCTGGACGACGACGGCGGGTTCCTGAACGAGGAGGACTTCGTGGCCAGCCTCTCGACGACGCCGGAGTCGGAGTTCCGCCGCTTCCGCCTCGGCCAGTGGACGGCGACGCGCAACGCCGCGCTGCCGTCCGGCGCCTGGTCGAGCTGCTACCGGGAGCGGCGCGTGCGCGAGGGCGAGCCGATCGTGGTCGGCTTCGACGGCTCCCGGGCCAGGGACTGCACGGCCCTGGTCGGCTGCACGCTCGACGGCCACCTGTTCGTGATCGACGTCTGGGAGCCGGAGCAGGGGCGCGTGGACCCGCGCGATGTGGCCGAGGCGATCAAGCAGACGCGGCAGCGCTACGACGTCCGCGCCCTGGCCGCGGACGAGACGCTGTGGACGTGGGTCCTGATCGAGCTCGGTCAGGACGTGAAGATGGAGGTCCTGGCGGTGCCGACCAACGCGCCCCGCTACGTCGCCCTCTGGCAGCGGTTCCGGGACGGGGTGATGGAGCACAAGCTGACCCATGACGGGGACCCGCGCCTGGCGCGCCACGTCGACAACCTGGTCATCAAGTCGGACCGTTTCGGGCAGCGGGCGACTAAAGAGCTGCCTACCGGGCGGAGCTTCATCGACGCCGCGATGGCGGGGCAGTTCGCATACTTCAGCGCGGTGGACCAGAACCTGGCGCCGCAGCCCGCGTTCAACTACGACGTCGGATGAGGGCGAGGCGGGTCGGGCGGGCGCTGGCGACGGCGGCCTTCGCGGTCTTGTACGCCGCGAGCTACGGCGCAGGGCTTACGCTTCGCGCCGTCGTGATCGCCGCCTCCTGGAGCCGTGCCGCGCTCTCGCTTGGCTGGTCGGACGGCCGCGGAGCGTTTCCGGAGCAGGCGCCGCCGGACCTGTCGAACATGACGCCCGCGGAGGAGCTGCTGGGCCGGCCGATCCCGCCGCGCCGCGTGCGCGACGTGACCCCGGTCCGCGACGTCGACGACCTGGCGGACGCGCAGGGGGTCGGCCGGTGAGGGTGCTGATCTGCCTCGACGTGGACGGGACGATCGAGACCTCGGCGGGGCCGGTCGCCGTGAGCCTGCTAGAGCGGCTGCGCGACGCGGGTGCTGACGTGGTCATCGTGTCGCCCTCCAGCGCCAAACCGCAGGGGTTCCCGGTCGTGCTCGACGGTGCGACGCGCGGCGACTGCCTGCGCGCGGCCAAGGCGCTGTTCCCGGCCGACCTCTGCCTCTACGTCAGCAACAACGGCGACCAGGCCGAGGCCGAGGGCGCGGGCTTCTCGTTCGTCACCGAGGGGGAGTTCCGCTGATGCCGCTGACGCTGAGCTCGTTCGGGGACATGTTCAAGCCGGACACGCCGCAGCCGCAGGTGGTCAAGGGACGGCGAGCGCCGAAGAGCTCGAGCAAGATCAAGCTGACGGCGCAGGGCTCGCGGGTGAGCAAGGGACCGCGCCGTGGCTGACCTGATCTCGCGGGTCGCCGAGAGGCGGGAGACCGCGCTCGCCCGCCAGGGCAACTCGGTCGACTGGTACATCCAGAACTACATCATCCCGCTGGCGACGCAGTTCATCTTCAACAACCGGACCTACCAGGTCTCGGGCCTGGGTCCGCAGCAGACGCTGCTCGGCGCCCGGGCGCGGGAGGTGGCGACCACGCTCCCCGGCTACCTGAGCGCGCTGAGGTCCTGCCCGCCCGCCTTCGCTGCCCAGATGGTGCGGGCGCTGACGCTGAGCGGGATGCGTTTCGCCTACCGCAACGTGCCCTGGCACAAGATCTCGCCGCGCAGGATCTGGACCGACCAGAGCCTCCAGCTCCTGGAGCACCCGTGGCCGAACGGGACGACCGGGGAGCTGGTCTCCAAGATGGAGTGGCACGCGGGGCTGGCGGGCAACGCCTACGTCGCCATCCAGCCCGACTTCCCGCGCCCCGACGGGATCCGCGGACGGCTGTGGCCGCTGCGCCCGGACTGGACGGGGATCCTCTACGGGAGTGACCTGGAGCCGGAGGACCCGCGGCACGCCATCGACGGCGAGCTGCTCGGCTACGCCTACCAGGTCGGCGGCTTCCAGTCGCAGCACGCGCCGGTCACCTTCATGCCCGACGAGATCATCCACTGGAGCCCGCTCCCGGACCCGGAGTCGCCGGGGATCGGGATGAGCTGGATGACGCCCGGCCTGCGCGACATGGTGGGCGACCGACTGGCGACCGAGCACAAGCTGAAGTTCTTCGAGAACGGCGGCACGCCGAACATGGTGGTCAAGGGCCTGCCCGTCAACGTCGAGCTCTTCAACCAGGCGGTGGAGCGGATCAAGGCCAAGCACGAGGGCCTGGCCAACGCCTACCGGACCATCTACCTCTCGGAGGGCGCGGACGCGACGGTGGTGGGCTCGAACCTGCGGCAGATGGAGTTCACGGAGGTCCAAGGCAAGGGCGAGACCCGGATCGCGATGCTGAGCCGGGTCCCGGCGAGCGTGCTCCAGATCTCGGAGGGGATGCAGGGCTCGGCGCTGAACGCGGGCAACTGGGGGCCGGCGCGGCGCAACTTCAGCGACACCTGGGTCTACCCGACCATGCAGGACCTGTGCAGCGCGCTCGCCAAGGCGGCCGCGGTCCCGGGCGACAGCGAGCTGTGGTTCGACGGCACGGACATGCCGATCCTGCGCGAGGACGAGAAGGACCTGGCGGAGATCGCCTCGGTCGACGCGGTGACGATCGGCAACCTGATCAAGGACGGCTACAAGCCGGACGCGGCGGTGATCGCGGTGGTGGGCCGCAACATGGCGCTGCTCAAGGGCCAGCACACGGGCCTGGTCTCGGTCCAGCTCCAGCCGCCGGGGACGCTGTTCCCGACGAGCGGAGGCGGAGGCCAGCCCGTGCTGCCCGCCCCGTCGCCGGGGAACGGCCAGAAGCCGCCCTCGCCGGCGCCCGCGGGCGGCAAGCCCGCGGCCAAGAGCAAGGTCCCGCCGCGCCCGCGGATCGGCGAGCAATGAGCGTCGCGCGGAGGGAGCGTGCGATATGCTGCGCGCGGTGAAGGTCAAAGTGCGGCCGGAGGTGGGGGAGCTCACCGATGGGCGCGCGCGCTTCGCAGGCCGGGAGGGAACGATCGAGCGAGCCCCCCTCGGTCGCCTGGCGGCGGTGACCGGGACCGCCCTCCCCGGCGAGCATTTCGAGCACGCCTACGAGGTCCGCTTCGATGACGGCGACGAGGCGATCTTCACGGCGCAGGAGCTGGAGGGCGAGGGCCTGGTCGCCTTCCGGCCGCTGGAGGGCACCCTGTTCGGGGCCAAGGACGCTGGGAGCATCTCCGAGTCGGCCATCGTGGACAGGATGATCGGAGAGCAGCCGTGAGCGCCGCCGCTACGATGGCGCCGGGTCGGCTGTTCGGGCGCGCGGTCGCCACCGCCTGGCGGCCGGAGGACCTGGAGCGAAAGTTCGCGGTCGAGGAGGACCTGATCGCGAAGGGGATCAAGGGCCTGGAGCTCGAGCGACGCGGGCGGCTGATCCTTGCCCGCTTCGGCATCCAACCGCTCCTCGAAAAGCTGGGCTTCAACACCCTGGTCAACGGCGGCACGGCGATCATGCTCGACGGGCTGATCGGGGCAGGCATCACCGCTTACAACAACGCCAACGCCGCGCTGGGGGTGGGCGATTCGTCGGCCGCGTTCGCCCTCGGGCAAACCAACCTCCAGGGCGCGGTCAACGTGACCGACCGCATCCGCAAGGCGATGGACGCCACCTTCCCCTCGCGGGCGGCCAACGTGGTCACCTTCCGGTCCACGTTCGCGACGGGCGACGCGAACTTTCAGTGGAACGAATGGGCGATCTTCAACGCAGTCGCCGACGGTTCAGGCACCATGCTGAACCGTTCAGTCGTGAACTTAGGAACAAAAACATCGGCGGCGAGTTGGCAACTTACCTCAACCCTGACCCAGAGTTGATGGGAATGACAGGTGCGGAAAGAATGCGTCAATCTCGTATGAAGCGAGGGCTCTATCGAGGCACAGGCAGAGGCTGGCACGGTCCACATACAGCCGAGGCAATCCAAAAGCGGGCCCTTGCTCGTACATTGCATGCAATCGGGAATCGGACTAAAACCTCTGGCGGCTATATCCGAATCATGGTTGCCAAGGGCACTCCCGGTGCAGATCGGATGGGTCGTGTTTTAGAGCATCGCTGGGTTGTGGAGCAAGTCCTGGGCCGGCGGCTGCTTGCGGAAGAAACGGTCCATCATCTCAACGGAAACAAGATGGACAACCGCCCTGAGAATCTACAGGTACGCCTGGGTAGCCATGGCAAAGGTATTGAGCTTGTCTGCGCGAATTGCGGATCTCACGACATAATCCCCCGCGTTTTAGGAGGCAGCGATGGACCCTAAGATGTTCCCGATCGGCGGCAGTGGGCCGCGCCTCATCGCGGGCTACGATCTCGACGCCAACCGCATCCTGCTGCCTGAACACATTCGGGCCTGGCCAGCTGAGAAACGTGCGCGCTGGATGAAACGCAACGGCATCCTGCCTGCGATCGAGGGCGGCGCCTATGCGATGTTCGAGATGATGCAGCCGTGGGCGGTCAACGACGCGGTGGCGGTCACAGCGGCAGCAGAGACAATCCTGTCGCAGGCGACAATCCTCACCCTGCCCGCCAACTTCTTCAGCTTCCCCGGCAAGTGTCTCTGGTTGCACGGCATGGGCAAGGAGTCCAACGTCGTCACCACGCCAGGCACCCTCACCTTCCGGCTCCGATACGGCACTGGCGTCGTCGGCGACACCCTGATCGTCGCCAGCGGTGCGATCATCCCCGATCCGGTGGCAGTGACTGACAACCTGTTCACGATCGACCTCTGGCTCAAGGCACTGGCCACCGGTCCATTAGCGACGTCTCTGACGTTGCTCGCGCATGGCGTTGTGGGCCTGGCGAACAGCGACGCATCGCTGGCCTCAGATAAGGCCAAGTGGATGCCAGGTGGGGGCACGGCGGTGGCCAACGTGGCCTCACTCGACGGCACCGTGGCCAAGACGCTGACGCTCACGGTCACTCCCACGGTAGCGACAGGCTCGATCACCCTGCGTGACGTTTGGGTTGTGGCAATGAATTAGTGTGGCTGTACCTCTTGGCAACATCAGCGACCGCCGGAGCAGCTACTCGGCGACCGATCAGACGATCAACCGCGCGCTCGATACCGACTACATCAACGGCCCTTTTCGACGCCTAGTCATCGTCTCCGTCGTCTGCGCTGCGGCCGCGGGCGGGCAGGCGATGGCGGGTTATCGCACTGTACTCGGCGGCGCCACGTTTCTCTCGGAGTCGGTTGCTGGCTTGGCCGCTGGCGTCCTGCTGACGGCGCGTCAGGTCTTCGTCTTCCCGGTCGATCCCGGCGGGATGTATCGAGTCACGTCCAACGTGGGAGCTGGAGCCTCGCTGACGCTGCAGCAGTGGATCGAGGTCGATGACTAGATGCTTGGGGGCCTGCTGGCGTGGCTCGCCGGTCGCGGCGGCGTCAAAGGCAAGGAGATTGGCCGCAACGCAGACCCGAGGCTGAACCGGCTCGTCGAGGAGCTGAGCCGCCTTAGTTGGGCCGAGCTGGTGCGCTGGGCTGACGCGCAACTTCGCGTCGGCGAGCTCGAGCACCTGGCCGAGAACGCGCTCAAGCACCGAGAGCTGCGCCCGCGCAAGAGCCAGAAGAAACGCAAGCGCCGATTAGAGATGGTGACTCGCATCGGTGGGCGCTGGTACGAGTGGGCGACCAACCCGCGCCGCCGCGCCGCCTATCGACGACACGGCTGGAGCCTGGCCCTGGCCATCACAGGCGCGGCGATGATCCTCTTCGTACAGCAGGTCGGCGGTGCTTCGACGGTCGACGGGCAGACATCGTTCACATCGACCGCGGTCAGCTTCACGGCGGGGAGCCTGCTGGTCGCGCTGGCGAGTTCCTCCTACAGCGGGGCCGGGGCCTCGACCACCATCGACGTCCCGACCGGCTGGACGGCGCCGCTGGCGACCAAGAACAACGGCGCGCCCAACGGCGGCTCGCGGGCGTACTACATGGCGAGCAACCCGGGCGGCTCCCAGTCCTGGACCTGGAACATCACCATCGGCGGCGGCGGGGCGGCGCTGGGCTGGGCCTACACGATCTACGAGTTCAGCGGCGTCGCGGGCGCGGGACCGCTCGACCTGACGGTGGTCAACAACGCCACCGGCGCCTCGGCGAGCACGAGCCTGGACAGCACCGCCGCCTCGGGGACCACGCAGGCGGGCGACCTGCTCCTCGAGCTGGTGGGCGTGCAGCGGAGCGCGGCGGGCACGCTCTCGACGGACACCACCAACTCGGTCCCGACCACGGGCTGGACGGTGGGCACGCAGTACGACGGCATCAACAGCACGGTCAACGCGCACGCCAGCGGCCAGCACCAGATCCTGGCCGGGACGCAGGCCAGCCCGCGCGGGGTGCTGACGAGCACGATCAGCGAGAGCAGCGAGTCGTGGCTGCTGACGTTCCAGCAGGCGCCGCCGGCCCCTGGCTTCTTCGCGTCGGTCGGCAAGCCAGGGCCGCGCTGAGATGAGCGGGCTTGTCAAGAGCACGCAGACGCAGACCGGGATCTCGGGCGGGCCTCCGGGCAACAACACGACCGAGACCGACACCACCTACACCAACAGCAACGGGGACGGGGTGCGGCGGGGCTTCGTGCCCGCCTACGGGGGCATGGGCGGGGTGCCCTGGTACGAGATGGACGCCAGCGCGCAGTCGATCTCGCAAATCAGCCTCGCCACCAGCAAGGCCGACAGCATCATGCACATCTACTCGCACGTGGGCTCGGTCTGGCTGGCGTCCGAGGACCCGACCTACACGCTGAGCGAGCTCTCGAGCGCGGCGGTGCGGGCGGTGCGGGCCTACTACGACAGCGGGACCAGCGCGCAGGACGCCAACGGGTTCACCTGGCGGGCGCGGACGGTGATCCTGCCCGGTGAGCCGATGATCACGGTGGTTCGCTTCGACATGGTGAACTCCGGTTCGGTCACGACCGCGGCCACCGACTCCTACGAGTTCACAACCCTGTCCGGGCTGACGCAGGTGCTCCAGAACGGGGTCATCGCCTGGCAGCTCGCGGACAGCGGCTACGGATTCGTCGGTGGCGCGCAGACGACGCCGATCCCGGGCGGCCCGACCGTGATCGAACCGGACTACATGTTCATCAAGCCGCACGCGGGCTCGGGCGTGAGCACGGGCGTGGTGAGCGTGAAGCGGCAAAGCGTGAACGCCTTCTCGGGCTCGTCCAACGTCCAGGTCCTGACGGCCTCGAACGCCAACCGGCTGAAGATCTACTACACGGGCGACAACGCGGGGGCCACGGCTCCCGCGACCCGGACCTGGTACCAGTTCATGGCCTTCCGGCGCGCGCTGACCAACGCCGAGGCGACCAGCCTGGCCGCCGACTACCTGACGGCTGACGCGGGCACCATCGTCAGCGTGGGCACGGCAGCGAGCCCGTTCATGGACCCCGACGAGGCTTGCTACGTGATGGCGGTGAACGTGTCCAACCAAGCCCAGCTCACGCACACGATCAGCGGCAACGTGACCAAGCGCTGGCTCTGCGCCTACAAGCTGACCAGCTACACGTCGGCCCAGCCGCCGGCGGTGACGCTGGCATCCGTTCCGCTGACCAGGGACGTGGACTTCGTGTCCGCGGTCGACGTGTCGGCGCAGGTGGCTTACATCAAGCTGCTGAAGGGGCTGGTGACGAGCGGGGCCGGGGCTGGCGAGCTGAACAACGGGCTGCTGGCGTTCGCGCCCGACACCGCCCCGGCAGCCACCGACATCTCGGGCAAGTTCCCGTCGGCCGGGATCGGGCTCGGCGGGCTGAATGGCTAACACGACCGGGCCGATCACCCGGCTGCCGATCTGGCGTTACCGGCAACCGCTCGTCTCTGATGCCCCGCCGACGCTGAACGCGATCAGCGGGGCCGACGCCGCGACCGCGACCGACGCCGCGAGCGTGGTGGTGCTGGCCCAGCCGGGGTACTTCGCTTCGCAGTTCGAGGACCTGCCGGGTCCGCGCTACTACTACCGGCCCTACCTCTGGCATCGGGGGGCGCTCCTCAGCCCCGGCGCGGGCAGTCTCGGTTCGGGGCTGATCTCCGCCGCCGACCTGGCGGCGGCGGCGGAAGACGCGAGCGCGATCCTGCTCGACAACCTGGCGACGGAGACGGGCGCGGACGCGGACGCGGCCACCAACGTCCTGCTCGCGTCCACCGCGACGGAAACGGGGACCGGGACCGAGAGCGCGACCAACATCCTGCTCGCGACGCCGAGCGACGCGGGGGCTGGCGCGGACGCGAGCCCGAACATCAGCGTCGGCGGGGCCGACGAGGCGGCAGTGGCGACGGACGGCGCGACGGTCTTCTCGCTCCCGCAGCCGGGCTTCTTCGGCTCCGAAGGCTGGAAGCAGGGCGACTACGGCGACGAGATCCCTGGTCCGGCTCATCGCCAGCGCCCGTACTGGAGGTACGACGGCCCCCTCCTGGCGGCAGCCCCTCCGGGGGTTCCCGTGGCGGTGTCCGCGTCGGACGGCGCGACGGCCACGGAGGCGGCCGCCAACGTCCTGCTCGGATCGGCCGGCGAGGTGGGGGAGGCGTCAGGCGCGGCCGACGCGATCTCGGGCGTCGCGCTGAGCACGGCCGCCGACGCGGGCGCGGGCAGCGAGGGCGTGACGTCCGTGACCCTGGCCGGGGCGGGCGACGCAGGCGGCGGCCTGGACGCGGCACTGAACATCCTGCTCACCGGCATCGGCGAGGCGGGGGTGGGCGTGGACAGCGGGTCGATGCTGGACGTGACCCCGGTCGTGGCGCAGCCCGGCTTCTTCGCCTCACTGGTCCGACCGGGGCCGGCCAACCGGCAGCGGCCGATCTGGCGCTACCGCGGGCCGCTGCTGGCGGCCTCGATCCTGACCGTCAAGGACATCAGCGTGGTCAGCGGAGATCCCCGCTCGGGCTGGTTGCTGGACACGCCGAGCGGCCGATGGTTCATCATCTTCGGCGACTTGAGGAGCGGCTGGGTCGAGGAGCGCGCCCGCGTGGAGGAGCCGGTCTGATGCGGGCGTCGGCGCTGACCCTGGAGTACGTGAAGGTGCCGACCACGGTGACCATCAACGGAGCTCCCTACGACCCGCACCTGGACGCGGTCCAGCTCGCCTTCCCGGCCCACGGCGTGGCCCCGGCGGGCCCCGACTTCAAGGTCGGGTCCTGGGAGCAGGACCAGTTCGGGACCTGGATGGCGCGCTGCCTGGTCGGTCCGGGCGGCGCGGTCTCGCTGGTCGCGGGCACGTACGACGTGTGGGTCAAGATCACCGACTCGCCGGAGGTGCCGGTGCGCAAGGTCGGCATCCTGGAGGTCTTCTAGGTGTACCATGCCGTGGAAAGTTGAGCTCGGCCACGGCTGCCCCGCCTCCAAGCCTTACGCCGTCGTCAAGCAATCGGACGGCAAGGTCGAGGGTTGTCACGCCACCAAGGCTGACGCGAACAAGCAGCTCGCGGCCCTCTACGCCAACGAGAAGGGAGCGGAGCCGATGGTGACCGACGCGCAGCGCGAGAGATCGCGAGCCCGCTACAAGCAGCTCCTCCAGGCTGCCCGCCACCTCTCCAACTCGCAGGTCGACGGCGAGGGCGCGGAGCGCTCCCGACACCAGCAGCGGCGCTCGAAGCTCGTCGGCCAGCTCCACGAGCTGGCGAGCGAGGCGGACCGCTTCGCCGCCGGCCTCGGCGGGTCCGAGCGGGGCCAGGTGCTGGACGAGGTCCTGGCCGCGGCCGGGGCGGCGTTCTCGCGCGGAGACCGCGCGGCGGGGGTGAGGACGGTGACGTCGGCGACGATGCTGATCGACGAGGTCCTGCGCGAGGACGATTGCGTCGACTGCGGCGACCCGCGCAGCGAGGAGGAGCATCTGGAGGAGCGCGCCGTGGACACCGCGCCGTGGGACGGCGACAAGGCGATGGCGAGCTGCTCGGCCAAGGCCAGCCCCGGTCCGTGCTACTCCGCGATCTGCGCCGGACGCAAGGCCGGAGACGCTGGCAACCGGGCGTCGTACGCGCTCCCGCACCACCGCACGCCGGGCGGTCCGCCCAACGCGGACGGGGTCCGCAACGCGCTGAGCAGGCTGCCGCAGACGCAGGGCCTGACCAACCGCGCCGCGGCGCAGGCGCACCTCGACGCCCACATGAAGGCGGTCCAGGCGGCGAGCGGATCCAAGAGCGCGGACCCGCAGGGGCACGAGCACGCCCTCGAGCACCCGACGTTCGGCTACCGCTCGATGAACGTCGAGCTGAGGCAGCGGGACGCGGGCGAGGGCCTGCCCGCCAAGCCGGTCATCTACGGGGAGTTCGCGAAGTTCAACGAGTGGGCCGAGATCAACGACCTGTTCGAGGGCAACTTCATGGAGCAGGTCGCGCCGGGAGCCTTCAAGCGGACCTTCGAGGAGGACCGCGCCAACATCCGGCTGCTGTTCCAGCACGGGCGCGACGCGATGATGGGCTCCAAACCGATGGGCGTGATCGAGACCCTGGAGGAGAGCAAGACCGGCGCCGCCTACGAGGCCCCGCTGTTCCGGGGGATCCCGGAGCTGATCATGGAAGGGCTCGACAACGGCCAGTACGGCGCCTCCTGGCGCTTCAGCGTGGAGTCGGACCAGTGGGTCGACCACCCCAAACCTTCCGATCACAACCCGCGCGCGCTGCCCGAGCGCACGCTCCTCGAGGTCCGGGTCGCCGAGTTCGGCCCGGTCACCTTCCCCGCGTACACGTCCGCGACCGCCGCGCTGCGGTCGCGCTCGCTGACCTCGGAGTTCGTCGGAGTCACCGCGCGGCCGAGCACGGGGAGTGCCGGTGGCGGAAACGGAACGAGCGAACGAGCAGGGGCGAGCGCGGCGAAGGCTCGGCAGGCGCTGACCGCGCTGGAGCTGGTCAAGGCTCCGCCGGTCGAGAGGTAGCAGCACAAAACCAAAACCAAACAGGAGCACGCCAGTGGCAGTTGAAAAGAAGGACGACGTCGCCCTCCCCGACTCGGAGGAGGCGCTGCGCGGCCACCAGCCGGAGGAGCTGAGGGAGATCGCCGAGGCTCTGGAGGCGAGGGTCCGCAGGACCATCCAGACCGACGAGGGGGAGCTCCGGGACCTGTCCGACGAGGAGCAGGCCGGGGTCGACCTCATGCTCAAGATCCGCGCCGCCGCGATCAAGAGGATCGAGCGCCACAACTCGATCATGAAGACGCTGCGCGACAAGCCCGCGGCCATCGAGAGCCCGTACATGAACCTCAAGAAGAGCCTCGGCGTCGACGTCCGCGACGTGGGCCGGATGCCGAGGGGCGAGGTGCGCGACGCGGCGCTCCGCCTGCTCGACAGCAAGGTCGCCGCCGGCCACCTGCGGGAGGACCAGCTGGTCCAGGTCTCCTCGACCATCCGCAAGTCGACGGACATCGCGCGGCGGGTGGTCGTGACCGAGAACGAGGACTACCGGAACGCCTGGATGAAGGGCGTCACCCAGCCCACGCCGCTGTGGACGGACGACGAGCGCGACGCGATGCTCGCCTTCGAGGAGTACCGCGCCATGTCCGAGGGCACGAGCGCGGCCGGAGGCTACGGGATCCCGGTCTTCATCGACCCGAGCATCATCCTGACCGCGCAGGGCTCGGGCAACCCGTTCCTGGACGAGAACCTGGTCACCGTCGCGGAGGTGAACACGAACGCCTGGAAGGGCGTCTCCTCGGCCGGGGTGTCCTGGACGTTCCAGGCTGAGGGTGCAACGGCCGGTGACGCGAGCCCCACGCTCGCGCAGCCGACGGTGACCGTGTTCATGGCCCGCGGCTTCATCCCCTACTCGATCGAGGTGGGGATGGACTACCCGACCTTCGCCGACCAGATGCAGCGGCTGCTGGCCGAGGGCTACAGCGAGCTGCTGGTCCAGAAGTTCGCTGTCGGCTCCGGCACGAACGAGCCGATGGGCCTGGTCACCGCGCTGGACGCGGACACCAACGACGAGGTCCGGCTGACCACGGCCGGGGCGTTCGGCGAGGTCGACGTCTACAACGTCTGGAAGGCGCTGCCGCAGCGCTTCCGCCGGGGGGCGAGCTGGATGATGTCGGTGGGCGCCAACAACGCCGTCCGGCGCTTCGGCACGGCCAACGTCTTCCACGCGACGACCGTGAACCTGCCCGCCCCGTGGGCAGACTTCCTGATGGGCAAGTCGACCTACGAGAACCCGTACATGGCCGACGTGGTCAACACCACGGGCTCGTTCAACCAGCTCGTCGTCGGCGACTTCAAAAATTATCTGGTTGCGAGGAGGGGCGGCATGAACGTGGAGCTCATCCCCGCGCTGTTCGACATCACCAACAACCGGCCGACCGGACAGAGGGGGTGGTTCGCCTGGGCGCGCGTCGGAGGCGGCTCGATCAACAATCAAGGATTTCGATTGCTAAATCAGACTTAGCGTCGAGCAAAAAAATGGAGGGAGAAGAGCAGACCTCCTCCCTCCCCGATCCATGACCAACCGTGCCTGAGCTTGCCAGGCCAAGACCCGCCTGACCGAGCCTTGCCTGCCCGGACATTCCGCGCCTGCCTCTCCATGCCCGATCTGTCCACGTCACTCCTGGCCCTAACCGGCCTCGCCTGCCTAGCTAAGCCGCACCACGCCTCGCCTCGCTCCGCCGCGCCAGGCCAATGCCGACCCAGCCCGGCCCCTCCATGACAAAGTGCCCCGCCCATTTCGGGCACCCATTTCAGGCACTCCGCTTCCTCTTCCGCCGGAGCGTGGCCCGGAGCAGGGGCCAGAACTCCTTGAAGGTGTTGTATTTGGCGACCAGGCGCTCCACGTCGAGCTTCATCTGCTGCATGACCTGGCGGCGGAGGTCGCCGTCCTCGGAGATCGCCTGCACGCTCTTGAACACTCGTCGGCCGTCGGCCTCGACGCTGAGCAGCGCCCTCACGTCGAGCGGCGGCAGGTCGTCGCGGTAGAAGATGACGCGGACCTGGCGGATGAGGTCGCGGGCCTGCTCCAGCTGATAGGCGAGGCCTGCCTTGCGAACGTCCCACTCGATCAGGCCGTGGAGGGCTGAACGCGGGCTGCGCGCCCGCTCCAGCACGTCCTCGGGGCTAACGTCGCCCTTGCTCTCGACGATGGTGAGGATCTCGGTCTGAGCGCGCTTGGAGAGCTTGGTGCTCACCGCCCGCGACCCCGCTTGTTCAGGGCGCCCTCAAAATCCTCGGAGACCTCGAAGGTGCCGTAGCTGCCGGTCTTCGATTCGGGTGAGCTCGGCCTCCACTCGCCGACCCCGCCGAACCCGGCCGCGTCGACCAGGGCGAGGATGCTCTCCTTGGGGAACATCATGCCGGGATAGGTCACGACGAGGTCGGTCTTCCAGGGCCAGTACTCGGCGCGCCAGTGAACATCGGTGGTCGTCTTCATCCCGCTCTTGAGGCGGACGTAGTCCTCGCGTTGCTTCGGCTCCGGCCCGCGCAGGCGGACCAGGTCCGCGCTGCCGTCGATCGTCTCGCCGCTGACGTAGATCCACTTCTTGAGCGTGGTCATGTGAAGCTTGGGGAACGCCTCGGCGGCGTTGACGATCGCGGCCTTGAAGGCGACGGCGGGGAATCCGTGGCCTCCGTCCTTGAAGCGGTACATCGAAGCCTCGAACTCGCGCCGCTGGAACGCCTGATCGCGCTTCTCCCGGACCGCCCCCCGCGCGGGGGGGTCGACGATGCTCTTGCGAGCCTTCTCGCTGAAGCGGTGGACGATGAGCGGGCGGGTGCCCATGACGGTGATGCTCAGCGTGACCCGCGCGAGCCGGGGAAGGACGATGGTCTCGACCTCAGCGAGCTGCGCCGTCCTGGAGGCTCCGTTGGCCGAGGTCTTGTCGACGGTCTTGCTTGGCATCTCTGCCCTCCTCGTGAACGGGGGAGCAGGTTGCGCATAGACTAGAAGTCCGGCGCTCGGGGAGGTCTGCTCTCCTCGGGGGCCGGATTCTAAACCCTAGGTCGGAGGGTGGTCCAGCCCCGGCTGGCGGATGGAGCGCCAGCCCCTTACACTTCACCCTCGGAGAACCCGACTAACAGGAGGCGCAGAGAGATGCCTGAAGAGAAGAAGACCGCGAGCAAGAAAGCGAGGTCGGCGGACTTGGTGGCCGCTGCCGCGAGCTCGGACGCTGCGGTCCACGCGCTGCTCGCGGACCGTCAGGCGGCGACCTCCAACGAGGACAAGGAGAAGCTGGCGGAGATCGACGCGGCGCTGGTCGAGCTGGGGTACGCGTCGTGAGCGGGAAGGTCGTCTACAGCAAGCAGAACGCGTACGTGGCGATCGACGGTCAGCCGCGGGCGATCAGCTTCGGGGAGACGGTCGACGCCGAGGACCCGGTCGTGAGGCTCTACCCGAGCATGTTCACGGACGACCCGACGCCGTTCCAGCGCAACAACGGGCCGGTCTCCAACCGCGCCCTTGAGACCGCGAGCGCGGACCCAGGCGAGAAGCGTGTCGCGCGCCGCGCGCCGCAGGAGTAGCGGCCGGAGCAAGCCCGCCAGCTCCGGACCGGACGCGGTCAAGCTCGCCTTCGTCCACGACGTCTCGGTCAGCTACTCCTGGCACGAGTCGGTCATGCAGCTGTTCGCGCTCGACCTCTCGCGGCACCAGCGGATCCTGAACGGCGGCTACATCGCGATGCGCGCCGGGACGGACGGGCTGATCGCCGCCCGCAACAAGGTCGTGGAGTGGTTCCTGGAGGAGCCCGAGGGCGCGCCCTGGCTGTTCTGGACGGACACGGACATGGGCTTCGAGCCGGACACGCTGGAGAAGCTACTCTCGTTCGCGGACGCCGAGGAGCGACCGATCGTGGGCGGCCTCTGCTTCGCCCAGCGCGAGGTCCAGCCGGACGGCCAGGGAGGGTTCCGCACGCGGCCGAGCGTGACCATCTTCGACTGGGTCGACGGGGCCAAGAACGGCGAGGAGCAGGCGGGCCCGACCGGGTTCCACGCCCGCGCGAGCTACCCGGTCAACGGGCTGACGCGCTGCGCGGGGACGGGGAGCGCGCTGATCGTGGTCCACCGGGGCGTGTTCGAGCGCATCAACGAGAAGTTCGGGGCCGCCTGGTACGACCGCGCGCCCAACCCGACCCAGAAGGGCCAGCTCATCAGCGAGGACCTCTCGTTCTGCCTCCGCGCGGGGTCGCTGGGGATCCCCGTCCACGTGTTCACGGGCGCGCGCTCGACGCACCACAAGTCGCTCTGGCTGGCGGAGCCGGACTTCTGGCGGCAGGCGGTGCCGCCCCCGGCGACGGAGCGGGTGGCGGTCCTGGTCCCGGTGATGCGCCGGCCGGGGAACGCGGCGCCCTTCATGGACTCGCTGCGCGCCTCGACCGGGCTGGCGACCTGCTACGCGATCGCGGACCGCGACGACGAGGAGACGATCAAGGCCTGGCGGGAGGCGGGGGCGACGGTCCTCCACCCCGTCCCGCGCGAGGACCCCGACGGTCGCTTCCGGCCCGGCCGCTTCAGCGAGAAGGTCAACGACGGGTTCCGGCAGACCAGGGAGCCGTGGATCTTCATCGTCGGCGACGACGTCCGCTTCCACGCGGGCTGGCTCGACCACGCGGTGGGGACGGCGACCGAGCGCCACCTGGTGATCGGGACCAACGACCTTTCCAACCCGCGCGTGATGCGGGGCGAGCACGCGACCCACCTGCTGATCCGGCGCGAGTACGTGGACGCGGTGGGGGCGTCGTGGGACGGTCCGGGCGTGGTCTGCCACGAGACCTACCGGCACTGGTTCGTGGACGACGAGATCGTGACCGCGGCGCGGATGCGGGGAGCCTTCGCGATGGCGCTCGGCTCCCTGGTCGAGCACATGCACCCGATCTTCAAGAAGGGCGAGGACGACGAGGTCTACCAGCTCGGGCAGAGGCACGCGGAGACGGACAAGCTGCGCTTCGAGGAGAGGCTGCGCAGGGCGCAGGGCCAGGCGGCGCGGGAGCGGGCGGCGGAGGCGGGGCTGCGCGTGCTGCCGGACCCGGTCGCGCCTGAGTGAGGCTCACCTGGCGCGACGTTGAGGTGGAGCCCGGCTTGCCGCCGATCTTCACCTCGCTAACCGCGGCCGAGGCGGCGGAGCTGGCGCTGCTGGCGAAGGGCCGCCGGGTGCTGGAGATCGGGAGCGCGTTCGGCTACAGCACGGTGATCATGGGCCTGGCGGGCGCGGAGGACGTTTGGTCGGTCGACCCCCACACGGGACACGACTCGCTGGCGGCCTTCTGCGCGAACGTCGAGCGCTTCGGCCTCAAGGGCCGGGTCAAGGTCTGCGTCGGGACGTCGCAGGGGGCGGCGGAGCTGCGCGAGAACGGCGGCGGGCCCGCGGTCCCGCACCGCTACTTCGGGCTGGTCTTCGTGGACGGCGGGCACGAGCTCGCGGACGTCCGCCACGACCGCGACTGGGCGATGGAGCTGGTGGTCCCGTTCGGGGGCGTGATCGCGTTCCACGACTACGACGAGGAGACCTGCCCGGGGATCAAGCCCGCGCTCGACGAGTGGCCGCTGAAGATGAGCCACCTGGTAGACACGCTCGCGGTCTACAGCGACCCGAGGCTGATGCTCCAGGGATAGACTTCCGCCATGCCGCTGGAGATCCACATCAAGATCAAGAACTCGACCGCGGCGGAGGACGCCTTGGTCGCGGCCGACTTCACGTCGTTCATCACGACCCTCCGCAGCCGCACGGGTCACCTGATCGACGTCGGCGGGACCGTGATCGGCGGCGTGCGCCCCCTCGCCGACGAGTCCGACCTGACCAAGATCAAGCGCGGGTTCGGCGACATCCTCTGAGCGCGCTCCTCCTGCGCTCCAGGACGATCAGGGTGGCGTGGAGGGAGCTCAGGGGAGCGGCAGCCCGGGAGGGCTGGTGGCGGGCCGTACGGTCGTTCCTGGCGCTCCTGGCGGGTCGCTCGTGAGGGTGGCGGTCGTCGGCGGCGGGGTCTACGGCTGCGTCTCGGCGGCGGACCTGGCGCGGGACGGTCACCAGGTCACTCTGTACGAGCGACGGCGGGAGCTCCTGCTGGGGGCGACGCGCGCCAACCAGGGCCGGATCCACCGCGGCTATCACTACCCTCGAAGCCCGGAGACCGCGGCCGAGTGCAAGGACAACGCGGCGATGTTCGAGGCCCGCTTCGCGGACGCCATCGTGCGCGACGCGCACCACCACTACGGCGTCGCCGTAACCGGCTCGCGAACGACCCCGGAACGCTACCGATCCTTCCTCGCCGAGGCCGGGCTGACCGGCTGGCGGCCCGTGAACACGCTGATGGAGAGCGCGCACCCGCTCGACCTGCTGCTGCTGACGACCGACGAGACCTTCGTCGACGTCGACCGGCTGCGCGGCCTGCTGTGGAGGGAGCTGGCGATCTGCGGCGTCGAGGTGGTGCAGGAGGTGACCGTCTCCGAGCGCGAGCTGGCGCGCTACGACCGGGTGGTCCACGCGACCTACGGGCGGGGCTGGCCCGAGCCGCTGCAGTGGGAGGTGGTCGAGGTCCTCCTCGCCCGCCTGCCGACGCACCTGCGGGCGTTCAGCCTGGTCGTCCTCGACGGCCCCTTCTGCTCGGTGGACCCGCTGCCGGACGGGCGGCACATGATCTACGACGTGGAGCGCAGCGTCCTCTCGCGCAACGTCGGCCTCGAGCCCCTGATCCCGCCCGGCGCGGGTGAGATCATCGACGCCGGGCCGTTTCGCATCGGCTGGCGCTGGCAGGAGATCCTGAACGCTGCCTCCCGCTACGTCCCCGAGCTGCGCCAGGTCCACGACGTGGAGTCGATGCTCACCGTGCGCGCGGTCCTGCCGGACGCCGAGGCGACGGACGCCCGCCCGGCCCTGGTCGCGCTGCGGGGCAAGGACCTCCACGTCCTGCCGGGGAAGATCGCGAGCTGCGTCAGCGCGGCGCGAAGGGTGGTCGAGCTCTGCCGCGGGTGAGCGTGATCACGGCGACCTGGCAGCGCCGCGAGCTGCTGATCGAGCGCTGCGTCCCGAGCGTGCGCGCGCAGACCTACGAGGACTGGGAGCACCTGATCATCAGCGACGGTCCGGACCCGGAGCTCGCGGGGGACCCTCGGCTGAGCGGTGAGCGCCTGTTCGTGACGGCGCTGCCGGAGCACGAGGGCAAGCTGGGGGCTGCGCCGCGCAACCACGGGGTGGCCGTGGCGGGCGGGGAACTGCTCGCTTTCCTGGACGACGACAACGCCTACCGACCGCGGGCGCTGGAGGTCCTGGTAGCCGCGCTCGACGCGAGCCCGGAGGCGGGGTTCGCCTACGGTCGGCTCAACTACCCGCAGGACGGCCGCGAGCTGGAGGTCCTGGACCCGCCGCAGGTCAGCCACGTCGACGGGTCGACGCTGCTGGCGCGGCGGGAACTGTTCGACGTCGCGCAGTGGGAGGGCGGGACCTACGCGCTGGACTGGCTGCTGATCGAGCGCTGGCTGAGCGCAGGGGTTCGCTGGAGGTTCGTGGACGAGGTCGTGCTCGACTACTACTTCGCGCGGTGACGAGGCGGCGGGGCTACCATTGGCGGCGATGGGCGCAGGGCTGACCCTGGTCACGGCCCCGGTGGCGGAGCCGATCTCGGTCGAGGTCGCCAAGGCGTGGCTGCGCGTCGACATCGACGCCGACGACGACCTGATCGCGGACATGATCAGCTCGGCGCGGCAGCTGATCGAGGACCGCGCCGCCTACGCCTTCATGACGCAGACGTGGGACCAGACGATGGACGGGTTCCCCTACGTGAACGAGCCGATCGAGCTCCTCCGGGGGCCGGTCCAGTCGATCACCAGCGTCAAGTACACGGGCGGCGACGGGGCGCAGGTCACGTGGCCCTCGACCAACTACGTGTTCAACGGCGCGACCAAGCCGCCGCGGATCGCGCCCGCGTTCGGGACCTGGTGGCCGTTCCTGCCCATGATGCCGCTGGCGAACCTGGTGATCAGGTTCGTGGCCGGGTCCCCGGCCGGCCAGAGCTGGCACGCGATCCAGGGCATCAAGCTCCTCTGCGGTCACTGGTACGAGAACCGGGAGGCGGTGGACCTGGAGCGCGTCCAGGCGCTGATCGTGCCCGAGGGCGTGGAGGAGATCATCGCGCAGCTCAAGCCGTTCGCGGTCGCTTAGACTGCGGCCAATGGCCGCCTTCATCCACGTAAAGATCCCGAACTCCGCCCCGACCGAGGACGCCGCGATCAAGACCGCGCTGGACACGTTCATCGCCGCTTGCCACTCCGCGACCGCCCACCACGTGGACTGCGGGGGCACGACGATCAACAACCTGCCGTACGCCTGCGACGAGGGGGTCCAGGTAGACCTCGACCTCCCGCAGGGGACCCCCTTCTGAGGCCCGGTCCGTGAGGATCGGCCGGCTCAACTACCGGGTCAAGCTGCAGGCAATCGTGCCCACGACCGACGCCGAGGGGTTCACGGTCGAGAGCTGGCAGGACGTGGCGACGGTGTGGGCGCACGTGGCGCCCCTGCTCGGCCGCGAGGCGCTCCAGGCGTCCCAGCTCGAGGAGAAAATCACGCACCGCGTCACCATGCGCTACCGCGGCGACCTGAACAACCGGATGCGGCTGACCTTCCAGGGCCGGATCTTCCAGGTCCAGAGCATCCTCTCGCCAGACGAGGCGCGGCAGGCGCTCCAGGTCATGTGCGAGGAGGTCGTCCTCGGTGAGGCCGTGAGCTGATGGCGAACGAACCAGACATGTTCGTCGACGCGACGGCGTTCAACAAGGGCCTCGCGCAGGCGCTGGCTGACTTCCGCGAGACCCACCACGCGTCGACGCTCGACGCGCTCCTCCGCGCGCTCACGTACGCGCGGGCTCGCGCTCCGTTCCGGACGGGCACGCTGCGGGAGTCGATCACGCTCAACGAGGGCGAGCTGCCGCCGGCCGAGGGCGGAGGCAAGGCGCAGCGCTACTTCGACTTCGGCACCCGCCTCTTCTACGCGATCTGGACCGAGTTCGGGACCGTGAAGGAGAAGCCGCGCGCGTTCATGCGCCCGGCGCTGCTCTACCTGCGGAGGCTGCGCTGAGGGCTTGAGCGCGACCACGAGCGGGGCGATCAAGGCGTTCCTGGAGGCGCAGGGCCTGGGGGTGACCGTCTACGCGGACAAGGCCCCGGTCAACACCAGGCTGGTCAAGGCGGACGGGACCGCGAGCCCGTACGTGGTCGTCCACGAGGGGATCGCGGTGGTGCCCGACAAGCTGGAGGACGGGGCGGCCTCGACGGCGGTGGAGCAGATCCAGGTCGAGGTCTGGATGCCGATCCGCAACCTGCAGAGCGGGGCCCGCCTGGAGTCGACGACGCTGGCACAGGCGGTCGCGGCGCGGCTGATCGGGTCGCGGCTGGCGACCGCGCCCAAGGTCGTCTACGGGACGCTGGTGACGCTGATAGGACCGCGCCTGGTCACGGACGAGGACAACGTGGTCCGGGTCCCGATCACGGCGGAGATCTACAGGGTCCTCTAGCGGGGCCCCGCCTGATAGCATCTGCGCGGATGGCCGCGCAGGTCGACCGAGCGGACCCTGTCGGAGCCCGGCAGAAGGAGAACTAGCTGATGGCGCTCTCGCACGTCTCGAAGATCTTCGCGGTCAAGGACATCAAGGTCACGAAGCTGCTCACGGACCCGGCCGGGGGCACGGCGACCTACAACGCGACCTCGGTCGACATCGTGGGCGCGAAGTCGATGCCGATCACGGGGACCATCGACGCCAAGGAGCTGCGCGGGGATAACACGCTGCTCGACGCGCAGGCGGTATGGCGCTCGATGCACGTGGCGATCACGCACGGCAAGGTCAACCTGGACGCGCTGAGCGTCTTCTTCACGACCGCGGTCGCGGACACGGGCACGACGCCGAACCAGGTCGCGACCTGGGCGGCGAAGAATACCGACCTCCTCAACTACTTCAAGATCGAGGGCCAGGCGGTGGGCGCGGACGCGGTGGCGGGCGACGTTCACTTCGTCATCTGGAAGGCGATCCTGGCCTCGTTCCCCGCCCTCGGCCTGACCGAGGAGGACTACACGATCCCGGCCTTCGAGGCCGCGGTCATCCCGCGGATCTCCGACGGCTCGTGGGTCAGCATCGTCCTTAACGAGACGGCGGTCGCGATCCCGTGATCCCGTAGCAGCAAGCCCGCGCAGGGCGGCAAGGCTCGGCCTCGAAGCCCGAGGAAGGAGAGAGACGAAGAGAATGGCGTCAGAGGGAGTGCAGCTCCGCGCCGCGGGGGTGCCGGTCACGCTCGCGGACGGGACCGAGCGCCGGCTGCGGTTCACGCTCGACTCGCTGCTGGAGATCGAGGAGGAGTGCGGCTCGCTGCTGGACTACCTGGACGGGATCGGCGGCGGCTTCCGCAGGGGCAAGACGCTGACGGCCCTCGTGGCCGGGCTGGCGGCGGGGCTGCGCCACGACCGCACGGTGACCAAGGACCTGGTTAAGGCGCTGGTCATGCAGGTCATGGGCCAGCGCGGTCAGTGGGGGGTCCTGCAGGGATACGTGACGGCGCTGGACGAGGCGTGGGAGCAGGCGGTGCCGCGCGCCGAGGCGAGAGACGCGGGCGACCCAAAAGGTTCCTCCAGCGCGGCGAACGGCTCGCCTGGGCAGATATCTTCCGTAGCGTCGTCGGCCAGCTCGGAGTCCGTCCCGGCGACTTCTGGAGCCTGACCTTGGCGCAGGTCGCCGCGCTCGTGCGCCCGGCCCCGCCGCGACCCGAGCGCACCCGCGGCGGGGACGCGGGCGACCTGGCGACCTTCCTGATGCAGGCGAGGATGCCGTAGGTGGCAGGCAACGAGCGCGCGCTGCCCGACCTGGTCAGCCGGGTCCGCATCGACGACACGGCGCTGGACAAGACGCAGGCGAAGTCGAAGGGGTTCTCCGCCGCGCACAAGAAGCAGATGAAGGACGCCGCGGAGGGCAACCAGGCGTTCGGCAAGTCGGTGGGCAACCTGATCCACGACATCGAGCAGATCAGCCCTCCGGCGGGGCGGGCGGCGGGCGCGCTCCAGAACATCGCCGGCACGCTGGGGAAGTTCGGCGTCGGCCTCTCGGCCGTGGGCGCGATCACGGCGATCGCGGTGGCCGCCAACGCCGCCGGGGAGCGCTACGAGGGGCTGGTCACCGAGATCACGAAGTTCCAGCGCGTGTCCGGAGCGTCGGCCGCCGAGGCGTCGAAGCTGGTGGGCGTCCTCCACATCGTGGGCGTCAACACGGATGACGCGAGCCTGGCCGTTTTCCGGCTGACGAAGAACCTGGAGCTCGCGCCGGAGAAGCTGGCGAAGTTCGGGGTCGAGGCCCAGCGCGACTCCAAGGGCAACCTCGACCTGATGGCGACGCTGGAGAACGTCGCCCGGGCCTACACGTCGACCGGGGACCAGGCGCAGCGCAACGCGCTCCTGTTCGCCGCCTTCGGCCGCTCGGGCACCGCGTTGATCCCCGTCCTCGAGCAGGGGGCGGCGGGATTGGCCGCGCTGGGGAAGGCGGTCAACCTCTCGATCACGCAAGAGGAGATCGAGCGCGTCAAGCAGTACCAGCGCGAGGAGGCGCAGCTCAAGGAGCGCGAGGACGAGCTGGCGGCGATCATCGGCGGCCCGGTGGTGCAGGCGAAGAAGGCGAACGTCGAGGCCTCGCTACAGAACATCTACGTCAACCAGCACCTGAACGAGTCCATCCAGAAGACGCTCGACGCGCACGCCGGAAGCCGGGTCAGCACCCTGCGCGCGGCGTACGCGCTGCGCGAGGAGTACGAGGCCGCGCAGAAGGCGACCTACGCGGCCAAGGACCAGGCGCAGGCGATGAAGGACGCGGCGCAGTCGGCGCTGGACGAAGCCAAGGCGATGGAGGACCTGTACAACGCCGACCTCGCCTTCATCAGCTCGCAGATCGCGATGGAGCAGGCGCAGCATCGCCTCACCGACGCCCAACACCAGGGGGCGAAGGACCAGCAGGACATCGCGGACGCGGCGGACGCGGCGGCGGCTGCGCAGAAGGACTACAACGACGCGGTGCGGGCGTACGGAGGCGGCTCCGCGCAGGCGCAGAGGGCGGCCAAGGACCTGCGCGACGCGCAGCAGCAGCTCTCCGACGCGCAGCAGCGGGCGACGGACGACGCGCTCTCCCTCAAGCAGGCTTACGTGGACGAGGCGATCGCCACCGTCAAGCTGGCCCGCGACCAGGCGGCCGCGAACCACGAGACGCTGAACGGTCAGCAGGAGGCGAAGATCTTCCGCGACGAGCTGCAGCGCCTGACCAACGCGCTGGCGCCGGACTCGGCCCTCCGCAAGTACCTCCAGGGCTACATCGACACCCTGAAGAACATCCCGCTCGACGTCACGACCACGCTCACCATCACCGGCGCTCGCGCCCCCGGGGTGCACGCGGGCGGGCACGGCGCTCAGGAGGAGTTCCAGGGCGGCGGGCGACCGCCCGTGGGGGTCCCCTCATGGTTCGGCGAGCGGGGGCGCGAGCTGTACGTCCCCGACCGGCCGGGGACGGTGCTCAACAACGACGTGTCCGAGCGCCTGATGGCGGCGCTGAGCGCGCGCCCGGACTCCGCGACCCCGGCGCAGGTGAGCGTGACCAACCACTTCAATGAGGTCGACGCCGACGCGCAGGACATCGCCCGCGACGTGGGCTGGGAACTTCGGAAGCTGCGGAGGTTCGGATGACGCTGCCGGCGCGGGTGCAGTCCTGGCCGGTCCCCGCGGGCGCGTGGCAGGCCCAGCTCCGCTCGCTGGTGTTCGGCCAGGGCACGGCCTACTCGATGCAGACCGTGGACGGGCTCGACCTGCCGCCGGTCGTCGACGGCGACGTGGAGCGGGCGGCGACAGACGGGCTGTTCGGGGGCGTGGAGACGACCGCCAAGCGCGACCTGGTCTTCGCCATGCTCGTCCACCCGGACACCTTCGGCGGCCTCGCGAAGGCGGTGCTGATGCAGGCGCTCAAGGTCGCCTTCGCGGAGTCGTCGGACGACCTCGGGCTGACGCTGAACCACCCCGACCTCGGGCCGCTGCTGTTCGTCGGCCGGCCGCGTCGGCTGAGCTTCCAGGTCGACCGCACCTTCCCCTTCAAGGCGCAGGAGGGGGTGCTGGCGCTGTTCTCCGCGCTCGACCCGCTGATGTACTCGGGCACGCTGCAGGACGTGACCATCCCGTTCGGGACGGCGGGCACCAACGCGGGCGTGGTCGCCAACGCCGCCGCGCTGCCGGGGGTCCCGTCGACGATGGTCCGCATCGTTCAGAACGGCGGCTTTGTCTCCGCGGCCGCGAGCGATGGCGGCTGGGTGACGACGGTGGCGACCGACCTGGCGGCGGGGGCGACGCTGACCAGGGACACGGGCACGGTCCACGTCTCCGGCGCGTCGGGCAAGCTCGTGACCTCCGGGGCGTCGACCAACCAGGGCGTCCGCCAGCCGACGCTTACCAACCTGCTGCCGGGCACCTCGTACACGTTCACCTGCTGGGTCAACCTGACGACGGCGGGCGGCTCGATCAGGCTCCTCGCGCGCGACGTGACGAACGCGGTCGTGGCCTCGAGCGCCGCGGTGGTGAACACGACGGGAAGCTGGCAGCAGCTCAGCGTGACGCTGGTGACCGGGGCGACGGGCCCGGTCCAGGTCATGGTCACGGTGCGCGACGAGGGGACGGCGGTGGCGCGAACCTTCTACACCACCGAGGTCCGCGGCGACCTGTCGTCGGCGGTCCAGGCGTGGGCCTCGCCGCTGATGGGGGTGACGGCCGGAGCCGTGGGCGGCGGGGGCGGGGCGGCGGGGTTCTCGCAGATCGCCAGCGGCGGGACCGCGGTCAGCAAGCCCGTCAGCAGGATCAAGGCGCTCGCCGGGCCGGTGACCGGGCCCCTCTACCTGGACCGCGTGGAGTCCAACGAGTCCATCATCCTCAACTACAACATGGCGAACGGGGACGTGCTGGAGCTCGACCACGACCTCCACTCCGTGCTCCTGAACGGGGCGACCAACCGGGCGGACACGCTGGACGCGGCCACCTCCTGGTGGAGCCTCGCCCCGGGGACGAACACGATCCACTACCGAACCGGCGGACCTGGCGCGGGCTCGCAAGCTGAGGTCCTTTACCGCGATGCGTGGTGGTGAGGAGGATGCCTAGATGACCGTTCTCGTCGCGCCTGAGATGTGGATGGCGCAGGGCCCGGCGACCGACGTGGAGGCGAACAAGCTGCGCACCTCCGCGGCGGCGTTCCGCCGGACGCTCGACGCCTCGCTCAGCTTCCGGCAGGGCGTGGTCTACACGCGCGGCACCTGCCAGGACCTGAAGGTCAACGCGACCGGGACCCCGGACGGCTTCGTGCACGTCGTGGCGGGCGCCTGCTTCGTGCGCGGAACGCAGGCGGCGACGCAGGGCATGTATCACCTCTACAACGACGCGACGCTGGACATCAACGTCCTCGGCCCCAACCCCGCGCACGCGACCCTGGACCGCATCGACCTGGCGGTCGCACGCTACCAGGACCAGTTCTACTCCGGCTCCCTGGACCTGCCGACGATAGAGATGGTGACCGGCACGCCGTCGGGGTCGCCGGCGGTGCCCGCCGCGCCGGCCAACTCGCTGATCCTGGCCCAGCTCTCGATCGTCCACGCGACCTCGACTATTCCGCAAACAGTCATCACCGACCGGCGCGCTCCTGCTGGAGCGCAGCCAGTGTTGCTAGATGAGATCCTGGTCGGCACCGACTCCCGCTATCCGGCAGCGACAGCCTTGATTACCTTCCTCAACTCGACTGGTGGCACTACGAACTTGATCCCACCTGGCTTCCGTAACCTCGGCATTGAGTGGTACATGCGCGGTGACTCCTCAGCTGTCACGGCCGAGCTGCGAGCTCGGTTGAATAATGTTTCCACCGCAACCTATGACAGCCAGAACCTGAACGGCGCAGCGTCTGCGGTGGCAGCAGCTGAAGCCTTGGCTGCGACTGGTATCTCGCTGGGAGTCATTCCTGCTGCCACCGCTATCGCAGGCTACTTTGGGCAGGGAGATGCGAAGCTGGCGATGTACGCGGGAGCGGTCGGAAACAAGCTCCTCACCAGCCGCTACGGCTACATGAGCGCGGACACGACCGGAACCCAGCAGGAAGGCATCTGGGGAGGCAAGACGCGAGTGGTTGGCACCCCGGTGACCAGGCTCGACCTCTTCCTTGCGCCCGGGAACATCATCAACGGCTCCCACGCTGCGCTCTGGGGGCTCGTCCCCTACCAGCCGTAGATGGCGTATCGGTACAAGTCCGTCTCGCTGCTGACGGGCAAGCTGGCGGCGGAGCTGCCCCTCGTCAAGGCGAACTTCGGGAGGGAGCGCAACGGGGCCGGATCCTGGCAGGCGGAGCTGCCCCTGAGCAAGCTCACGACCTCAGCGCTCGATGCGAAGACCGTGACGACCACGTGGGCGTACGAGGTCGTGGTCGAGCGGGACGGGGCGGTCGTCTACGCGGGCATCATCACCGGGCGCGAGTACGACTCGACCCGGAAGGTTCTCACGCTCTCCGGCCGGGAGACCTGGTGCTACTTCGACAAGCGGTACGTGGACCCGGACGTGACCTACGCCGGCGTCGACCAGGGGCTCATCCTCAAGGACCTCCTGGTGCAGGCGGCGGCGAAGGTGGGCGGCGACCTCCGCGTCGACCTCCCCTCCGACGCCTCGCTCACGACCGGGACGGCGCGCACCATCTCCTACCTGACCACGGACCTCAAGCCGGTCTCGGAGGCGGCGCAGGAGCTCGCCAACCAGCAGGGGGGCTTCGAGTTCTCGCTCGACGGCTACTGGTCGGGCTCTACCTTCCGGCACCGGCTCGCCTTCGGCTTCCCGCAGATGGGGACGCGCGGGGGCGGCATCGTGTCGTGGGACCTGCCCGGCGGGGCGATCGCGAGGTACGACTGGAGGGAGGACGGGTCGGACATCGCCAACGAGCAGTTCGGGATCGGCGACGACGGGTCGGGGCACGTGCTCCTCTCCCGGGTCAAGGCCCTGGACGTCGGCCGCCCGCTGCTCCAAGGGACGTCGTCCTTTCGCGCCGTCAGCCAGGCGGCTGCCCTCCTCGCCTGGACGCAGAAGCGCGCCGCGCGGACGGTCTCGCCGGTCGACGCGGCGACGATCTCGGTGGCCGGCGCCAAGCCTCCGGCCTTCGGGACCTACGGGCTCGGCGACGACGCCGTCCTCCAGCTCAACGATCCGTGGGGCGGCAACGTCGCCACGCTGTGGAGGATCCGAGGCTGGAACCTGAACCCGCCGCGACGCGGCAAGGGCGAGGTCGTGGACCTGCTGGTCGAGCGCGACGCGGAGAAGCTGATCGACCTCGCCTCCCACTTCGACGACGCCTACCGCCGGATCCGGATCTTGGAGACCCACTCGCTCGGCATCCCGTACAACCCGACGGGCGGCGGCGCCGGGCAGCCGGCCTCGAAGACGCAGACGATCGTGGTCGACCTGGCGATCCCGGCCCGCGACTCCGATTACCCGGGGCCGGCCCAGAACGGCATCATCACCCTCGCCAGCGGCCAGTTCACGGTCGTCGGGGCGGGGGCGACCTTCGTCCTCGAGGGGGCCATGGACGCGCAGATGGAGGAGTGGGACAACACGCTCGCCGCGCCCCGCCGCGACGCCTGGGACGACGTCCAGGGCCAGCTCGCCAACCCCCGCATCGAGTGGCCGTTCGGCCTCATCCGGCAGACCCAGAGCTGGAGGTCGGCTGACACGGTGATAGCGGCCGGGACCTACACTGCGCGGGCGCTGATCGAGCAGGAGGGGCAGAACTCGTTCAAAATCTTCGGCGGCTTTTTGCGCGTCACCGTGACTCAATGAGGAGGAGTTGACGACATGGCTCTCACGATGAGGTTGACGTTCGACGTCACGGTACCCGGCCTGAGCGACACCGACGCGGCGGCGGCGCTCCTGGCGGGATCCCTCGCGCCGCTGCTGTCGCAGAGCCCGGGGCTCCCGGCGGGGGTCGCGGCGGGCAGCATCGTGCTCGTCGCCGCGAACAGGCTGACCACCGGCCTGACGCGGGGAGACCGGACCGTCGAGGCGGTGGACGGGCAGACCTGGCGCAAGGTCGCACCCTGAGCCGAAGCTCTCCTCGGCGGTGCATACTTCGCGCCATGAAGCAACTGCTGGCTGCACTCATGCTCGTTCTTCTCGGCGCGGTCGTGCTCCTGCTCCTGGTCGCGGCGGACGCCCCGACCAGCTCGCCCACCGCGGCCACCGTCGCGGGGGCGCTCGTGGTCGGCTGGGGCCTGCTGGCCCCGCTGACGGTCTACAAGTGGATTCCGGCCGACGGGCCGCAGATGAAGCTGATCACGATCGGGGCGGCGGTCCTGATCGCGGCGATCGCGCTCTACCTGACCGGGGGGCTGAAGCTGGACGGCACGTCCTCGGCGACGCTGCTGGTCGCCTTCCTCACGGTCTACGGGGAGACGCAGTTCGTGTGGAACCTGCTCAAGGACCACCCGCGCACGACCGCCCTGGTCAACTGAGGGTGGCTCCCGAGCAGGTGCCGGACGACCGGCACGAGAACCCCTCCGGCCTGCCCGACGACCACCCCCGGCTCGAGGAGGCGCGCTTGCGCGCCGAGAAGGAAAGGGAGCAGGGCCAGGGCGAGCACGAGGACGGGTCATGACCGACTACGCCAAGGCGACGTGGGTGCCGAGCCCGAACTACTCGGCGAACCGAGACGGCCACAACCCGACCTGGACCGCCGACGACCCGAACACCTGGATCGTGCTCCACACCATGGTGGGGGCGGAGAGCGCGGCGCGGGCTCGGTTCATGAACCCGGCGCAGCAGGCGAGCTCGCACTACGGGGTCTGCCTGGACGGGCGCGTGATCCAGTACGTGGCCGAGAAGGACGCGGCCTGGACCAACGGCACCTATGACGTCAACCCGGGCTCGAACCTGGACTCGATCACGATCGAGCACGAGGACGACGGCGACTTCGACGGTCCGCGCACGATCGCGCTCTACGAGGCGTCGGCGGAGCTGGTGGCCGACGTCAGCCGCAGGCGCAAGATCCCGCTCGCCCACCGCGCCGACGGCGGGGGCGTGCTCGGGCATCGGGAGTGCCAGGGGGCGTCGACGGCATGTCCGGACGCGCTCGACGTCGACTGGATCATCAACCGGGCGGGGGCCAAGCTGAGCGGCCGGACCTGGACGGACACCGAGCTGCTCCACCTGGCGGCGATCTACAGCTGGGACGAGATCAAGGCCGCGCTCGGGGTCGTGCTCTACGCGCGGACCTACGCCCTGGCCCACCCGCCGGCGGTGCCCGAGGCGGTCACCCTGCCCGCTCCGGTCCCCGCGACGCCGCCGCCTCCGCCGATGACGACCGTGGAGCCAGCGCTGCCCCCGCCAACGGTCACGCCCACTCCGGAGCCCAGCCCGCCAGCTCCTCCCGAGGACGTGTGGCCCTGGCTGCGGAGCTTGGTCGCGTGGCTGCGGAAGGCGCTCGGGTCATGAAGCGTTGGCTGGCCGTCTTTGCAATCGCGGTCCTGCTCGCTGTGGGGGCCGTGACAGTTAGGTCCGCGGCTGCTCCCTCACCGGTTCAAGCCGCCTGCAGCGGTTGGTACTACGCCAAGTATGGCAACCGGGTCGACCAGAGCTACTGGAACTACGCCACCGGGCGATATGCCTACGTCAGCTTTCAGAACGTGGTCGTCGGCAACGACTGCACCGGCCAGGCTTTCGGCCGAACCATCGTCTGGACCACCGACGGCTTCTACATGGGCAGTGCCACGCTGCAAGGTCGCGCTGCCTGGTATGGACAAGCTTCGTGGGGAGTCACCTGCTTGCCTGCCAGCAACAACGTCTACGTCTGCGACACGAGGATCGGTGCCGGCAACGCTGCCGACATGTGGAGCGACAACTGGAACGGTTCCTACACCTACGTCACCGGTCCTTTCGGTGGCCAGTTCGGCGGTCAGGCCGGATATAGTCACGCGGGTTAAGTCTGTTCCTTGGGCCATGCCTGTTTCATGGTCGAGTCGGTAGGCGATTGCTGGTTCCCTGAAGGCGGGGCTAAGGTGGGGGCGATGGTGTGGCGCATGCACGAGGTGGAGGATTACGACACATCGCCTCGGCCCTTCCCGCATCTTGGGGTGATGACACCGGCTGGCTTGATCTGCCTCGATTGCCCGGAGACGGAACCACCGCACGGCAAATGGGATCGCACAGGCAAGCCTCCACTGATCACTGTTAGTCCCAGCCTCAACGTCAACAACGAGCAGTGGCACGGTTGGCTGCGCGATGGAGTGCTGGAGCCTTGAAGGCTAACTTCTTTCCTCTCGCGGTGCTGGTGCTCGCCGCTTGCGGCGGGTTAGCTGCGCCAGCACCGCCTTCTCCCTCTCCTTCACCTACAGCCGCAGTTGCAACCGACCCTTGCCATGTAGGTGAAATTACCTACTGCGTCCTCAACCCCGATGTTCGCCCGGACACCATCCGGCAGACGATTTGCGTGGTGGGCTGGACGGCGACGATCCGCCCGCCCAGCTCGTACACGAGCTCGGTGAAGGAGTCGCAGATCATCGCGCTCGCCCTGCCGGACACCAACCCGGCCGACTACGAGGAGGACCACCGCCTCCCGCTGGAGCTGGGCGGCCACCCGGACGACATGCTGAACCTGACCCCGGAGAAGGCGCACGCCGCCAAGGACACCGCGGAGAACGCGGCCAAGCGGGCCGTGTGCACCGACGGTCGGCCCCTGCGCCAGGTCCAGGCCGAGTTCATCGCCAGCTGGCTGGGCCCCTGGCCCGCCTACGCCGCCGGGGCGAGCTGAGGAGGCGGAAGGGCTAGAATTCAGGTTCGCCGACCGGCTTCCTCCGGTCGTCGTGGTTGCAGAGGCCGGGCGTCGTCGGGTCGCCTGGCCTCCGCTTTTCCTTCCGTCCCGTCCTTCCCCTTATATGGGCGCGTTGACACGCTGGTTTCACCCTACAATGGTCAGCGCGGCAACGCACCGGTTCACAAACCCAAGATCGGCGGTCCGAGAGGCGAGAGCCCCGCAGCGGGGGGGGGCAACTGCACAGGGCGCACGGCGGGGAACGGGCATCGGCCCTCCCGGTCAGGCGGCGCGCTCAGAAACCGGGAGGACGCGAAGATCGAGGCAGACCGACCACCCCACGGCGCAGGTCCACAACGCGATGACCCGCCAGGAGAGACGACCCCCGAGCAGCGGAGAGCTGACGCGCGACGGAGCGGGGGCACGGCTGACGGCGAGCGGGCAGGACCTCTACGAGAACCGAGTCACATCGGACACCACGGGGCATGACCATGCAGGTCGGCGCGGTCGGCGCAGAACGACGTAAACCACGACAGACGGAAACGCAGGAGGAAATGTTCGATGACGGAGCGAGAGCGGATCCGCGCCAAGGTACAGCCGGAGATCGACGCTGCGTGGGCGGAGATCGAGGCGCGCCAGGCGCAGGACGCGGCGGAGCGCGCGGCCCTGGTCGACGTGCACCGCGAGCGCAGGCGACAACAGGAGGAGGCGCGCGAGCGCCAGGCAGAGGCCGAAGCCCGAGAGGCCGACACGTCCGAGGAGGGCAGCGCAGAGATGAGCGACACACCCACGACGAGCCAGCAGCAGCAGGACGTTCAGCCGTTCACCAAGGCGGCGCAGCTCCACCGGGAGAAGAAGTCGAAGCGCGCCGAGAAGCAGGAGCGCGTCAAGACGGCGATGCGCGGCCAGGCGGCGGCGAAGGTCAAGCTGCCGGGCAAGGCGCGGAGCCGCGCCCGCGCCAACGCGATCATCCCCGGCGCCGGGGATCTGATCGCGAAGGCGATCAAGCAGCAGCCGGGCAAGCCGAACGGCGAGCACCCGCGCACGGACCACTACGCGGAGGGCAAGAAGGAGGGCGTGAAGGTCGCGACCGCCTCCCGCGGCGGCTTCCACGTGATCGTCATGGGCAAGCTGAACCGCGTGCTCAAGGGCGTGTTCGAGACCGCGGCACAGGCGGAGCGCGCGGCCAAGGCGGAGGGCCTCACCGTCAAGGCGACGCCCGCGAAGTGAGCGGGACCTGCGACTGGGGCGGCTGCGATGAGGTCGCGGTCGCCCTGCGCTTCGACCGCTACGGTCACGGCTGGCTCCCGGTCTGTGAGCGGCACAGCCACACGGTCGACGAAGAAGACCCCGCGGCGCCGCTCCGTTTGGCGGCGCTCCCAGACGAAGATAACCCGAGGTCGGAGTAACCCGCTCCGGCCATTTCCAGGAGACCCACGACGATGGAACTTTTCAAGGCGCACAAACAGTGGGCCACCCGACCGGCTGACGAGCGCTTCGCCAGCCTGGAGGACCTCTACGCGGCGACACGCGGCTACGCGGGGACGGCGGTCGAGGCCGACGTCGACTGGGCGGACCTCCGCGTCATCCCCTCCGGCGAGGAGTTGATGCTCCGCGGCGACGAGGGCGACCAGGCGACCCTCACCAACTGGGCGATGAAGCAGCTCTGCGCGCGCGTGGGCGCGCCGTCCGACTACCTGGCGAAGCTGCCGGTCGAGCTGGCGGCGCAGAACCTCAACCACGGGCTCGACTCCAGGGACCAGAACCCGAGCACGCAGGCGTCGCTGCTCCTGCACCGCAACGGGACCTACCTGGTCCGCGCGGTCACGAGCGACCGCTACAGCCGGATCTGGAACCACGAGGTCGCGGAGCGGCTGCTCAACCTGGCGCAGCTCGGCTGGGAGCCCGCGCGTCCGGACGTCCGGGCGAGCATGGGCGACTGGCCGGCGCTGTACGCGTCCGATCACGACATGTTCGCGATGCTCCGCTCGCAGAACGCCTCGCTCGACGTCAACCCCGACGGGGAGGCCCCGACCTGGCGCGGGGTGATCGCGGAGAACAGCGAGGTCGGCGCGGGGGCGCTCAAGCTGACCCGGTTCCTCTACAACCAGATGTGCGGCAACCACATCATCTGGGGCGCCAGCGACGTGCTGGAGCTGAAGGTGATCCACGTCGGCAACCTCCAGGAGCGGGTCGACCGCTGGGAGGTCGCGCTCAAGGCGTACGAGAACGAGTCCGCGTCCGAGGTGGAGGCGATCATCAAGCGGGCGCAGGTGACGCTGATCGCGGACACCAAGGAGGGCGTGCTCGACAAGCTGTTCGGGATCCGGGCGCTGAACATCCCGCGGAAGACGCTGGGGCTCGGCTTCGACGCGGTCAACGCCGCGCAGGACGGCGACCCGCGGAGCGTGTGGGGCATGGTCCAGGGCCTCACGCGGCACTCGCAGACGATCCCCTTCGCGGACGAGCGGACCAAGCTCGACCGGGCAGCGGGGCGGATCCTGGAGAAGGTCAAGTTCTAAGAAACCACGACGACACGGGGCGGGCGCAACCACGCGCCCGCCGTTCATCCATTTGGAGGAAAACCCGATGAGCCGGATCACCTCGTTCACCCTCGCCGCTATGACATTGCTCCTGGCACCGTCATCCCAGGCCGCGGTTCCAGATCCTGTCCTCCCCGGACGGGAGATCCCCGCCGTGAGCTTCCCGCAGGAGACGCTGTCATGGGGCGGCGTGATGAGCCAGCACGAGGTGCAGGTCTACGTCAAATGGGACCTGTTCCTCGACCCGCAGACAGGTCGCTTCGTCCTGCTCGCCGGAGCAGGCTGCCCGAACGGCGCGGACCAGACCGCTCCCGTGTGCGTTGGAGTCCCGGGGGGCGGCGCCGCCTTCCAGCTCACACCGCCGCGGCTCCCTTTCTCGAGCTTCTGCATCGACACCGTGAAGGCCAGCACGAAGCAGCCGAGCACGGCCCGGGCCTCGGGGATCGTCATCTCCTCGGCGGCGGGTCGCGGCCAGCCGTCGATCAGCGTCCAGCCTGGCGACGGCACGGTTCACGTCGACAAGCTCTGCTACCCCCACAACGGCGACGCGTTCCCGCACCTCTGGCTGGGGAACTCCTGGAGCGACGAGAACGGACCCATCGCTCAGGTGATGACGTTCGCCCTGGCCGGTGACGCCCGATGAACCGCCACGCGCTCCTCTTTCCGCTGATGCTCGGCTGCGCCGGGCTGGCGCTGGCGATGGTCGGGCTGGCGATCAGCTTCGGCGTCCTGCTGGGGCTGTTCCGATGAGGCCCGAGCTCCAGCGCGCGAAGCGCTGGGCGGAGGAGGCTCAGGACCTTTTGAACGACCTGCCGGAGCCGAACTGCTCGGACGCCGACAAGGTCGCCACGATCGCCAACGCGCTGCAGCTGAGCGTGGCCGCCATCATCGAGGCGGTCGACGCGCTCAGCAACGGAGAGGTCGGCGTCGACGAGGCCGTGCAGCGCGGCTAGACTTCGGAACGGTTCGGCGGTGGATCCCCGCGGGCACGCTGCCCGCGGGGTCCTTTTTTTGTGCCCTCGGAGGCCCTTTCTGCGCCACGGACGCGCCACGGGTAGGATTCAGCCGCGTGTGCGGGATCGTGGGCTCCTACGGCCTCCCGGATCGCTTCGGCGAGGCGGTGGACGCGCTCGCCCACCGGGGTCCGGACGCGCGCGGGCTGACCGTCCTCGGCGACCTGACGCTGGGGCACACCCGGCTGGCGATCCTGGACCCGGACGCGCGCTCCAACCAGCCGATGCGCCGCGGGCGGACGGGGATCGTGTTCAACGGGGAGATCTGGAACCACGCCCGCGTCCGGCGAGACCTTGAGCGCCGGGGGCGGAAGTTCACGACCACTGGGGACACCGAGGTCCTGGCGACCGCGCTGGACGAGTGGGGAGCGGACGCGCTGCCGCGGCTGGAGGGGATGTTCGCGGTCGCCTGGTCGCGCGACGGGAGCGTGCTCTACCTGGCGCGGGACCGCTTCGGGGAGGTCCCGCTCTGCGCCGGCCGAGGCTGCTTCGCGTCGGAGCGCAAGGGCCTGGCCGCGCTCGGCGTCGACCAGGTCGTCGACGTGGGGCCGGGGGAACGCTGGACGATGACGCCGGACGGGGCCGGCGACGCGCCATCGCTGGTACGAGCCGCCCATCGCCCCCGACCCGCGCATCAGCTTCGAGGCCGCGGCCGCGCGCGTGGGCGAGCTGCTGGAGGCCGGGGTGGTGGAGCGCCTGATCAGCGACGTGCCCGTCTGCTCGCTCCTCTCCGGGGGGCTGGACTCCTCCGCCATCGCGCTCCTGGCGTCGAGGCAGATGCCGGGCCTGGTCTGCTACGCGGCGGTCCACGATCCGCGCTCGCAGGACCTCCGGAGCGCGCGCCTGGTGGCGGCCGAGCTGGGGCTCGAGCTGCGCGAGGTCGAGGTCCCGACGCCGACGCCAGAGGATCTGGCCGAGGTGGTGCGCGTGATCGAGATGTCGCACAAGGCTCAGGTCGAGATCGGCTGGCCGTGCCTTCTGCTGGCGCGCCGGATGTGCGAGGACGGGTTCAAGGTCGTGTTCAGCGGCGAGGGCTCGGACGAGCTGTGGGCCTCGTACGGGTTCGCCTACCACGGGGTCCGGCAGAAGGGCTGGCACCCCTACCGCCGCGACCTGGTGCTGGACCAGGCGCGCAAGAACTTCGCCCGCTGCAACCAAGGTCTTCATGGCGAGCGGGGTGGAGTGCCGCCTCCCCTTCCTGCACCGGCCGCTGGTGGAGCTGGCGCTCTCGCTGCCGCGCGACGTCGTGGAGCGCGGAGGGCGGTCGAAGGCGGTCCTCCGAGAGGCGTTCCGCGGCCGCCTCCCCGACCGCGTCGTGGACCGCGCCAAGGTCGCGTTCCAGGACGGGCTGGGTTTGAAACAGAGCGTGGAACAGGTTCTCCCCAACCCCGCCCGGTTCTACCGCGCGGTGGAGGAGAAAGAGCTCGCCCACGGGCCCCGCGTTCACCTATAATCCGTCGGTCCGGCGCGAGGGTTTCCGGGGCGTTTAACCACGAGGACCGAGGAGGTGAACCGGTGAGCTCAGAGATGACCACGGCCGAGGTCGCGGCGCTGCTCCGGCTGCAGCAGTCGCAGGTCGCCAAGCTGGCGCTGGAGGTGGACCGGGCCGACCGGGCAGCCGCCCGGCGCGCGCTCCGCGCCAAGCGGCTGCCCGGCCGCAAGGTCGGCCGCATGTGGCTGTTCAGGCGCGACCACGTGGAGTCGTTCCGCCTGCTCGAGCGCCCGGTCGGACGGCCGCGCAAGTCGACGGCGAAGAGGTCGAAGGTACTCAAGCATCGCGGCGGCGAGACGCTAACGAGACTCGAAATGACGACCCGGATTCAAGCGTGAAGGAGATAGCGATGAGCATTTACAGGCAAGGCGACGTCCTGCTGGTCCCGGTGGAGGATATTCCCGAAGGCGCAAAGCGCGTGCGACCCAAGCGCGTGATCATCGCCGAGGGCGAGGTCACGGGCCATATGCACGAACTGGTCGGCGGCAAGGTCGAACTGTTCGAGAAGGCAGAATCCGTGTTCGCCCGAATCATGGCTGCGCCCGAACTGCGCCACGCCGAGCATGCGACGCAGACGATCGAGCCGGGTTTGTACCGGATCGTTCGGCAGCGAGAGTACACGCCGTCAGAGATCAGGCGGCTTGCTGATTAGTGGCGACTGACCGACAGCGTTACGAGGCCGCATGTGACTACCCCAGCTCTCTCAATGAGGCTGGGGTAGAGCGGCACCTGGCTCGCTACCTGAGCGCCTTGGGTATCAAGCGGCAGGTTCGACGCCTAGGACCGGGCTGGTCGGTCCACGAGGAGCCTGCGCTATTGCGAAGCGTGAACAGCATTCTCGATGAATGGTTCAAGCGGTCGCCTGCCGCCCGCGCCGCCCGCGACGCCCGCGCCGCCCTCGACGCCCGCGACGCCCGCGACGCCCGCGACGCCCTCGACGCCCGCGCCGCCCGCGCCGCCCGCGTCGCCCGCGCCGCCCTCGCCGCCCGCGACGCCCTCGCCGCCCGCGACGCCCGCGACGCCCGCGACGCCCTCGACGCCCGCGCCGCCCGCGTCGCCCGCGCCGCCCTCGTCGCCCGCGACGCCCTCGACGCCCGCGACGCCCGCGAGTCGATGCAGAGGTTCGCCGCCTGGTGTTTGCAAGTGTGGTGGTGGTACGGCTGGGACCTGTCGTGGATCGTCACGACTCATTTCGGTGCGGACCAACTCGGTAAGCCGGTGGTCGATCGCTGGGCGAAACCCCTGTTTGAGGCCTTTGTCGCTGGCGCATGGCTCCTCTACTGGACCGACGACACGCTCTACTGGGTGGCGAAGCCGAAGGTGAGTGTGGAGCGCGACGACCGTCTCGGGATGCGCCGTCTACATCACCAGAAGTACGCGGCCCTTGAGTCGGACATCGAGAACCTCTATTTCTGGCATGGCGTGATGGTCCCGGCTTTCGTGGTCGTCCGGCCGGACTGGATTACGGCCAAGCACGTGACTGAGGAGCCGAACGTCGAAGTCCGCCGAGTGATGCTTGAGCGTATGGGCGTGGATCGCTTCATGGCCGAAGTCGACGCCAAGATCGTGCACGAGGACAAGGACCAACTCGGCAAGCGACGCCGCCTGCTACGTGTTGAGCAACCTAACGATGAGGCGTTGGTAGCTGTCGAGGTCACGAATAGCACCGAGGAGCCGGATGGGACCTGGAAAAACTATTTGATAAGAGTCGATCCAGGCCTGCGGGATTGCGCAAGCGCAGTCGCGTGGACATTCGGCATGTCGAAGGAGGAATACCAACCATCAGTCGAGAGCTAGAACGGCCATGGGCGTCGCCGAAAACGCGAAAGTCCACGACAACCACGACAACTAAAGGAGAATGACCGATGCCCATCGCAGAGCTGAGCGAGGCGCGCCGCGTAGGCCGTTTTCGAAACACGGTCGACTCGATTCTCTCCAGAGTCCGCCCGACAAGCTTCGGCTGCTGGGAATGGAGCGGCGGCCATCAGAGCGCTGGCTATGCAACGGTCAGTTTCGGCTGCAGTCTGCAGCTAGTTCATCGAGTTCTCTATCAGGAGATGATCGGGGCGTTCCCTGCAGGGCGAGAAGCTGACCATCTCTGCCGACATCGATGGTGCGTGAATCCGCTTCACATAGAGCCCGTCACTCGCCGGGAGAACGTGCTGCGTGGCCCGGGGCCGGACGTCCTCGTAGCCCGCTATCTCAGCAGGACGCATTGCCCCCGCGGGCATCCCTATGACGAGACGAACACCTACGTCGACAGGCGCGGTTATCGCTCGTGCCGGACCTGTCGCCTAAGCTACCGAGTTCGCAGGAGGGCGGCCTGATGCCGATCGCAGAGTTGTCCGAGGCCAGAAGGATTGGTCGTGATTTTCGGGTCCGGCTCGGCGTCCGCGTCAGGAACACCGCCGCGGGCAGGACGCGCGCCGCGCGCTCCGAGCCGATGCGCGGCACCTACCCGACGGAGACGGACTACTTCGTCCTCGACGAGGCGCCCGAGGACGTGCAGGAGATCTACGGCCACGAGCCCAAGGCGCTGCGGATGATGCT